>ERZ777003.287-NODE-287-length-103932-cov-44.978985_pt1 | contig 103932 bp, 89 predicted proteins | sample MGYA00374956_ERZ777003 | MGnify/ENA primary metagenome ERZ777003 (study PRJEB29302, sample SAMN06268252) | bioreactor metagenome | isolation source: Joint BioEnergy Institute, California, USA | place: USA:Joint BioEnergy Institute, California, USA | collected...
AAAATGGTGGGCGCGGTAGGGATTGAACCTACGACCCCACCCGTGTGAAGGGTGTGCTCTCCCGCTGAGCTACGCGCCCGCTCACCGGCCAGTGCCGTGAACGCGCGGCGATATAAGGGTGGCTCGGGGGCTAAGTCAAGGCGCTGTCCTACATCACATCGCGTGAGATGCGGGTTGGCCCGCGGCCGCTGCGATAAGGCTTTCGGCAAGATCCACCGTCAGTTCGTCGAAATGCGAGATGATACGATCGGGCTCGAAGACGTGGACCGGCTGGTCCGTGTAGCCGAAATCGACCGCCACCACGGGAATGCCCGCCGTCTTTGCCGTGTCGATGTCCGTGCGCGAATCGCCGATCATGAGCGCGCGTTCCGGATCGCCGCCGGCGCGCAGGATGGTGTCGGTGAGGTGGCGGGGATCCGGCTTGCGGTAAGGGAAGGTGTCCGCCCCGCATATGACCTCAAAAGCCCCATCCAGTTCCAGTTTCCCGATGAGCTTCCGCGACAGATGCTCAAGCTTGTTAGTGCAGACGGCGGCGATGAAGCCCGCCTCGCGAAAGCGCGCCAGAGCCTCGATCACGCCCGGAAAAGGGCGCGAGCGGCCGGGCATCCTCGCGGCATAGTGTTCGAGGAAAAGCGCCTGCAGCGAATCGAGCTCGCTTTCGGTGAGCGGCCGGCCGTGATTGGCAAAGGCGCGGGCGATCATGGCCCGGCTGCCGGAGCCGACCAGCATGCGCATCTCCTCGGCTTTTGCCTCCGGCACGCGTGCTGCACGCAGGCAGTGATTGAGGCTGTCGAGCAGATCGGGTGCGGTGTCGATCAGAGTTCCATCGAGGTCGAAGACGAGAATTGGCGCTGCCATGACGTATTCCTGTTGACTTCTGGGAAAGGGGATAGACCTTCGGCGCTGCCTCCACAAGGAAGCCATTTGCGGGACGGGCCGAAACGGGCTAGACAGCCGCAGGCGGGCAGGGATGCACATGGACGCGACAACACTGAAGATAAAGGCCGCACGTGCGGCGCTCGACCATGTCGAAAACGGCATGAAACTCGGTATCGGCACTGGCTCGACCGCAGAGGAATTCGTGCGGCTTCTGGCGGAGCGGGTCGCCGAAGGCCTGAGTGTTGTCGGCGTGCCCACGTCGGAGCGTACGGCCCGGCTTTGCCGGGAGCTGTCCGTCCCGCTCTCCACACTGGACGAACTGCCCGAACTGGACCTCACCGTCGACGGCGCGGACGAGATCGGCCCCGGCCTGGTCCTCGTCAAGGGGGGAGGCGGGGCGCTTCTGCGCGAGAAGATCGTGGCCGCGGCTTCGCGCCGCATGATCGTGATCGCCGACGAGACCAAGCTGGTTGGGGAGCTCGGCCGCTTTCCGCTGCCCGTGGAGGTCAATCCCTTCGGCCTCGGAGCGACCAGGCTCGCCATCGAGCGGGCGGCGGGACGGCTCGGCCTGTCGGGCACGCTGAAGACCCGGATGGCGGGAGACGGCCCGTTCGTCACCGATGGCGGACATTTCATTGTCGACGCATCTTTTGGCCGCATTCCCGAGCCAAGAGCCCTTGCGGACGCTCTCAAGGAAATCCCTGGCGTTGTCGAACACGGACTCTTCATTGGCCTTGCGGATCTCGCAATCGTTGCGGGCACGGACGGCGTGAGGACCCTCGATGCGGCAACCCATGACAGGACATAAAGACACGATGGAGTGGAAGAAGATGACATTGGCCAAAGACGCTCGTGCGCTCGCAATGACCGCCATAATGGCCTTGTCGGTGCTGTGCGTTCCGGTCAGCGCCCAGGAGATACCGGAGGAACATCTGCAGGCCGCGCGCGCTGCCGTCGATGCCATCAACGCCACTGACGAGTTCGACAATATTCTCCCCCGGGCCGCGCAGGGCCTCAAAGTCGAGCTCATCCAGCAGAGCCCGAATCTGGAGGAACTGATCAACGCCACGGTGGACGAGAAGGCGCTGGAACTGGCGAGCCGCCGCGCGGATCTGGAGCGGGAGGCTGCGCTTGCCTATGCGCGCGTCTTTACCCAGGAGGACCTGCAGAACATCACCGAATTCTACAATTCGCCTACGGGCAAGAAGCTTCTCTCCGAAGGACCGATCGTCACGCGCGAGGTGTTCCGCGCCGCGGAAATCTGGCGCCGCGGCATCATCCGCGATCTCGCCAACAGCGTGTCTGAAACGCTACAGGCCGCCGTGGGCTCGCAGGCGCCTGCCGTCGAGGACGAGACGATCGAACAGCTGGGCGAGGAGGAAGGCTCGGCCGACAGCCAGTAGGTCCTAGGCCGGCCTTCGTTGGCATGCACCTGAAAACCGAGACATCGAAGCCCGGCCTCGCGCCGGGCTTTTCTTTTGGTCCGTGAAGTCATAGCTGAGAGGAGCCGGCCAACAGAAGCGGAAGGGAAAGCCATGCCGAAATTCGATTTCGACCTCTTTGTCATCGGCGGCGGCTCCGGCGGCGTGAGGGCTGGCCGGCTCGCCGCCTCCATGGGCAAGCGCGTGGCCATCGCCGAGGAATACCGCTTCGGCGGCACCTGCGTCATCCGGGGATGTGTCCCGAAGAAGCTCTTCGTCTACGCCTCGCAGTTTCCCGAGCACTTTCAGGATGCGGCCGGGTATGGCTGGACCGTCGGCGAAACGCGCTTCGACTGGCCGCTTCTGGTGGCCAACAAGAACCTGGAGATCGCCCGCCTCGAGGCGCTCTACAGAAAGGGGCTGGAGAATGCTGGTGCGCGCATCTTCGAGGCCCGGGCGGTCCTTCTAGACCCGCACACGGTGCAGGTGGGCGGCAGCACGGTTACGGCGGAGACCATCCTGATTGCCACCGGCAGCCGCCCGAACCCGCACGCGGCGCTGCCGGGGAACGAGCATTGCATCTTCTCCAACGAGGCCTTCGATCTCGAGGAATTGCCCCGCAGCATCGCCATAGAGGGGGGTGGCTACATCGCGGTCGAGTTCGCCAACATCTTCCACGGGCTCGGCGTCGAGACGACGCTCGTTTACCGCGGCAAGGAAATCCTCGGCCGTTTCGACGGCGACCTACGGCGCGGCCTGCACGAGGCGATGGAAGCGAAGGGTATACGCATCCTCTGCCAGGACATTTTCGAGGCCGTCGAGAAGCGCGACGACGGGCGCTTTGATGTGCGGCTCAAGTCAGGCAGCACCAAGACCTTCGACAAGGTCATGCTCGCAATCGGAAGGATACCGAACACCGAAGAGCTGGGCCTGGATGCCGCGGGAGTGAAGACCGGTGCGCGCGGCGAGATTCTGGTTGACGCCTATTCCCGCACCAATGTGGAAAACATATGGGCCATCGGAGACGTGACCGACCGGGTGCAGCTTACGCCGGTCGCCATTCACGAGGCCATGTGCTTCGTGGAAACCGTCTTCAAGGGCAATCCGACACCGGTGGATCATCAAGATATCGCCACGGCGGTCTTCTCGCAGCCTGAAATCGGCACGGTGGGCATGACCGAAGAGGCGGCGGCCAAGCGCTACGAGGAGCTGGAAATCTACCGCGCGAGCTTCCGCCCCATGCGCCATACGCTTGCAGGGCGGCAGGACAAGATGATCATGAAGCTGGTGGTGGACGCCGCCTCGCGCCGCGTGCTTGGCGCTCATGTGCTGGGGCCGGACGCCGGCGAGATGGCCCAGCTTCTGGCCATCCCCGTCAAGGCTGGACTGACCAAGGACGCCTTCGACCGCACCATGGCCGTTCATCCCACCGCCGCGGAAGAACTGGTGACCATGTATCAGCCGACCTACCGCGTGCGGAACGGCGAGCGGGTTGGATAGGACCGTTCGCGGTCGGGCTTGAACCATTCCCCGCCGGGGTGAATCCATCCTGTTTCTCACCCAGCTGGACGGCTCAGGCGGAGGGCGCGTGAGCCACGACGCGCCTGCCGCGCCGGCGCGGGTCAATAGCGGCGGATGAGGCCGACGAGCCGACCCTGCACCTTTACCCTGTCGGGGCCGAAAATCCGCGTTTCATAGGCGGGATTGGCCGCCTCCAGCGCAATGGAAGCCCCCTTGCGGCGGAAGCGCTTCAGCGTTGCCTCCTCGTCATCCACAAGTGCGACGACGATGTCGCCGGGATTGGCCGTTTGCGTCTGGCGTATGATGACCGTATCGCCGTCCAGAATGCCGGCCTCGATCATCGAATCGCCCTTGACCTCAAGCGCGAAATGCTCACCGCCGGAGATCATGTCCGGCGGAACGCCGATCTCATGGGTCTGATGCTGGATGGCCTCGATAGGAACACCGGCCGCAATCCGCCCCATCACCGGGATCGAGACCGTGGCTGGCACGTCATCGTTGCCGGCGGCCGGCCTTGCCTGCGCAACCGCCTGCCTGCCTTGCCCGCCCTCGATGACGCTGGGCGAGAAGCGGCGCGGGCCGCCAAGCCCGGGCGCGATCGATTCGGGAAGGCGCAGCACTTCCAGCGCCCGCGCCCGGTTGGGAAGGCGGCGGATGAAGCCGCGTTCCTCGAGCGCGGTGATCAGCCGGTGGATGCCGGACTTCGACGCCAGGTCCAGCGCATCCTTCATTTCATCGAAGGATGGCGGAATGCCTGTCTCTTTAAGCCGCTCATGAATGAAGAGCAGCAACTCGTGCTGTTTGCGCGTGAGCATGGCACCAACCCGGAATCAGCCATAAACAAAACCAGAACATACACTATATGTTCCAGTTGTGTTCTGCAACAATAAAAAGATATGGCTGATGGAGGGTTAACGCAGTACGAGCACCTGGCAGCGCGCGCCTGCCTCGGCGGCGGGCGCATGGGGCTCGCGTACGATAAGGGCGTTGGCGGCGGCGAGTGTGGTGAGCATGGAGGAATCCTGCCGCTCGAAGGGGGTCGCGATGAGGCCTCCGGGGCCGCTGGCGACCGTAGCGCGCACATAGTCGCGCCGCCCGTCATTGGCTTTCATGGGGCGCGCAAGCACGGCAGGACGCAGATCGGGCGCATAGATTCGGCCCGAAAGACGGGCAATCATCGGCCGCAGGAAGAGATGCGCGCAGACGAGGCTTGAAACCGGATTGCCGGGCAGTCCCAGAACTCGCGCCTTGCCCAGGCGGGCGAACATGAGAGGCTTGCCGGGCCGCATGGCGATTTTCCAGAAGGAAAGCTGTGCGCCTGCTTCGGCGAGGGCCGCCCGCACGAGGTCGTGCTCGCCCACGGACGCGCCGCCCAACGTGACGATCAGGTCGGCCGAGGCTAAGAGCGCCTTGCGCAAGGCCTCCGCGATCGCCTCCTTGCGGTCCGGGGCGATGCCGAGGTCGAGCACGTCTGCGCCGTCCTGGCGGGCGAGCGCGGCGATGCCGAAGCTGTTGGAGGCCACGATCTGGTCGGGGCCGGGCAGGGTACCCGGAGGAACCAACTCGTCGCCGGTCGCGATCACGGCAACGAGCGGGCGCCGGGCTACGGGGAGGCGCGGGTGGCCGGCGGCCGCCGCCAGCGATATGGCGGCGGGATCGAGAATGCGCCGGTCTTCGAGCACCACGTCGCCCTCGCGGAAGTCGAGCCCGGCGCGCCTTATGTGCCGTCCCGGCGCAACCGGTTCGAGCGCCCGGATGCGCCGGTCCGCAACCGGTTCAGCGTTTTCCTGGAGGAGAATGGCATCGGCCCCTTCCGGCACGGGCGCGCCGGTGAAGATGCGCACGGCCTCTCCGGGCCCGACCGTCCCCGTGAATCGCTGCCCGGCAGCCGAAACGCCGATCACCGTGAGCTCCGCCGGCACTTCCCTGACGTCGTCCGAGCGGACGGCATAGCCGTCCATGGCCGAGGCATCGAAGGGCGGCTGGGTGCGCAACGCGCGCAGGGACCCCGTCAGCGAGCGGCCTACGGCCTCTTCAAGGGGCACGTCCTCCGCCGGCAGCGGGCGAAGGCCTTCCAGCACGCGCTCCAGTGCCTCATCGACCGGCAGCAGGGACATCTTCCGCACGCCAGATTCCGGACCGGCCGCCCGTCTTTTCCAGAAGCCGGAGACCGGTGATCACCATCTTCTTGTCGAGCGCCTTGGCCATATCATAGATCGTAAGGCATGCGACGGAAGCGGCCGTCAGCGCCTCCATCTCCACCCCGGTCCTTCCGGTAACGCGCGCCAATGCCTGAACGCGCAGGCCGGGCAGCGTCTCGTCCGGCTCTATGTCCACCGCGATCTTGGTCAGCGCTAGCGGATGGCAGAGGGGAATGAGATCGTGCGTTCTCTTGGCTGCCATGATGCCGGCAATCCGCGCCACCGCGACCACATCGCCTTTCTTCATGTTGCCGCTGACGATGGCCTGAAGCGTTTCGGGAGCCATGACGACCGCGCCCTCGGCTATGGCCGTGCGTTCGGTCTCGGGTTTTCCGCCGACATCCACCATCTGCGCGCTGCCATCGGCGGCAAGATGGGTGAGTTTCTTCTCCCCGTCGGCGCTCATCCTAGACTAACCTCCGGCCGGAGCGGCGGCCGGTGCAAGCCCCAGAAGCGCCCGGGTGGCCTGCTCCACGTCGTCCTGGCGCATCAGGCTTTCGCCCACGAGGAAGGTCGAAATGCCGGCCTTCGCCAGCCGCTGGCAGTCGGCATGGGAGAAGATGCCGCTTTCGCCCACCACGATCCGGCCCTCCGGAACGATCGGGGCGAGCCGCTCGCTGGTCTCGAGCCGCGTCTCGAACGTTCGCAGGTCGCGGTTGTTGATGCCGACAAGGGCCGAAGAGAGCTTCAGTGCGCGTTCAAGCTCTGCTTCGTCGTGCACCTCGACCAGCACGTCCATATCCAGCTCTGCGGCGGCTTCCTCAAGGGCCTGGGCTTCAGCGTCCGTCACGCTCGCCATGATGATGAGGATCGCATCGGCGCCCCATGCGCGGGCTTCATAGACCTGATAGGGCTCGAACAGGAAATCCTTGCGCAGGACCGGCAGGCGGACAGCCGCCCGCGCCTGTTTGAGATATTCCGGCGCGCCCTGGAAGGACGGCCGGTCGGTCAGTACCGAAAGGCACGCAGCGCCCCCGCGCTCATAGGCCTGCGCCAGCGCGGGCGGATCGAAATCCGCGCGAATGAGTCCCTTCGAGGGGCTAGCCTTCTTGACTTCGGCGATGAGCGCGAAGCTGCCTTCGGCCAGCTTTGCCGCAAGTGCCGTAGCAAAGCCGCGCAGGGGCTCGGCATCGCGGGCGCGGGCCCTGACTTCCGCAAGCGGCAGGGCGGCTTTCGCAGCTGCGATCTCCTCGCGCTTATAGGCTTCGATCTTGCGTAGGATGTCGGTCATGGGACGCTGCCATTCAGGAGCCGCGGTTCGAAACTTCGACCAGCTTTTCGAGCGTGGCAAGCGCCCGGCCGCTGTCGATCGATTCGGCCGCCAGGGCAACGCCCTGTTTCAGGTCCGCCGCCTTGCCCGCGACGACGAGGGCGCCCGCGGCATTCAGAAGGGCTATGTCGCGATAGGCGTTCTTCTCGCCTTCCAGCACCGCTCGCAATGCCTTCGCGTTCTGAGCGCCGTCGCCTCCCTTGAGCTGGGCTGGGTCGGCGCGCGGAAGGCCGGCATCCTCCGGTGTCAGCTCGAAGGTTCGGATCTTGCCGTCTTCAAGTGCCGCGACCGTGGTGGTGCCCGTCGTGGTCATCTCGTCCAGCCCGTCGCCGTGCACGACCCAGACGCTCTCGGAACCAAGCTGCTTCAGCACCTGCGCCAGCGGCTCTACCCATTGCGGCGAGAAGACGCCGACGAGCTGCCGCTTCACGCCTGCCGGGTTGGAAAGCGGGCCCAGAAGGTTGAAGATGGTGCGCGTGCCGAGCTCCACGCGTGTCGGTCCCACATGGCGCATGGCCGCGTGATGGTTGGGCGCGAACATGAAGCCCACGCCTGCCTCCGCAATGCAGGCCGCGATCCGGTCGGGGCCGATTTCTATGTCCACGCCAAGGGCCGCGAGACTGTCGGCCGCGCCTGAGCGCGAGGAGAGGGCGCGGTTGCCGTGCTTGGCCACGGGTACACCGCATCCGGCCACGATGAAGGCCGCGCAGGTGGAAACATTGTAGGTGCCGGAGGCGTCTCCGCCGGTGCCCACAATGTCGATCGCGTTTTCGGGCGCCGCCACCGGAAGCATCTTCGCGCGCATCGTATCGACGGCGCCGCTGATTTCGTCCACCGTCTCGCCGCGCACGCGCAGCGCTATCAGGAACCCGCCGATCTGGCTGGGCGTGGCTTCGCCCGACATGATGATCTCGAAGGCTTCGCGCGCCTCGGCGAAGCTGAGCGCGGTTCCTGCCGCCACCTTGGCGATATGGGTCTTGAGGTCGGGCATGGCTTCAGAAGTTCAGCGCTTGCTGCATCGCGGTCCGGTTCACGGTCACCTCATGCTCGGCCTGAAGCCTTGCGACAAGCTGGTCGAGCAGATCGTTTTCGATGCCTTGGGTAATGCTTTCGACAACCTCGTCCGGCAGGCTTTCGGCGGAAGCCGAAGCAGGCTCGAACACCTCGGTGATCTTGAAGAGATACTGCCCCTGGCCGGTCGGGTTGGGGAAGATTCCCACGCCGCCCTTCGGCTCGGCAAAGACGGCCTCCACGCCCGCTCGCCCGATATCCGGGTCGTTCGCCTCCCGCTTGATGCCGCGCTTGACGAGCTTTTCCTGGCCGATCTCGGCCGCGATCTCATCCAGCGATTTTCCGTCTTCCAGTTCCTTTTCCAGCTCCTTGGCGCGCGCGCTGAGCCGCGCGACGGCCTCCGCTTCTGTCCAGTCGGCAAGCACCTTGTCGTGGACCTCTTCGAAGGTGCGCTCGCGCGCGGGGATCACCTCGCTGACCTCGTAGAACAGGAAGCCGTTGCTGCCGATCGCGATCGGCGAATTCTCGACGCCCACCTCCGTCTGGAAGGCTTCCTGGATGAGCTCCCGCACGCGGGGAATATTCGTGACCGCCGTGCCATCTGGGCCCAGGCCTTCGCTGTCCACCGCCTCGATCGTGCGCACGGTCAGGTTCAGCTGCTCGGCGGCCTCCTGAAGGGTTGCGCCGCCCGCGCGCGCATCCTCATAGGCATCATAAGTGTCGATCACGAGCCGGCTTGCCTCTTCGAGTGCGAGCTCCTGGCGGATTTCATCGCGCACCTCCTCGAGCGGCGTCACCGTTTCAGGCTCGATTTTGCTCACCCGCAGGAGCACCGGGCCGAAAACGCCGTCGACGACATCGCTCACCTGGCCCTCAGCCAGGGAGAAGGCCGCCTCGGCAATCGCATCGTCGGCGATTTCGCCGCGCGCTAGGGAACCGAGGCTCACATCCTCGAGCGTGCGCCCCTCTCTTTCGACCAGATCCTCGAAGGTGGTACCGGCGCGCAGGCTCTCGCGCGCTGCTGCGGCGGCTTCCTTGTCGGAGAAGGTAAGCTGTTCGATGGTGCGCCGCTCCGGCTTGGTGTAGCGCGCCTTCTGCTGCTCGTAGGCGGCCTTGACCTGTTCGTCGGAGATGACGGAGGGATCGGCGATATCCTCCGCCTCAAGCTTCACATAGTCAATGCGCCGGTATTCGGGAGCGGCATAATCGTTCTTGCGCTCCTCGAACCAGCTCTTGAGCACGTCCTCCTGCGGCGGCTCGATGGGCTCGACCAGAGAGCGGGGCAGGGCAACATATTCGACCGTGCGGTCCTCGCCGCGATAGAGCGCCACGTTGCGCAGAAGAAGATCGGGCGGCGTCACGCCCTCAGCCACCGCGTCCACGATCTGCGACCGCATGACGGCCTTTTCCTGGTTCGCAAGATAGGCCTGCGGGCTCATCCCGATCTGCCTCAGGATATATTCGAACTGACTGCGGTCGAACCGCCCGTTCGCGCCGCGAAACGCGGGGTCGGAGGCGGCAAGCTGCGCCAGCCTGTCCTGAGACACGCCAAGCCCGATCCGCCGCGCCGTTTCGTCGAGTGCCGCGCCCGCGGCGAGCTCCGCCAGCACCTGATCCTCCACGCCGAGCGCGGCGGCCTGCTGCCGGGTGAGCCGGGTGCCGAGGCTGTTCGAGATCTCCCGCACGCGGCGGTCATAAGCGAGCCGGAAATCGAGCATGGAGACGGAGGTGCGGCCGGCCGTCAGCACGTCATTCCCGACGCCGGTGAAAAGCTGGCCGGAAATGCCCCAGATGGCAAAACTCACCACCAGAAGACCGAGAAGAAGTTTGGCGACCCATGTGTTGGCGGCTTTTCTGAGGCTGTCGAGCATGGCATTCCCGAGCTGTTCTTCTGCAGCTTCCGGGAATAGCGTCCCGTGGCGCTGCTGTCGATTGCTTTGTGGCGCCTTTTTGATAGTGAACAGGCCGCCGCGCAACGATCTTAAACCACGGAGGCTGTCATGACGCCGGGAATCCGCCCTCTGATCGCGGGCAACTGGAAAATGCACGGGACCAGCGCCTGGCTGGGCGAACTGAGGGCGATAGGGGAAGGCTTCGCGGAAGCTGCGGGCGAATCTGCTGATGGCGTCATCTGCGTTCCCGCCACCCTGCTTGCGCGAGCGAGCGAGACGCTTCGTGGCACGCCGGTAGCCGCCGGCGGCCAGGATTGCCACGCGGAGGAAAGCGGCGCCCATACGGGCGATATCGCCGCCGAGATGCTGGCCGACTGCGGTGCGGCCTATGTGATCGTGGGGCATTCGGAACGCCGCGCGGACCATGGCGAAAGCGATGTCGAGGTCGCGGCAAAGGCGAAGGCCGTCTGGCGGGCGGGTCTCATGGCCATTGTCTGCATCGGCGAGACGAAGGCCGAGCGGGAAGCCGGAGAAACGCTCGCCGTCCTTTCCCGGCAGATTGCGGGTTCCGTCCCCGAAGGAGCCACCGCCGCCAGCACCGTGATCGCATACGAGCCGGTGTGGGCGATTGGCACGGGCCTGACGCCGACGGCAGACGATGTGGCTGAAGCCCATGCCCATATCCGCCGGGAGCTCGAAGGCCGGATCGGGCAGGAAAATGCGCGTGCCATGCGTATCCTCTATGGCGGGTCGGTGAAGCCCGGCAATGCGCGCGAATTGCTGTCGGTCCCCAATGTGGATGGCGCGCTCATTGGCGGGGCGAGCCTGAAGGCGGCCGATTTCCTGTCGATTGCCGCGGCCGCGCGTCTGGTTTGACTTGACGCCCCGATGATTGCATTGGAGGACCGGATCCCTATTTGAGGTTGGACTTGGAAAAGCGGCCAAAGCCGTGTAATGAGCCGCGTCCGCGGACTGGCTGTACCGCGTCCCCGAGCGCCGGAAGGAACTCATGGCTACAATCCTGATTGTCATTCATCTGCTTGTCGTGATTGCGCTGGTCGGTCTGATTCTCATGCAGCGCTCCGAGGGCGGAGGCTTGGGCATTGGCGGCGGTGCCGGGTTCATGTCGGCGCGCGGTGCAGCAAACGCGCTCACCCGCACGACGGCAATCCTGGCGGTGGCCTTTTTCGCGACCTCTCTCGGCCTGTCGCTCCTTGCCCGTTATCAGGGTCAGCCGACGGATATATTCGACCGCCTGCCGCAGGAGACCCTGCCACAGGATGGCGGCGGCGCCGGCATTCTGGATGAGCTGGGCGGCGGGACAACCGCGCCTGCGCCGGCAGAAAGCGCTCCGGCAGATAGCGAAGGCTCCGTCCCGTCACCGGCGGAGGAAGCCGCTCCTTCCGCACCCGAGGAAGGGCAGGCAACGCCTGAATCGCAGGTGCCGACGGGGCAATAGCCCCGCTTGTCGGCGGTTTTGCGTAGAGACGGTTTCCAAGGCAGGCAGTACTGAAGTTATGCTCAGATTTGAGAAGGCTGAGCGCATTTTATTGTGGCGGAATCAGCCGCATCCGGTTAAGCGATGAGTCCCATGGCGCGATATGTCTTCATAACCGGCGGCGTGGTTTCCTCACTTGGCAAAGGCATAGCTTCGGCGGCCCTGGGCGCGCTGCTTCAGGCGCGTGGCTACCGCGTGCGGCTGAGGAAGCTCGACCCTTATCTGAACGTCGATCCCGGCACCATGTCGCCTTACCAGCATGGTGAGGTGTTCGTCACCGACGATGGAGCGGAGACCGACCTGGACCTCGGTCATTACGAGCGCTTCACCGGGCGCTCGGCGAACCGGCAGGACAACATCACCACCGGCCGTATCTACCAGAACATCATCGAAAAGGAGCGGCGGGGCGACTACCTCGGCGCCACAGTGCAGGTGATCCCGCACGTCACCGACGAGATCAAGAAGTTCATCCTCGAGGGCAATGAGGAGTTCGATTTCGTCCTGTGCGAGATTGGCGGCACGGTGGGTGACATCGAGGCCATGCCCTTCCTGGAGGCCATCCGCCAGCTCGGCAACGAGCTGCCGCGCGGCGGCGCCGTCTACATCCATCTGACGCTGATGCCGTGGATTCCGGCGGCGGGCGAACTCAAGACGAAGCCGACCCAGCATTCGGTGAAGGAGCTGCGCTCGATCGGCATCGCGCCTGATATCCTGCTTGTCCGCGCGGACCGGGAAATTCCGAAGGAGCAGCGGCGCAAGCTCTCGCTGTTCTGCAATGTGCGCGAATCCGCCGTCATCCAGGCGCTCGACGTGGCGCACATCTACGACGTGCCACTCGCCTATCACAAGGAGGGGCTCGATTCGGAGGTGCTCGCCGCTTTCGGGATCGACCCGGCTCCCAAGCCGCGCATGGAGCGCTGGCTGGAGGTTTCAAACCGCATCCACAACCCGGAAGGCGAGGTGACGATCGCCATCGTCGGCAAATATACCGGCCTCAAGGATGCCTATAAGTCGCTGAGCGAGGCGCTGACGCATGGTGGCATAGCGAACCGGGTTCGCGTGAATCTCGAATGGATCGAATCGGAGATCTTCGAGAAGGAAGACCCCGCGCCCTGGCTTGAGAAGGTGCACGGCATTCTTGTGCCAGGCGGCTTCGGCGAGCGGGGTTCGGAAGGGAAGATTCTTGCGGCCAAGTTCGCGCGTGAGCGCAAGGTGCCCTATTTCGGCATCTGCTTCGGCATGCAGATGGCCTGCATCGAGGCGGCCCGCTCGCTAGCCGGCATCCAGAACGCATCCTCGACCGAATTCGGCCCGACGGACGAGCCCGTGGTCGGCCTGATGACCGAATGGCTGCGCGGCAACATGCTGGAGAAGCGCACCGCGTCGGGAGACTTGGGCGGCACCATGCGCCTCGGCGCATATCAGGCGCGGCTCGCGCCCGGCTCCAAGATCGCCCAGATCTACGGATGCGAGGAGATTTCCGAGCGTCACCGCCATCGCTACGAGGTCAACATCGGCTATCGCGAGAAGCTGGAGGCCTGCGGCCTGACATTCTCCGGGCTTTCGCCCGATGGCGTCCTGCCGGAGACCATAGAATATGCGGATCATCCGTGGTTTATCGGCGTTCAGTATCATCCTGAACTGAAGAGCCGGCCTTTCGAGCCGCACCCGCTTTTCGCCTCCTTCATTGCCGCCGCCGTGGAGCAGTCGCGGCTGGTGTAAGTGGGCTGCTTGACGGCTTGCGATAGGCCGGAAATCTCGGATAAGGGGCGCCGGGCAGTGCTGTAATACCCCTGCAGAGGAGCTCAAAGGTGGAACCCAATCCGCGCGTCGAGATCGGCAACGCCATCTTCGCCAATGACGCGCCGCTCGCGCTGATCGCCGGACCCTGCCAGCTCGAAAGCCGCGACCATGCCTTCGAAATGGCTGGCCGGCTCAAGGAAATCACGGACAGGCTGGGGATCGGCTTCGTCTACAAGACGAGTTTCGATAAGGCCAATCGCACGTCCCTTTCCGGCAAACGCGGTGTGGGGCTGGAGGCGGCGCTTCCCATCTTCGCCGATCTGCGCAAGGAGCTTAGCGTCTCCGTCCTCACGGACATCCACACGGAGGAACAATGCGGTGTGGTGGCGGATGTCGTGGATATTCTGCAGATTCCCGCCTTCCTCTGCCGCCAGACCGATTTGCTGGTTGCTGCCGCCAAGACCGGCAAGGCCGTGAACGTGAAGAAGGGCCAGTTCCTCGCCCCCTGGGACATGCGGAACGTGGTGGCCAAGATCACGGCCTCCGGCAACAGCAACGTGCTGGTGACCGAGCGCGGCGTCTCCTTCGGCTACAACACGTTGGTCGCCGATATGCGCGCCCTGCCGATCATGGCCGAGATCGGCGCGCCCGTCATTTTCGACGCCACCCATTCGGTTCAGCAGCCGGGCGGGCAAGGCAATGCGAGCGGCGGCGACCGCCGCTTCGTGGAGCCGCTGGCGCGCGCGGCGGTGGCAGTGGGCGTGGCGGGCGTCTTCATCGAGACGCATCAGGACCCGGACAACGCGCCCTCCGACGGCCCCAACATGGTGCCGCTCGAGAAGATGCCGGAATTGCTTGAACGGCTGATCGCTTTCGACCGGATTGCCAAGGGCTGCTGAAGAGGCCGGCTTCACGGCGGGCGAACCGGCAGCCGGTTCTGCCTTCTCGAAGTGCCCCAAGGGAAATTGCGCTGCGGCCTCTATCCGGATAGAAGCGCCCCATCTTCGCATGCCCATTGAACGAGGCCGAAACCATGACTGCTATCACGGATATTATCGCCCGCGAGATTCTCGACAGCCGGGGCAATCCGACCGTCGAGGTCGATGTGGTGCTTGAGGACGGCTCGATCGGCCGCGCGGCTGTGCCCTCCGGGGCCTCCACCGGCGCCCACGAGGCGGTGGAGCTGCGTGACGGCGGCACGCGCTATCTGGGCAAGGGCGTTTTGCAGGCCGTGGAGGCGGTGAACGGTGAAATCTTCGAGGCCATCGGCGGGATGGAGGCCGAGGAGCAGATCCACATCGACCGTACGCTGGTGGAGCTCGACGGCACGCCGAACAAGGGCCGGCTGGGCGCCAACGCCATTCTCGGCGTCTCCCTGGCGGTGGCGAAGGCGGCGGCAGCGGCCTCCGGGCTGCCGCTTTACCGCTATGTGGGCGGCGCGTCCGCGCACATCCTGCCCGTCCCGATGATGAACATCCTCAACGGCGGTGTGCACGCCGACAACCCCATCGACTTCCAGGAATTCATGATCATGCCGGTGGGCGCGGAAAGCCTGCGGGAGGCCGTGCGCTGGGGGTCCGAAATCTTCCATACGCTGAAGGCGGGGCTCAAGGCCGCCGGCCACAACACCAATGTGGGCGACGAGGGCGGCTTCGCTCCCGGCCTGAAGGACGCCAAGGCCGCGCTCGACTTCATCATGGCCTCCATCGAGAAGGCTGGCTACAAGCCGGGCGAGCAGGTGGCCATCGCGCTCGACTGCGCGGCCACCGAGTTCTTCAAGGACGGCAACTATGTCTATGAAGGCGAGGGCCAGACGCGCGACGCCAAGGCCCAGGCCGAATACCTCGCTGCCCTTGTCGGGGACTATCCCATCATCTCGATCGAGGACGGGATGGCCGAGGACGATTTCGAGGGCTGGAAGGTGCTGACGGATCTGATCGGCGACCGGGTGCAGCTCGTGGGCGACGATCTGTTCGTCACCAATGCCGCGCGTCTCAGGGACGGCATCAATATGGGGATCGCGAATTCGATCCTGGTGAAGGTCAATCAGATCGGAACGCTGACCGAGACGCTCGAAGCGGTGGAGACCGCGCACAAGGCCGCCTACACGGCCGTCATGTCGCACCGCTCCGGCGAGACGGAGGATTCCACCATCGCCGACCTTGCCGTCGCCACTAATTGCGGTCAGATCAAGACGGGTTCGCTCGCCCGTTCGGACCGTACGGCGAAGTACAACCAGCTTATCCGCATCGAGGAGCAGCTGGGCAAGCAGGCCCGCTACGCGGGAGGGGCCATTTTGCGCCAGCGCCAGTAGTTCAGGATGATGAGCGGCGGTCCCTTGGGCCGCCCGCTCATGCCCCGGTGCCAGCCCCGGAAGACGCCTGGTATCGAAATATCGGGTTCCGGCCGCTCCATCCTAACCCTCCATTAAGCAAGATGTGTCCAGATGCGGAGGCAAGGATTTACGCCGCATGTGGACCCGCCATCACAAACGCCGCAACACGGGCAAGCTGATCGTTCCGGCGATCACGGTCGTCGTACTTTCCTATTTCGGCTTTCACGCCTATCAGGGCGATTACGGCCTCAATGCCAAGGCGCGGCTGGAAGTGCGCATCGACCGGCTCGAGGCGGATCTGGCGGTTCTCGAAAAGACCCGGCAGGAACTTGAGGAGCGGCTGTCACTGCTGCAGGACGGCTCGCTCGAAAAGGACATGCTGGATGAGCAGGTCCGTCGCGCCCTCATCCTTGCGCGCGAGAACGAGATCGTCATCTTAACCAAGGGCGATCGAAATAAACCGGATTCTGGTTAATCTTAAAAAAATCAAGCAGCCGAAAGCACTTAACGCATGGCAGCCATGCGATTTTACGCGTGGCATAAAGCCGTTTGCCGTGATAGCGTCGCGCGCGACGGGTGCGGGCCGGCGCCCTTGACACCATGGACTGTAGACTGGTCCTGCGGCAATATGGGGCCGGTCTGCCGAAGCCTCGCGTCCGCCCAGTGACGCTTTCCAGGGAGTGAGTATATGGCGACAGCCGCCAGGAAAACCACCACGAAACGGCAATCAACGGCCAAACGTTCATCGGCGAGAACCCGGAAGACTGCCACGGGAACCGTATCCGCGGCCGCGACGGGTACGCCCGCGGTGAGCGTGCCCGCGCCAGAAGAGTTCACCAGGGAGCAGGAGCTCCACGCGCTGCGCGAGATGCTGCTCATCCGGCGATTCGAAGAGAAGGCCGGCCAGCTCTACGGTATGGGTCTGATCGGCGGCTTCTGCCATCTCTATATCGGGCAGGAAGCGGTCGTCGTTGGCATGCAGATGGCGGTGAAGGAGGGCGACCAGATCATCACCGGCTACCGTGACCATGGTCATATGCTCGCCACGGGCATGGACGCGCGCGGCGTGATGGCGGAGCTGACGGGGCGCAGGAGCGGCTATTCCAAGGGCAAGGGCGGCTCCATGCACATGTTCTCCAAGGAGAAGCATTTCTATGGCGGCCACGGTATCGTGGGCGCTCAGGTGCCGCTTGGCACGGGCCTCGCGCTCGCCAACCGCTACCGCGGCAACGATAATGTGTCGCTCACCTATTTCGGCGACGGCGCTGCCAACCAGGGGCAGGTCTATGAGAGCTTCAACATGGCCTCGCTCTGGAAGCTCCCGGTGGTCTACATTATCGAGAACAACCGCTACGCCATGGGCACGGCGATCAACCGCGCCTCGGCGGAAACCAACCTTTCGCTGCGCGGCGTCTCCTTCAAGATTCCGGGCATCCAGGTCGATGGTATGGACGTTCGCGCCGTGAAGGCGGCGGGCGACATGGCCGTCGAGTGGTGCCGCTCGGGCAAGGGTCCCATCATCCTGGAAATGCTGACCTACCGCTATCGCGGCCACTCCATGTCGGACCCGGCGAAATACCGCACCAAGGACGAGGTGCAGAAGATGCGTGCCGAGCGCGACCCGATCGAGCAGGTGCGCCAGCGGCTTCTCCAGAAGAAATGGGCAAGCGAGGAGGAATTGAAGGCCATCGACAAGGAGGTGCGCGACATCGTCGCCGACGCGGCGGACTTCGCCCAGAACGACCCCGAGCCGGACGTGTCCGAGCTTTACACCGACGTTCTGCTTTAAGGGGAGGCCGCCTATGCCCACACAGATTCTCATGCCCGCGCTCTCCCCGACCATGGAGGAGGGCAATCTGACCAAATGGCTGAAGAAGGAAGGTGATCAGGTCGCCCCCGGCGACGTGATCGCGGAAATCGAGACGGACAAGGCCACTATGGAAGTCGAGGCCATCGACGAGGGCACCATCGGCAAGATCCTCGTCGCGGAAGGCACCGAAGGCGTCAAGGTCAACACACCGATCGCGCTCCTGCTTGCCGATGGGGAAAGTGCCGATGACCTCGACAAGGCGCCCGCCAGCGCGCCGCCCGCGCAGGCCCAGCCTCCGGCCGAGGTCCACGCGGAGCAGCGCGCGGAGGAGCCGGCCGCACCCGCCACGGTGCCCTGCGCCGCCACTCAGCCGATGCCCGCCGATCCGGACATCCCCGAAGGCACCGAAATGGTCACAATGACGGTGCGCGAAGCCCTGCGCGACGCCATGGCCGAGGAGATGCGCCGCGATCCGGACGTTTTCATCATGGGCGAGGAGGTGGCCGAATATCAGGGCGCCTATAAGGTGACGCAGGGGCTGTTGCAGGAATTCGGCGCCCAGCGCGTGATCGACACGCCGATCACCGAGCACGGCTTCGCGGGTGTGGGCATTGGCGCCGCTTTCGCCGGCCTCAAGCCGATCGTCGAGTTCATGACCTTTAACTTCGCCATGCAGGCGATGGACCAGCTCGTCAATTCGGCGGCCAAGACCCTCTACATGGCCGGTGGCCAGATGGGCGCCTCGATCGTCTTCCGCGGGCCCAATGGCGCGGCCGCGCGCGTGGCCGCCCAGCACAGCCAGGACTATGCGGCCTGGTACAGCCATATCCCGGGACTCAAGGTCGTCATGCCTTACACGGCGGCGGACGCGAAGGGCCTCCTGAAGGCCGCGATCCGCGATCCCAACCCGGTGATCTTCCTGGAGAACGAGATCCTCTACGGGCAGAGCTTCGAGGTGCCCAAGCTCGATGACTTCGTTCTGCCCATCGGCAAGGCTCGCATCCACAAGCAGGGCAAGGACGCCACCATCGTTTCCTTCGGCATCGGCATGACCTATGCGGTCAAGGCGGCGGAGGAGCTTGCGGGTCAGGGGATCGACGTCGAGATCATCGACCTGCGTACCATCCGGCCGATGGACCTCGATACGGTCATCGAATCGGTGAAGAAGACCAACCGGCTGGTCACCGTCGAGGAAGGCTTCCCGCAGTCCTCGGTGGGCGACCATATCGCCAGCCAGGTTATGCAGCGCGCCTTCGATTATCTGGATGCCCCCGTGATCACGATCACGGGCAAGGACGTGCCGATGCCCTATGCGGCCAATCTCGAAAAGCTCGCGCTGCCCAGCGTGGCGGAAGTGGTCGAGGCGGTGAAGGCCGTCACCTACCGGTCGTGAGAGGGGGGAGCTATGCCGATCCAAATCACCATGCCCGCCCTCTCACCCACCATGGAGGAGGGCAACCTCGCCCGGTGGCTGGTCAAGGAGGGCGACAGCGTTTCGGCCGGCGATGTGATCGCCGAGATCGAGACCGATAAGGCCACCATGGAAGTGGAAGCCGTGGACGAGGGCACGGTTGCCAAGATCGTCGTGCCGGAAGGCACGGAAGGCGTGAAGGTCAACGCGTTGATTGCCGTACTCGCGGCTGAAGGGGAAGACCCGGCCGAGGTGGCGAAGACGGCCGGCGCGGGCAGCGCCGCCCCCGCACCCAAGGCCGAGGCCTCGCAGAAAGCCGAGGCTCCGCAGAAGACCGAGGCTGCCCAGGAGGCCCCTGTGAAGCAGCCGGCGGGTGACGACAAGACGGCGGCCCAGCCTGCCCCGACATCCGCCCAGCCGGCAGCGGCTCCGGCGGTCGTCGGAAAGGATGGCGAGCGCGTTTTCGCTTCGCCGCTTGCCAGGCGTTTGGCGAAGGAAGCCGGCATCGATCTTGCGGCCGTCTCCGGTTCCGGCCCGCGTGGGCGCGTGGTGAAGGCCGACGTGGAAGCGGCAATCGAAAAGGGCGTGGTGCCCGCCGCCAAGGCGCCGGAGGCCCCGGCACCGAAACCCGTGTCGGACGAACAGGTCCTGAAGCTGTTCGAGGAGGGCTCCTACGAGCTCGTGCCGCATGACTCCATGCGCAAGACCATTGCGCGCCGGCTGGTCGAGGCGAAGTCCACGATCCCGCATTTCTATCTGACGCTGGACTGCGAGATCGACGCGCTTCTTGCCCTGCGCAAGCAGCTCAACGACGCCGCGCCTATGGTGAAGGACGAAGACGGCGAGCGGCCGGCCTACAAGCTCTCGATCAACGACATGATCATCAAGGCCATGGCCATGGCCCTGATGGCGGTGCCGGAGGCCAATGTGTCCTGGACCGAGAGCGCGATGGTCAAGCACAAGCACGCGGATGTCGGCGTTGCGGTCGCCATTCCCGGCGGACTGATCACGCCCATCGTGCGCCGCGCCGAGGAGAAGACGCTGTCCGCCATTTCCAACGAGATGAAAGACCTGGCCGCCCGGGCCCGCAGCCGCAGGCTGAAGCCCGAGGAATATCAGGGCGGCACGACGGCGATTTCCAATCTCGGCATGTACGGCATCAAGGACTTCGCCGCCGTCATCAACCCGCCGCATGCGACGATTCTGGCCGTGGGCTCGGGCGAGGAGAGGGCGGTGGTTCGCAACGGGGAGATCAAGGCCGCCACCATCATGTCGGTCACGCTCTCGACCGACCATCGCGCCGTCGACGGCGCTTTGGGCGCGGAGCTTCTCGCCGCCTTCAAGCGCCTGATCGAAAATCCGATTGCCATGCTTGTCTAAACTAATGCCCGGCCTGCCGGGCCTTCAGTAAGGGAGGGCTTTCCGCGAGGTGCCATGAAAACCATTCTTTGCTACGGCGATTCACTGACCTTCGGTCACAACGCGGAAACCCAGGATCGGCACGCCTACGAGGACCGCTGGCCCTCCGTGCTGCAGGCGCGGCTTGGTGAGGCCGCCCGGGTGATCCCGGAAGGCCTCGGCGGCCGCACCACGGCGTTTGACGACTGGCTGGCCGGCGCGGACCGCAACGGGGCGCGCATTCTGCCCACGCTGCTGTCGACCCATTCGCCGCTCGATCTGGTCATCATCATGCTCGGCACCAACGACATGAAGCCGGTCATCTGCGGCCGGGCGATCGGCGCCAAGCAGGGCATGCAGCGGCTCATCGACATCATACGCGGGCACGATTACCCGTTCGACGTTAAGGCGCCCGAGATCCTGCTCGTCTCTCCGCCGCCCGTATGCGAGACGGACAATGCCGACTTCGCGGCCATGTTCGAGGGAGCCGTTTCCGAATCGCGGAAGCTGGCGCCGCTCTATGAGCGGCTCGCCAGCGACACGGGCTGTGCCTTCTTCGATGCGGGCTCGGTGGCGAAAACCACGCCGATCGACGGCGTGCATCTCGACGCCGCGAACACGCGCGCGATCGGCGAGGGGCTGGCGCCTGTCGTGCGCCGCATACTTGGACTTTAAGGAGTTTCGCGTGGCTGAAACCTACGACGTCATCATCATCGGCTCGGGTCCCGGCGGCTATGTGACGGCCGTGCGCTCCGCGCAGCTCGGCTTCAAGACCGCGATCGTCGAGCGGGAGCATCTGGGCGGCATCTGCCTTAACTGGGGCTGCATTCCCACCAAGGCGCTGCTGCGCTCGGCCGAGATCATGCACTATGCCCAGCACGCGAAGGATTACGGGCTGAAGATCGACGGCACGGTGTCGGTTGACACGGCCGCAGTGGTGGAACGCTCGCGCAAGGTCTCCGGCCGGCTGAATGGCGGCGTGGGCTTCCTGATGAAGAAGAACAAGGTCGACATCATCTGGGGCGAGGCGAAAATCTCCAGGGCCGCCAAGGGCAGCGAGCCGGGCGAGATCGTTGTCTCGAAGCCTGCGAAGAAGCCGTTCGAGCCGCAGCCACCCACCCCGAAGAACGCGCTCGGGGAGGGGACCTACAAGGCGAAGCACATCATCCTCGCCACGGGTGCGCGCCCGCGCGTGCTGCCCGGCATCGAGCCCGACGGCAAGCTCATCTGGACCTATTTCGAGGCCATGGTACCGAAGGAAATCCCGAAGTCGCTTCTCGTCATGGGGTCCGGCGCCATCGGCATCGAGTTTGCCAGCTTCTACCGCGCCATGGGCGCGGACGTGACGGTCGTGGAGCTTTTGCCGCAGATCCTGCCTGTCGAAGACGCCGAGATCGCCAAGATCGCGCGCCGCCAGCTCGAGAAGCAGGGGATCAAGTTCCACGTGGAGGCGAAGGTCGCCAAGGTCGAGAAGGGCTCCAACCAGATAACCGCTCATGTGGAGATGAAGGGCGGCAAGGTGGAGAAGATCACCGCCGACCGGCTGATCTCCGCCGTGGGCGTGCAGTGCAACGTGGAAAATCTCGGCCTTGAGGCGCTTGGCGTGAAGCTTGAGCGCGGCGCGATCGCCGTGGATGGCTTCGGGCGTACCAATGTGCCGGGCATTTACGCCATCGGCGATGTTGCCGGTCCGCCGATGCTTGCCCACAAGGCCGAGCATGAGGGCGTGATCTGCGTGGAGAAGATCGCGGGCGTGCCGGGTGTTCATCCGCTGGACAAGAACAGGATCCCGGGTTGCACCTATTGCCACCCCCAGGTCGCTTCCGTTGGCCTGACGGAGGAAAAGGCCAAGGAGCAGGGCCGTGACATCCGCGTGGGCCGATTCCAGTTCGGCGCCAATGGCAAGGCGATTGCGCTCGGTGAAGACCAGGGACTGATCAAGACGATCTTCGACAAGAAGACCGGCGAGCTTCTGGGTGCGCATATGGTTGGCGCGGAAGTCACTGAACTAATTCAGGGTTTCGTCATCGCGATGAACCTTGAAACGACGGAAGAGGAACTTATGCACACCATCTTCCCACATCCCACGCTTTCGGAGATGATGAAAGAGAGCGTACTTGACGCATATGGGCGCGCCTTGAACGCTTGACGGACCATGGGCCGGGGGACCGGTATCGGGCCCGTCGCACGGGCTTCCGTGCTGATCCGCAACCCAGATGAGGAGACTTCGATGGAAGGTCTAGGTTGGATTTTGACGATTATCATCGGCGGTATTGCCGGCTGGATCGCCGAAAAAATCATGAAGGCTGAGCATGGCCTTCTGACCAACATCGTTCTCGGCGTGGTGGGTGCCGTCGTACTGAATGCGATTTTGATTGCCATCATCGGCAGCACGTTCGGGGGCATCATCGGTCAGCTCATCGTCGCCATCATTGGTGCGTGCCTGTTGATCTGGCTTTACCGGCTCATTCGCGGCCGGACGTAAGCTCCGCTGCGGCGGGACCCGCCTGCCGCTCGGCAGGCGGGCTTTTGTTGTCCGCGGCAGCCCCTATATGAGGGCGGGCCGCGAAGGAAAGTTAGGCTGATGGTCACCGTTCTCGACACCGTCTCCGCGAAACCACGTCCCCGGCATCCGGAAAAGGCGCACCGGCCCGATCAGGAGGTGCTGCGTAAGCCCTCATGGATCCGGGTGAAGGCGCCTGTCTCAAAGGGCTATCTGGAAACGCGCGAGATCGTACGGTCGAACAAGCTGGTAACGGTCTGCGAGGAGGCCGGTTGCCCCAACATCGGCGAATGCTGGGACAAGAAGCACGCCACCTTCATGATCATGGGCGAGATTTGCACCCGCGCCTGCGCCTTCTGCAACGTGGCGACGGGCATTCCCGGTCCCCTTGATCCCAACGAGCCTGAAAACGTCGCCAGGGCCGTGCGCCAGATGGGCCTGAACCATGTGGTGATAACCTCGGTCGATCGCGACGACCTGGACGACGGCGGTGCACGCCATTTCGCCGAGGTGATCTACGCCATCCGCGAAGCCGCGCCGGACACAACCATCGAAGTGCTCACGCCCGATTTCCTGCGCAAGGAGGGGGCGCTGGAGATCGTGGTGGAGGCTAGGCCCGACGTCTTCAACCACAATCTGGAGACGGTTCCGTCGAAATATCTCACCGTCAGGCCCGGCGCGCGCTACTTCCATTCCATCCGGCTTCTCCAACGGGTGAAGGAGCTCGATCCTTCCATGTTCACGAAGTCCGGCATCATGGTCGGGCTCGGCGAGGAGCGCAACGAGGTCCTTCAGTTGATGGACGATCTGCGCTCCGCCGACGTCGACTTCCTCACCATCGGCCAGTATCTCCAGCCCACACGCAAGCACCATCCGGTCAAGCGGTTCGTGACGCCTGAAGAGTTCAAGGCCTACGAGACCATCGCCTACACCAAGGGCTTTCTCATGGTCTCCTCCAGTCCGCTGACGCGCTCCTCGCATCACGCGGGCGAGGATTTTGCCAAGCTCAGGGCCGCGCGGGAGGCACGGCTTTCGGCGCGGACGGCATAGGACGCCGATGCCCAAGCATGAGACTGTACGCCGGGTGAAGCACCTGCCGGAGCAGATGTTCGCCCTGGTGGCGGACGTGGAGTCTTATCCGGAATTCGTGCCCATGTGCGAATCGCTTACGGTCCGGACTCGCAAGGAGCGCAACGGCGTTACGATTCTCGTGGCCGACATGACGGTAGGCTACAAGGCCATCCGCGAGACCTTCACCAGCCAGGTGGTTCTGAAACCCGCCGAACGGTTGATCGACGTGCGCTATATCGACGGGCCCTTCCGCTTTCTGCAGAACTACTGGCGCTTCGATCCCGTCGGCGAGAGCCAGACGGACGTGCATTTCTTCATCGAGTACGAATTCAAGAACCGGATGCTGGGCATGCTGATGGGGGCGATGTTCGATCGCGCCTTCCGCATGTTCGCCGAAGCCTTCGAGCGCCGCGCGGACGAGATCTACGGGCTCGCCGGTCAGGGCTGAGAAGAGTTTTACCGCGCCGCACTCCTCCCGCCCCACGCCTTATATGCGACGATGGCCGGGTTATCAGGCGAGCGCGTTGAGGCTCAGGAAAATGACGGCGGAGAGCAGCGCAGCCGCTGGCACTGTGGTCACCCACGCCGCAAGGATCGTGCGCACATGGGCGCGGCGCACCAGCTTGCGGCGGGCGATCTCTTCCCGCGATATGCCGGGAGCGCCGTTCTCGTCCTCCTCGAAGAAGGCTGTGAGCGGCCCTCTGCCTTCCGCTGCGGCGCGGGCGTTGCGAACCTTGATGCCCTTGCGCTCCAGATAGGCGCGGCGGCGCTTGGAGTGTGCCGTATACCACTCGCGGAAGAAGCCCACGCCGAACACCGCGCCCACGGCGGTGTGGGTCGAGCTGATGGGCAGGCCGAGAGCGGAGGCGATGATGACGGTGATGGCCGCCGAAAGCGCCACGCAGAAGGCGCGCATGGGGTTGAGCTTGGTGATCTGCTCGCCCACCATGCGGATGAGCTTGGGCCCGAACAGAACGAGGCCGAGCGAGATGCCGAAGGCACCGATCACCATCACCCAGAGCGGTATGACGACTTCCGCTGACACCGTATCGGCCTGTACGGTAAAGACGACGGCGGCGAGGGGCCCCACGGCGTTGGCTACGTCGTTTGCTCCATGCGCGAAGGATAGGAGGGCCGCGGAGATAACCAGCGGAATCCTGAACAGGCGCCGCAGCGACTGGTTGCGGTTTTCCATGCCCTCCGACTGGCGCCGTACATGGATGTGCGAGACCACCCATATGACGGCGAAGGCGCCAAGCCCCAGAACGGTCGCCATGCCGACGTTCACATGAACGAGCTGGCCCAGGCCTTTCACCGCCAGATAGGCCGTGAAGGACCCCGCCATGACGGCAATCAGAAGCGGAACCCAGCGTCGTGCCGAGGCGATCTTGTCATCTTGATAGATGATCGCGGTCTTGATGAAGGCGAGGAACAGGGCGGCCACGATAGCGCCCATGAGAGGCGAAACCACCCAGCTTGCCGCAATCTGCCCCATGGTTGGCCAGTTGACGGCGGAAATGCCGGCGGCGGCGATGCCCGCTCCGGCCACGCCGCCGACGACGGCATGGGTGGTCGATACCGGTGCCCCGATCCAGGTCGCCAGATTGACCCACAGCGCCGAGGAAATCAGCGCCGCCATCATCGTACGGATGAAAACACCCGGATCGCCTACGCTTTCGGGGGCAATGATGCCCTTGGAGATGGTGCCCACCACGTCGCCGCCGGCAATCAGCGCCCCGGCGCTTTCGAAAATGGCGGCAATCACCAGCGCGCCGGCCATGGTCATGGCCTTGGCGCCGACTGCCGGGCTCACATTGTTGGCCACATCGTTGGCGCCTATGTTCAGCGCCATATAGGCTCCTATGGCCGCTGCCACTGCGATGATGACGACGCGCGGTTCGCCTAGCGAGACGATGGAGGCAAGAAGCGCGGCGAGCGCCAAAAAGAGCAGCCCGAGGCCGGGCGCGACCAGCCCGCGGGCGAGGGTGCTGGTGGCCTCCTCGACGTGAACCAGCTTGTCGAGGTCCTTGTCGAGCGTGTGTTTTTTCGGGTCGGCGGTCCGTGCCATCGGCAGCCAGTCTGTTGGTGGGGTGCGGCTATCATTCGGTGCCCAAGGCTCTAGGCAATACCGCCCTTCGGCACAAGCTTGCCCTCATCGATATGTTCTGACGATCCGGTATCAGGCCGCGATTTTCCGTGGATTACCTTTGAAGGCGGCAAGAAGTTCCGCAAGTTCGGCTTCCTCGACCATGCGCGCCGCCTCTTCATTGCTGAACCAGCGGCGGGTCCGCTTCTTCTTCTCGGGCCATTTCTTGGCCTCATGCTCGACCTCGAGCGGGAAGACGGCCACCTCGCAGCGCCACTTGATCCCGGTGTCCCCCTGCTTGCCGTAATAATAGCGGCCGATCTCTGCTTTGCCGATCCTGCCTTTGACGCCGGCTTCCTCGAGCGCCTCGCGCGCGGCCGTTTCAAAGAGCGCTTCGCGGCCCTCGGGCCACCCCTTTGGCAAGACCCAGCGGCCCCTGCGGCGGCTCGTGACCAGAAGCACCTCGATACCGTCCGGCCCGTACCGCCAGGGCAGGGCGGCTGCCTGCACGCGGGGCGGGTTGCCGCCGAACAGCCGGCGCAACCGTTCCAGAATCCTCGCGCGCGTCAGATAGCCCATGCCCTTTCGTCCGCTTCTTTAGGAATCGCTTCGATCAAGGATAGATCGGCCGCTGCGATGGGCAACAGACAGGCGATCTTGAGGCGGGAACAAAGCTCAGTGCGGCTCTCTTTCCGCGATCGGCTTCTGGTAGGAAAAGCCCATGTCCCAGGGGAAATAGATCCAGGTGTCCTGCGAGACTTCCGTGATGAAGGTGTCCACGAGCGGCCGCCCCTTCGGCTTGGCATAGACGGTGGCGAAGTGGGCCTTGGGCACCATGGCGCGCACGATGGCCGCCGTCTTTCCCGTGTCCGTCAGGTCGTCGACGATGAGGATGTCGCGCCCTTCGTCCTCTAGGAGCGCGGGGGAAATCTCCTTCAGGATCTTGAGCTCCCCCTGTTCCGTGTAGTCATGGTAGGAGGCCACGCACACCGTCTCAATGAGGCGGATGCCCAGCTCGCGTGCGATCACGGCTGCCGGCACGAGGCCGCCGCGCGTGATACACACGATCGCCTTCCAGCGGCCGTTGGCGCTCGCAAGCCGCCAGGCAAGCGCGCGTGCGTCGCGGTGAAACTGATCCCAGGAGACGGGGAAGGCTTTTTCGGGCATGGCCATGCTTGTGCACTCCGGTAGCTCGCTTAAGCAGCGCGGGAATGCAGGGGGAATTAGCCGGAAAGGCCGCCTGCGCGCAAGACCGGCGCTTTGCGTGCAATGTTTGCGAAGCGTGCGAGTGCCGGACGTTGACAACTCTGCGGCAGCCGTGGCCGTTTTAGCGCGCACGGAAGAGACAAATGGATGGAATTCAAACTCCAGTCCGCCTATGTGGTCTCTCAAAGAGCGTCGAATGAGAGAATGACTGCAAACAAAATCTTTTCCGTTGCGCCGATGATGGACTGGACGGACCGGCATTGCCGGTTCCTGCACCGGCAGCTCACACGGAAAGCGCTGCTTTACACGGAAATGGTCGTTGCCGACGCCGTCATCCACGGCGACCGCGGGCGGCTGCTCAGCTTCGACCCGGCCGAACGTCCCGTCGCCCTTCAGCTCGGCGGCAGCGAGCCGGCGAAGCTTGCGGAGGCGGCGTGGATCGGCGCGGATTTCGGCTATGGCGAGATCAACCTGAATGTCGGCTGCCCGTCGGACCGTGTGCAGTCGGGGACGTTCGGCGCCTGCCTGATGAAGGAACCGGAGCTGGTGGGCGATTGCGTGGCCGCGATGAAGGCGAAGGTCGCAGTGCCCGTCACGGTGAAGTCGCGGATCGGGGTGGATGATCAGGACCCCGAGGAAGCGCTCGACCGCTTGGCCGAGGCGGTATTCGCCGCCGGCTGCGACGCGCTTTGGGTCCATGCGCGCAAGGCCTGGCTCAAGGGCCTGAGCCCGCGGGAGAACCGCGACGTCCCGCCGCTCGATTATGGCCGTGTCTACCGGCTGAAGGCGAAATTTCCGCATAAATTCATAGGTATCAACGGCGGTATTCGATCTCTGGATGAGGCCATCGCGCATCTGACCCATGTGGACGGGGCCATGATGGGGCGTGCGGCGTATCAGATGCCGGCCCTCCTGGCTGAGGTGGATTCCCGCATCTACGGCGAGGATGGCGCGCCGCCGGATCTTGCGGAGGTGGTCGAGACGATGGCGGCCTATGCGGAGCGCCACATCGCTTCCGGCGGCCGGCTGAGCCACGTCACCCGGCATATGATCGGGCTCTTCAACGGCTTCCCCGGCGCCCGCCGCTATCGCCAGATACTCTCTTCGGAGGCTACACGCCCGGGCGCCGGGCCTGAGGTGCTGCGCCGCGCCTTTGCCGAGATCGACTTCTCCGTGCAGGAAGAGGCGGCGTGACCCGCCGCTGAACGCCAAACTCGGCGCCGCAACATCGCTGCACCGGACGCCAACCCTTATGGAACAACCCGCTTGACTGCACGGTTCTCGCCACATCGAAGGATGAAGGAGAGAGCCAATGGCGCGCTGCGAAGTCTGCGGGAACGAATATGACAAGGCGTTCACTGTGGAAATGGCCGGAGAAAGGCATGTCTTCGACAGTTTCGAATGCGCAATTCACGCAGTCGCCCCACGTTGCGCACATTGCGGCTGCCGTGTGATCGGCCATGGCGTCGAGAAGGACGGCGTCATTTTCTGCTGTGCGCACTGCGCCGCCCAGGAGGGCGTGGAGCAGTTGAAGGATCGGGTCTGAGGCCCGGCCCTTCGGGCCGCAAGGCTCACGCTCTATTCGCCATGCCTGACCGAATTGCGGCGGGCAATCCCGTCCAGAACCGCGCGTGGCCCCTCGCGCGGAAAGGTGCTGTCGTCATCCTCGATCACCCGGTAAAGCTTGTTGTCCCGGAAGGCACTGGCAAAGGTGGTGGATACGCCGTCGCCAGGCTTGGCAGGCGTGTCAAGGAAATCCACCTCCGCCTCCGCGGCCACGATCCGGGCATCGGCAGCCGAGCGAGCGCGGACGACCACCTCGCCCGCAGGTTCCGCGAGATCCCAATTGGGATCGGTCTCCGCGGCATCCGGAACCAGCCGGTAGATCCTCATCGTTTCGTCAGCCATGGCGGTGCTCCATCTTGGGTTCGCACCTTAACACATGGCCGGGCAGGGCGGTTCCGCTCCGCCGGAATCCGCCATGTGAATTTTTTGTGCTGCGGGAACCTTTCGCTCACTCACGCGTTTGAAGCTTGACGACACGCACTCCCCCCGCCCCCCAACCCCACAATTGCGTGTCGTTTGCCGGCCTCAGTGCCGGCATTTTTTTGACGTATGCCGGGTGGGCAATGCACTCGGATTGCGGGGGGATCAGTAATCGCGCTCGAAGAATATGCCCAGATCCGATTCGCCACGCGTGCCGAAGCCGCCGCGGGCCTTCAGGTTTTCCGTAATGTCGAGATTGATGGTCGCGCGCGTGCTGCCCGCCGAGCCTGCCTCGACGCCCAGATAGATGTTTTCCTGGATGTAGCGGCCCGCGCGAACGGCCGCGCCGCCCTCCGAGTCGGTCACGATATCGAGTTCGTCCAGACCGACCGCATTGCGGAATCCGCCCAGAAGCGAACCATTGCTGCCTCCGGCAAGCTCGGCTGCCGCCGCGGCAAGTTGTGCGAGCTGCAACGGTGACAGTTCTTCCACGCCCCGGTCGAAAATGAGTCGCGCAAGCACCTCGTCCTCCGGCAGTTCCGGCTGGGAGGAAAAGTCGACCGAGAGGTCCGACACGCGGCCGTTGACCGTGATCAGAACGGTGATGTCGCTGCGCTCCGAGCGCGCCACGAAGTCGAGGAAGGGGTCGAGATCACCGATCAGCGTCACCGTGCCCTCATCGAAGGTGATGCGCTGTGCGAGAATGGCGAGGCGTCCGCGTATGAGACGGAAACCGCCCACAGGCTGGACCGAGGTGATCGGGCCGGTAATGCGAACCGAGCCGCCCAGCTCCGCGTCAAGCCCTCGCCCGCGCACGAAGATGCGGGCGGGCGCCTCCACATTGACGGCGAGCCGCAGCACGCTCGGGCGCCCGCTCGGCACCGGCGTGCCGTCGTCCGCCCGGGCGCGCCTGAGCGTTGAGGCCACGCCTGGCGGCGGATTCTCATGCTGCACATCGACGTGGGCGGGGCCGCCGCCGAAGCTGTCCGGCACGAGGATTTCGGCCCGATCGATGGCGATGTCGCCCGAAAGCAGGGGATCGCGTGCAAGCGCGCCCGCAAGCTGCAGGCTGCCGTCCAGCGTGGCCGAGACCATTTCCCCGTCGCTGTAGCGCACCTGCTGCAGGCGAAGGGTCAGATCGGCCGGGAAGCCGGCCGCCGCGTCGATGGAGATGGAGCCGGACACCGCAAGCGTGCCGCCGCGTGCAAAGCCGGCCGTGCCCGACCTGATGGTGATCACATTGCGCGAAATTCCCGCGTCGATGGCAATGCCGGTCAGGCGCAGATTGGTCATGGGATCGATCGCGGAGGCATCCGAGGTGCGCAGGGTCCCCGAGATGGCGGGGTTTGCGAGGCTTCCGCCTATGTCGAGGTCGGCCGTCAGCGTGCCTGCAAGCTGCGCGCCCCGGTCCGCAAGCAGCCGGTTTGCGAGACTGAGCGGGACTGTGCCTTGCGCGTTGACGGCGAGCGCCTGGCCTGCAAGCGGTATGCGGCCGCTTGCCGTGACGGATAGGCCGCCCGGCCCCGCGGCGTTCAGGCTGTCGAGCACAACTTCACCCGCGGCGAAGCGGCCGGCCGCGTTCACGTTCAAAGGAGCGGCGCCGAAAGCGGCAAGCGGACGCGCATTCAGCCCGGCCGCCTCGGCGGTGAAGGTCGCACGCGGGTCTGCGAGGCTTCCTGAGATCTGAGCCGAGCCGGTCAGGGTTCCGCCAAGGCCCAGATCCGGCAGGCGAGCGTTGAGAAGCGAAAGCGGGAAAGACTGAAGGTCCATATCCAGATCGATTGCGCCGTCGCCGAGAGGCACGTCTCCTTCCACGGTGGCGCTGAGGCCGCCGGGGCTCGACATCCGGGCATTGACGGACAGCGTGCTGTCGGTAGTGGTGCCGGAAGCCTCGATGCCAAGCGAGGCGATTCCGGCCTGGCGCAGGGCGGTGGCGGCGATTTCATTGCCGGTTAGTTTGAAGGAGGCCCGCGGCGACTCGCGCGTGCCGCTGAGCGTCGCATCGCCATCGAGCGTGCCGCTGAGCGCGAGGTCCGGGCGAACAGCATTGGCGATCGAGAGCGGCACGGCCTCCAGCGCGAGCGTCACGTCAAGGCTCGTGCCAATCTCGCCCTGGGCCGTGAGGCGGCCGCCGGCGATATCGAGGTCCACCCTGTCGAATGCAACGGTATCGCCGATCACCGTAAGCCGCGTTGGCTCCATAAGACGCGCCGTCACGCCGGCCTGAACCAGCTCGGCCTCCTCCAGCGTCACGGTATAGCCGCCATTTTCCGGCGCCAGACCACCGCGGGTGGTGATCTCGGTTCCGTTATCGAGCAGCGCGCGGCCCTGGAATGCGGTCGCGCCGTTGCTTGTCTGTGCCGTCGCATCGAGAGTGGCAACTTCGATTCCGGCGGCGTCGAGGCCGCTGGCCTGCAGCCTGCCTGCAACCGCTGGGACGCCGAACAGATCCGCGACATCCACTTCGATCTCGGCACTTTCGAGAGAGACCTGTTCGGCAACGAGATTGTTCACCGTGGCATCGATCCGGGCCTGCTGCCGTCCCGCGTCATTCTCGAGCGCAAGGCGCGCATTAACGGCGCCCTGAGCTTCGATCAGCAGAAGGGCGGCAGCTGTCGAGATATCGGCCGCGTCCAGTGCAAGATTGCCTATGAAAAGGCCTTCTCCATCCTGAACGAGTTCGCCCGTCAGGCGGGCGCCGCCCGCGGTAAATGCAATGCCCGAAAGCTGCCGCTCTTCGGCGCTGAGCCTCACATCCGTCTCGATTTCCGCCCGCACGCCGTCGAGAAAGGCGCTGCCGGCCATCTGGCCCGCGAGCACATTGTTCTGCAAGGTACCGCCGAAGCTGAGGGCGGCCTCGGTCAGTTCCTTGTCGAGAAGCCGGCCACGCTGCACGGCCGCCTCGAGGCTGAGCGCGAGATTGCCCGCGCTGCCTTGCGCACGCCCTGTCGCCGTCAGCCGTCCGCCCGCGCGTTCGGTGAGGTGGGCAAGGTCGGCAATGGCGGCCTCAAAGTTGAAATCGGCCGCTTCGGTTGCGAATGTCCCGTCAGCGGAGAACGAGGCGCGCCCGCTTTCGATCCGGAAGCCGTCGGCCAGGAACCCGTCGACCGTTCGAGCGAGGCGCCCGGTGATCCGTGTTGCACCAACAAGCAGCGGGTCGGCGGCCGAAACGTCCAGGCGAAGGTCATTGGCAGTGCCGTCGAGCATCAGATCGAACGCGCCGCTCACCGGGCGCAACTCGCCCGTGGCACGAAGGTCTATGCTGCCGCCCAGATCGCGGCCCGCGATCCCTGAAAATGGTGCGATGCTCGACGTTTGAACGCCGATCTCGCCATCGAACGCAAAGTCCGAGACCATGCCTGCGAGGCTTGCGGCAAGGTTTTCTCCCGAAAGCGTGGCGCTATCGAGGTTCAGCGGTTCGCCCGCCTGCCAGTCGCCGCTTGCATTGAGGCGGATCGTGTCGCCAAGGGCCTCCGACACGTCGGCCTGCCGGGCGATGATCCCTGATACCACGCCATCCGCATCGAAGGTTATGCGACGCCGGTCCACCACCATGAGGTCGGCAGCAAGGCCGTTCACGTCAAACGTGGCTTCTCGGGCGGAAAAGCCTCCTGTGTCGAGATCCGTGACATTGAGCGAGGCGGTCCACGCATCACCCCCGCCGTTGCCGAAATCGATTGCGAGGCTCGCCGCCCCGACCGAGGTCTCGCCGCCCGGCAGCGGTAGAAGCACCCTCTCGCCTGCTGGATCGGCAATGTCCGCGTTGAGCGTAAGCCGACTCAGAAAGCCGTCCTCCGCGGTCTCCGCCGCGGCATCGAGGCGCAGTGCCGCGCTCTCAAGATTGAGGGAGCTTAGCGCGAAGCCGCCGCCAGATCTTGCCAGCCCGGCAGCCTCCAGCGTGGTTTCGGCGCCGAAGAAGCTGCGGAAACGGGCAGGCACCAGCCTTGCAATGGGGCCGCCCGCGTCGAGCGTGAAGCCGATTCCTTCGGCCTGCTGACGAAGCCGCGCCGTTCCGGAAAGGGCAGGTTCCCCGGCGGCGGCAAGCGCAAGGTTCAGGTCGAGATTGTCCACAGGCCCCGCCCCGGCCAGGGTCAGGTCGAGGGGAGGCCGGCCCTCGATGTTGAGCAGGTTGGCGATGACGCCGTTCTGTGGCTCCGAAAGCGCCATGTCGAGGTCGAGCCGGCTTGTGGTGTTGTCGAAGGCCGCCTCAAGCGAAAGATGGCCGCCCGGCCCGTCGAGGCGCTCGATCTCGAGCGCGGTGTCGAGCGATCCTTCTTCCAGCCGCATCCTGCCCTCGAAGGAGAGGGTGGACTCAAGGCCGAAGACAGCTTCGCCAAACGCAATGGAAGGCACCTGAACGCGGTCGAGGTTGATGGCGATCGGCAATTCCGGAACTGCGAAGGACCGGGCCTCGGGCGAGGGCAGGGCGTTCTCCGCGGGCAGCGGGCGGCGCGTCATCTCGATGGATTCCGCCTCCAGGCTCGAAATCTCGAGCCTCTGCCGGAAGATGAGCGCGGACCGGCTCCAGTCGATGCTGGCCCCGGTAATGCGCAGCCATATGCCCTCGCGATCCGCCACCGTAATTTCCTGAATGCTCGCCCGGGAGGAAAGCACACCCTCGATGCCCCGGATGCGGATCTGGCGGTTCGGCGTCGATAGCTGGTTCTCGATGAAGGAGAGGAAAAGCGAGCGCTCCTCCTCCGGGCTTTCCGGCGTCGTCTCCTGGGCGCGCGAGGGAAGGGCGGCAAAGAGCAGGCAGAGGATGACGAGAATGCGGGTCAAAACGCCTGTCCTATTCCAACATAGAATGCCACGCTCGGATCGTCCGGCCCCGGGTCGAGAGGCGTCGCCACGTCAAGCCTGATGGGCCCGAAGCCTGTGAGATAGCGCAGGCCCGCGCCCACGCCCACCCGCAGGTCCCCCGAGAATTCGGGTATGGCTTCTTCATCCACATAGCCCGCGTCAACGAAGCCGACGAGCCCGATGGTCGGCGTCACTCGCACGCGCACTTCGCCCGAAACTTCGATCAGCGAGCGGCCGCCCGTCGTGCCGCCGGGAATGTCGACGCCGATGTTGCGATAGGCGTAGCCGCGCACCGAGCCGCCGCCTCCGGCGAGGAACAGCTTGTCGGGCGGGGTTTCCTCGATCGGAGGATCGAAGATCGAACCGAGCTTCATCCGGCCGGCCAGCACGATGCGGCTGTCATCATCGATGCTGTAATAGGCGCGCGCTTCTGCGACCACGCGGGCGGCGGCATTGCCGTAGTTGAATTCGTAGAAGGGCTCGACCGTCAGTTCCGCGAAAATCCCCCTGGTGGCATCGGCGGGGTTGTCGCGCGTGTCGTAGGCGATGCCGCCCAGGAAGCCTGCCGTGATGAACTCGCGTTCGCCGAAATCGTCCTCGAAGTGGCCGTAGCCCGCATTGGCGAAGAGGCGGGCGGTGAGTTCTTCAGAGAAGCGGTGCGAGAAGCCCGTCTGGGCGGTAACGCCGTTTCTGGTGTAGATGTCCAGCACTTCGCGGTCGCCGAAGATGGAGGCGGAAAAATCCGTGTCCGGCGTAAAGACGCCCGGCCGCGTGAAGGTGATTCCAGCCCGGTAGGTCAGATCCTCCGGATCCACCGTCTCGCCGATTCCCGCGACCCTTCCTTCGAGGCGCAGCCGCTCGGCCCGTCCGAACAGGTTGCGGTGCAGCCAGAAGGCCTCCACGCCGAGGCCGTCCACCGTCGAATAGGAGCCGCCTGCGCCGAAGCGGCGCGGTAGACGCTCCTGCACGATCACCTCGATGGGCAGCGTGCCGCCCGGCCCGACCTGATCGGCTTCCTGAACCCGCAGCGACCGGAAGACGTCGAGCCGCGCAAGCCGGTCCTGAGCCTCTTTCAGATCGTCGGGATCATATTCCCGGCCGACGGGAAGGCCGGTCATCCACGCCACATAGTCGGCATTCATCCTGTCCGTGCCGCTCACCGACACGGGACCGAAAACCGCATAGGGGCCAGGCGCCACGGTCAGCGTAGCGTCGATGACGCTGGCGTCGTGGGCAGCCACGATCCTGCGCTCGATTACCTCCGCCTTGGCATGGCCCTGCTGGCGCCACGCCTCCTTCGCAAGCCTGCCTGCTTCGATGATAGCGCCGCTTTCGGCGAGCTCTCCGGCGCGGAAGCCTCGTTTGGCGGGATCGTCGACCGCATCGCGCGGATCGGCGGCCGGCGGAGCCGAGTTGACGATGCGGGCCTCACGGAAATGGAAGAGCGGACCCGGATCGACGGCAATGCGCACCGTTGCGGGCCTTCGCAGTTCCGCGTCCGGTGGCAGGTTATCGGCCTCCCGCCCGTCGATCGTTATGGAGATGATGGGGCCGTACCGGGCTTCCGCGTAAAGCGCATCGAGAAGGCGAAGATAATCGCCTCGTGCCTTCGCAATCAGGCCCGCAGCACCTGAAGCCGGGGCCTCGCGGTCGTTCCACAGGCGCGAGGCTTGCTTCAGGGCCCGCTCGATCGTTCCGTCATCGCCTGTAACGGCAAATTCCACCGTATAGGGTTGCGGCGTGCCGATCACCACTTCCTCAGGCTGTTCGCGCTCGAAGAGCCGCAGCCCGAAAATGTTGAGCGCATTTGCCTGAGGTGCATGCAGAAAGAGTACCCCCAGGGCCGCGGTGGCAACCCCGAAGCGCAATCCCTTTCGGCAGGCAGCATTGCGGCGGATATTCAACGTCCCTCCCGGCGGCGCATTCCCCTTGCGCTGCGCATGTCCATCTATGCCCCGTCCGCCGCACGGAGCCGCAATAGCCTGACGGCTGTCGCAGCCGGGCAATCAGTAACGCACAGCCTCGGCTCCATCAAGCAGCCTAACCCGCGTCTGTTACCATTCGATTGCCGTTTTGGACGATGTCTCGGCCCGAGACTTTGACCGCATGGGCATTACCTCAGGGGTCGGCGGTAAGCTTGTCAGGATCGTCAACGGCTTTTGTGCTTGGCTGGAATCGATGTCCTAGCTGAGGCGAGCGGGCATCTATCGTGCTTTGTATTGTTGCCGCGTTCATTACCCCGGGTGCAACGCTTGGCTTTGCCGCGCTAGCGTTTCTCTCGACCACGTTTGGTTTTTCGGCGTTCGCGATCGATGCTGCCGCAACGCCGGACTTGCAGGCATGATCCTATTTCTTTTTCATTCGTTGTTGGTCCAAAGGTTTCTATTTTTCCGCTGAATGACGGCCAAGCAGGAGCGGCACACGATGTCCGAAGCAGCACGAGCAAGGAGAAAGCCCGCACCGCGCCGCACGGGCGGGCGTCTGCCCGCCACTACGGCCGTGCGGCGTACGGGCGTGCAGGCGCCGCCGGAAAGGCCGCCGGTCTACCTCATCGACGGTGCCCGCACCCCTTACCTCAGGGCGCGCGGGCGGCCCGGGCCGTTCACGCCGGTCGATCTCGCCGTCCAGTGCGGGCGCCCGCTGCTTGCCCGCCAACCCTTCCCGCCGGAAGCGTTCGATCTGGTCATCCTCGGATGCGTGAACGTGATCGCCGACGAGATGAACCCGGCGCGGGTGGCGGCCCTCCGCCTCGGAATGGGTGAGGCGATGCGCGCCTTCACCGTGCAGATCAATTGCGGCTCGGGCATGCAGTCGATCGACACCGCCTTCCGCCTGATCGAGGGCGGCGAGGCCGACCTCATTCTCGCCGGAGGCGCGGAGGCTCTCTCGCACGCCCCGCTGGTGCTTTCGCAGAAGGCGGCAGGCTGGTTCGGCCGGTTCGCGACGGCCAAGACGGCCTGGGAGCGGGCGGCCGCTCTCGGAGCCTTCCGCCCGGAGATGGCGAGGCCGGTCATCGGGCTCGAGCGCGGGCTGACCGACCCGCTGACCGATCTGAGCATGGGGCAGACTGCGGAGATCATCGGCCACGCTTTCGGGATTTCGCGCGAGTCGGCCGACAGCTATGCCCTGGAGAGCCATCGCCGGCTGGCACGGGCGCAGCGCGAGGGTTTCCTCAAGGGAGAGGTAATTCCCGCCATCAGTCGCGACGGCAGGCTTTTCGATCACGACGACGGCGTCCGGCCCGACACGTCCATGGAAAAGCTCGCAAACCTCAAACCGGTTTTCGAAAGGCCGTACGGGCGAGTGACGGCCGGTAACTCCTCGCAGATCACCGATGGCGCGAGCTGGGTGATTCTGGCTTCCGAGGCGGCCGTGAAGGAGTACAAGCTTACGCCCATCGCCCGCATCGTCGACAGCGAGTGGACCGCGCTCGACCCTTCGGTCATGGGGCTCGGGCCAACCCTGTGTTCGACGGCTCTCATGAAGCGGCGCGGGCTTTCCCTTAAGGACATCGAATTGTGGGAGATCAACGAGGCTTTCGCCGCCCAGATTCTGGCGTGCCTTGCCGCTTGGGAGGATGAGGAATATTGCCGCGAGGTGCTGGGACTGGAGGAGCCTTTCGGAACGCTCGACCGCGAGCGGCTCAATGTGGACGGAGGTGCGATCAGCCTCGGCCACCCAGTGGGCTCCAGCGGCAACCGCATTGTTCTGCATCTCGTCAACGCCATGCGCCGACTGGGCCTCAAGCGCGGCATTGCCACGGAGTGCATCGGCGGAGGGCAGGGCGGTGCCATGCTTCTGGAGTCGGTGTGATGACGGTTTCGGGAAAGGTCTGGCGCGTACTCGAGCGCCGCAACATGGAACTTGGACCCAAAGGCGAGCCCGCGCGCACCCTTACGCATTGGCGCTATACGAAGGACGGCGAAGGCATCGTCTGGCTGATCTTCGATCGGGCGGGACAAAGCACCAACACGCTTTCGGAAGAAGTGCTGGTCGAGCTTAATCTGGTGCTGGAGGACCTGAAAGGTCTCAATGCGAAGGGCCTCGTCATCCGTTCGGCCAAGAAGAGCGGGTTTGCCGCTGGAGCCGATATCCGCGATTTCCGCGGTGTCACGAACGCGAGTGAGATTGAAAGCCGGCTCGCCCGTGGCCACGAGCTCCTTGACCGGCTAGCGAATCTTTCGATCCCCACGGTAGCCGTGATCCACGGCCACTGCCTGGGCGGTGGGCTGGAGCTTGCGCTGGCCTGTAGGCACCGCATCGCCGTTTCCGGCGCGAGTCTCGGCTTCCCCGAGGTGCTGTTGGGTCTCCATCCCGGGCTTGGAGGCACGTTCCGCCTCACTTCGCTCATCGATCCCGTCGAGGCGATGACCATGATGCTGACGGGCCGTCCGGTGCATGCCAGGAAGGCGAAGGCTCTGGGTCTTGTCGATGAGGTGGTTGAGGAGAGACACGTCGCAAACGCCGTCCGGGCGGCCGTTGCGGGCAAGCTGAAACCTGCTCGCCCCGGCCTGAAGGCCGGTGTGATGAGCCTTGCCCCCGCGCGCCGGATGGCCGCGAACAGGATGCGCGCCGAGGCCCAAAAGAACGCGCCCGAAAAGCATTATCCCGCGCCATACCGGCTGATCGGCTTGTGGGAGGAGCATGGCGGCGATCCGAAGGCCATGCAGCGGGCCGAAATCCGCTCGTTCTCGGAGCTGCTGACGGGCCCGACGGCGCAGAACCTCGTGCGCGTCTTCTTCCTGCGCGAGCGGCTGAAAAGCCTTGCCAAGGGCGAAAGTGGGATCAGCCGCGTGCATGTCATCGGTGCGGGCACGATGGGCGGAGACATCGCCGCCTGGTGCGCGGCGCGGGGCCTCCGCGTCACACTCACCGATCTGGACCCGCAGGCCATCGCGCGTGCGATCGGCCGGGCGTCGAGCTTCTACGACAAGAGACTCCATTCCAGCCTCGAACGGCGCGACGCGCTCGACCGCCTGACACCGGATTTCGAAGGCGTCGGCGTGCGACAGGCCGATCTGGTCATCGAAGCGGTGGCGGAGAAGGAGGGGGTCAAGCGCAGGGTCTACGAGGAGATCGCACCGCGCATGAAGCCCGGGGCCATCCTCGCCACGAACACCTCTAGCATTCCGCTTGAGAGCCTGCGTGAGGGGCTGCTTTTTGCCGAACGTTTCGTCGGCCTGCACTTCTTCAACCCGGTCACGCGCATGCAGCTCGTGGAGATCGTGACCCACGACGCGGTGTCGGAAGAAACCCTCAGCCGCGCACGCGCCTTTTGCGGTGACATTTCCCGCCTGCCGGCTCCCGTCAGAAGCGCGCCCGGTTTCCTGGTCAACCGCGCTTTGACGCCGTATCTAGTCGAAGCATTCCTCATGTTCGACGAGGGCGTGCCCAAGGAGGTGATCGACCGTGCGGCGAGGGATTTCGGCATGCCGATGGGGCCGATGGAGCTTGCTGACCGCGTGGGCCTCGATATCTGCCTGGAGGTGGCGCGGATGCTGAAGGAGCGCCTTCCCGATCCCATGCCCGAGGTGCCGGACTGGCTTGTCCAGAAGGTGGAAGCCGGCGAGACGGGCCGCAAGGCGGGCAGGGGACTGTACGTCTATGACGAAAACGGCAAGCCGAAACGCGAAGAGGTGAAGATCGCCGAAGGCGCCCAAGTACCCCGCGATTCCGAGACGGCGGACCGGCTCGTGCTCCCCATGCTCAATACGCTCGTGCGCTGTCTGCGCGAAGGCGTGGTGGAAGAGGAGGAGGTGGCCGACGCGGCCATGATCTTCGGCACCGGTTTCGCGCCTTTCCGCGGGGGTCCGTTGCACTACGCGCGCGAACGCGGCGTGGATGAGATCACCGCCAAATTGCACGCCCTTGCCCAGAAGTACGGTGACCGGTTTGCCCCCGATGAAGGCTGGGAAAGGCTGAAGACGTAGGTGCCGGTCGGGGCAAACCTGCGCCGGGCACTCATCCGCCGACCAGCGTTCCCCCGTTGGGATGCAGGATCTGGCCTGTCATGTAGGATGAATCCTCGCAGGCCAGGAACAGCATGGCAGGCGCCACCTCGTTTGGCTGCCCGGGGCGGCCGAGCGGCACATTCTTGCCGAAGCTTGCCACCTGCTCTGCCGGGAAGGACGCGGGGATGAGCGGCGTCCAGATCGGGCCGGGCGCCACGCCGTTCACGCGGATGCCCTTGGAGGCGAGATTGCCTGACAGAGCGCGGACGAAGGCGAGGATCGCGCCTTTCGTGGTCGCGTAATCCATCAGCACGTCCTGCCCTTTGTAGGCCGTTACGGAGGTCGTGCAGATGATGGTGGAGCCTTTGCCCATATGCGGCAGCGCCGCGCGCGTTATGTAGAACATGCCGAAGATGTTGGTCTGGTATGTGCGATGGAGCTGCTCGTCGGAAATGTCCGTAAGCTGCTCCTGATAGTGCTGTTCCGCGGCGTTGTTCACCAGTATGTCGAGACGGCCGAATTGGCCGATTATCTGCTCGATGAACTGCTCGCAGACCTTGCGGTCTCCGACGTCACCCGACATGGAAAAGGCCTCGCTGCCCTCGTTCCGGATCAGCCGCTCCGTCTCGGCGGCATCCTCTTCCTCGTCCTTGTAGAGAAAGGCGACCTTCGCGCCTTCGCGCGCAAACAGCACGGCCGTCGCCCGCCCGATGCCGGAGTCTCCGCCCGTGATGGCCGCGACCTTACCGGCGAGCCTGCCTGAACCCTGATAACGCGGCTCATAGTCCGGCCTGGGATGCATCTCATGCTCCTTGCCCGGCTGATGTGCCTGGTGCTGCTTGGGAAGTGTCTCCTCGCTCATGGCGCTCGCCTCATTCGGTTTTTGCGATCCACGAACAAGGCGGAGGCGGCCATGTTCCATTGCGCGGCGGAACTTTCAGCCTCGGCAGCGGATTTCCCGCCACCACCAGTATGGAGAAACCAATGCCTGCGAAGTCGAAGGTTCAGCAGAAGGCGGCTGGTGCCGCGCTTGCAGCCAAGCGCGGCGACATGCCCAAATCCAAGCTCAAGGGCGCCTCCAAGAGCATGGAAAAATCCATGAACGAGAAGCAGTTGGAGGAGCTGGCTGAGACGAAGCGTAAAGGCCTGCCGGAAAAGAAGAGCTAGATGTTTGGTGCCAGGAGGTCTCTTTGCCGTCATCCCGGCCGAACGAAGCGAGAGCCGGGAATCAGGAAGAGGGCGGAGATGGTTCTACTGGGTCCGGATAGCTACACGGCTTACGGGATGACAGTGGAAGATGCTGCGCGCCTCCGGGATTAGGAGGAGGGGAAGCGCTGAGGAGGCACCCTCACGCGGCGTTCTTGATCTCGCCCTTTTCCAGCGCGGCCATGAACGTGTCGAGCCAGTGCTTGGCGTCATGCTTGCGGATGCGTTCCATGAGTGCCTTGTGCCGTTCCTGCCTTTCCTCGAGGGGCATGGTGAGCGCCCGGCAGAGATTGCGCGCCATGTCATCCACGTCATAGGGGTTGACGATCAGCGCCTCGTGCAGATCCTCAGCCGCACCCGCGAACTTGGACAGCACCAGCACCCCCGGATTTTCCGGGGATTGCGCGGCGACATACTCCTTGGCCACGAGATTCATGCCATCGCGCAGCGGCGTGACGAAGCCCACCTGGCTCGCACGATAGAGTGCAGCAAGCGCGTCGCGCGGCACCGTGCCGTGGATGTAGCGCACCGGCGTCCAGTTGAAATCCGCAAAGCGGCCGTTGATCGCGCCCGATAGCGCCTCCAGCTCCTTGCGGATATCGACATAGGCCTCCACCTCCTCGCGCGTCGGCGTGGCGATCTGCATAAGGGCCACCGACTTGCGCATCTCCGGGTAGAGCTCGAGCAGGCGAGCGAAGGCGCGCAGACGGTCGGGCAGCCCCTTCGTGTAGTCGAGCCGGTCTACGCCGATGATCTGCCTGCGGCCCAGGATCTCGCGCCGGTGCGTCTCGATCTGCACTTCGTCGTTGGGCCGCTCGGCCATCTCGACGAAGGCGTCCACATCGATGCCGATGGGGAAGCAGCCGGCGATCACCTCACGCTCGCCCACCTTTATGCGCCCCTCGGTGATCTCGGTGCCCAGATGGTCCTCCACATAGTGCTGGAGGTTGCCCAGGTCGGTGTTGGTCTGGAAGCCGATCACGTCGAATTCGAGCAGGCTCTCGACCAGCCAGCGATGCCGCGGTACGGCGGCAAGAATTTCGGGCGGAGGGAACGGGATGTGCAGGAAGAAGCCGATGCGCTGCTTGCAGCCGCGCTGGCGCAGCTCGGCCGCAAGCGGGATTAGATGGTAGTCGTGAATCCAGATGACGTCCTCGGGCTGCAGGATCGAAACGAGGGCGTTGGCGAATTTGGCGTTGACGCGGCGGTAGCCCTCCAGAAACGCCGTCTTGTACTCCACGAGGTCCAGCCGGTAGTGGAAAAGCGGCCACAGGACGCTGTTGGAAAAGCCGAGATAGTATTCCGCATAATCCTGCTCGGTGAGAGGGATCGTCGCCTGCGTAACGGCGCCGATCTTCCGGATGCGCGGCTCCGGCTCCTCCTCATATTTTAGTGTCTGTCCATCCCATCCCATCCAGACGCCGCCGCGTTGCCGCAGCGAATCCGCCAGGCCGACGGCGAGCCCGCCGGCCTGCGTGCTCCTTTGCACATCAGCGACCCTGTTCGAGACGACGACAAGCCTGTTCACACGACGGTCTCCCACGGTTTCGACAGCCTGCGGGCTGCATTGATGATTCCGACCATGGAATAGGTCTGGGGGTAATTGCCCCACATCTCACCGGTCACGGGGTGGGTGTCTTCGGACAGCATGCCCAGCGGATTGCGAGCTTTCAAGAGTGCCTCGAAGATATCGCGCGCCTCCTCGTGCCGGCCGATGCGGGCCAGCGCGTCGAGCCGCCAGAAGGCGCAGATGTTGAAGGCCACCTCGGGCTTGCCGAAGTCGTCAGCCGCCTCATAGCGCTTCATGTGGGGGCCCGTCGCCAGCACCTTTTCGAGCTGGTCGACAGTGCTGACGAAGCGCGGATCGCGCGCATCGATAAAGCCCACCTCGGCCATCAGAAGCACGCTTGCATCGAGTGTCTCGCCGCCGAAGCTCTCCACGAACGCCTTGCGCTTTTCCGACCATGCCTCGGCGAGGATGCGCTCCTTGATCTCATCGGCCCGTTCTCTCCAGTACCGGACGCGCGCGCTTTCTCCCATCTGTGCCGCGATATGCGCCAGCCTGTCGCAAGCCGCCCAGCACATCAGGCTTGACGAGGTATGAACGCGCGAGCGCGAGCGCAGTTCCCACATGCCGGCGTCGGGCTGGTTGTGCAGCCGGTAGGCCTGTTCGCCGGCCGATTCCAAAAGGCGGAAGTCGTGCAGCGTCGGCTTCATCTCAATGCGCCGGTCGAAGAAGATCTGCGTCGCGCCCAGAATGGCATTGCCGTAGACGTCGTGCTGGTAGTGCTCGTAGGCCTGATTGCCGCTGCGCACAGGGCCCATGCCGCGATACCCGGCGAAGTTTTCCAGAATGTTCTCGGTGAGCTGGCGCTCGCGCCCGACGCCGAAGACGGGCTGCAGATGGCCACCGCCCGCATCCGCTACGATGTCCATCAGATAGCGGAAGTAGTTTTCCATCGTCTGCACGGTACCGAGGCTGTTCAGCGCCCGCACGACGAAGAAGGCATCGCGCAGCCAGCAGTAGCGGTAGTCCCAGTTGCGGCCGCTGTTGGGCGCCTCGGGGATCGATGTTGTCATCGCCGCGATGATGGCGCCGGTCGGCTCGTAGGTGCACAGCTTCAGCGTGATGGCGGCCCGGATCACCGCATCCTGCCATTCGAACGGTAGGGCGAGATTGCTCACCCAGCCTCGCCAGTAGTGTATCGTCCGCTCCTCGAAATCGCGCGCCGTATCGGAGACGCTGCCTGACAGCGTCTCGTCAGGTCCGAAGACGAAGTCCAGCGGGGCCGTGAGGTTGAAGCGGGTTTCGTCGATCACATAGTCGATGGGCGCGTCGGTGGTCAGCCGCAGCGTGGTCTCCGGGCCGATATAGCGCACATGGTTGGAGCCGCGCGTGATCTGCGGGCGCACCGTGCCATAGGCGAAGGTGGGGCGCACATGCACGGAAATGCGCGGCGTGCCGGCGATGGGCCGGATTCGCCTCACCAGCGTCTGCGGCCGGAAGATGCGATCGCGCCAGAAGAAGCGCGGCACGCAATCGACGATCTCCACCGAGCCGGAGGAGCCGTGCAGCCGCGTGACGAGAACGGCCGTGTTGGGCTCGTAATGCTGTTCCGTCTCCGCCAGCCCTTCGAGCCTGATCGAGAACAGGCCGTCCGCGGGGTCTTCCGTTCCGGCAAGCAGCGCATTGAAAATCGGATCGCCGTCAAAGCGGGGCAGGCAGCACCACACGATGCTGGCCTTCGGGTCGATGAGCGCGGAGAAGCTGCAATTGCCTACCACGCCGAGATTGAGTGTCGTCACGATCAAATACCTTGTTTTGCTAGAATGCGGGCCTCGAAGCTGTCCGCCAGCCGGGCAAGCCAGTTGCGGAACGTCTCGGTTCCCGGGGTTCTATAGATGGCGGCGGTGGCGCCGCCGCCGATTTTTATGGAAACGCCGCTAATACGGGCAATTTCACGGAAAGCATCCTCGTCGGTGACGTCGTCCCCGGCGAAGACGGGTATCCTGCCAAGGAAAGGCGGTTCTGCCATGAAGGCGGCGACGGCATGGGACTTGTTGGCCGTTCCGCTCTTGACCTCCACCACCATCTTGCCGTGCAGGATCTGCAGTCCCTTATGCCCGTTCACAGCCTCGTGAACGGTGGCCGTGGCCGCTTCCGCCAGCTCCGGGCGCTGGCGGAAATGCAATGCCATCGATCCCTGTTTCGCCTCGAAAATGAGGCCGGGATGGGCATCGGCAAAGCTGCGCAACCTGATGCCGACCATGGCAAGCTGCTCCTCATCGATCGCCGCTGCCGTGCGGCGGCCGCCCGCCGCCCGCCGTTCGAGCCCGTGCACGCCCGCCACCGGCAGCTTCAGAGGGTCCAGAAAGCGGTCGATCTCGTCGATGGGACGCCCGGTAACGATCGCCACCGCGCCTTGCGTGCTTTTGTCGAGCCGTGCAAGTATTTCGCGCGTGGCGGCAGGAACCGAAACCGCGTCGGGGCGTTCGGCCAAATCCGCCACCGTGCCGTCGAAATCCAGGAAAAGAGCTGTGTTATCCGGTTCGAGGGCCGTGTGGTCAAAGGTTGTCAAAGGTGCTGGTTGGCCGGCCATGTCGTCTCTGGAACAAGGAGAATCATCGAGCCGAGGACAGTGACGATGCTAAGGCATGGCCGTCCCGAATTGAAGAAGAGTGCCACGGCAAACAGGTCGGCCAATGCTGCGCGGACATAAAGTGCTTGAAGCGTTTCGGCAAGAGTTTGAGGGTGAAACATGCGAAGTTTGACCGTTTGGGCCTTGGCGGGTACGGTGCTGGCGCTGTCGGCCGGAGCCTCCGCTGCCCAGGGGCGCCCCGATGCGCGCACGATGACATGCGGCCAGGCGAGGGCGCTGGTCCAGCAATCCGGCGCAGTGGTGCTGACCACGGGCCGCTACACCTACGACCGTTACGTCGCCAGCGAGCGCCACTGCGCTTTTGCCGAAACAATCGAACGTGCCTGGATCGCGACCCGCGATACCCCCTCCTGCTTCGTGGGCTATGTCTGTGTGCCGGAGAGGCCGCTGGAGGACCGCTGGTGGTGGATGCGGCGGCACTGATGGGGGTCGAGGCCGCGCATAAGCCAACGCTGCGAATATTCAATCGATTCAATCAGCTAGCTTTCCTTCCCGGCTCTTGCCGTCGCCGTTCTTCTTTGTCAGAACGTTTCTCATGATGATCCGCGGATGCTCCGCGACGATTTCTCCCGGGACCCTGAGATGACCTTCATGCCCAAAAATTCCCAGGCCGGCCTTGACCGGATTCTTACGCTCGAACTTGTGCGCGTTACCGAGCGGGCGGCGGTGGCCGCCGCGAGGCTGCGCGGGCGCGGCGACGAGAAGGCTGCCGACCAGGCCGCCGTTGACGCCATGCGCTCCGAGCTCAACCGCCTGCCGATTGCCGGCACCGTGGTCATCGGCGAGGGCGAGCGCGACGAAGCGCCGATGCTCTACATCGGCGAGGAAGTGGGCGTAGGCGAGGGGCCAGCGGTCGATATCGCGCTCGACCCGCTGGAAGGCACGACCATTTGTGCCAAGAACCTTCCCAATGCGCTGGCCGTGATCGCCATTGCCGAGCGCGGCAGCCTGCTTTACGCGCCGGACGTCTATATGGAGAAGATCGCCATCGGGCCGGGCTATCCGCCGGGCACGGTCGATCTCGACGCGCCGGCGGCCGAGAACATCGAAAACCTCGCCAAAGCGAAGGGCGTACCTGTTTCCGAGATCACCGCCTGCATTCTGGACCGGCCGCGTCATGCGCGCCTGATCGAGGACGTGCGCGCGACGGGGGCCGCCATCCGTTTGATTGGTGACGGCGACGTGGCGGGTGTCATCCACACGACCGATCCTGACGAGACGGGCATCGACATCTATATGGGCATCGGCGGCGCGCCGGAGGGCGTGCTGGCTGCGGCGGCGCTGCGCTGCATCGGCGGGCAGATGCAGGGGCGGCTGCAGCTCAATACCGAGGAAAAGATCGCCCGCGCGGAGAAGATGGGCATCACCGATCCCAAGAAGATCTACAGCCTGGAGGAGATGGCGCGCGGCGACGTGCTGTTTGCGGCCACCGGCGTGACGGACGGCAACCTGCTTTCGGGCGTCAAGTTCGGCCGCGAGTCGATCCAGACCCACACGATCGTCATGCGCTCCTCTTCGCGCACGGTGCGCGAAATAAAGGCAAAGCATCAGGATTTGGATAAGTTCTGAAACCTGTCCAATTCGCGCCGCCATCGGGCTATCCTCCCGAATCCTGGAGGATAGGTGTGAGCGGCGAGCGGCGTTTTTTTCTCAATGTCCGGAAATCGGCGCGCGGTGTCTCGTGGGAGCACCGGCTGGACCTGCGCGGCGAGAATATCGCTCTGGGCATGGCGCAGAGCCACGGAATGCCGGAGATCGTCGCGCGCGTGCTGGCAGGCCGCGGGATACCAGGCGAGGAGGCAAAGCGGTTCCTCGCACCCTCCATTCGCGACCTGCTGCCCGATCCGGCTACGCTCACCGACATGGAAAAGGCGGCCGCCCGCATCGCGCAGGCCATTACGGCGCGGGAACGCGTGGCCGTCTTCGGTGATTATGACGTGGACGGCGCGGCCTCCTCGGCCATGCTGAAGCGCTTCCTCGCCCATTATGGCGTGCCTGCCGAAATCTACATCCCGGACCGCATCTTCGAAGGTTATGGCCCCAATCCCGAAGCCATGCGCGAGCTGGCGCGGCGCGGCGCAAGCCTGATCGTAACCGTCGACTGCGGCACCAACAGCGCCGCCGCGATTGAGGCTGCGAATGCGGCGGGTGCGGATGTCGTGGTTCTGGACCATCACCAGGTGGGCGGCGCGCTTCCCGACGCTCTGGCGGTCGTCAATCCCAACCGGGAGGACGATCTTTCAGGGCAGGGGCATCTCTGCGCGGCAGGAGTCGTCTTCCTGGCGCTCGTGCAGACCGCACGCGTTCTGCGCGAGAGGAAGGTGACTGGAGAGCCCTTCGATCTTCTTTCGCTGCTCGACCTGGTAGCGCTCGCCACCGTCTGTGACGTCGTTCCCCTCATCGGCGTCAACCGCGCCTTCGTCGCCAAGGGCCTTATTGCCGCGCGCAGCCTGAAGACGCCCGGGCTCGCCGCCCTTGCCCGCGTGGCGCGCATCGGGGAGCCGCTCAATCCCTATCACCTAGGTTTCCTGATCGGCCCGCGCATCAATGCCGGCGGGCGTATCGGCAATGCCTCGCTCGGCTCCAATTTGCTCGCCACGCTCGACGAGAGCGAAGCCGAGGCGATTGCGGCCACGCTCGACCGGTTGAACAGGGAGCGCCAGGACATGGAAGCCGCCATGCTTGCCGAGGCGCGGGCGGAGGCGGATGCGGAGCTCATGGCGGGCGGCGGGCCGGCGATTCTGGTCACGGCGGGTTCGTCATGGCATCCGGGCATAGTGGGGCTCATCGCGTCGCGGCTGAAGGATCTCGCGCGCCGCCCGGCCTTTGCTATCGCCTTCGATCCCAACGGTATGGGAACCGGCTCGGGACGCTCCATATCCGGCTTCGACCTGGGCAGGCTCGTGCGCGAGGCGGTTTCCGAAGGCCTACTCGTGAAGGGCGGAGGTCACGCCATGGCCGCCGGCATTACCGTTGAGCGAAAAAAGCTGGGCGCGCTGCGCGCCTTTTTCGAGGAACGGGCGGTCGAGAAGGTTGCAGCGCTGCGCCAGGCCGAAAGCCTGAAGATCGACGCGGCGCTTTCGGCGGACGGCGCGACCTTCGACCTCATCGACACGCTGGAGGCGGCCGGCCCCTACGGCTCGGGGCATCCCGCTCCCGTCCTCGCGCTGCCGCGCCACCGGCTTGCCGACGCGCAAGCCGTCGGCAATGGTCACGTTCGTATAGATCTGCGGTCGCAGACAGGCGCGCGACTTCAGGCGATTGCCTTTCGAGCCGCTGAAACCGAGCTCGGCAGGTTCCTCTTCGAGCACCGCGGCGCCTCGGTGCATGTGGCGGGCCAGCTCGTTGCCAATCACTGGAATGGCATGCGCTCTGTCCAGTTCCGCGTCACCGACGCCGCAAAGGATCAAATCTAAACGAGTACGGAAAGCATCCGCTCGATGTCCGCCAGCTGCGCCTTGGTCGTCTCGTAGCCGATCCGGATCGCCTCCTCCGCCCGGTAGAATTCCGTAAGCCCGATATGTCCGAGCTTCGGCTGGATGGAAAGATCGGGCGGATCGCCCGCAAGCCGCGCGCGCGATATGCGGTCCTGGATGATGTTGAAAGCTTCCACCATCACGCCGGTGATCCCGAGCCGGGCCTCACGCCGGTTCGGCCCCTTGTCGACGATGAGCGGCGTGGGGCTGCCATTCGTCGCCTTGTCTTCCCGTTCCGGCAGATCGGCTGAATGCTTGATCACCGCCGCGCGGCCGAACAGGTCGTAGTGCAGGTTGACCGCAACCACCAAAGGCTGCTCGTAAGCCCGGCAGACCGAGACGGGGACCGGGTTGACGAGGGCTCCGTCCACGAGCACCCGCCCATTGCAGACCACGGGCTCGAACACGCCGGGCAGGGCATAGGAGGCCCGCATGGCGGTGATCAGCGAACCGCTTGATATCCAGACCTCATGTCCGGTGCGGATTTCGGCCGCCACGCAGACGAAGGGCTTGGCAAGGTCTGCGAAGGTGACGCCTTCCAGATGCTCCTGCATGCGGCTCGTCAGGCGCATGCCGCCGAAGAGGCCGCTGCCGCCCAGATTGAGGTCGAGCAGGCCGAGTATCCGCCGGCGCGTGAGCGAGCGCGCGAACTCTTCGAGTTCGTCCAGCTTGCCGGCCAGGTAGCAGCCGCCGACCAGCGCGCCTATGGATGTGCCGGCGATCATCGATACGGGGATTTGAGCCTCGTCGAGCGCTCGCAGCACGCCGATATGGGACCAGCCGCGCGCCGCGCCTCCGCCGAGCGCGAGGGCGATGGCTGCGCTGTTTCCGTTGCCCGGTGCGGGTTCTGTGGATGGTGGCTCGAATGCAGTGGTGTCGCGCCTGTTATCGGCCTTTTTGCGCGGCCAATCGAGCATCATGAACTCCTCGTGCTCACCCCCGGCCAGAGTGTGGCGGGGGATCGTATCAAAATCATGAATGCGAGAGCAGCACGATTCGTCAAAAAGATGATCTGACTGCCTTTGTCCTCAAGGAATAGTGGTAAGGACTGGGCGGCCGTTCTCAAGATTCACGCTCCGGTAAAAACAGGAACGCCGACCCGTGTGACAGGTTGCGCCTTGGCCCGCGACCTTCACGCGAAGATGAACGGCATCCTGGTCGCAGTCCGTGCGGATTTCCACTACGTGCTGCTCGTTCCCGGATGTTTCACCCTTTCTCCAGAGGCTTGCGCGCGAGCGCGACCAGTAGTGGGCGATGCCCGTTTCGAGCGTTTTTGCCAGGGCCTCTGCGTTCATATGCGCGACCATGAGAAGCGTCCCGTCGTCGGCGTCGGTCACGACGGCGGTAATCAGCCCCCGGGAGTCGAAGCGCGGAGTAAATTCGGTTCCTTCCTCGAGCGCGGATTTCTCCGCCGGAGGCGGTAAGAAGGAAATCCCTGCCATGAAATCAGCCTTTGCGGGGATCGCGCACCATCGTCATGAAGCGCACCTGCTCCTCCGGCTGTTCCTTGAAGGCGCCGGTAAAGGTGGTGGTGATGGTGGTGGAGCCCTGCTTCTGAATGCCGCGCATCGACATGCACAGATGCTCCGCCTCGATCATCACGGCCACGCCGCGCGGCTTGAGGATCTCCTGGATAACGGTGGCGATCTGCGCCGTCATCGATTCCTGCGTCTGAAGGCGCCGGGCGAAGATGTCGACAACTCGGGCGATCTTCGACAGGCCGACCACCTTTCCGTTCGGTAGATAGGCGACATGGGCCTTGCCGATGATCGGCACCATATGATGCTCGCAGTGGGAGTGGAAGGAGATGTCCTTCAGGAGCACCATGTCGTCAAAACCGGCAACTTCCTCGAAGGTGCGTCCCAGCTCGTCGGCCGGGCAGCGGTCGTACCCGGAGAACAGCTCCTGATAGGCCTTGACGACGCGCGCGGGCGTATCCCTCAATCCTTCGCGGTCGGGATCGTCGCCTGCCCAGCGCAGCAGCGTGCGCACGGCCGCCTCCGCCTCCTCGCGGCTTGGCCGGTCCGTCACTGGCCTGTCGAGAAAGGCGGACGTGTCGGCAGACTTCGCCTGCGGCTCCGGGCGGTGCGGAAAATTCCTGATTATCGCGTCCATATCGAGGCGGCTCCCGTAGCCCCTGTCGCGCAGGGGCGAGTTGAACGGTTCTAGCCTTTCGCGGGTCTCGTGGGAACTGGCGTCAGTTCCGCCCGAAGCGGCCTGGCACCGGCCGGGCATCAAACCCCTTCTTGCCCTAGGCCGGATACGCTCATTATATAGTTCCGGTGGTGCGCGAATGAAAGTAACCTCAGCGACAAGGGATGCTTGATACGCGCCGTCAGGCGGAAATTCATGATCGACGACGTCTACAACGCGAAAATTCTTGGTTTCGCCGGCAACATCGCCCGCATCGGACGCCTGAAGGCGCCTGACGCGACGGCCACCGCGCATTCCAAGCTGTGCGGATCCACCGTGACGGTCGATCTGAAGATGGCCGATGGCGTCGTGACGGACTTTGCGCATGAGGTGCGGGCCTGTGCGCTCGGCCAGGCTTCATCCTCCATCATGGCGCGCAACATTATCGGCGCCACCGCTGAGGAACTGCGCGCGGTGCGCGAGACGATGCGTCGCATGCTAAAGGAAAACGGGCCGCCGCCCGAGGGCCGCTTCGCGGACCTCAAATATCTGGAGCCGGTGCGCGACTACAAGGCGCGCCACGCCTCGACCATGCTCACCTTTGATGCGGTGGTCGACTGCATTGACCAGATCGAGAAGAAGCAGGCGGGCAAGGCCGCCTGAGGAACGCGACGGTGCGTCCGACGGAAGCCCGGGCAAGACATCGCGAGGAGGTGCTGGAGATCATCTCCCGGTACCCGGTGCGCAATCCCCGCATCTTCGGTTCCGTGGCGAGAGGCGAGGAGACGGAGGAAAGCGATGTGGACATTCTGGTGGAGTACGGCGGAGAACCTTTCTCCGTTCGACCTTGCTTCATTGGAATTGAAGCTCGAGGCGCTTTTGGGCGTGAAGTTCGACATCCGGACACCGGGAGATTTCAGCGCGGCAGTGGCACAGCGTGTGTCCCGCGATGAGCGGCGTTTGTGATGCCCGTACCGGAAAGCGCCGTTCAGGAACTGCTCCGGGACATGCTCGATTTTGCGGACCAATCGGCTGTCGCACGGTTACGGGTCGATCAACTGGGTTACTGTATGGCGTACGGCCCGCAATGACGTTCCGCAACCAGCGATCCGCATCAGAAATCTTTTGAACAACCAATGAGCGCTCAGTCGAGAAACTGGTCCGGCCCCTGGCCCAAGACGCCGGGGCGGGTCGTGGGCACGGCGCTCGTCCGGCTTTATCAGCTCACGCTTTCCGGATTCGTGGGCAATTCCTGCCGGCATCTCCCCACCTGTTCCGAATACGCCTATGAGGCGATTGCCCGCCATGGCCTTTGGGCCGGAGGTTGGATGGGGTTGTTCCGCCTCATGCGCTGCGGGCCGGGCGGCACGCATGGTATCGATCCTGTGCCGGAGGTGCTGCAGCCCCATCACAAATGGTGGGCGCCCTGGCGCTACTGGAGGCTTTAGCGCCGAACCCGCCGCAAAGGCCTTTACGTGGCGTTCCTCGGGCGCTACATGCGACGCCTCATGTCAATCACCACCCGCGTTCGTTGGCGGGACTGGATAGGAGAAATTCCCATGGCTCACGCCGTTTCCCTCACATTCCCCGATGGCTCGGTTCGCGAGTTTGATGCCGCGACCACCGGAGCCGATATCGCCGAATCCATCTCCAAGTCGCTGGCCAAGAAGGCCGTCGCCTACGCGCTCGACGGCACTCTGCGCGATCTGTCCGACCCGGTTGGCCAGTCAGGCAGCATCGAGATTGTCACGCGTGACGACCCGCGCGCGCTGGAGCTCATCCGTCACGATGCGGCGCATGTGATGGCCGAAGCCGTGCAGGAGCTCTATCCTGGCACGCAGGTGACCATCGGACCGGTCATTGAGAACGGCTTCTATTACGACTTCGCCCGCAACGAGCCTTTCACGCCGGAAGACCTGCCGCGCATCGAAAAGAAGATGCGGGAGATCATCGACCGCAACGAGCGCTTCACCAAGGAGGTGTGGCCGCGCGAAAAGGCGAAGAAGGTCTTTGCCGAAAAGGGCGAGAGCTACAAGGTCGAGCTGGTGGACGCCATTCCCGAAGGGGAGGACGTCAAGATCTACCGTCAGGGCGAATGGTTCGATCTCTGCCGCGGCCCGCACATGGTTTCCACCGGCCAGATCGGCAAGGCTTTCAAGCTGATGAAGGTGGCGGGCGCCTATTGGCGCGGCGATTCCAACAACGCCATGCTCACCCGCATCTACGGCACGGCCTGGGCCAATCAGGAACAGCTCGACGCCTATCTCCACATGCTGGAGGAGGCGGAGAAGCGCGACCATCGCCGTCTCGGTCGCGAGATGGACCTCTTCCACTTCCAGGAGGAGGGGCCGGGAGTCGTCTTCTGGCACGCCAAGGGCTGGCGCATGTTCCAGAACCTTGTCTCGTACATGCGCCGCCGGCTCGACGGCGACTATCAGGAGGTCAACGCGCCGCAGGTGCTTGACCACTCCTTGTGGCAAACCTCTGGCCACTGGGGCTGGTACAAGGAGAACATGTTCAAGGTCGAGTGCGCGGACGAGGAGGCGGAGGACAAGCGTGTCTTCGCGCTGAAGCCGATGAACTGCCCGGGCCACGTGCAGATCTTCAAGCACGGTCTGAAGTCCTACCGCGATCTGCCGATCCGGCTTGCGGAATTCGGCACGGTGCACCGCTACGAACCATCCGGTGCGCTGCACGGGCTCATGCGCGTGCGCGGCTTTACGCAGGACGATGCGCATATCTTCTGCACCGAGGAGCAGCTTGCCGAGGAATGCCTGAAGATCAACGATCTGATCCTCTCGACCTATGCCGATTTCGGCTTCGAGGAGATCAAGGTATTCCTTTCCACCCGGCCGGAGAAACGGGTAGGCTCCGATGCGCTGTGGGATCACGCGGAGGAGATCATGCGGGGCGTGCTTCAGGACATCCAGCGCTCCGACAACCGGATCAAGACGGCCATCAATCCCGGGGACGGCGCCTTCTACGGGCCGAAGTTCGACTATGTGCTCAAAGACGCCATTGGCCGCGAATGGCAGTGCGGCACGACGCAGATCGACTTCAATCTGCCCGAGCGGTTCGGCGCCTTCTATATCGACAAGGATTCGGAGAAGAAGCAGCCGGTGATGATCCACCGCGCCATCTGCGGTTCCATGGAGCGATTCCTTGGCATCCTGATCGAGAACTACGCAGGCCATTTTCCGCTCTGGTTCGCGCCGCTGCAGGTGGTCGTGGCAACGATCACCTCGGACGCGGACGATTATGCGGGCAGGGTCGCCCGGCAGCTTAAGGCTGCGGGCCTTGCCGTAGAGACGGACCTGCGCAACGAGAAGATCAATTACAAGGTGCGCGAGCACTCGCTCGCCAAGGTTCCGGTCATTCTCGTGTGCGGCAAGCGCGAGGCGGAGGAGGGGACGGTGAACATGCGCCGGCTCGGCAGCCGCGATCAGGTTTCCCTCACGCTGGAGGAAGCCGTAAGCCAGCTTGCGGACGAGGCGACACCGCCCGACCTGCGGCGCCGCCGGGCGGCTGCTTAATCCACCAGTTCGGCGTCGGACAGGTCGGCTGTCGGCTGGATAAGGTCTTCGGGCAACAGCTCGACCCTCTGGTCGAGCACGTCCGGGGCAACGGTGATGTCCCGCTGGTAGATGCGGTCCCGGTTCTTGGCCACGACGGTGTATTCGCCCTCGGCCAGCACCATGGAGGCGTAGGCGCCTACGGCCTCCTTTACGATCTCGCCGGTGCCCGTCAGCACGGACCAGGCCGTGTCGGCGATGGCCTCGCCGCCGGGCTCCCGCACCAGCTTCATCGTGATCTGGGCTGCTCGGTGCTCCATCGTTGCCTCGGTGAGCTCCCCGGCCTCGACCCGGATATCGGCGCGGATGATGGCATTCACGGAGCCGAAGGTTGAGACAACGTGATAGGTCCCGGCATTCAGGCGCACCACCGCGTTGGGCCGCACGTCCGGAATGATGAGCGGGCGCTCTCCGGTGATGTCGGGCTCGGCCTCATAGATGGAAAAGCGCAATCGGTTTTCCGGAATGCTGATTCCGCCCGGCAGCACAGCGTCGAGTTTCAGCCCGCCGGCGTCAAGCACCAGCTTTTCCTGCCGCACGTCGTTGCCCACGGAGATGCGCTTGGTGGCGCCGGCCCGACCGTAGGCGGCATGCACCAGATAGCTTCCCGGAAGAAGGGAAAAGGTGCTGGTGCCGCCCCGGGCGGTGGCGACGAGCGGCAGTTTGCCGTCGGGGCCCGGCTCCGGCGCGAAGACACGCCAGACCAGTCCGTGCGGTATCTCCGGGGAATCTTCGGTAAGCTGGGCGGCAAGCGTGATTTGAGCGCGCTGCAGCGAAAGCGGATTTTCTTCATGCGGCGCGGCATATTCGCTGAGACCCGGAAGGCGCAGATCGTCGAGCCCGAAACTTTCCTGGGCATTCGCCGGCAGGCCGCATCCCGCCGCAACGAAAATCACCCCCAAGAATCGCCTGATCGCCAACCGCATGCTTGCCTTGAACCCCAAGGCGATGGCAATTTCAAGGCTGTAGCCAACGAAGCATTTGCCGCGGCCTCTAGGCTGAGGCGCGCATTCTTCCTTCCACACAGAGGAGCCTATCGTTGAACAGATCTGTGATCGACCTTCTGCTTGCCCGCCGCTCACCGCCCATCCATGAGCTTGGCGATCCCGCGCCGTCGGCGGAAGAGCTCGACATCATCCTGAGAGCGGCGACGCGCGTGCCCGATCACGGCATGCTCACGCCCTGGCGCTTCATCCTTTACCGGGGCGAGGCGCGCGAGCGGGTTGGTCAGTTGCTGGCGGATCTGGCGGAAAAGCGCGAGGGCCCCTTGAGTGAGGAGCGCCGCAAGCAGGAGCTCACCCGCTTTTCGCGCGCGCCCCTAGTGATCGGCGTGATCTCAAGCCCGAAGGAAAGCCGGAAAATCCCGCAATGGGAGATGTTCCTGTCGGGCGGCATGGTGGCCATGAACCTCATCATAGCTGCAAACGCCATGGGTTACAGGACGCACATGATCACCAACTGGTATTCCGACGATGAGGAGGGCCGGCGCCTCCTCGGGCTGGCACCCCATGAACGTGTGATCGGCTTCGTGCATATCGGCACTCATCCAGGCGGCACGCCCGATCGCCCGCGCCCGGATGTGGCGAGCCTCGTAAGCGAATATACGGGCCCGCAAGAGGGATAGGAAGGATTGCAATGTTCTACGAACCGCGCCACGGCCACGGGCTACCGCACGATCCCTTCAAGGCCATTGTGGCGCCTCGCCCCATCGGCTGGATTTCAACGCGCCGGAAAGATGGCGCGTTCAATCTCGCGCCCTATTCCTTCTTCAACGCAATATCCAGCCGTCCGCCGCTGGTGTGGTTCTCCTCGGATGGCGTGAAGGACAGTGCGGTCATCGCGCGCGAAACGGGCGAATTCACCGTCAATTTGGTGAGCCGCCGTCTTGCGGAAAAGATGCTCGAGACCTCGATCGACGCGCCGCCCGGAACGAGCGAATTCGAGCTTGCCGGCCTGACGCCGGCTCCTTGCAACCTGGTCGCCTGCCCGCGCGTCGCCGAGGCTCCGGCGGCGCTTGAATGCCGGGTGACCGAGGTTCTGGAGCCGCGTGATCTGAACGGCGATCCGGTTGATGCGACCGTCGTGATCGGTGAGGTCGTGGGCGTGCACATCGATGAGGCCATGCTGAAGGAAGGGCTGTTCGATGTCGCCACGGCCCAAAATCTGTCTCGGCTCGGCTACATGGACTATGCCGCGCCGGGCGAAATCTTTTCCATGAGGCGCCCGCGCTGGCAGGACCGGTGATCACGCCGATCCGGCCAGACGTGCGCGCTCCAGAATGCGCTCGGCCCGCAAAAGGTGCGGCCGGTCGATCATCTCGCCGCCCAGGCTCGCAACGCCGGTCTGCCCGGCATCCTTGAATGCAGCGACCACGCGCCGGGCATGATCGATGGCCTCCTGCGAAGGCGTGAAGGCGGCGTTGATGACCGGCACCTGCGCTGGATGGATGGCCATCTTGCCTGTGAAGCCGTCGCGCTCCGCCTCGGCGCAATCGCGTGCAAGGCCTTCCGCGTCACGAAAAGCGGGGAAGACCGTATCGATGGCCGGCACCTGCGCCGCGCTTGCCGCAAGCAATGTGACGGCCCGGGTCATCGCGAAAACGGGCGTATAGCGGCCCGCCTCGTCGCGCGTGGTCCGCGCGCCGAGCGCGGCGGACAGATCCTCTGCGCCCCAGGTGAGGGCCGAAAGCCGTTCGCTTGATCCCGCAAGCGTACCGGCGGAAAAGACCGCGGCCGCCGTCTCCGTGATGATTGGCAGGATGCGCGTTGCACCGTCCTCAATTCCGTTTTCGGCCTCGTGCACCCGCAGCTTGGCTGCAAGCAGCGCCACGTCCCTGCCGCCTTCGGCCTTGGGCAGCATGATGCCCATGGGCCGCGCCGTCATCACCGCCATCAGATCGTCGTCGGCCAGGCCTGTGGTAAGGCCATTGATGCGTACATAGACCGGGGCAGGGGTGTCCCATTCGGCAAGGAACGCGGCGGCAAGTCGGCGTGCCTCGGACTTGCGCTCCGGAGCTACCGAGTCCTCCAGGTCGAGGATGAGAGCGTCCGCGCCCGCCTTACGCGCTCTATCGAGCTTCCTTTCCGAATCGGCGGGCACGAAGAGCAGCGAGCGCATCAGGCGTTTTCCCCGTCCGGCCTCTTCATGATCATCGCCTGCCGCAGGCAGCGCGCCACCAGCACATCGTTCTGGTTGAAGGCCCGGTGCTCGAATTCGACGATGCCGCGGTCCGGCTTCGAACGCGATTCGCGCACGCTTCTGACCTCGGTCTCCACCCGCAGCGTATCGCCGTGGAAGAGCGGATGGGGAAAGATGGTCTCCTTCATACCCAGGTTGGCGATCGTCGTCCCGAAGGTGGTGTCGTGGACGGAAATGCCGATCATCAGGCCCAGGGTGAAAAGGGAATTGACCAGCGGCCGGCCCCATTCGGTCTTTTCGGCAAAGTCGAAGTCGATATGAAGCGGCTGCGGGTTCAGCGTCATGACCGAGAAGAGCACATTGTCGCTCTCGGTGATGGTCTTGCGCAGCGCGTGCCGGAACACCATTCCCGGCGCGAAGTCCTCAAGATAAAGGCCGGTCATTCCTTTCCTCCGCTCCGCCCGTTCTAGGCCGGGGCCCACACGCTTCGCAAGCAAACCTTATGGTAAACCATTTCTATACCAAGTCCCGCTAGCTTGCGTGACGAGCCGGGGGGCATGAAGTGACGGTCATCGAATATTTCCTGAAATGGATCAAAAGCGCGAAGGCTGCGGAGCGGGCCGCCGCGGCTGTCGCTCTTGCTCACGCCTATCTGCGCCAGGAACTCACTTTCGAGGAGCGGCTTTCGGCGGAGGCGGCGCTGACGCTGCTTCTGGACGATCCGTCGCCCAAGGTGCGGCTTGCGCTTTCCGAGACACTGTCGCTCAGCCATCGCGCGCCGGCGCAGGTGATCGCCGCGCTTGCCGCCGACCAGGTCGAGGTGGCCGCTCCCGTGCTGGTGCGCTCGCCGCTGCTTTCGGACGGCGATCTTGTGGACCGGGTTGCCTCCGGCGTCCCGAAGGTTCAGGTGCTGATCGCCTCGCGGCCGCAGCTTTCCCTGCCGGTTTCAGCTGCGATCGCCGAGGTGGGAGCAGCGGAGGCCTGCCTGGAATTGGTGCGGAACCCGTCCGCCCGTATTGCGGGCCTGAGCTACCGCCGCATGATTGAGCGCCATGGCGGCCACGCCGCGCTGCGCGCCGCGCTGGCGGCCGACCGCCGCCTTCCTGCCGATTGCCGGCACTTGCTCTTGCGGCGGGTGGGGGAGGCGCTCTCGGCTGCCCCCTTCGTGCGGGCGCTGATGGGGGCGAGCCGCGCCGAAAAGCTCGCGCGCGAGGCCTGCGCGAACGCCTCCCTGACGCTGATCGACGCCACCGACCGAAGCGAGCATGCCGCGCTGGTCGAGCATCTGCGGCTAAGCGGCGATCTCACGCTCTCCTTCCTGATCCGCGCCGTTGCGTACGGGAAGATCGATTTCTTCGGCGCCGCTCTGGTTTCACTGTCTGGCCAGAGCGAGGCGCGCGTGCGCGCGCTGCTTGCCGGCGGGCGCGATGCGGCGCTCTCGGCACTCCTCTCCCGAGCGGAACTGAGCCCCGTCTCCCACGCGCCCGTTCTCACAGCGCTGAAGATCTGGCGCGAGGTCGCCGTGGGTAGGCGCATCGCAGGTCCCCAGGAGGTCTCCTGGCACATGTTGCGGGCGCTCGACGGCGATGAGAGCGCCGAAGGTGCGGCCCTGGCAGCACTTCTCAGACGCATCCACCTTGACGCCTTGCGCAGCAACGCGCGCCGCGAAGCCCTGGCGCTCGCCGCGGCATAACGCCGTTGCGGCGGAGCGTTGATCCGTTACGGGGAAGTGATCCCTCTCTTGGCTCAGCTCAGCGTGTACCCGGATAGTTCGGACTTTCGCGCGTGATCGTCACGTCGTGCGGGTGGCTTTCGCGCAGACCCGCACCGGAGATGCGCACGAAGACCGACTTTTCCCTGAGTTCCGCGAGGCTGCGCGCTCCCACATACCCCATGGCGGCCCGCAAGCCGCCGGTAAGCTGGTGGAGTACGCCGCTCACCGGCCCCTTGTAGGGCACCTGACCCTCGATGCCCTCCGGCACCAGTTTCAGCGTGTCTCGCACCTCCGCCTGGAAGTAGCGGTCGGCCGATCCCCGGGCCATGGCGCCGACGGAGCCCATGCCGCGATAGGCTTTGAAGGAGCGGCCCTGATAGAGATACACTTCGCCCGGGCTCTCGTCGGTGCCCGCCAGCAGCGAGCCGATCATCGCGGCGCTGGCGCCGGCGGCGAGCGCCTTGGCGAGGTCGCCCGAGAATTTGATTCCGCCATCGGCAATCACCGAAACGCCGGCTTTCTGAGCTGCCTCCACAGCGGCCATGATGGCGGCAAGCTGCGGCACGCCGACACCGGCCACGACTCGCGTGGTGCAGATGGAGCCGGGACCGATGCCCACCTTCACGCCGTCCGCGCCGGCATCGATCAGCGCCTTGGTGGCTTCGGCGGTGGCCACGTTTCCGGCGATGATCCGTACCGCATTGGACAGCGTCTTGGCGCGGGCGACGGCATCCAGAACCCGTTGCGAATGGCCGTGGGCCGTATCGATGACCAGGAGATCCACCCCGGCGTCGATCAGCCGTTCGGCGCGCTCGATGCCGTCGTCCCCCACGCCGGTGGCGGCTGCGACTCGGAGCCTTCCTTGCCCGTCTTTGCAGGCAAAGGGATTGAGCTGGGCCTTCTCGATGTCCTTGACCGTGATCAGGCCGACGCAGTTGCCGTCATCGTCCACGACGAGAAGCTTCTCGATGCGGTGCTGGTGCAGGAGCCGCTTTGCCTCGTCCTGGCTCACGCCCTCCTTCACGGTGACGAGATTGTCGTGCGTCATCAGCTCGCGCACGGGCTGTGACGGGTTGGAGGCGAAGCGGACGTCGCGGTTGGTGAGGATGCCCACGAGCTTGCCGATGGTGTGGCCGCCGGAGCCGCCATTTTCCACCACCGGGATGCCCGAAATGCGGTGCGCGCTCATCAGCGCGTGGGCATCGGCCAGCGTCGCGTCCGGCCCGATGGTGAGCGGGTTCACGACCATGCCCGATTCGAATTTTTTCACCTGCCGCACCTCCTCCGCCTGCTCGGCGGGGGAGAGGTTGCGGTGGATGACGCCGAGCCCGCCCGCCTGGGCCATGGCGATGGCGAGCTTCGCCTCCGTCACCGTGTCCATGGCGGCTGAAAGGATGGGGATGTTCAGCTCGATGTCGCCGGCAATCTTCGTGGAAACATCCGTCTCGCCCGGCATCACCTCCGAATGGCCTGGCTGCAGGAGGACGTCGTCGAAGGTGAGTGCTTCTACGCCGGTAGCGGTTTCGATGATTCTAGCCATGGCCGACCCTTGGGAATGAGAAAAGATAGGGCTGCCGTCCTTGCCGGACGGGCCGGTTCGTCATGTTCCCCCTTTCAGGATTGGCGCCGGTCCGTACCACGTCCGGCGGAACTTGAAAAGATGGGGTAGGGGGCTTTCGACACCGTTCCTCTTGGCGGCACGGTGAGCGGTGCGTCTTGTCCCGTGGTTCAACTGTGATATGCCCAAGCTCGTTCTGCAGGTCCATCCGCGGGAGGCGGGAGTTGTCCGGCCTTACCGTCCCATCCGTGCACCGGAAAGACATTGCCTTGAACCGCACGCTGCCTATGGTCCTCGCCGTTGCGCTCTTCATGGAGCACATGGATTCCACCGTGATCGCCACCTCGCTGCCGGCGATCGCCGAGGACATCGGTACCAATCCGGTAACGCTGAAGCTGGCGCTGACCACTTATCTGGTGGCGCTTGCGATCTTCATTCCCGTCAGCGGCTTCATGGCGGACCGATTCGGCGCAAAGCGGGTTTTCCGGTCGGCCATCGCCGTCTTCGTGGCCGGTTCCATCGGCTGCGCGATTTCCGATTCGCTTCTCGCCTTCGTGCTGGCACGCTTCGTTCAGGGCATGGGTGGAGCGATGATGACGCCCGTCGGGCGCCTCGTTCTGGTGCGGGCGACGCCGAGAAGCGAGCTCGTCTCCGCCATGGCCTGGCTTTCCATACCCGCGCTCGTCGGCCCCGTGATCGGCCCGCCGCTCGGCGGCTTCATCACGACCTATTTCTCTTGGCACTGGATCTTCCTGATCAACGTGCCGATCGGGCTTGCGGGCATCCTGGTTTCCGGGCGGGTGTTGCCCGATTTCGAGCCCGATATGCGCGGGCGGCTTGACGTGATCGGCTTCGCGCTTGCGGCGCTGGCCGCATCCGGCCTCGTCTTCGGCCTTTCCGTCGTGAGCCTTCCGGCTCTGCCACCGGTGGTCGGCGTTGCGACGGTGCTGGCGGGGCTTGCCGCTGTCTGGGCCTATGTGCGCCATGCCCGGCGCACGCCAAGCCCGATCCTCGATCTGAGCCTGTTCTCCAACCGCGCCTTTCGCGCGGCGATCATCGGCGGAAGCCTGTTCCGCATCGGCGTCGGCGCCACGCCCTTTCTTCTGCCGCTGATGTTCCAGATCGGCTTCGGGCTCACGCCCTTCCAGTCCGGCCTGCTCACCTTCGCCGCCGCTTTCGGCTCCATCGCCATGAAATTCATCGCCCGCACGACGCTGCGGGCAGGCGGCTTCCGGCTCGTGCTTCTGCTTACGGCATTGCTAGGCAGCGCCTTCATCGGGATCAACGGGCTGTTCACCCCCGCAACGCCCCACGGCCTCATCATCGCCGTGTTGGTGGCGGGAGGCCTGTTCCGCTCGCTGTTCTTTACGTCAGCCAACGCGCTGGTCTTCGCCGAGATCGCCGACAGGCAGGCAAGCCAGGCCACGGCGATCGCCGCCGCCACCCAGCAGATCAGCATCGCTGTCGGCGTGGCTCTGGCGGGCGGCATACTGGAGGTTTCGAGCTACATGACGGATACGCCGCTGACGCTCGATCATTTCATGATCGCCTTCCTCTCCGTGGCGGCATTTTCGGCTCTGTCGGTTCTGCCCTTCCTCACGCTTCCCGCGGACACGGGAAGCGCGGTCTCGGGGCACAGGCGGGGCCGGCGCATCGAACAGGAGGACACTGCGCTTGCGGCCGAGCGCAGTGTCTAACGCTCCGGTTCTCCGGCCTCCTGCGCATGGGCGGAGCCTGTGTGCTCCTCCTCGCCGCCGCGAAAACCCTTGGCAAGCAGATAGAGCTCCACCGATTCGGCGCGCGAAGCGGGCGGCTTGACGTGATGCACGGAGCGGAAATTGCGCTTCAGCCTGGCGAGAAGCTCGTTCTCCGCGCCGCCCTGGAAGGCCTTGGCGAGAAAATGCCCGCCGGGCTTGAGCACGGCAATGGCGAAGTCCCCCGCGGCCTCCACGAGATGCATGGTGCGCAGATGATCGGTGCGCCGATGCCCGGTTGTGGGCGCGGCCATGTCGGACAGCACCACATCGGGCCGACCGCCCAGCATCTCGATCAGCCGCTCCGGCACTCCTTCGTCGAGAAAGTCCGCCTGCAGGATTGCGGCCCCCGGCACCGGGTCCATCTCCAGATAGTCTATTCCCACCACGCTCGGACGTTCCGGATCCGATTTCACGCGCCGGGCCGCCACCTGGCACCAGCCGCCGGGCGCGGCCCCGAGGTCGATCACCTTCATGCCCGGCGCCAGGATATGGTGCCTGTCGTCGATTTCGGCGAGCTTGTAGGCGGCGCGCGAGCGCATGCCTTCCTGGCTTGCGCGCCGCACATAGGGATCGTTCAGGTGCCGCTCCAGCCAGCGGCGCGAGGAGCTTTTGAGCCCTCGCTTCTTCTTCACGCGCGTCTTGAGCCCGCGGGCGCCGATCCCGCCGTCCTTCTTCGTCACGGCGCGTGCACTCCGATGCGCTTTCTGTGCCGCCACACCCCGTCGCGCGACATCATCTCGTTGAGCATCCCCTCGCGCAGGCCGCGGTCGGCCACCCGCAGCCGCTCGGCCGGCCATTGACGGCGGATCGCCTCGAGGATGGCGCAACCGGCAAGCACGAGGTCGGCCCGCTCCGAGCCGATGCAAGGATTGGCCTTGCGCTCGTCGAAACTCCAGCCGAGGATGGTCTCGATCATGCGGTCAACGCTCGCCCTCTCCATCCACAGCCCGTCCACGCGTCTGCGGTCGTAGCGCTTGAGGCCGAGATGCACGCCGGCCAGCGTGGTGACGGTGCCGGAGGTGCCGAGCAGGTGAAAGCGGTCGCCGGATGCCACATGGGCAAGGCGCGTGCTGCCCTCGAAGCGCGAAAGCATCGCGCTCACTTCCGCCACCATGGCCTCGAAGGTCTCGCGTGTCACGTCGCGCCCGCCATAGCGCTCGGCCAGGGTCACTACGCCGGTGGGCAGCGAGGTCCAAGATACGATGTGGTCGGAGATCCGCGGCGTACGGCGACGCGAGAGATCCACCAGCGCGATCTCCGAGGAGCCGCCGCCGATATCGAACAGCACGAGGCCTTCCGTATCGCGCGGGATCAGTGAACTGCAGCCGGAGACGGCAAGCCGCGCTTCCGTGCGCCGGTCGATCACCTCAAGCCTGAGCCCCGTCTCCCGGTAGACGCGATCCAGAAAGCAGGCCCCGTTTTCGGCCGAGCGGCAGGCCTCCGTGGCGATCATGCGCAGGCCGGCGAGTTGGCGGCCGCCGATCTTCTGCGCGCATACGGCAAGGGCCGCCACCGCCCGGTCCATGGCCGCCTCGCCAAGCCGTCCGCTCGTGGCAAGGCCCTCGCCCAGGCGCACGATGCGGGAGAACGCATCCACCACGCGGAAGCGCCCCGGCTTGCCGGGCACGGCCACGAGAAGGCGGCAATTGTTCGTGCCGAGGTCGAGTGCGGCATAGGCGCTCTCCTGCTCCGTGCCGAAGGCTAGGCGCGCCGCATAGGCCTTGCGGCGGCGCGACTGGGCGTCATCCTCGTGCACGGGTAGGGGGAGGCGAGATGGCGTCGCGGAAGACTCGGCACCGTTCGGCGGGCGGCCTGATGGCGCGCCGGAAGCGCCGGCCTCTGCGTCCCGCACGAACACGCCGCGGCGGCGCTTTCTGCGCCGCTTGCGCTTGCGCACAGGCGTAGCGCTTCGAACCGCGGCGGGCGCGCTGTCCGCCTGACGCTCCGTTTCGGCCCCGCCGCCCCCGGCCGAGAGGTGATCGCAAGCAAACTCTGCGACCGGTGGCGCGGCACAGTCCTCGTGGTCGTCCACCGTTATCCTTTGGCGCCGCGCGCAGCCCGCTGGCGCACTGCAGGCGCTCGACATCTCCAAGTTGGCCGACAGCTTAGCAGCCGGCGCGGCATTCACCAAGAGCGGGCATGCGCAAATCGGAATTGCGGGGCGGGCTAATCTGTTCTTTCCGCGAAGCTCTGCGCCGCGGATTGGAATCCGTTAGGGGCGCTGCCGGTGGCGCGCCGCTATTTTGGGCCGCTCAGAAAGCCCGATAACCTTGAAAAGCCGCACGGGACGCCCGCGAGTTGGCTTGGCGCCCGTGTTGCTCATAACGTTCAATGATCTTGAGATTTCACGCGGGCTGTCCGCTGGTTGGCCGGCCACTCACGGTTGGCCGGCGGTTCATATCCGTGGGTTCAGAATCCGCATGCGCGCAGCTTGGTTCGGGCCGATTTTTGCGCGGATGAGACAGATTTTGAGGCGCGGGCTCTTGAGAAAGGTTCGGGGTTGACTATTAAAGGGGCATGGCTAAATAGCTTGGCCGCTGCCGCTTCGATCTTCGCGGCACGGCGCTCACCGTTGGGGAATAGTTTAACGGTAGAACAGCGGACTCTGACTCCGTCAGTCCTGGTTCGAATCCAGGTTCCCCAGCCAGCTTTCAAATCCTTAAAATCCTTGAGAAAGTCCAAGGCGCCGGCCATATATGCCCATGTCGTTGCTGGTGTTGTGGCCACCTGTCCCCGTCTTGTGTCCGATGCGGTAGCCCTTCGGAGCACTGCCCGGATCCGTTGCGCTACAGTCGGTGTCTCGACAAGACGTTGCAAAGGATTGGGCGGGACCAGTCCGGCGGGACCCTTGCTGGCATCGTGGCGGAAAAGGTTCATCGCCACCTCTGAGCGTCAGTGGGATGGCTGTTGGCGTGAAATTCCGCTTCTCAGAAGTTTGAGCCTTTCTGCAATGGTCGCGGAACTTTTCATGCGGCAGACGAATTTCCGCAGCTGTCTGCCGGTCGTGAGCTGATTCAGCCGGGCAATCAGTCTTTTATGCTTGCTGATCTCACAAAGGGCGAGGATCTTGAAGGGGGGCTTCATGGGTATGCAAGGCCAGAGCGCGGCAGGGCCGGTCATAACCAGCCTTCGCCAGGCCACATCAAATTTACACCGCCGTATCGAGCAGCGTTTCGATGCCGTCGCAGAACTTGCGGAGCCGTCGCGCCGACCCGGCATCGTTCGCCGCTACGCAGCGTTCTATTACCCGGCTCACAGAACGTTGGCCGGTGATCTCGAGACCGTGCATGGACTTGACTACAACCAGCGCAGCGCACTCTGGCGAGCGGCACTGTCGGAGCAGCTTGAGACCCAGACGCTATCCGTCTTCCCTCGTCCATCGGACCGATCGGAGGCTCTCGGCCTGTATTACGTCGTTGAGGGTTCGATGCTTGGGGGACGGTACATTCTTCGCCAGCTGCGTCTGCTCGGTGTCGAAGACGCAGGACTTTCTTTTCTGGATCCCTACGGTTCAGTCGCCGGGTCAATGTGGCGCTCATTGATCGGGGTTCTCGAACGGGAAGGAGCGCGTGACCCGGCTGCGCTTGAGCGCATGTGTCGCGGTGCGGCCCGGGGCTTTCTCTTTGCCGAACGTGTTCTCTGCGGGGATGTTGAGTGACCTTGCATGAACTTGATTTGAGCGGGTGCGACCGCGAGCCGATTCACATTCCGGGATCGATCCAGCCGCATGGTCTGCTTCTTGTGACGGATGCTTCCACCCTGAAGGTGCTCCATGTCGCCGGAGACGTCGAAGGCAGGCTTGGCGTCACGGACTGGCAGAATGCGCCGCTGGAGGCGCTTTTGGGAGAGGATGCGGCATCTGCCGCTCTCACAGCTGACGTGACGTTTCTCAGGCATGTCGTGCCGCCGCTTGCTGACGAAGCGTTCGACATCAGCATCACGCGGGGAGGTAACGAATGTCTCATCGAGCTTGAGCCAGCGGCCAGTCCGCAGCTTGCCACGGCGTTGCTGCCGAGGCTTGAAAAGGCAGCTCAGAGCTTCGATAGGGCTGCCGGAATGGCCGAACTTGTGGCGGCGGCCGCGCAGGCGTTTCGCGATCTCACCGGGTTCGACCGGGTAATGGTATATCGCTTTCTGGAGGACGATGCCGGAAAGGTGATCGCGGAGGATGCGGTGCCGGGTCGGCATTCGTTCCTGAACCATCACTTCCCGGCCAGCGATATTCCGGCGCAGGCGCGTGCACTCTATGCCCGCAATCTCGTACGGGTCATCCCGGATGTAAGTTACGCGCCGGCCCCGCTGCGGCCGGTACGTTCTGCGGACAATCCCCTGGACATGAGTGACTGCGGCCTTCGCAGCGTGTCGCCAGTGCACATCCAGTACCTCAAGAACATGGGCGTGGTGGCATCGGCGTCATTCTCGATCATCAAGGACGGGGTTCTTTGGGGGCTTGTCGCCTGCCACAATTTCATGCCTCGGAATCTTGCGCTGGACGTAAGGATCGGATGCCGGGCGCTCGCCGCCGCGCTTGCACGCCACATCAAGGCGAGGGAGGACACCGACACCTATCGGGAGCGCGTCCGGCTGAGGACCTTCGAGGATCGGATCATCGAGCTTCTTTCGCGCGAAGGATCGCTTGATAGTGCTCTCTCTCGGCACCTTCCTGAAGTGCAGCAGATGCTCGACGCCGATGGCGTCGCGGTCGTGCGCGGCGACGAGGTGGTGACGGCTGGACGCTGTCCTGCGATGGCTGATATCCGCGCATTGGTTGAATGGGTGGAAAGAAAAGGCCACCAGACTGTCTTCGCAACGAACGAGCTGTCGGCGACCGGCGTTCCGCTCGAGCCCGTGTCCCCGCTCGCGGCTGGCCTTCTGGCAATGGCGCTGTCACGGTCCGAGGCATGGTTCGTGTTGTGGTTTCGCGCAGAGGCGACAGAGGTCGTGAACTGGGCGGGAAATCCCCATAAAGCTGCGACTGCAAAAGCTGACGGCACGCTCACGCCAAGAGCGAGCTTCATCGCCTGGAGCGAGACAGTGCGCGGCAAGGCCAGGCGCTGGACCGTTCCTGAAATTGAAGCCGCCGAACGCCTGGCCGTTGCGATCCAGAATGTGTGGCAGACGCGGCGGATTCACGAGTTGAACACGAAGCTCGTGAGACTGGTGGAACAGAAGGAAACGCTTCTGAAGCAGCGCGAGTTTCTGCTCGGCGAAGTGAATCACCGGGTACAGAACAGCCTGACCATCGTTTCCAGCTTTCTCTCCGTGCAGTCCCGGGAAACGGGGGACGACGCCACCCGCCACGCACTTGATGAGGCGCGCCGGCGCATTGCAGCAGTCTCTCTGGTGCATCGGCGGCTCTACGGATCGGACAAGTTCCACACGGTCGATGGCGCTCGGTACATCGACGATCTTCTGGACGATCTTCTTGCGTCGACCGACAAGGGGTGGGGCGCGCAGCTGACGCGCAACCTGGAGCCCGTGCTGCTTCCGAACGACCGCGCCGTCAGTGTAGGGCTGGTTTTGACGGAGCTTTTCATCAATGCGCACAAATACGCCTATTCTGGCGCCCCAGGTCCGTTGCAGGTGACGCTCACGGAAAATGACGGCAGTTTTCGCCTGGCGGTCGCCGATCAGGGTATGGGGCGGCGCGTTGGCTCGAGCACGGGCTTTGGCTCACGCATGCTCGATTCTCTTGTGCACCAGCTGGGAGGAACGCTGGAATTCAGAGACAATCAGCCCGGCACGCTTGCGGTACTCTCTGCGCCCATAGTTTTTGAACCCCGTGGATGCACCCAAAACTAATCAGCTTCAGAGATCGGGGCTGCAAGGTGCCGTCTTGATGTTTGATCTCAGGCTTGGATGGGGCGTCTTTGTCTTACGCTATGGGCCAAGCTCACCATGGGAGCGCCACGCAGCCGCTCCGGCGAGTCGGATGAGCGCCCGTGAGCCAAGGCGCTGAAACGGATGATATTGCGCAGCGCTCTTTCAGGGCAGTGCAGCCCTTCCGGCGGGAACCAGCGGGTCGCGTAAGCGTTGTCGGCCAATGCAGGCAAGGCCGCCGATAATTTGACAATCAAAGTATTAGAACTGTAACCATCGCCCATCCCGGCGCCGTGAACAAGGAAGGTCACCCCCAACTCATGTGTGGAATCTGCGGAGAGCTGAGGTTTGACGGCCTCCAGCCATCACCCCTCGCTCTGTCCAGAATGATGGAATGTCTTTCGGTGCGCGGACCGGACGGAGCCGGCGTCGTATTGCACGGGAACGCTGCCTTTGGCCACCGGCGGTTGAAGATCATCGATCTTTCGGAAAAGGCCCGCCAGCCGATGGAAGACCCGGAGCTTGGGCTTACGATCAGCTTCAACGGCTGCATCTATAACTATCCCGAGTTGCGCGTGGAACTGGAGGAAAAGGGCTACCGCTTCTTTTCCAATGGCGACACGGAGGTGATCCTGAAGGCCTGGCACGCCTGGAAAGAAACATGCGTGGACCGGTTCCACGGCATGTTCGCCTTCGTCCTGCATGAGCGCGATTCAGGGCGGCTTGTCATGGCGCGAGATCGTTTCGGCATCAAACCGCTTTATTTTTCCGAAACGCCAGAGGCACTGCGCTTTTCCTCCTCTCTGCCGGCGCTGTTGGCGGGCGGCGACGTGGATACCTCCATCGACAAGGTGGCACTGCACCATTACATGACCTTCCACTCCGTCGTGCCGCCGCCGCGCACGATCCTCAACGGGGTGAAGAAGCTGCCGCCCGCCACCATCCGCATCATCGAGGCGGACGGTGCCAAAAAGGATCGTATCTATTGGGCCCCGGCTTACGAACGCAATCCGGCGCTGGCGTCCCTCACCTCCGAGGAGTGGTCCGAGCGGGTGCATGAGGCGCTGCGCCTCGCCGTGCGGCGGCGCATGGTGGCAGACGTGCCGGTGGGCGTCCTTCTATCGGGCGGCGTGGACTCGAGCCTCATCGTCGGGCTTCTCGCGGAGGAAGGTCAGGCAGACCTTTCCACATTCTCTGTCGGCTTCGAGGAAGCTAATGGCGAGAAGGGCGACGAGTTCGTCTATTCCGATCTCATCTCCCAGCATTTCGGCACGGATCATCACAAGATCTTCGTGCCCTCTGAAAAGCTTCTGGATGCGCTACCCGGCACTTTCCAGGCGATGTCGGAGCCGATGGTCTCCTATGACAATGTCGGCTTTTACCTTCTTGCCCAGGAAGTGTCGAAGCACATCAAGGTCGTGCAATCGGGCCAGGGCGCGGATGAGGTTTTCGGCGGCTATCACTGGTATCCGCCGCTGATGAACTCCAATGACGTGGTGGATGATTACGCGAAGGTCTTCTTCGACCGGCCGCATGCGCGCCTGAAAGAGGAGCTCGCGCCGGAGTGGCTGACGGAGGAAGACCTAAGCCGTGCCTTTGTCGCACGCCATCTGACCCAGCCCGGAGCGGACACGCCCGTGGATGCGGCGTTAAGGCTCGATTCATCGGTCATGCTGGTCGATGACCCGGTCAAACGCGTGGACAATATGACCATGGCATGGGGCCTCGAAGCGCGCGTACCTTTCCTCGATCATGAGCTGGTGGAACTTGCCGCCCGCATTCCGCCCGAGGAGAAACTGCGTGGCGAAGGCAAGGGCGTACTCAAGGATGTCGCCCGGCAGGTGATTCCGCACGAGGTAATCGACCGCACCAAGGGATATTTCCCGGTTCCGCAGCTCAAATATATCGATGGTGTCTACCTTGATATGGTGCGCGACGCGCTAAGCTCGCGCCCGGCGCGGGAACGCGGACTGTTTCGCCAAGACTATCTTGAGACACTTTATGCGGCGCCTGCCAAACACATCACGCCGCTGCGCGGTTCCGCGCTCTGGCAGGCGGGCCTGCTGGAATTGTGGCTCCAGACCCACGGGATTTGAGCCATGCCGAAGCGGGATGAAGCAGCGACGCGGACCCAGAGGGTCCGCTCCGAAAAGGCACTCGGCCATCGCCTGAAACGCATGCGCGCCCAGGCGATGAAGCCGGCCATCGTGCACGGAGACGCAGAGGAGGAGCGGTCGGAATCGGTGGCGCTGGACCTAGGGTGGGGGCGTTTGCTTTTCGCCCAAACCTATCCCGGCAACGACGAGATAGTGGAGGCGCTGCGCCAGGAGGGGCCGGCCAAGCGCGACATCGCCTTCTATATCCGCGACCCTCATGTACTGCTCTCGCTCGCGCCGCAGGAGCTGTTTCTGGATCCCTCCCACACCTATCGGCTCAATCTTTCCACTTATCGTGCCGGACGGCGCCAGCCGCGTGGCTTCTTCATCCGCCGGCTCACTTCCGAATCCGATGCGGATGCCGTCAACGCCATCTACCAGAGCCGCGGTATGGTCACGGTCCGGCCCGACTTCTTCTGGCGCAATCGGGACAGCAGGGCGGTTGTCTATCTGGTGGCGGAGGACGAAGCCACGGGAGACGTCATCGGCACCGTCACCGGTGTCGACCATCGGCGCGCCTTCAACGATACCGAGAACGGCTCTTCCCTCTGGTGTCTTGCGGTCGATCCGCGCTGCCCGCATCCCGGTGTCGGCGAATTGTTGGTAAGGAGGCTCGCCGAGCACTTTCAAGCCCGCGGTGCGGCGTTTCTGGACCTGTCCGTGATGCACGACAACCAGCATGCAATCGGTCTTTACGAAAAGCTGGGCTTCCAGCGTGTTCCGGTATTCGCCGTCAAGCGCCGGAATCCCATCAACGAGAAGCTGTTCACCCATCCGCCGCAAGGCTACGAGCGGCTCAATCCCTACGCCCGCATCATTGTCGATGAGGCGCACCGGCGAGGCGTCGCTGTCGAAATCACTGATGCGGAGGGCGGCTTCTTCCGCCTTTCCTTCGGCGGCCGGTCGATCCACTGCCGCGAAAGCCTGTCGGAGCTGACCAGCGCCGTTGCCATGTCCATCTGTGATGACAAGGCCGTTACCCGTCGCGTGGTGGAAAGGGCAGGCCTAAACGTGCCGGAACAGATGGACGCGGCCGCGGGAAGCGAGGCCATCGCGGCCTTTCTGAAGAAGCACCGTCGCGTCGTGGTGAAACCTGCCCGCGGTGAGCAGGGCCACGGGGTGGCCGTGGGATTGGAGACGGTTGACGAGGTGGAGCGTGCTGTCAAGGCGGCGCGAGAAATCTCCAGCCGCGTTCTTTTGGAAGCATGCTTCGAGGGGGAGGACCTGCGGCTGGTAATAATTGACGACCGTCTCGTCGCCGCTGCCGTACGGCGGGCCCCGCGCGTTGTGGGAGACGGTGCCAGTACGATCGAAGATCTCATCCGGCATCAGTCCCGCCGCCGTGCGGCTGCTACTGGTGGAGAAAGCACCATTCCCGTGGATGCGGAGACGCGACGCTGCCTGTCCAGTCAGGGCCTGGAACTTCGCTCCGTGCCCGCTAAGGGCCGAGAAGTGATCGTGCGCAAGACAGCGAACCTGCATACGGGAGGCTCCATCCATGACGTGACGGAGGAGGTCCACCCGGCGCTGGTGGAGGCAGCGTGCAAAGCTGCCCGCGCAATCGATATTCCCGTGGTCGGCATCGACTTCATGGTGCGATCGCCGAGCCTTGCAGAGTATGTCTTCATCGAGGCGAATGAGCGACCAGGCTTGGCCAATCATGAGCCGCAGCCCACGGCTGAACGCTTCCTTGACCTTCTGTTTCCGCGCACCGGATTTCAATCGGCCAAACGGGCGCTTGGCTGAGATTTTTCGCGTCGTGCCTCAATTCTCGAAGCTGCTTGTTGCATCCCGGTCCCGTTCGCAGCGTCTATCGAGCGGAAAGGCGGCACCCCGGCGAATGGTCCAGAATTCATGGGGCTCGACTGGTCGCGCGCATCCAGCGCACCCGGATTGGCCCCATCTCATCATCGCTCCGGCCAAAAACGGAGGAGCCGCCGTGCACGCGGAATCCAGGCACCCGCTTCGCTGTCAGCTGGCAAATACGCCCCGTTTCCTTGACCCCGCAGCCGAAATGGGCCACTTCCTCCTTTGAGGAAAATTTATGCCGCGTCTGAAGATCGATGTTGACTATCTCGCCGGCCAGCTAAAGGCGCTTTTGGCGATCGACAGCCCGACCGGCTACACGGACACGATCGTCCGCTACGTCACGGAAGAGCTGGAGCGGCTTGGGTTGGAGCCGGTGCTTACCCGCCGCGGCGCCATTCGCGCGATCTGGCGGGGTGCCCGCCGCCGCGGCGCTCGGGCCATCGTCACCCATGTCGATACGTTGGGCGCGCAGGTCAAGCGCGTGAAAGAGAACGGCCGCCTGGAGCTGGTGCCCATCGGCCACTGGTCCGCCCGCTTTGCCGAGGGCGCGCGCGTGACGATCTATACGGAAAAGGGCAGTTTTCGCGGCTCGATCCTGCCGCTCAAGGCCTCTGGCCATGCGTTCAACGAAGGTGTGGACGAACAGCCCGTGGGCTGGGACCATGTAGAACTGCGGCCCGATGCGCTTGCGTTCTCGCGCAGCGAAACGATCGCACTGGGGATTGATGTGGGCGACTATGTCGCCATCGATCCGCAACCGGAATTTCTTGACAACGGCTTCATCGTGTCACGCCATCTGGACGACAAGGCAGGCGTGGCATCCGCTCTTGCCGCGCTGCAGGCGCTGCGGCGCGAAGAGGCCGAAACGCCGGTCGATACCCACTGGCTGTTCACGATCTCCGAGGAAGTGGGCGTCGGCGCGGCGGCCATCGTGACCCCGGAGATCGCCTCCATGGTCACCATCGACAACGGCACCACAGCGCCCGGGCAGAACTCTTCCGAATTCGGTGTCACCATCGCCATGGCCGACCAGTCCGGCCCTTTCGATTATCACACCACAAGGAAGCTGGTCGATTTGTGTCGGGAGGAGGATATCCGGTTTCAGAAGGACATCTTCCGGCACTACCGCTCCGACTCAGCTTCTGCCCTTGAAGCGGGCCACGACATACGCACGGCGCTCATCGCTTTTGGCGTCGACGCATCGCATGGGTACGAGCGCATCCACATGCACGCCCTGCGTTCGGTCGCGGAGCTTGTGACCGCCTATGTGACGAGCCCGCTGGAGATCGAACGCGATGTGGAGGAAATCTCCGCCATAGAGGGCTTCACGGAGCAGCCGACACAGGCGGCCAAGCAGCCGACACGTCCGCGCTCATTGCCCGAACCGCCCTAAAGTTTCCCGGCCTTGATCAGCAACGCAGACTGGTCACGTGTGCTGAGCGGAAAACGCTTCGGCTGGGATGGCGCAGATGTTCAGAACGTCGCCACAGCGCAGCGCTGTATGAAGCAGCAGAATGGTGCCGGGCTCGATGTCGGCCTAGCCGGTCTGTTCCGCCGGCGCATGGCTGATGCCGCCGATGGAGGGCACGAAGATGAGGCATTGTGACACCGGCCGGCCAGCACCACCGCCTCACCACAGTCTCAAGAGCGGGCCGTCGTTCCCATAGAACGGGTCGGTTCTCGGCCGTGGCACCTGCGCCACCACGTCGCGCGGGACCTTGCTGCGCAGGATCGTGTAGTTTTCCTGACCCTTCGGGTAGGCTCCCACCACCAGGAAGTCCGCGCTTGCCGACAACCGTTTGTGCCCGGTTCCCGCAGGCAGCACCAGAAGGTCGCCGACCTCAATTCTCAGGCGTTCTCCGCTCTCGCCGCCGAGCTGCACTTCGGCGCTTCCGCGCGCCACGCCGAGCGCCTCGTGGGCGTCGGGGTGAAAGTGGTGATAGCCGAAGATGCCGTTGCGCCAGATGCCGCGCCAGCCGTTCTGCGCGAAGCGCTCCTCGAACGCCCTGTCCATTCCGGCCTCATCTTGGGCGAACACACCCGCATAGATGAGCACCGGGAAGCTCGGGTGGTTGGGCATCTCCACATCTTCCTCAAGATGCAGGATTCTGGGCTCGATCACGTTCGTCATGGCTGTTCAACGGCACGCGCCGGAAAAGGTTCTCTTTGCTTCAATATAGCTGTGCTCGGCGCAGCCGTGCCAGCTGCCGGGGCGCATGCGCATTCAGCGGGCGGGCGAGGGCGGCAAAATTCGGGCCGGTCTTGCGGGAAGCCGCTTGAGGTGCCATCCGTGCCGGATATGCTATCGTCGCCGGACTCGGAGGGCGCTCATGGACATCAGGCATTTCGATCGCATCGGCAATGGCGGACTTGATTTCACCGAGCTTGGCTTCGGAACGGCGCCGCTCGGCAATCTTTACCGCGCCATCTCCGACGAAGAGGCGCATCTCGTGCTGGAGGCGGCATGGGAGACCGGCAGCCGCTACTACGACACCGCGCCGCTTTACGGTCTCGGCCTCTCCGAAACGCGGCTCAACCGCTTCCTGCGCGGCAAGAAGCGCGACGACTACGTGCTTTCCACCAAGGTGGGCCGCCTTCTGAAGGTGTGCGCGCCGGAGGAGCGCACGGGGATCGGCAAATTCTTCGACACCCCGTCCCGCCGCGAGGTCTATGACTACACCTATGACGGGGTGATGCGCTCCTTCGAGGCTTCGCTGGAGCGGCTCGGGGTCGATCGGATCGACATCCTCTTCGCGCACGATCTCGACATCTTCAATCACGGCTCGCAGGAAGCCCTGCAGGAGAAGCTCGACGAGCTGATGCGCTCGGGCTATTACGCGCTGCTTTCCCTGCGCGATCAGGGCGTCATCAAGGCCTTCGGCGCGGGCGTGAACGAATGGCAGCCCTGCCAGTGGATGGCGGAGCGGGGCGATTTCGACCTGTTTCTGCTGGCCGGCCGTTACACGCTTTTAGAGCAGGAGGCGCTCGAAACCTTCCTGCCGCTCTGCGAGCAGCGCGGCATCGGCATCGTGCTCGGCGGCCCCTACAACTCCGGCATTCTCGCGACCGGCGCTGTGCCCGGCGCGTATTACAACTACGACACCGCGCCGCAGGAGATACTGAATCGGGTGGCGCGCATCGAGGCGGTCTGCCAGCGCCATGGCGTGCGGCTTATCGAGGCGGCACTGCGCTTCCCGCTCAAGCATCCGCAGGTGGTCTCGGTCATCCCCGGCGGCCAGAGCGTCGAGCAGGTGAAGAGCAACCGCCAAATTCTTGACGCCCGCATTCCCGCTGGACTCTGGGCGGAGTTGAAGGCGGAAGAGCTGATGCGACAGGACGCACCGACGGAATAGGGGCCGCTTGCGCTCAAAGCCTCTGTGTGGTCGATACGAAGGCTGCGCCGCGCCGGCCGGAAGAGGGAGGAAAGCATGCTCAAGGGGATCGATCCCATTCTCAACGCTGATGTTCTCTACGCCCTGCGCTCCATGGGCCATGGCGACGATCTCATCGTTTGCGACACCAATTTCCCGGCCGAGTCTGTCGCGCGCCAGACGGTGCTCGGGCGTCTCCTGCGCATCGACGCAAGCGCGCCGCGGGTCGTGCGCGCCATCCTTTCCGTCATGCCGCTCGACTCTTTCGTGGAGCATCCCGCGATGCGCATGGAAGTGGTGGGCAAGCCGGACGAAATCCCCGCGGTTCAGGCTGAGGTGCAGGCGGAGATCGACAGGGCCGAGGGGCGCTCCTGGCCCATGGGTTCCATCGAGCGTTTTGCCTTCTACGATCTCGCCAAAAAGTCCTTCTGCGTGGTGCAGACGGGCGAGTGCCGCTTCTACGGCTGTTTCGTGCTCAAGAAAGGCGTCATTCCGCCCGAGGCGGAATAGGGCGGCACGTCCATAGCTGGCAAGGGCGTCGCCATTCTCGGCATCTTCGTGGCCGATCTGGCCTTTCGCGCCGGGCGGATGCCCGGTATGGGCGAGACCATCGCTGGCTCCGGCTTCAAGATGGGGCCGGGCGGCAAGGGCTCCAACCAGGCGGTCGCCGCCGCGCGCGTGGGCGCCGAGGTCGCCTTCATCTCGCGGATCGGCACGGACGCCTTTGGCAATATCGCGCTAAGCACTTGGGAGAAGGAGGGCATCCGGCCGCATTTGGCCGTCTCGGACAATGTGACCTGCGGCCTTGGTCCGGTCGAGGTCATTGGCGCACGTCTCGCGCTCAAATTCGATCCCAGGCACCTCCATGCCTTCGATCGTGAGGGCGGGTGCATCGAGGACCGTCTGCAGACGGCGGATGCTTGACGCTGCGTCGAAACGGGACCAAGTTCCACGCAGCAGGATGCCGGGACACCCTTATGCTTGCCGATTTTTGCGCGGCGGCCTATGGCTTTCCGGCGTGGTCCTCGGGCCTTTCATCCGGGGGATGATGATGCGGTGAGGGGCCTCCCGCAGCAATCAGCCAGGGAAGATCATGAACGACCTCAGCCAACGTCCGCCCTTTCTCCGCCTCTCCGACGAGGACAATATCGCCGTAGCGGCGCGCGCCATCGAAAAGGACACCGAACTTCCCGGGGGCGTGCGGGCCGTCGCGCGCATCCCGTTTGGCCACAAGGTCGCGCTTGCTGCGATCGCGCCTGGCGAAGCGGTGCGGAAGTTCGGCCAGATCATCGGCTTTGCCAAGACGCCCATCATGCCCGGCGAGTGGGTGCACGAGCACAATATCGAAATGCACGACTTCGAGCGGGATTACCGCTTTTGCGAGGAGGCGCGGCCCGTGAACGTGCTGCCGCCCGAGGAGCAGGCAACCTTTCAGGGCTACCGCCGCGCGAACGGCAAGGTGGGCACGCGCAACTATATCGGTATCCTGACGAGCGTGAACTGCTCGGCCTCCGTCGCCCGCTTCATCGCCGAGGCCGCCAACCGCTCCGGTCTGCTCGATGACTATCCCGAAATCGACGGCGTGGTCGCCTTCACCCATGGCACGGGCTGCGGCATGGCCGCTTCGGGCGAAGGCTTCGATCTTTTGAAGCGGACCCAGTGGGGCTATGCGGCCAATCCCAATCTCGGCGGCGTGCTCGTGGTGGGGCTCGGCTGCGAGGTCTTTCAGATCGCTCGCTTCAAGGAGCTCTATGGCATCGAGGAGAGCGACACGTTCCGCACCATGACCATTCAGGAAACGGGCGGCACGCGGCGCACCATCGAAGCGGGGCTTGAGCGCCTGAAGGAGATGCTGGGTGCGGTGGCCGCCGCTAAGCGCGAGACGGTGCCCGCCTCCGAAATCAAGCTGGCGCTGCAATGCGGCGGCTCCGATGGCTATTCGGGCATCACCGCCAATCCGGCGCTCGGCGTGGCCGCTGACATTCTGGTGCAGAACGGAGGCACGGCGGTGCTGGCCGAAACGCCGGAAATCTATGGCGCCGAACATCTTCTGACCCGCAGGGCCATTTCCCGCGAGGTCGGCGAGAAGCTGGTCGAGCGCATCCGCTGGTGGGAGGAATACACCGCCCGGCACAGGGGCGAGATGAACAACAATCCCTCGCCCGGCAACAAGGCGGGCGGGCTTACGACAATTCTCGAGAAGTCGCTGGGCGCGGCGGCCAAGGGCGGCTCCACGCCGCTCATGGCGGTCTATGAATATGCTGAGCTCATCACCGAGAAGGGCTTCGTGTTCATGGATACGCCGGGCTACGACCCGGTTTCGGCGACCGGCCAGGTGGCGGGCGGCTGCAATGTCATCTGCTTCACGACCGGCCGGGGTTCGGCCTATGGCTGCAAGCCCACGCCTTCGATCAAGCTTGCCACCAACACCCCCATGTATCAGCGCATGGAGGAGGACATGGACATCAACTGCGGCGATATCCTCGACGGGGTGCCGCTGCAGGAAAAGGGCCGCCAGATCTTCGAGGAAATCCTCGCCGTGGCCTCCGGCAAGCGCACCAAGTCCGAACTGCTTGGCTATGGCGACAACGAATTCGTGCCCTGGCAGATCGGCGCGGTGATGTAGCCACGCCTCTCACTGCCGTAAGCCAAGGCAGCCAGCCAGCACACGTCCCTGATAGCCTCTCCTCGGCTGCCGGATGAGGCCAGCACGTCTACGCGGAAACGCGCAAGGCGGAACAGGCACAGCCTGGGGCGTAGGCCTTTCTCTTCTCTGCGAATACCCTAAGCCGCCTTCGCCCGCTCCGGGAACAGCTTCAGAAGCCCGTCTTCGGACGCTTCCGCGATGCCCCGCTCGGTAATGAGGCCGGTGACGAGCCGGGCCGGGGTAACGTCGAAGGCCGGGTTTGCCGCAGGCGTGGCATCGGGCGAGATGCGGACCTGCGTGACCTTCCCGTCGGCCGTCCGTCCCCAGACATAGGACACCTCGTCCGCCGAGCGCTCCTCGATGGGGATTTCCTTCACGCCGTCGCGTACCGTCCAGTCGATGGTGGGCGAGGGCAGGGCAACATAGAAGGGCACGCCGTTGTCGCGCGCCGCCAGAGCCTTGAGATAGGTGCCGATCTTGTTGCACACGTCTCCCGTGGCAGTCGTCCGGTCCGTGCCCACGATCACCATGTCCACCATGCCGTGCTGCATCAGGTGCCCGCCGGCATTGTCAACGATCAGCGTGTGCGGCACGCCGTGCCCGGCCATCTCCCAGGAGGTGAGATGTGCCCCCTGGTTGCGCGGGCGCGTCTCGTCCACGTAGACATGGACGGGAATGTTTTCCTCCATCGCCAGGTAGATGGGCGCGGTGGCTGTGCCGTAGTCCACCGTGGCGAGCCAGCCAGCATTGCAGTGGGTAAGGATGTTGACAGGCTCGCCCGGCTTCTTCCGCGCCGCGATCTGCCTGATGATCTCGAGTCCATGCCTGCCGATGGCCCGGTTGAGCTCCACGTCCTCGTCCGCGATCTCGGCCGCTAGCCTGTAGGCGGCGGCGGCGCGCTCCTTCTCGGGAAGGGGCCGCAGGCGGTTGCGCATCTCGTCCAGCGCCCAGCGGAGGTTGATGGCCGTGGGACGCGTGGCATGCAGCCTCTCCCACACGTCGTCGAGCGCCGCGTCCGAGGGGTCCTCGCGCATGCGGATGGCGACGCCATAGGCCGCCGTCACGCCGATGAGCGGCGCCCCGCGCACCCACATGTCGCGGATCGCAGTGGCGATGCCTTCCACCGTACGCACGTTCTCGATGCGGAATTCATGGGGCAGCCAGCGCTGGTCGATAAGGTCCACCGACCAGCCGTCCTCGTTGAGCCAGATCGTGCGGTAGTGCCTGGTCCCGACCTTCATGGCTTACCTCCTGTTTTCTGAATCGAGCATCCGGGCCAGCGCGTGAAGCTCGCCGAACGAGGTGATGCGCTCTCGGTTGACGGCGATGTGCCGCCCGAACGTCAGGGCCGGCGCCTCGCATGCCGCCCGCAACCCGGTGTCGTCGATGATCTCAAAGTCCGCATTATGGGCAAGGCCCAGAATGCGCCTGTGGATTTCCACCCCGGCAAAGCCCAGCATCTCCGTCCAGATGTCGTGCAGGACGTGGTTGAGGGCCTGCTCGGCGCCCAGATGGTCGCCCTGATCCTCATAGAGGCTTCGATGATAGAGCATGCCTGTCCGCTCGGTGCGCCAGAGCCTGGAGAACTCCTCGCGGAAGACCGTCCAGGTCTCCTCAATCACCTTCAACAGATAGGCGCGCATTTCCTCGCGTGAACCCTGCGCCTCGTGGCCTTTTTGCGAGAAGAAGGCCATCCAGTAATTGGCAAGCAGCATGCCCACATCGAAGGAGATGGGGCCGTAGAAGGCAAATTCCGGGTCGATGACGCGCGTGTCAGACTCCGTCACCATCACGGAGCCTGTATGCAGGTCGCCGTGCACCAGCGTCTCCGCCTTGGCTGCGAACAGGTGCTTGAGCTTCTGTGCCTCGACCTTGAGATCGCGGTCCGCGCGCAGCTCCTTCACTAGCGGATCGAGCTCCGGCGTGTGCCGGTTCATCTCCGCCGCGAAATAGGGATCGGTGAAGACGAGGTTTTCCGTGATGTCGCAAAGCTCGACATTGTCGGCAAAAAGCGCGAGGTCCTGCTTGCGCTCCCGCGCCTCCATAGAGAGGTCGGAGCCGCGGAAAAGCGTGCGGGCCATGAACAGGCCGAGATCCTCCGCGATCCTCGGAAGCTGCCAGCCCTGGATCAGCGCCCGGCGCAGGATGATGTGGGGCGAAAGATATTCCATCACTGTAAGCGCCTGCCCTTCGTCAAAGTGGTAAATCGCGGGCACGAGGCCGGGCGCGCGCTTTTCCTGCCGGACAAGGGCGTGATACTCGAAGAAGGAGCGTTTCAGCGGCAGCGGCCAGCTTTCGCCCACCAGCCGCACATAGGGCAGGGCCTGCTTGACCACCACAGCGCCCTTCTCCCCCTCCACGATAAAAACGAGATTGAGGTTGCCGTCACCCACCTCCCGCACCTTCCAGGCCGAGGGGCTGCCTCCCACGCGTTCCGCCACCGCGGCTATCGGACCCAGGCGCGCGGGGAGCGTTTCCACGGTGAGCGGCTTGAAGGCGGTCTCGTGCATGTCCTTTTTCCTCCCGGCATCCTTCCTTGCTGACCTGACATATCTTGCGCGGCGAAACCTCCCGGCAGGGCACGCGCGCACCCGGTATGTTCGCCCGTGCCGGGTGCTGCTCTTGCCTTTGCGGGGCATCCGCCGCTGTCCTTTTCCGGACGTGCGCCAGCATTCGAGATCACGCTACCAACGCTCTGTCATTTGTCAATGATGTTGACAAATGCCGGAAGGGTGTTAGCGTCTCCCCGGGGAGGACAGCCATGGCGGAAAGTCCCGTCTTTCGTATTGCCGGTCTTGCAAAATCGTTCGGCAGCAACGAGGTGCTGCGCGGCATCTCGCTGGAGCTGCGGGCGGGCGAGGTGACCGCGCTGCTGGGAGCGAACGGCGCGGGCAAATCCACCCTCGTGAAGATCATGAGCGGCGTCTATCAGGCCGATTCCGGCGAGATGACGCTGGGCGAACGCCCCTTCGCCCCGGCGACCCCCGCCGAGGCCATGCGCGCGGGCGTGGTGACGGTTCATCAGAACATCGATGACGGCGTGGTTGGCTCGCTCGACGTGGCCACCAATCTCGTGCTCGACCGGCTGAGCGGGAAGGGCGCCAGCATATTCTTCAACCCGCGCCGGGTACGCCGCACGGCGCTCGAGGTGGCGGGGCGCATGGGCCTCGACCTCGACCTGACGGCGGATGTCACGGAACTGCCGCTGGCGGACAGGCAGATGGTGGCCATCGCGCGCGCCATGGCCCACGAACCCAAGGTGATGATTCTCGACGAGCCCACGTCGTCCCTTTCGGCGCATGAGGCGGCACGGCTGTTCGAGCTGATAGACCGGCTGCGCGCCCGCGGCGTTGCCATCCTCTACATTTCCCACCGCATGTCGGACATCAGGCGGCTCGCGGATCGGATCGTGAGCCTTAGGGACGGGCAGATCGTGGGTCTGTTCGAGAGCAGGCCGCTCGACTACGAGGGCGCCGTCAACGCCATGCTCGGGCGCACGCTGCGCCAGGGCAGCGTTGTCTCGCAGGCGGCAACGCACCCCATCTTCCGGGCTGAGGGTCTGCAGCTCGTGCCGGGGGCTCGGCCGTTCTCCCTCACGCTCGGCGCGGGCGAGGTCGTGGCGGTCACCGGCCTGGTCGGCGTCGGCAAGACGCGCCTTGCTGAAATGCTTTTCGGCATCCACCGCCCGGTTGCGGGTACCATGGAGCTGGCCGGCAGCCCCTATACACCGCGAAATCCGGCCGACGCCATCCGTCAGGGCGTCTTCCTGGTGGCGAAGGACCGGGCGCGCACCGGCATAGTGCCGGATTTCAACATCTACCAGAACATGAGCCTGCCCTTTCTGCCCCGCTTTTCGCCGCTCAGCCTCATCAACAGGCGTGCCGAACGGGCGGCCGCGAAGGAGCAGATCGGCAGCCTGCGCATCGTCTGCCGGTCGGAGCGGGACGATCTTGCCACGCTCTCGGGCGGCAACCAGCAGAAGGTGATGGTGGCGCGCTGGCTTTCGCAGCCCTCGCGCATGCTGATCCTCGATGAGCCTTTCCAGGGTGTGGACATCGCCGCCCGGCACGACATAGCAGCGAAGCTGCGCGAAAGCGCTGCCGACCGCGCCACTTTGATTTTCCTCACAGAACTTGATGAAGCACTGGAGACGGCAGACCGGATACTCGTGATGTCGGAACATACGATCGTGGGAGAGCATCGAAACGCGCAGATCGACATGGACCGGCTGCTCGCCGAAGTGGCCGGGGCAGGGCGGCCGACGCTTTCGGAGGTGCCGGCACATGGATAGCGGGATGGCGCAGGAACCGCCGGCAAGCCTCGAAGGGCGGGAGGCGGCCCGCGCGGGTCTTTCGCCGCGCGAGATCGTCATCCGCTACGGCTTTCTCCTACTGCTGGCGGGGCTCATCGTCTTCTTCTCACTCGCCACGCGCGGCTTTGCCTCGCCTCAGGCGGCAGTCTTCATTCTCCAGTCTGTGTCGATCACCGGCATTCTCGCTCTGGGGGTGACGGCCACACTGGTCGTCGGCGGGTTCGATCTTTCCATCGGCTCGATCGCCACCAGCGCCATGATGGCGGCGGCCTATGCCATGGTAGTGATGGAGCAGAACGCGCTGGTCGCGGTGCTCATATGCCTTGCCATCGGAGCGCTGGTCGGGCTCATCAACGGTCTCATCATCTGCTACATGCGCGTGCCGGACCTGCTTGCCACGCTCGGCATGATGTTCCTTCTGATCGGCCTGCAGCGCATTCCCACGGAGGGCCGCTCGATCGCCGCCGGGATGACTTTGCCGGACGGTTCGACTGCCGAGGGCACCTTCAGCCCCGCTTTTCTCGCGCTTGGCCGCCACCGCTTCGACGTCATCATACCGGATCTCGTGCCGTCTTCGGTGGTGGTGCTCATCGTGCTTGCGGTGGTGATCTGGTTCTTCCTCGAATACACGCGCTTCGGCCGCATGATGTATGCGGTGGGCTCCAATCCGCGCGCGGCGGAGTTCGCGGGCGCGCCGGTCAAGGCCTACAAGATCTGGGCCTATGTGATTTCCGGCGTCTTTGCCTCCATCGGGGGCATATTGCTGGCAGCGCGGCTCGGGCGCGGCGACATCGCCTCGGGAAATAATCTTCTGCTGGATGCGGTGGCGGCAGCACTGATTGGCTTTGCGGTGCTGGGTGCGGCGAAGCCCAATGCTTTCGGCACGGCGGTCGGTGCGCTATTCGTCGGCGTGCTGCTCCAGGGCCTCACGATGATGAACGTGCCCTACTACACGCAGGACTTCATAAAGGGAGCGGTGCTCGTCATCGCGCTCGTCTTCACATTTTCGTTGCTCGGCCGCAACGGCCGTTAGACCATTGGGAGGTAGCAGGAATGAGCATGACTTTCACACGTCGGGGCCTGGGCAGGCTGGGGCTTGCCCTTCTTGGGGCGAGCATGCTCGCGCCGGTATCCGCGTCTGCGCAGGATATGCCCGCGCCTTTCGACAATCCGGGCGAGGTCGAGATCGCACTTGTGCGCTATCTCTCGACCGGCGATTTCTTCCAGGCCTATCTTTCGGGCGTGGAGGCGCAGGCGAAGGCACTGGGCGTCAATCTCAGAGTCTTCGACAGCCGGCAGGATGCCGCCCTCCAGGCCGATATGGTGGATCAGGCTATCGCGCTCGGCGTGGACGGTATCATCATCCAGCACGGGCTGACCGAGTCCATGAAGGAGGCGGCGCAGCGCGCGGTGGATGCCGGCATCAAGGTCGTGGCCTTCGACGTGAACGTGGAGAACGACGCCATCCCGCAGATCGAACAGTCCGACCGCGACCTTGCGCGCTTGGCGCTTGAGCAGGCCATAAAGGATAACGGGGAGGAGTGGACCGCGGCTTATGTCTATGTGCCCGGCATCGCTCCGCTAGACCGGCGCAACGAAACCTGGGTCGAGTTCAAGGAGAAATATCCGGGGATCAACGAGGTCGCGCAGTTCGGCACGCTCGACAATCCGATCGCGAACTCCGTCGCCAACCAGGCCCGTTCGGTCCTTTCGGCCAATCCGGGCATTCAGGTCGTCTTCGCTCCTTATGACGAGTTCGCCAAGGGCGTGAAGATCGCCGTGGACGAGGCGGGCCTTTCGAACAGCATCAAGATCTACTCGGCCGACATTTCGACGGCGGACATTGCCGCCATGCGCGAGCCGGGCAGCGCCTGGGCCGCCACGGCCGCGACCAACCCCGCCGTGGTGGGCGAAGTTTCGGTGCGCGCGCTCGCCATGCTGCTTGCGGGCGAGGACCCGGGCCACAACGTCATCGTTCCGCCCACGCTGATCACGCAGAAAGACCTCAACGACCAGGATATCAAGAACATGGACGAGCTCGCGCAGAAGCTGCCGCAGTTCGCCCATGCCGACGTCGCCGTGCCGGCGTGGATGCCGCTGCCCCCGCGGGACTGATCGGGCGACTTTTCCAGGTGGAAGCAAAAAAGGGCGGCTCCGGGCCGCCCTTTCTGTTTGCTCTATCCTTCGGTCGAAAGCCGCTACGCCCCTCACCGCGTCATCCTGGAAGCAGCACCCACCACCCCGCCATCCCAGAAGCCGCGTAGCGGCTATCCGGGACCCAGTGCTTGCGTTCCATGTCGCTCTGGGTTCCGGGGTCGCGTTCCGCTCTCCCGGGGATGACGGGGAGAAGTGGCACGGGATGGATGACGGTGTGCTTTTCCTACCTGAGCGCCGCCTCGATGTTGCCGCCGTCCACCGTGGTGACATTGGCCGTGGTGCGCTCGGCGAGCGCCTGGTGGAGGAACGCCTGCGCCACATCCTCCGCGCGGACCTCGAGGCCAAGCAGGTTGCCGCTCATGTATTCCTTCTCGGAAACACCGCGGGCCTTGGCCCGGCTCGCGATCATCTCGTCGGTGAGGAGTCCGGAGCGGATGCGGTCGGCGTTCACCGCGTTGGAGCGGATGCCCTCGGAACCATAGTCAAGAGCATACTGCCGGCAGAGGAACAGCGTGGCAGCCTTCGGCAGGCCGTAGGCGCCGAAGTTCTTGCCCGGGTTGACGGCCTGCTTCGACGTGTTGAAGAGAAGCACGCCGCCAGTCCGCTGCATGCGGAAGATGCGCACGGCGTTGCTTGCCACGCTCTGGTGAGCGAAGAAGTTGAGCTCGAAGCTTTTGCGCAGCGTCGCATCGTCCAGCTCCCCGATCCTGCCCTGCCAGGCCGCCCCCGCGTTGGAGATGACGATGTCGACGCCGCCATAGACCGCCACCGCCCGGTCGAACGCGCCGCGCACCTGGGCGGGATCGGTGACGTCGGCTCCCACGCCTATGGAGCTGTTGCCGGCTTCCTTCGCCGTGGCCTCGGCCTGCGCGGCATCGAGGTCCACGACGACCACATGGGCGCCTTGCGAGGCAAAGAGCTTCGCTGTTGCCGCGCCGATGGCACCAGCGCCGCCGGTGATCAGCATTACCTGCCCGGAAAGGGGTTTGGGCTTCAGCGAGGCGAGCTTCGCCTGCTCCAGCGACCAGTATTCGAGCTCGAAGAGGTCCGAAAGGGCGAGCGGATGGAACGAGCCGATGGATTCGGCTCCGGTGACGGCCTCGATCAGCATCTCGCCCACATCGGCGGCGATCTTCGCCTCCTTGAGGCTCCGGCCATGGCCGAAGAGGCCCAGGCCGCGCACGAGGGTGAGTCGCGGCATCGGGTCGAGCATAGTGCGCTTGACATCGTCGCGCGCGTCATTCGTGCGGAAGTATTCCGTGTAGCGGTTCGCGAATTCCGCCACGCGCTCGCGGATGATGCCGGCATACTCGTCGAGTTTTCCGGCCTCAGGCGCGGGCAGCACCATCGGCCCGGTCTTGATGCGGATGGAAAGGTCCGGCGTCGAAACGCCCCGCTTTGCCAGCTCCTCGACGGTTTCGGCATTCACAAAATCGAGGATCTTCGGCGAGGTGCGGAAATCGGAGACCATGCGGTCGAAACGGCCTTCGCCGCGATCAACCGCGACGGCCCCGCGCAGATAGGGGCTGATCTCCACGGGCTTGGCGAGCGCGGCGGGCAGGGCGACCGAAACGAAGGGCTGTCTGCCCTGCTTCGCCACATGCTCCTCGGCCATGGTCACGAACTCGATCATGAGGCTGTAGGCCTCCTTCGCGTCGTCGGCGAAGGTGAAGATGCCGTGCTTGTCGAGGATCAGGCCCTGGACGGAGGGGTCGGCGTCATAGATGTCGGCCGCCACCTTGGCGAGGTCGAAGCCGGGCTTGATGTAGGGCACGAAGCCCAGCCGCTTGCCGAAGACCTCGCGGCAGAGCGCCTCGCTTTCCTTCTGGTCCACCAGCGCCAGGATGGCGGTCGAGTGGGTGTGATCGACATATTTGTGCGGCAGGAAGGCGTGCAGCAGCGTCTCGATGGACGGGTTGGGCGCGTAGGGGTCGATCAGGTTCGCCCGCTGCAGTGCCACCATGTCCTCGTCGGACAGGCTGTCGAGCTTGCGCGCGGCAAGAAGCGCGTCCATCTTCACCGCGGGCAGGCCGGCCGGCTCGATCACGGCCATGTCCCAGCCGCTGCCCTTGACGCAGAGTACGTCCCATTCCTGGCCGAGAATGTCCTTCGCCTTGGTCTTCAGCGAGGTGTTGCCGCCGCCGTGCAGCACAAGCCGCGGTTCGCCACCCAGAAGCCGCGTGGTGTAGACCCTGAGCGCGAGATCGCGGGATACGCCCTTGGCGGCATAGTCGCTGACGAGTTTTTCGGCTTCGCTGTCGTTCCAGAGATTCTGCATTTGACTTCCTGTTGCTGTTGGTGCCGGCGGCAAGCCGGTCCGTCTTCAGGCGGAAATGCGGGCTGGCTCGCCTTCGTCCGCCTTTGCGTTGAGCCGCTCAAGCAGCCGTTCCGCGATGCGCGCGGTCGTGACCAGGTGGGTGAAGAAGCGGCCGTTGATGGCGGCAAGCAGCGGCTCGAGCTTTTCGTCCTCCTGCACCACCATGAGCCGCCTGGGAATAGCCCGGATGGCATCGAAATCGGCCGAGATGATGCGGCGGTTGTAGTCGCAATCAAGCCAGGTGCCGTCGGCGGCGATCACCTGGCCCGCGATGACGCCCACGCCGCCCATTTCCTTGATCGCGGCGAGCTCCTTCGGGCTCAGCGCTCCGCACCGGACGACATGGCTGTCCTCGGCCAGCGTGCCGACGCTAAAGAGCGCCATATCGCAGGCGCTGACACGGTCGAGCTGTTCGCGGATCACCGGCTCCTCACGCAAACCGCGCGCAAGCGCATCGCTGCTCAGCACCAGCGGCGCATAGACGTTGAGGCCCTGCGCATTCAGCCGTCGGGCGATCTCCATGGTGCACTGATCGGGCCGGTAGGCGTAGGGAGAGCCCAGATTGCCGCACAATTCCACCACCGACACGCCGTGGCGGTCGGCATAGCTCATGGCGTCCGCAATGGCATAGACGGTCCGGCCCCAGGCCACGCCCACCCGGTCGCCGTTCTTCACCATCTCGAGGAAGACGCTTGCGGCCAGAACCGGTACTTCCGCCGCCGGGTCAGGCGCGAGCCGGCCTTCGCTCACCAGCCAGACCGTGTCGAGGCCGAGCGCGTCCTCCAGCCGCCGCGCCATCATGTCGGTGCAGAACAGGTGCGTCGAGGTGGAGATGTTGACGATTCCGGCCTCCCGCGCCCGGCGAAGATAGAGCGCCACCGAGGCGCGCGAGATGTTGAGCCGCTGCGCCACCTCGTCCTGGCGCAGCCCGTGGGTATAATAGAGCCATGCGGCCTTGTGCACGATCTGATCTGCCGGGCGAGGTGTCATCTGTCTCCTCCAGCTAGACATTATTCGCCACGATTGACAAAAGTCAATTCTCGATCCCGTCTTGGGGAGCAAGGAATAGAAGGCTGAAATAAAGAAAAGGCTGGAGCGGGCAGCTCCAGCCTCGATCGCAGCGGGACCCGGCGGGCCGGGTCCGAAGAATTTCCGGTCAGTAACCTCTCGGGCAGGCGGCGGTGTATCTGCGGCCATACTGGTCGCGGTACACGCACTGATTGCTGCCTTCGGCCGCACGTCCGATCAGAGCGCCGGCGATTGCGCCCGCGGCACCGCCGATAATCGCGCCTTCCACTTCATTACCGGCCACGGCTGCACCGATCGCCGCGCCGCCTAGTCCGCCGACGGCTGCCCCCTGCTGGGTGGGCGTGCAGGCAGCGATGGCGATCAGCAACGGAGTCAAAAGAACAAGCTTCTTCATGGGTCTCTCCAATATGGCACTGCGCCGGGGACAAATTCGCAAATATGGCGATTTGTTCCCGAGAGCGGCGGTGGCGATCCTCTACGCAAGTGTTTGCTTCGTCAACCAACAGACCGTTAACCGGCGTAAATCTTTTCGGACAGTCCGCATTTCGTTCATATTTTCACCACCTCGCCGCCATTTTCACCTTGCCGTGTGCCATTTCGTCTTGGATAAGCGCCGCCGGCACGAAAGGTCCATTGGCGCACCGCTTCTTTGGCATGCGCATACCTTACAGAATCGTATGTTGTGATGAATCGTCCGCATCCTTAATGTGCAGCACGCGCCGGCTTGCGGATGCCGCGTGACCGACAACGCTTTCCGGGTTGTGCCACACCCGGCCTCAAGGGTGCATCATGTTCGTCTCCTTCTTTCCCCGACCGCGCCTCTTCTTTGCCAGCTTCGTCGTGTGGACGCTTCTTTGCATTGTCCTTTGGTACGGATTCATCAAGGGTCTCGGACCCTCGCTCAGTCTCGGCGGCTTTTTCGGCTACGAGTATCCGGCCGCTCTTGGCGCGGAAGCCGATGAGGCGGCGCGCTCGGTGGCGGCCGAGGCTCTGTCGTCGGCGGAAGGCTTCTGGTTCTACCAGTACTTCATTGCCGTGATCGCGATCTTCGCGGGTGGCTGGATGTGGTTCTCCCCGCATCCTTGGGCGATCTGGTCGGTGGCGGGCTCCGCGCTCATCCTCTTCGTCAACTGGTTCCTCGTCCAGCTTGACGTGATGATCAACGAGTGGTTCGGCACCTTCTACGACATGGTGCAGACTGCACTCGGCACCCCGGGGGCGGTGGAGGCCGGAGACTTCTACTGGCAGATCGTTGCCTTCCTGCGCATTGCGCTCGTCTACGTCTTCTTCGGCACGCTGTTCCGCTTCTTCGTCAGCCACTTCATCTTCCGCTGGCGTACGGCGATGAACGGCTATTACATGTCTCAATGGCAGAAGCTGCGCCACATCGAGGGCGCCGCACAGCGCGTGCAGGAAGACACCATGCGCTTTGCCTCGATTGCCGAAAGCCTGGGCATCAGCCTGATCGATTCGCTCATGACGCTGATCGCTTTCCTGCCGCTTTTGTGGGGGCTGTCGGCGCATGTGCGGGAACTGCCGATCGTCGGGGAAGTGAGCCAGGGTCTCGTTTTCGTCGCGATCCTCTGGTCGGTGCTGGGAACTGCGCTGGTGGCGATCGCAGGTGTTCGCCTGCCCGGTCTCGAATTCCGCAACCAGCGCGTGGAGGCGGCCTACCGCAAGGAACTGGTCTATGGCGAGGACCATCCCGACCGCGCGCAGCCGCCCACGGTCCGCGAGCTCTTCGATGATGTGCGCCGGAACTATTTCCGTCTCTACCTCAATTACATGTATTTCAATCTCGTGCGCATCTTCTATCTGCAGATCGGAAATCTGGTGCCCTACATCGCGCTGGGGCCATCGATCGTCGGCGGGGCAATCACGCTTGGCGTCATGCAGCAGATCATCCGGGCGTTCACCCGCGTGGAAAGCTCGTTCCAGTATCTGGTGAATTCGTGGACGACGATCGTGGAGCTGATGTCGATCTACAAGCGCCTGAAGGCGTTCGAGGCGAGCATCAGGGGCGAGCCTCTGCCTGACATCGACCGCCATTATCTCGAGAGTCAGCGACGGAGCTTCAAGCCCGAGGATCAGCCCGCGGCATAGCCCGGGCGTCCAATGCCCGTCATCCAGACGCCGCGGCGCTCAACACTCCGTCATTCCGGAAGCCGCAGAGCGGCTATCCGGGACCCGGTTGCTGGCATTGCCAAGTCGCGCAAAAATATCCGGCTCTATCGGAATTGCGACAAATTTGTCGCAATTCCGGCATTATCCGCCTGCCTGAACCAGCAAATTAATTTCCGGCACCTCGGAGGGGCATCTGGCTCGGCGTTTTTGACATGGCGCTGAGAATGCGGTCTTTTAGTGGAGACCACCAGACGGGTGAAAAAGAGAAACGGAAAAAATGGGAGTGCGTCCATGAGATTCTTCAAAAGCGACAGCGACCGCGTGCCGGCACGGATCGAGGCTTTGGCCGAAAAGGCGCGCGCCGGGAAAATGGACCGTCGCGAGTTTCTCGCGCTGGCAAGTGCTTTTGGCGCGACGACGGCGGGCGCCTACGCCATGGCGGGGCTGGCCGCGCCGAAGCGCGCTCTCGCCCAGGAGCCTGTCAAAGGCGGCATCCTCCGCATCGCCATGTGGATCAAGGATCCGAAAGACCCGATGACCGCCGACTGGTCGGAAATCGCCAACGCGATGCGCCAGACGCTGGAGCCGCTCGTCAAATACACGCGCGACTTCACCTTTGAGGGCCGGCTTCTGGAAGGCTGGGAGATCAATGAGGACGCAACCGAATATATTCTGAAAGTCCGGCAGGGCGTGACGTGGAACAACGGCGATTCCTTCTCCGCCGATGACGTCATCTACAACCTGACCCGCTGGTGCGACCGATCGATCGAAGGCAACTCCATGGCCACGCGCCTTGCCGCGCTGATCGATCCGGATACGAACAAGGCGCGCGAGGGCGCCATCGAGAAGGTGGACGACTATACGGTCCGCCTGCACCTGCTTTCGCCCGACATCTCGATCATCGCGGGCTTCGCCGACTATCCGGGCCTTCTCGTGCATCCGAGCTTTGACGAGACGGGTCGCGATTTCGTTGCCAATCCCATCGGCACCGGGCCTTTCGAGCTGGTTTCCTACGAAGTGGGTAACCGCGTGGTCTACAAGCGCCGTGAGGACGGCAAGTGGTGGGGCGGCGAGCCCTATCTCGACGGCATCGAGTTCATCGATTACGGCCCCGATCCATCCGCCATGGTCAGCATGTTCGAGGCGGGCGAGGTGCACGCCAATTACGAGACGTCCGCCGACTACGTGGACATTCTCGACAGCCTTGGCCTGGTGAAGTCCGAGGTGATGACGGCCACTACGCTGGTGGCGCGGATGAATGTCGACAACAAACCCTATGACGACCAGAAGGTGCGCAAGGCGCTGCAGCTTGCGGTCGACAATGCGACCGTGCTGGCCCTCGGCTATGGCGGTGCGGGCGAGGTGGCCGAGAACCACCATGTCTGCCCGATCCATCCTGAATATGCGGAGCTTCCGCCGATCTCGCGCGATGTGGACGCGGCCAAGGCGATGATGGAGGAGGCCGGCCAGTCGGATTTCGAGCATGTGCTGATCACCGTGGATGAGGATTGGCATAAGAACACGGGCGATGCCATCGCGGCTCAGATCCGCGAGGCCGGCTTCAAGGTGCGGCGCGAGGTTCTGCCCGGCTCCACCTTCTGGAACGACTGGACGAAATATCCCTTCTCCATGACCAACTGGAACATGCGCCCGCTGGGCATCCAGGTGATCGCGCTCGCCTATCGCACCGGATCGTCGTGGAACGAGTCCGCCTATTCCAACGAGGAACTCGACGCGATGATCGACCAGGCGCTGACGATGCCCGATCCCGACCAGCGCCGCGACGTGATGGCCAAGATCGAAAAGCACATCCAGGATGCGGGCATCATCATCCAGCCCTACTGGCGCAAGCTCGTCAATCATGCGTCTCCGGAGGTAAAGAACTACGGCATGCATCAAACCTTCGAGATCGATCTGCACGACGTGTGGCTCGAAGCCTGAGTTGCAGTAGAATGATGCGAGGGGTCGGCGGACCCCTCGCATCCAATGAAAAACACACCCCCAAAAAACAAAGGGGGGAGGGGAAACGGTGCTGAGTTTCATCATCCGACGCCTGGGCGTCATGGCACTGACCATGCTGTGTCTGACGCTGGTGGTGTTCTTCCTCATCAATCTGGAACCGAATCTCCGGAAGCTGGCGATCAGCCAGCTCGACATGCGAGCCTCCGTCGAGGACCAGGAACGCTGGCTGCAGCGCAACGGCTACCGCCAGAATTTCTTCGTGCGCTACGGGCAATGGCTCGGCGTGCTGCCCAAGCAGCCCAATATCGACCCCAACACGGGTAGTGCCGTACCGCGCTTTTCCTTTTGCGATGAGCCAGCCACGGTGCGCTATTCGGGTGTCCTTCAAGGGGATTTAGGCTGTTCGACCAAGTTCAAGGTGCCCGTGGCCGAGAAGCTGCTACCCGCGCTCGGGGCCACGGGCATTCTCATGTTCTGGGTCATGGCCGTCATGGTGCCCGTCTCGCTGATCGTGGGCGTTCTTGCCGGAATGCGCGAGGGGAGCCGGCTGGATCGGACGCTCTCGGTCGCCTCCATCACGACGACGGCCACGCCTGAATACGTCTCGGGCGTCATCTTCACCGTCATCTTCGCGTCTTGGCTCGGCTGGCTTAACGGATCGGCCGCCTCGGCCACCAATCAGGGCGTGACCTTCTACAACTTCACCCTGCCTGTCATGACCATGGCGATTTACGGAACCGGCTACATCGCGCGCATGACCCGCGCGTCCATGGTCGAGGTCATGACGCAGCAATATATCCGCACGGCGAGGCTGAAAGGCCTGAGCTTCAATGCCGTCGTCATCAAGCACGCGCTCAGGAACGCGCTGATCGCGCCGTTCACGGTCATCATGCTGCAATTTCCGTGGCTGCTGACCGGCGTAGTCATTGTGGAGGTGATGTTCCGCTACCAGGGCTTCGGCTTCGCGCTGGTCGAGGCGGCGGCCAACAATGACATCGATCTGCTGCTCGCCTGCTCGCTGATTTCCGTCTTCGTCGTGCTTTCCACGCAGCTCATCTCCGACGTCGGGTATGCGCTGCTCAACCCGCGCATACGGGTCCGATAGAAGGAGGGCGGATGCAACTCGAAACGATCGGTTTCTTCGGCATCCTTTTCGGCGTTATCGAGCGCTTCTGGCCCGTATGGGCAGCGCTCGCCGTCGTGCTTGCGCTCAGCATGCGTTACAAGAAGCGCCTGGGGCTCTACGGGCATCTGTACGATTCCGGCGTCGGAATTGCCGGATTGACGATCTGCCTGTTCTGGCTGTTCACGGCGATCTTCGCCGACACCATCGCGCCCTTCGATCCGTTGCGGCAGTTTCCAGTCATGAAGGATGCCATGCCCGGCTCGATCGAGCCGGAATCGGGCATGGCTTTTCTTTTCGGTGGCGACCGGCTCGCGCGGGACGTCTTCAGCCGGATGGTCTTCGGCAGCCAGATCGTGCTCGTGATCGCGCCCGCGGCGACGCTCTTCGCCCTGATGGTGGGCACCACGCTGGGCCTGCCTGCCGGCTATTACGGTGGTAGGATCGACAGCGTCCTGTCCTTCTTGGCGAATCTCGTGCTCGCCTTTCCGGTCATCCTGCTCTTCTACCTGCTGGTGACTCCCGGAATCCGCGAAACCTCGATACCGCAATGGCTTGCGGGCATCTTCTTCATCTTCCCCATCATCTTTTTCTCGACACTGTTCTACACCCGCTATGGCGGGCGGCCGCGGCTGTTCGCGGTACAACTTGCCGCCACGTTGCTGATCGGCGGCTGGATCTATATCGGGCTCGTCTTTGACGCTGATCCGCTCGGCATCATCTCCATCCGCCCCAACGAACTCAACATCTTTGTCGCCGTCGTCTTCGCGTCGAGCCCCGGTGTTTTCCGTATCGTGCGGGGGCTCGTCATGGACATCAAGACGCGCGACTATGTGGCGGCGGCACAGACGCGCGGCGAAGGCCCTTGGTACATCATGCTGTGGGAGGTGCTGCCCAACGCGCGCGGACCGCTCATTGTCGATGTGTGCCTGAGGATCGGCTACACGACCATCCTGCTTGGCACGCTCGGCTATTTCGGCCTAGGGCTGGCGCCCGAAAGCCCCGACTGGGGCACTGGCATCAAGGAATCGAGCAGGCTGCTCAGGCTCTATATCCATCCGGCCCTGCCGCCGGTTGTGGCGCTGATGTCATTCGTGCTGGGGCTCAATCTGCTTGCCGATGCGCTGCGCGAGCAATCGCTGAAGGATTGAGGGTGAACGCCATGAACGAAGCCATCGGCAACGAGCGGGTTCAGAAGGCGGTGGAACCCATATTGGAGATAGAGAACCTATCCATCTCCTTCTTCACGCGGGCGGGCGAGATCCCGGCGGTGATGGATTTTTCCTGCACCGTCATGCCGGGCGAAGCCATGGGTATTGTGGGTGAATCCGGCTGCGGAAAATCCACCGTCTCGCTCGGCATCATGCGCGACCTCTCCAATGTCGGCAAGATCGTCGGCGGCCGGATCAAGTTCAAGGGCCGCGACATGGCCGAGATGAGCGAGGAGGAGCTGCGCCGGATACGCGGCAACGAAATCGCCATGATCTATCAGGAGCCGATGGCGAGCCTGAATCCCGCGATGAAGATCGGCAAGCAGCTCATGGAAGTGCCGCTCATCCATGAGAAGGTTTCCAAACAGGAGGCCTGGGACAGGGCGCTGGAGATGGTACGCTCCGTGCGCCTTCCCGACCCCGAGCGCATCATGCGCTCCTATCCGCATCAGCTTTCCGGCGGCCAGCAGCAGCGCATCGTCATCGCAATGGCGCTTCTGTCGAAGCCCTCTCTGCTGCTTCTTGACGAGCCGACCACCGCGCTCGACGTGACGGTCGAGGCCGGCATCGTGGAGCTGGTGAAGGGGCTCGGCAAGGAATACGGCACGTCGATGATCTTCGTGTCGCACAATCTGGGGCTCATCCTGGAGACGTGCGACCGTATCACGGTCATGTATTCGGGCGAGGCGGTGGAGACCGGCAGCGTCAAGGACGTATTCGACCGCATGCGCCATCCCTACACGCAGGGGCTTTTCCGCTCGATCCCGCTGCCGGGGGCGGATAAGAATGCCCGCCCGCTGATCGCGATCCCCGGCCAGCTGCCGCTGCCGCACGAACGGCCCATGGGCTGCAATTTCGGCCCACGCTGCCAGCATTTCGTGGATGGCGTGTGCAATGCCGCCGACATTCCGATGATCAGCGTGAAGGGGCACGAGAACCATTTCTCACGCTGCGTGCGCTTCGACGAGATCGACTGGGCGAAACTTCCCGAGGGGGCGCAGACCGCACGCGCGCCCATCGAGCCCGGAGCACCGGTGCTCAAGATCGACGGGCTGAAGAAGCACTACCAGATCGCCGCCAACGCCGTGTTCGGCGGAGGGGAGAAGCGCACCGTCAAGGCGAATGAATCCATCAGCTTCGAGGCGCGCGAGAGCGAGACGGTCGCGATCGTCGGTGAATCGGGCTGCGGAAAATCCACGCTCGCCAAGGTGCTGCTGGGCCTCGAGACGGCGACGGAAGGCATCGTCACCCTGGGCAACACGGAGATTCAGGACACGCCGGTCGAAGAGCGCGACACGGAGACCGTGGCCGGGATCCAGATGGTGTTCCAGAACCCGTTCGACACGCTCAACCCCAGCCATTCGGTCGGCGCGCAGATCATGCGCACGCTGGAGAAGTTCAAGGTCGGCAACACGGTGGAGGAGCGCCGCAACCGGATGTACGAGCTGCTCGATCTGGTGAAGCTGCCGCGTGCCTTTGCCGATCGCATGCCGCGCCAGCTTTCGGGCGGGCAGAAGCAGCGCATCGGTGTGGCCCGTGCCTTTGCCGGCAACGCGAAGGTGGTGGTGGCCGACGAGCCGGTGTCCGCGCTCGATGTCTCGGTTCAGGCGGCGGTCACTGAGCTCCTGATGGACATCCAGCGCCGGAACAGGACCACCATGCTCTTCATCAGCCACGACCTTTCGGTAGTGCGCTATCTCGCCGACCGGGTGGTGGTCATGTATCTCGGCCACATCGTCGAATACGGCACGACGGACCAGATCTTCGCGCCGCCCTACCATCCCTATACGGAGGCGCTGCTTTCGGCGATTCCCATTGCCGACACGTCCGTCCGCAAGCGGCACATCGTTCTGGAAGGGGACATACCCTCGGCCATGAACCCGCCAAGCGGCTGCCCGTTCCAGACACGTTGCCGCTACAAGCATCTGGTGCCGGATGGAAAGTGCGAGCGCGAACTGCCGCCCTTTGTCGATCTCGGCGACGGCCATCGCAGCCTGTGCTGGCTGGGGGAGGACGTGCTCAAGCGCATGGAGCCCGTCATTCAGCTTGAAGAGGCGGCGGAGTAGGGGGCTTCCCGCCGGCCCACCTCCGTCATCCTTTCGGATCACAACTTACCGTAATCTCGCACCCACCGGCCATTATCCCGGGCGAGCGAAGCGAGACCCGGGACCCAGGGATGCGGTCGAGGTGACGCTACCGGGTCCCGAATATCCGCTTCGCGGCTTCCGGGGATGACGCTGGTTTGGTGAGGGGCTTCCGGATCACACGACATTGAGCGCCGTGGCTTGCAGATGATGCCGTATTGGGCGCGTTGGCTTGCGAGGAGGAAAAAGAGAGGAGGCAGCGCTGCCATCCGACGCCGCCGGCATTTCCGCTTCTTCATTCAAGCGCTCATCTCTATGCCCGTACAACGATGCCTGCCGTTTCCGGGCAAGCGAAGCGAGTTCCGGGACCAGGAAGCCAATGAAATTGGCAGCAACTGGGTCCCGGAAGCCGCTACGCGGCTCGCGGGATGACGAGATGGATGCGGCTTCCGGGGCGAGATGGCGTTGATCGCAGACTGCGCATTCCGCATATTGTAGATACATAATATCCATGATATTCTTTATCCATGATTGAGGTTGGAAATGAGACTGAGCGAAGGGGTTGAGGCGGCGATTCACTGTGCCGCCATTCTGGCGCAACTGGAAAAAGGGCGGACGCTGCCGGCGAGCGCGCTCGCGGAGCTGCACGGCCTTTCGCAGAGCTATCTGCTCAAGCATCTGCAGGCGCTGGCGGCCGCCAAGGTGCTGGAGTCCGTGCCGGGCCCGCACGGCGGCTACCGGCTCGCCCGGGCGCCGGAGCGCATCAGTCTTCTCGATATTGTGCTCGCCGTGGAAGGGCCCGAACCGGCCTTCCGCTGCGCAGAGATCAGGCAGCGCGGACCCGGCGCGCTTGAGCCAGCCGCCTATGTGAAGCCGTGCGGCATCAAGGTGGCCATGCTTAAGGCTGAGAAGGCCTGGCGTGCCGTGCTCGCCGAGACCAAGCTTTCCGACATTCTCGAGGGATACCAGGCGGACGCGGATCCCCGCGCCATCGCCTTCACCTGCGCCTTCGTGGCCCGTCATCAGCGGCCGCAGGGTTGAATCCGTTTCATGTGCAAGTAAAAAGGAGAAAGTGAATGCAGCCGCGTCTCAATTTCTATCAGGCCGCGCCGGAAATCATCGCCGCCGTGCGAACTCTCAATCAGGCGGTCGAGACTTGCGGTCTCGAAAAGAGCCTGTTGCATCTGATCAAGCTCCGCGCCTCCCAAATCAATGGCTGCTCCTATTGTGTGGACATGCACAGCCGAGAGGCCCTCGAGGATGGCGACCGCCTGCAGCGCGTGCTTCTTGTTTCGGCGTGGAAGGAGTCGCCGCTCTTTTCCGAGCGTGAGCGCGCCGCTCTAGCCTGGACGGAGAAGCTGACCAAGCTTTCCGAAACCGGCATGGTGGAGGACGAGGACTACGAGGCCGCCCGCGAACATTTCAGCGAAGAAGAGCTGGTGAAGCTTTCCGTCGCTATCGGCATGATCAATGTGTGGAACCGGCTTTGCGTGCCGTTCCAGGCCATTCATCCAGTCAGGGAGCTGGCCGCCGCATAAGGCCTATCCGGAGCGCCGTCGGGGAGACGGCGCTCCGGATGTCAACGCAACAGTAGGGGATTGCAGGCCATCCGCGGGGGCTTTCAGCTTTTCCGGCCCACGAAGGAAATTTCTCCCGCAAGCTCTGCCGCAATTCTGAGTGCGGCTCCTGCCGCGACGACCATCTGCGGCAGAAGCATCCATTCCAGCGTCCATGCCGCGCCTGACCGCTCGTTTTCGTGAACCAGCGCCTGATGCATGCCGGAGACGAGCGTGGCGTTGAAGCGGGCGAACGTGACCAGCATTTCGGCCTTCACCGGGTTCTGCTTATGCGGCATGGCGGACGAGCCGCCACCGTCGGAAAGCTTTACTTCGCCCATCTCGCTTTGCGCCATCAGGGCGACGTCCTGCCCCATCTTGCCCAGGCTTCCCGTGATGAGTGACAGGAGGGAAGCGAAGTCGGCGATCCAGTCCCGCTCGGAGTGGCGCGCATGGGCCACAAGGCCGAGGCCGAGTGTTCTGGCAAGCCGGGCCGCGACGGCCGGACCTTTCTCGCCCAACTTGTCGAGCGTGCCGGCGGCGCCGCCGAAGGTGAGGATGGCCACCGATTTGCGCGCCGTCTCCAGCCGGGCGCGGTGGCGCATCAAAGGTTCGCGCCAGGAGCGGATCTTGCGCGACGCCGTCACCGGAATGGCGGCCTGCATGCGCGTATGCGCCATCACTTCAATGGCGCCGTCGCGCCGTTCCAAAAGGTCGAGGGCGGCCACTGCCCGGTCCAGCCGCTGACCTAGCAGACCGGCGGCTTCGGCCAGCTGCAGTGCCAGTCCCGTGTCGATCGCATCCTGGCTTGTCGCGCCGAAATGAACGTATTTCCCGTGCTCGGAGCCGAGAGCCTCGCGTAGCTGCGAAATGAGCACCGGAACGACGAGGCTGTCCTTGGCCACCCCGGCCTTGAGTCCGGCCATATCCGGCGTGAAGCCGGCAAGCTCCCTGGTAATGGCGCTGGCGGATTCCTTCGGGATCACGCCTTCCTCCGCCTCCGCCTCGGCAAGGGCGGCCTCGAAGCGCAGCATGGCCTGGATGGCGGACCGGGCGGAGAAGAGCTCCGCCAGCTCCTCGTCGCCCAGCAGGCCGGAAAGGAAAGGATGGTCGAAGACAGAGATGGTCATAGCTCGCCCTGACGCCTCATTCACTTCCGGTTCTAGCAGAGGCTTGTGTGCCCGTCCTCAGCCTCGGAGGCAGGATATAAAAAAGCGAGTCGGGACTTGCACACCCCGCCTCGCAACAGGGTCGGCGATAAGGCCGCTGGCCTGCAGGGCCGCTTCAACGTCTTCACACGTCGAAAAACACCGTTTCCTTCTCGCCCTGAAGGTGGATATCGAAATGGTAGGTGTTGCCCGAGCGCGGCGCGATCAGCGTCGGTACCCGGTTCTGGTGTTCCAGCCGCGTGAGGATCGGGTCTTCTGCGTTCGCCTTCTCTTCATCGCCGAAATACATGCGCGTCTGGAGGCCCAGATTGATGCCGCGGGCCACGATCCAGAGCGAGATATGCGGCGCCTGAAGGCGGCCATCGGGGAAGGGCACACGGCCCGGCTTGATGGTTTCGAAGGTGAACACGCCTTCCTCGTCGGAGGCCTGACGGCCCCAGCCGGTGAAGTTCGGATCGGCCTTCCCGCGCGGTTCGGAAGGCGAGTTGTAAAGCCCGTCCGCATCCGCCTGCCAGATCTCGATCACGGCATCCTTGATGACGGATCCGGTGCCGTCAAAGATCCGCATCTTCACCGTGATGCGCTCGCCCTTGGTCTTCTCGTTGACCATGCGGATGCCGAGATCCTCGGGATAAACCCCTCCAATCTCGCAGTAATTGGGCGTCAGGCCGATATGGACATACGGGCCGGCCGTCTGGGAGGGAGTTTCCTTAAGTCTTGGCAGTGGCTGCACCATATCAGTTGCCCTCCAGCTTGTTTTCAAACATGGTCTGGCGCCGCCCGCGCAGCACGATATCGAACTTGTAGGCGCGCGCATCCATCGGCACCGTCGATTCCATATCAAGTTTCGCGATCAGCGTCTCGATGGCGCGCTTGTCCGGAATCGTGCGCACAATCGGGCACCGCCAGATCATGGGGTCGCCCTCGAAATACATCTGTGTGATCAGCCTCTGCACGAAGCCATGCCCGAAGATGGAGAAGTGGATGTGCGCGGGGCGCCAGTCATTGATGCCGTTCGGCCAGGGATAGGCGCCCGGCTGAACGGTGCGGAACCAGTAGTTTCCGTCCTCGTCGGTGACCGTGCGCCCGCAGCCGCCGAAATTGGGATCGAGCGGCGCCAAATAGCCGTCCTTCTTGTGCCGGTAGCGGCCTCCGGCATTGGCCTGCCAGAATTCGACCAGCACGTTCGGTACCGGCCGCGCGTTCTCGTCCAGAACCTTGCCGTAGACGATGATGCGCGGTCCGATGGCGCTCTCGCCGGGCCGCGCGAAATTCACCGTCAGATCGTTGTCGAGCTCACCCAGCATCGAATGCCCGAAAACCGGTCCGGTAATTTCCGAGAGCGTGTGCGAAAAGGCGATCGGCGCGCGCTGCGGTGAGCGCACGACGGTGCTTTTGTATCCCGGGGCGAAGGCCGGGGGATGCCAGCTCCTGTCCCGCTGGAAGAAGCCGCCAAGTTCCGGCTTTATGTTTCTCATTGCGTCTCTCCCGATTGCATTGCGGCAAGCGTTTGCTTGACGATCCTGATTGCGCGATTGGCAGCGGGCACGCCTGCGTAGATCGCCACATGCAGCATGGCCTCGCGCAGATCGTCGGCGGTGGCACCTGTACGGGCGGTGGCGCGCACATGCATGGCAAGCTCCTCATCGTGCCCGAGGGCGGCGAGAAGCGCGATGGTGACGACGGAGCGCTCGCGCTTGGTCCAGTTCGGCCGTGACCACACATGGCCCCAAGCGGCCTCGGTGATCAGCTCCTGAAAAGCGTCATCGAATTCCGTCTTGTTCGCCTCGGCCCGGTCCACCCAGGCATCTCCGAGCACCGAACGGCGCGTTGCCATACCTTCGGTGTATCGTCTGGACTTCTCGCTCATCGTTCCTCCATGCCTGCTCAGAAGGGCAGGCCGACATAGTTTTCCGCCAGCATGGTAAGGGCGGCCCGGGAGCTGAAAAGATAGTCCAGCTCGGCATGCTGGATCTTCTGGCCGAAGGCACCCTGATCGGGGAAGCGGTGGAGCGTGTGAGTCATCCACCATGAAAAGCGCTCAGCCTTCCATACGCGGGCAAGCGCCCTTTCCGAATAGGCGTCGAGCCCCGCACCGGACCCTTCGGAATAATATTCCCTAAGGCCTTCAAAGAGGTAGTGAACGTCGCTCACAGCCAGATTCAAGCCCTTGGCGCCCGTGGCCGGCACGATGTGGCCCGCATCACCCGCCAGGAACAGTCGCCCGAAGCGCAGAGGCTCGGCGACGAAGGACCGCATCAGGGCAATGGATTTTTCCACCGTATGTGCGGTGGTCATGGCCTCCGCGGTGGCAGGGGGCAGGCGGTGGCGGATTTCGTCCCAGAAGCGGTCGTCCGGCCAGTTCTCAATCTTTTCGTCTGGCGGCACCTGGACATAGTAGCGGCTGCGCGTGGGCGAGCGCATGGAGCAAAGCGCAAAGCCGCGAGGATGATTGGCATAGATGAGCTCGTGACTGACGGGCGGAACGTCCGCGATGATGCCGAGCCAGGCGAAGGGATAGATTTTCTCGTAGACCGCTATCGACCGCTCCGGCACGGAGCGGCGGCAGACGCCGTGATAGCCGTCGCAGCCGGCGATGAAGTCGCAGTCGATGCGGTGACTCTCGCCCGCGCTGCGATAGGTGACGAAGGGGCGTTGGCTGTCGAAATCGTGCGGCTGGACGTCCTCCGCCTCGTAAACGGAAAGGGCACCCGCAGCCTCGCGCGCCGTCATCAGGTCGCGCGTGACCTCCGTCTGGCCGTAGACCATCACGCGCTTGCCTGTAAGGCCGAACAGATCGACGCGGTGCCGCCTGCCGTCGAAGGCGATGTCGAAGCCGTCATGCGGAAGGCCCTCGCGGTGCAGCCGGTCCGCCGCGCCGGCCTGTTCCAGCATGTGGACGGTGCCTTCCTCGAGCACCCCCGCGCGGATGCGCTCCAGCACGTGAGCTTTCGAGGCTCTTTCGAGGATGACGTTGTCGATCCCGGCATTGGTGAGCAACTGACCGAGCAGCAATCCAGCCGGGCCTGAACCGATGATGACGACCTGTGTACGCAATGGAGCTTCTCCTCTCGTTCAGGAGATTGGGCCGCCAGAGCATCGCAGGCAATGGACTTTTATCGCCAATTATTGCACTTTCCGCGCACGGACGGGAGGCTTTATGAATATCAGGCAGGTTCCGAATTACCGGCTTTATCGAGAAAAAACAGGAGAGTCCGGGGATTTCTGGCTTCACAGCGAAACGCTGCCGCTGCGCAGCCGCCTGCACAATTGGGAGATTTCCCTTCACCGGCACCCGGCCCTCCTGCAGGTTTTCCTGGTGACAGCGGGTGAGGGGGAGTTGCTGGGAGAGGCCGGGACGCGGCCCTTCCGGGCGCCTGCGGCGCTCTACATCGCGCCGGGTGCCACGCATGGCTTCCGCTTCTCGCGCGATGCGGACGGGCTGGTGCTGACGGTGCTGGCGGACCGGCTGCCTGCCGTCCGGGCGGCCGATCCGGCCATCGCGGCCTTCCTCGCCGGGGTGCGGGCAGCGCCGCTGGACGCGGAGGCGAGGCCGGACGGTCCGCTGGTGGCCGATCTTGCGCGGCGCATCCACGAGGAGCTGCACGGCAACGCGCCGGGCCGGGACATCCTGCTCGATGCGATGGTGACGGAGCTCCTGCTGCGGCTCGGGCGGCTCGGCGCGCGCGCGGCCGGTCCGGCGGGGCAGGAGGCCGGACGGGAGCGCGACCGCCAGCGCATTGGCGCGCTCGGGGAACTGATCGCCGCCCATTGCCGCGAGCACCGGCCGGTGGGCTTCTATGCCGAGAGGCTGGGCGTTTCCGCGGCGCATCTCAACCGCATCGCCCGCCGGGAGACGGGGGCGAGCGTCCAGGAGCTGGCCGCGCGGCATCTCCTGCGCGCGGCGCGGCGCGATCTCGTCTTCACGCCCAGCCCCATTCAGGCGATCGCCTATTCTCTGGGTTTTCAGGACCCGGCCTATTTCAACCGCTTCTTCAAGCGGGCGACGGGAATGACGCCCGGCGCCTTCCGCCGGACGGAGCGGAAGAAGCTCGCGGGATAAGGGGAAGATGCAATGCCAGCGGGCGCGCGCCAAGGCCTGAAGCGGCCGCATCGGCGCTCCCGCAAAGGGCTATCGGAATGGTCCGCCGGAAGGCAGTTCGCGCCGACGCGTCATGACGTGTCCGGGCGTTCGAGCGCATAGAGCGCCAGGCCGTGCGCCTCGGCGAGGATCTCGATCACCTCATGTTTCCCCCGCCGCCCAGGCCGCCACGACCGCTGCCGCAGCTCGGCCGCGAAGGCGGCGGCGCGGACGCCTGGCGGGCGCCCGGGCCTCAGCGGCGAGACGCGGCGGGTGAGCCGCGCATCGCGGCGC
>ERZ777003.291-NODE-291-length-102906-cov-15.157996_pt1 | contig 102906 bp, 78 predicted proteins | sample MGYA00374956_ERZ777003 | MGnify/ENA primary metagenome ERZ777003 (study PRJEB29302, sample SAMN06268252) | bioreactor metagenome | isolation source: Joint BioEnergy Institute, California, USA | place: USA:Joint BioEnergy Institute, California, USA | collected...
GCCGCCCCGCGTGTCCTCTTTCCCAGAAGGTGGAGGGCCGCTAGCCCGCCGAGAGCCTTTTTCCGCGCCGCAGAGCGGCAGAAGAGCGGCTTCCGGGCGCGGCTACGCTTCTTCTAACCCCTCCAGGCTGTGCGGAGGCGTAGCCGCCGCGCCGCCCCGGCCATCTCACGCGCGTGCCGCGTTTAGGCATTACGTTCCACGAAATAGAATCGCATCTAGACGCCATTTCGCAACGAAGTGTGTCTTGCTTTACTACGACGAGTGGTTTATACTTTGGCCGCGTGAGAAGCACGCCCGCGCGGATCACCAGACGAAGGAGGCCAGTCGATGGCTCGCACCACTACACGTCGTTCGCCCCTGTCCCTGCGCCGGCGCCCACCGGAGGTGGCTGAGTCGCAGCCGCTGGCCCGCACAGGGCAGCAGGAGGTGGTGCGCAGCGAGAGCGGCGGCACGGGCGTCGGGCAGCAGGCCCCGCGCCGCGTCCCACGCTTCTCACCGTTCTGGAAGGCGCTGGTCATCACCTCCTTCGTCATCAACGCCGTCCTGCTGATCGTCGTGCTGCTGCTGGTTGGCTTCATCGTCCAGTGGCGCAACCAGATCGCCAACACCACCGTGGCCGCCCAGGGCTTCGCGCGGGACAACGTGGCCGAGCTGCGGAGCGTGGTGGCCGGGCTGGAGGGCGCGACGATCCGCACCACCATCCCGCTCAGCCAGCCGCTCTCGCTGGCGGGCAAAGGCGTGGTGGTGCCGGTGGACCAGGTCACGACCGTGACGCTGGTGGAGCCAGTGCCGCTCACGCTCGCCAACGCGGATATCGACCTGGGCAACGGCAACCGCCTGCGGGCCAACAGCATCAACCTGCTGCTGCCGCGCGACACCCCGCTGACGATCGCGCTGCGCATGGACATCCCGCTCGACTCGGTGACGATCCCGGTCGTGCTCGATGTGCCGGTCGAGATCCCGCTCGCCGACACGGAGCTGGGGCCGCAGTTCCGGCGCCTCGGCGCGCTCGTGGACCGGCTGGCGGGCCCGGCCGCCCCGCTGCTCGGCATGGATATTCCGCCGGCCCCGCCGGCGCCGAGGACCACGCCTGTTCCTACGACGCCGTAGCCAATAGCTCTCGTGTATGAACAAGCTCATCCTCTGGGATATCGACGGCACGCTGATCTACAGCGGCGGGATCGCCGGCGAGTGCATGCGCGCCGCGATGGCGCAGGTGTTCGGCGCCACCCCCACATCCGAGCGCCGCAACTACGCCGGCAAGACCGACCAGCAGATCATTCTGGAGACCTTCCCCGACCGCGAGCCGGCTGAGCTCCTCAGCCGGCTCGACGAGTTCACCGCCTGCTACATGGAGCTGCTCAGCGCCCGCCACGCCGACCTGGCGTCCCCCAACTGGGTGCTGGACGGGGTCCTGAGCGCGCTCGAGCGCATCGGCACCGGCGAGGTGATCCAGTCGGTGCTCACCGGGAACCTCGCGCCGGTCGCGCGCCTCAAGCTCGAGCTGACCGGGCTGCTGCACCACTTCGACCTCAGCGTCGGCGCCTACGGAAGCGACCACCACCAGCGGGCGGAGCTCGTGCCCGTCGCCGCCGCCCGCGCGGAGGCGCGCTACGGCCGCCCGTACGTGGGCCAGGATGTCGTGGTGATCGGCGATACCCCCAACGATATCGCCTGCGCGCGTGCGGCCGGCGCGCGCGCCGTGGCTGTGGCGACCGGGCCCTATACCGTGGACGACCTGCTCTCCCACGCCCCCGATGCGGTGCTCCCCAGCCTCGTCGATACCGAAGCCGCGGTGCGGGCCATCCTGGGCGAGCCGGTGGGCGTGTAACCTGACAGCCATCCATACGTCTGAATCGTAGGGTCCCACGTAGCCTTACGGGGAGGCGTGCAGGCCCATCTCCAAAGGCTCCTTTCTGCCGGGAGATAGTGGCGGGTCACAGCCCTCCACGGACGCTCTTGCGCCGCGGCGTGACGATGTGTCGTCGCCCGGCGGCGCAAGACGGGCTCTCTGGGAGGCTTCGCTTGCCCACACCCACCGGGGGTGCGGCGGGCGAGGCCACGGCGCACGTTGTGTGAGTGAGAGGGCGTATGGGGCGCACCGCTGCCGTAACTCCCGCCACGTTCACCAGCTTCGGCGCGCTGCTGCGCTACCTGCGGCTCCGGCTGGACATGAACCAGCGCGATCTGGCGATCGCGGTCGGGTACAGCGAGAGCCAGATCTCGCGGCTGGAGCAGAACCAGCGCCTGCCGGACCCCGACACGCTGCTGGCGCGCTTCGTCCCCGCGCTCGAGCTGGACGAGGAGCCCGAGCTGGTGGCGCGGCTGATGGAGCTGGCCCACGCCGCGCGCAGCCGCCCTGCGCGCCCTCCCGAGCCCGCTGCCCCGCCCCCCGAGCCTGCCCCGGCCGCGCCGGTCTTCGCGCCGCTGCCCGCGCCGCCGAACGCGCTCTTCGGCCGCGAGCAGGAGATCGCCGCCGTCGCCGGGCTGCTGCGCCGCCGCGACGTGCGCCTGGTCACCCTGACCGGGCCGGGCGGCATCGGCAAGACGCGCCTGGCGCTGGCGGTGGCCGCCGAGCTGCGCGACGAGTACGCGAGCAGAGTGGCCTTCGTGCCCCTCGCCGCGGTCAGCGAGCCGGGGCTGGTCCCGGGCGCGCTCGCCCAGGCGCTCGGTGTGGAGGTCGGGGCCGGCCAGTCCCCGGAGGCCGCGCTGCAGCAGTGGCTGCGCGACCTCCGGCTGCTCCTGGTGCTGGACAACTTCGAGCAGGTCGCCGGCGCGGCGCCGCTCATCTCCGCGCTGCTGGCGTCCGCCCCGGGCCTGTGCGTCCTGGTCACCAGCCGCTCGCTGCTGCGCATCTACGGCGAGCGGGACTTCGCTGTGCCGCCGCTAGCGCTCCCGCCGCGCTCGCCCGAGGCCCCCGAGAGCGACCTGAGCGACATTGGGCGGACCGCCGCCGTGGCGCTGTTCGTGGACCGCGCCCAGGCGGTGCGCCCCGGCTTCCGGCTCACGCCCGAGAACGCCCGCGCCGTCGCGGCGATCTGCGCTCACCTGGACGGCATCCCGCTGGCGATCGAGCTGGCCGCCGCGCGCCTGCGGCTGCTCTCGCCACAGGCGCTGCTGGGCCGGCTGCGCGACCGTCTCGGCGAGCTGGCCGGTGGCCCGCGCGACCTGCCGGCCCGCCAGCAGACGCTGCGCGGCGCCCTGGCGTGGAGCTACGACCTCCTGAGCCCGGCCGAGCAGGCGGCCTTCCGCCGCCTGAGCGCCTTCAGCAACGGCTTCACGCTCGACGCCGCGGCCGCCGTTATTGGGGGCACGCAGGCGGAGCGACCCTCCGGCGACGCCCGGGCAGCGGCCCTCGACATGCTCTCCGCGCTCGTCGACCAGAGCCTCCTGCGGCTCGACGGCGACGCGGACGAGGGCGGGCGGTTCAGCATGCTCGAGACGATCCGCGCCTACGCGCTCGAGCGGCTGGCCGACCTGGGCGAGGAGCAGGAGGTGCGGCGGCGCCACGCGCTGTACTTCCTGCAGCTGGCGGAAGAGACCGAGCGCCAGCTGGCCGGGCCGGCCCACCTCCAGTGGCTGGAGCGGCTGGACGCCGAGCGCGACAATCTGCGCGCCGCGCTGGCCTGGGCGCTCGAAGCGCCCCAGCAGCCGGGCGACGGTGCCTCGCCCGCGGAGCGCGCGGAGACCGGGGTGCGGCTGGGGGCGGCGCTCTGGAAGTTCTGGCGCACGCGCAGCCGCCAGCACGAGGGGCGGCGCTGGCTCGAGGGCGTCCTGGCGCTGGAGGGGGCGGCGGAGCACCCCGCGCGCGGCTACGCGCTGTACGGCGCCGGCTGGATCGCCCACGACCAGGGCGACTTCGCGCGGGCGAGCGCCTGCTTCGAGGCGAGCCTGGGCCTCTACCGCGCCATCGGCCACCGCCGCGGCATCGCCGAGAGCCTGCACGGCGTCGGCGAGATCGCCAGGAGCGAGAAGGATCTCCGGCGGGCGCAGGCGCTGTTCGAGGAGAGCCTGCAGCTCTACCGCGAGCTCGGCGACGCCGAGGGGATCGCCTGGACCCTCGACCACCTGGGGCTCGTCGCGTACGATCAGCGCGACTACCGCCGGGCCGCGGAGCTGCTGCGCGAGAGCGCCCAGCGCTTCCGCTCGCTCGGCCACGGCTGGGGCATCGCGACGACCCTGGCGCACGAAGGGCTGGCGCTGGCCGCGCTCGGCGACTACGCCGGGGCCGCGGCGCTGTTCGCCGAGTCGCGCGACTGCTACCGCGCGCTCGGCAACCGCTACAACAGCGCTGTGCCGGCGCGCCACCTCGGCGAGGCGCTGTTTGAGCTGGGCGAGCACGAGCGGGCACAGGCCGAGCTGGAGGCGAGCCTGGCGCTCTTCCTGGGGCTCGGCAACAAGCGCAACAGCGCCCGGTCGATGCTGAGCCTGGCGCGGGCGGCGATCACGCTGGGGGATGTCGAGCAGGCGCGCCTGCTCGGCGAGGTGTGCGTGGCGCTGTTCGAGGACGACGGCGACGTGCTGCGCGCTCTGCAGGCCCGCCTGGTGCTCGGACGCGCCGCGATCGCCGAGGGCGACTATCCGCTCGCCGAGGCGTTCTTTGCCGGCAGCCAGCACGCGGCGCTGCAGATGCGCGACGCCGCCGCCCTGGCCGCTGTGCTGGTCGCCCGCGCCGAGCTCGAGCTGGCCGAGCAGCACCCGGCGCAGGCCGCCGAGCTGCTCGGGGCCGCCGAGGCCCTCATCGATGAAGGGGCGCCGCTGCCCCCGTCGGAGGCGCGCGCCCTGGAGCGAGTGCGGGCAGCCCTGGCCGCGGCGCTTCCCCCCGACGCGCTCGCCGCCGCCCTCGAGCTGGGCCGCGCGCGGCCGGTCACGGGCTGAGCGCCCCGCGCGCAGCCTTCCTCACTTTTGTTCGAACATCGCCGCGCGGCTGCCGCCCGCGATCCTCCTCCCGGCCGCTTCGGCAGCGACACGCCCTTCCGGCTGATGCACGTCCAGCTCGCCAAGTACCGCGCTCTGCTGCGCGACTACGGCCCGGAGGCGCAGGTGCTGAGGGCGGCAATATTCTGCGCGTGTTGGGGAAGAAGTGAGGCTGTGGCGCTGTCGTTCGCGGACAGCGCCGACGCGGTGGGTTCGGCTAGAACGCAGGCGATGCGGAGCGGGGCAGCCGGGACGGGGGCGAGGGCTGCCCGCTGCAGGTGGCGCTGCTCAGATTCGCGGGGGCGAGCAGCGCGCCGGACGTCCGGGCGCAGCGGTCACTGCCCGGCCTCGTCCTGATCCTCCACGACCGGCTGCTCCTGGCACGTGCCCCAGATCAGGCCCGCGACGCGGCGCGAGAGCACAATGCGCCGGTCCGCCCGCCGGACCGCGATGCCGTCGCGTGGGTCGGGCAGGCGCACCAGCGGCGTGCCGGGCAGCAGCCCGCGCGTCCACAGCAGCTGGAGCGTGCAGGAGTCCTCGCCGGCCTCCTCGTCGATGCGGCGGATGACGAACCAGCCGCCCACCGGCGCCGCGCTGAGCCGCACGTCGTCGTGCGACTGCTCGCCGCGCCCGGGGATGGGGTTGCCGTGCGGGCAGACGGTCGCATCGCTGACGAGCGCGTCGATGTGGGCCTCGAGCGTCGGCGACAGCGCCGGCTCCAGCAGCGTGGCCTCCCGGTGGACCGCATGCCAGGGCACCTGGAGGATGTCGTACAGGAAGCGCTCCAGCAGCCGGTGGCGCCGGATCACGTGCTCGGCGATCGCCCGGCCGGGCGGCGTCAGGTGCAGCGCGCCGGCGCTGTCGCGGCAGACGAACCCCTTATCCTCCAGCCGGTGCACCGTGTGCGTCACCGTCGGCGGGCGCACGCGCATCCAGCGCGCCAGCTGCGCGGCGATCACCGGCTCGTGGCGGTCCTCCAGGTACGCGATGACCTCCAGGTAGGAGCGCTCGACGGGCGTCGGCTGTGAGTCATCTGTTGTTGTTGCGCTAGCACGCGCGGAGGAGTGGGACACGGCAGTTCCTCCTCTCCACCGGTTTTTTGATACATTGAATTGATACCTGTAGCATAGGCTAACAGCACGCGGCTGTCAAATCGCAGGCCGACCGCCGGCGGCTCGGGCGGCCCTGCCGTAGCCGGTGCCGCAGGAAGGATCGCCCGTGCCTCCCCGAACCCCGCCTGCAGTATGATATTATCTCCTGCGGCACACCGCCTGGAGGAGGGCAGCGTGAAGAACGGGCGTCACCACGTTACTATAGCTGGCAACATCGGCGTCGGCAAGAGCACCCTGGTTGGCATCCTGGCCGAGGAGTTCGGCTGGCAGCCCTACTACGAGCTCGTGGCCGGCCACCCGTACCTCGACGACTACTACGCCGATCGCGAGCGCTGGGGGTTTCACTCGCAGATCTGGTTCCTCACCCAGCGCTACGAGCAGCACCTGGAGATCGCCGACACCCCGATCTCCGTCTGCCAGGACCGCAGTATCTACGAGGACTACGAGGTCTTCGTCAAGGGCCTGCTGGAGCAGGGCATCTTCTCACACCGCGACTTCCGAACCTACCGGCAGCTCTTCAAGGCGCTGACTCACAGCATCACGCCGCCGACGCTGCTCGTCTATCTCCAGGCCAGCGTGCCCACGCTCCTGGAGCGCATCAACGGCCGCGACCGCCCATCCGAGCGCGGCATCCCGGCCTCGTACCTGGCGCAGCTCAACCAGCGCTACGACGAGTGGCTGCGGCGCTTCGAGCTCTGCCCGGTGCTCACGATCGAGACCGACAACCTGGACTTCGCCCACGACGCGGCCGCGCGCCGCGAGGTCGTGGAGCTGATCGGCCAGGCGGCGGGCGTGCGCGGCGTGATGCAGGAGCGCTTCATGCCGTAGCGGCACGGGCGCGGCGACCCTGCGCGGCGCCCGGTCGTCATGCACCTTGGGAAAAGTCCATCATTGAGGAGAATACTGTGACTGAGACTCTCAAGGTCATTAATACTGGGCTCGCGTTTGTTCTTGAACTCGCAATGCTCGTATCACTGGGCTACTGGGGATTTTATGGCGACAAAAGTACATGGGCAAAGTGGATACTAGGTCTTGGTCTGCCTCTGCTGGCAGCCGTTGTTTGGGGAATATTTCTTGCTCCAAAGTCAACTTATCGGTTGGGCAACATAAGCGGCAATCTTCTTGCGCTCTGTCTATTCTTACTGGCAGCAGCAGCACTGTTCTACACACGGCATACCCTTTTAGCAGTCACTTTTGCATTGACAGCAGTTGTGAATCGCGTGCTCATACTTCTCTGGGAACAGTGGTGACTACTCCCCTGGCTCAAGCCTGGGGGCTTCTTTGAAAGTTGGTATCAGCTCGATAGCCTTTTCTAGCGGCGCGGCGCAGCCCAGCGCCAAGCCACGCCCTGATTCGATTGGTGCGCAAGACGCTTTCATCCTCGAAGAAGGTGGCCAATCACATCGGCGCACTGTGGTACGTTACTCACGACCATAGCGCACAGCAACGCGCCAAACATTCCATCACTACCACTGCAGACTACCCGGTGCTCCGAGGCCGCTCTGTTGCGCGCTGGAGCGCGCTCCCCCGAGCCTCTGCTCTAGCGCGCGGGAGGTGACGCACAATGCGGAAGATCGCAGAGCTGGCCGGCGCCGCGCTGGCCTGGCGCCAGCCCTCGATGAGCGCCGAGTACGAGCTGCTGGCCGGCGGGGAGCTGGCGGCGACGCTGCGCTTCAGAAGCGCCTGGGGGTCGCTCGCCACCGCGGAGAGCGCCGACGGCTGCTGGACGTTCAAGCGGGTCGGCTTCTGGCAGACGCGCGTGACGGTGCGCCGGTGCGAGGCGGACGAGGACATCGCCGAGTACAAGCACAACACCTGGAGCGGCGGCGGAACGCTCACGCTGGCCGGCGGGCGCGAGTACCAGGCCAGCACCAACCTCTGGCAGACCGAGATGACGATCGCGGCCGGCGGCGAGCCGCTTCTGCGCTACAGGAACGACGGCGTCCTGCGCCTGTCCGGGAGCATGGAGATCCTGCCGGACGCCGCCCGGCTGCCCGAGCTGCCGTGGATGGCGATGTTCGGCTGGTACCTGGTCGTGATGATGTACCGGGACGCCGGCACTGTCGCGGCCACCACCGTCGCGACCATCGGGTCGTGAGCCTATGGGGAAGGGGCCGCGCGGCTTGCGCAGCCCCTCCTCAAGCGATCGGCCTGGTTCGGCGCCCCGCGGGGAGGTGTGGAGGGCGAGGTGCCCTCCACGCTCCTTTCTACCGGGGAGGCGAAGCCGCCCCAAACCCCTCCGACTAGTTGTTGTCGATCTGCGCCCGCTGCAGCGAGCCGGAGAAATCCACGTAGATCGACTTCCACTCGCTGAACACATCGAGCACCTGCGTGCCCGCCTCGCGGTGGCCGTTGCCGGTGCCCTTCGTGCCGCCGAAGGGCAGGTGGATCTCGGCGCCGATCGTCGGGGCGTTCACGTACACGATGCCGGTGTACAGGTCGCGCATCGCCCGGAAGGCGGCGTTCACATCGCGGGTGTAGATCGCGGACGACAGGCCGTACGGCACGTCGTTGGCGACGTCGATCGCCTCCTCCAGGCTGTCCACCGTGATGATCGAGAGCACCGGGCCGAAGATCTCCTCCTGCGCGATGCGCATGTGGCGCTGCACGTCGGCGAAGATCGTCGGCTGGTGGAAGTAGCCGTGGGCGGTGGCCCCCTCGCTCAGCCGGTTGCCGCCGACCACCAGCCGCGCGCCCTCGTTCTTGCCGATCTGCACGTAGTTGATGATCTTGTCCAGCTGCATCTGGTTGATCTGCGGCCCCATCTGGGTCGCCTCATCCAGCCCGTTGCCGACCACCAGCCGCTCCGCGCCGTCCGCCAGCCGCTCGGTCAGCTCGCCGACGACCGAGCGGTGGGCGATCAGGCGCGAGGTGGCGGTGCAGCGCTGGCCGCTGGTGCCGAACGCGCCCCACAGCGCCCCCTCCACCACCAGGTCGAGGTCGGCGTCCGCCAGGACGATCATCGGGTTCTTGCCGCCCATCTCGAGCGAGACGTGCTTCATGCCCTCGGCCGCCAGGCGCGTGACGCGGGCGCCGGTGGCGGTGGAGCCGGTGAAGGACACCACCTTGACGTCCGGGTGCTGCACCAGCGCCTCGCCGGCCTCGGCGCCGCCGCAGACGATGTTCACGACCCCCTCGGGCAGGCCGGCGTCCAGCAGGCACTGCACCAGGTTGTAGGTCGAGAGCGGCGTGTCGGGCGCCGGCTTGATCACCACCGTGTTGCCGACGATCAGGGCCGGGAAGAGCTTCCAGGACGGGATGGCCATCGGGAAGTTCCAGGGGGTGATCAGGCCGCACACGCCGAGCGGCTGCCGCACCGACATCTGGAACTTGTTCGGCATCTCGGAGGGTGTCGTCTGGCCGTACAGGCGGCGGCCCTCGCCGGCCATGAAGAAGGCCATGTCGATCGCCTCCTGCACGTCGCCGCGGGTCTCCTTGAGCACCTTGCCCATCTCGCGGGTCATGTCCCTGGCGTACTGCTCCTTGCGCTCGGCCAGGAGCTGCGCGGCGCGGAACAGGATCTCGCCGCGCTTGGGCGCGGGCACGAGCCGCCACTTCTCGTAGGCGCGGCTTGCGGCCTCCACGGCCGCGGCGACGTCGCGGGCGTCGGAGTCGGGGAAGATGCCGATCACTTCGCGCGTGTCGGCCGGGTTGCGGTTCTCGATCGTGCGCCCGCTTGCGGAATCGACGAATCGGCCGCCAATCAGGTTCTTATAGACAGGGGGTTCAGACATAACGCCTTCTCCTCGGTGCTAGGCGCCCTCAAGGCGCGCGAGTCCGCCTCGCTGCAGGCGGATTATAGCACTTTGGGATGCCTCCCGTAGGATGTGTCGGCGCCGGCATCGGGCGCTCGCCCCGTCCGCATTCCAGCGGCGCTCCTTTCACAAGTATGCGCTTGACAAAGTGTGCATATTAGATTATTCTAACGCGCGCTCTTCGGTAGGCCCAACAGACGACCACAACGACCAAGGAGATGCGCCGCAATGCGGTACAGAATGCCCCGACGGCCCGTGCTGGCCGCCCTGATCGTCTCCGCGCTAGTGCTAGCGGCCTGTGGCGCCGCCGCGCCGTCCACCCCGGCTACCCCGCTGACGGTCCGCGAGACCGTCGAAGTTCCCGTGACCGTCCCGCCGCAGGTGATCCAGGAGACGGTCGAGGTACCGGTTGAAGTGCCGGCCGACTCCGGCTCGCTCGTCGTCTACTCCGGCCGCAGCGAGGCGCTCGTCGGGCCGATCATCGCGCAGTTCAGCGAGGCCACCGGCATCGACGTCGACGTCCGCTACGGCTCCACCGCCGAGATCGCGGCCCTGCTGCTCGAAGAGGGCGCGAACTCGCCGGCCGACGTCTTCTTCGCGCAGGACCCGGGCGGCCTCGGCGCCGTCGCGAAGGCCGGCCTGTTCGCGCCGCTGCCCGAGGAGATCCTGTCGCGGGTGCCCGAGCGCTTCCGCTCGCCGGATGATCTGTGGGTCGGGATCTCGGGCCGGGCGCGCGTCGTGGTCTACAACACCGACGCCCTGCAGCCCGAGGATCTCCCGGCCGACATCTGGGACTTCACCGACCCGCAGTGGTCCGGCCGCATCGGCTGGGCGCCGACGAACGGCTCGTTCCAGGCCATGGTGACGGCGATGCGCACGGTGTGGGGCGATGAGCGCACCCGCGAGTGGCTGGTGGGCATCCAGAACAACGAGCCGGTCGTCTTCGAGAGCAACGCGCCGATCGTCGAGGCGGTGGGCGCGGGCGAGATCGACGTCGGCTTCGTGAACCACTACTACCTGTACCGCTTCCTGGCGGAGCACGGCGAGAGCTTCAAGGCGCGCAACCACTTCCTGTCCGGCGGCGGGCCCGGCTCGCTGATCATGGTCGCCGGCGCGGGGCGCCTGGCGAACGGCAAGAACGAGGAGAACGCCAAGCGCTTCCTGCAGTTCATGCTCTCGCCGGTGGCGCAGCAGTACTTCGCCAGCCAGACCTATGAGTACCCGCTGGTCGAAGGGACCGTGACCGCGCCGGGGCTGCCGCCGCTGGCCGAGCTGGACGCGATGGCGCTGGAGATCGACATGGCCGACCTGGACGACCTCCAGGGCACGACGCAGCTGCTGCAGGACGTCGGCGTGCTGCCGTAGCACCGGGTGCCGGTCGAGATCGAGGTAATCAGGAGAATCTGTGCTGGTTCGGCGGGCGGCCATGGGCCTGCGCCGGGCCAGCACCTTCCCTTTCTCAGGCAGACAGAGAGAGCAGCACATGAGTCGCGCTGAGGCCAACCACATCCCCGCCAGCTGGCGCTCGCTCCGGCTGCCCCGCCTCGAGGGCTGGCCCTCGCTGGCGCTCTGGGCGGCCGCGGCGGCGTGCGCCGCTGTGCTCCTGCTGCCCACCGTCTACCTGGTGATCCGCGCCTTCACCGCGAGCGACGCGGCGCTCCAGACGCTGCTGCGCCCGCGGACCTGGGAGACGGTCGCGAGGACGGCCGGGCTGGCGCTGGCGGTGACAGCGGCCTCGAGCGTCATCGCCGTGCCGCTCGCCTGGCTCACCGTGCGCACCGACCTGCCGCTGCGGCGCCTGTGGTCGGTGCTGACGCCGCTGCCGCTGGTGATCCCCAGCTACGTCGGCGCCTACCTGTACGCCTCGGCGCTCGGCCCGCGCGGCCTGCTGCAGCAGGCGCTCGAGGCGCCGCTGGGCATCACGCGGCTGCCGGACATCTACGGCTTCCCGGGGGCGCTGTTCACGCTGACGCTGCTGAGCTACCCGTACATCCTGCTGAGCGCGCGGGCCGCGCTGCAGCGCATGGACCCCGCGCTTGAGGAGGCGTCGCGCGGGCTCGGCAGCGGCGCCTGGGGCACATTCCTGCGCGTGACCCTGCCGCACCTGCGCCCCGCGCTCGGCGCCGGCGGGCTGCTGGTGGCGCTCTACGCCCTGCGCGACTTCGGGGCGGTGGCGATCATGCGCTACGACACCTTCACGCGCGTGATCTACACCCAATACCGGTCGTTCGACCGCTCGCAGGCGGCGCTGTTCGCGCTGATCCTGATCGGGCTCACGCTGGTGCTGCTGATGCTCGAGGCCCGCCTGCGCGGGCGGGCGCGCTACGACCACAGCGCCGCGACTCGCCCGCCGGCGCAGGTGGCGCTCGGCCCGTGGCGCTGGCCGGCGCTCCTGTTCTGCGGGCTGGTCGTACTGCTGAGCCTGGCGCTGCCGGCGGGCGTGCTGGTCTACTGGCTCGTCCGCGGGCTGCTGGCCGGCGAGGCGCTCGGGTCGCTCGGGGAGATCACGCTCAACTCGGTCTCGGCCGCCGCCATCAGCGCCCTCGCCACCACCCTCGCGGCGCTGCCGGTCGCCGTGCTGGTCGTTCGCCGGGCCAGCGGCCTCACGCGCGCGCTCGAACGCCTGGTATACTCGGCGTATGCGCTGCCGGGCATCGCCGTCGCGCTGGCGCTGGTGTTCTTCGGCGTGAACTACGCCCTCCCGCTGTACCAGACGTTTGCGATGCTGATTCTGGCGTACGGGGTACTGTTCCTGCCGCAGGCGGTCGGCGCGCTGCGCGCCGCGCTGCTGCAGGTGCACCCGAGCCTCGAGGAGAGCGCCCGCAGCCTGGGCCGCACCCCGCTGCAGGTGTTCGTCACGATCACCGCGCCGCTCATCCGCCCCGGCTTCACCGCCGGCGCGGCGCTGGTCTTTCTGACGGCGATGAAGGAGCTGCCCGCCACGCTGATCCTGGCGCCGATCGGCTTCCAGACGCTGGCGACCGCGGTCTGGTCGGCAGTCTCCGAGGCGTTCTTCGCCCGCGCCGCCGCGCCCGCGCTGCTGATCGTACTGCTCTCGTCCGTGCCGATGGCCCTGATCACCCTGCGCGAACACAGAGATCGCCCATGAACCCTGTCCACTGCGAGCAGCTCTCGAAGTCGTTCCGGTCGGTGCCCGCCGTGCAGCAGTTCAGCCTGTCCGTGCGCCCAGGCGAGATCATGGCGCTGCTCGGCCCGAGCGGGTGCGGCAAGACCACGGTGCTGCGCCTGATCGCCGGCTTCGAGCGGCCCGACGCAGGCCGGATCGCGATCGGCGAGCGCGAGGTCGCGGCCCCGGGCCTGTTCGTCCCGCCCGAGCGCCGGCACGTCGGCATGGTGTTCCAGCACTACGCGCTCTTCCCGCACCTGTCGGTCGGCGACAACGTCGCGTACGGGCTGCGCGGCAAGGGGCGGCAGGCCGCCGTGCGCGAGATGCTCGACCTGGTCGGGCTGGGCGGCCTGGAGCGGCGCATGCCGCACGAGCTCTCGGGCGGCCAGCAGCAGCGCGTCGCGCTGGCGCGCGCCCTCGCCCCGCGCCCGGCGGTGCTGCTGCTCGACGAGCCGTTCAGCAACCTGGACGCCGACCTGCGCGCGGCGCTGCGGACGCAGGTGCGCGAGATCATCAAGCACGTCGGCACGACGGCGCTGTTCGTCACGCACGACCAGGAGGAGGCGCTGTACATGGGCGACCGGGTGGCGGTGATGAACGCGGGCCACCTGGAGCAGGCCGCCGAGCCCGAGGCGCTCTTCGCGGCGCCGGCCACCCGCTTCGTCGCGGAGTTCATCGGGCAGGCGTCCTTCGTGCCGGCCGCGGTCACCGAGAACGGGCTCGACACCGAGCTGGGCTTCGTGCCGCAGCCGGTCAGCGCGCCGAGCGGGACGCTGGTCGAGGCGGTGGCGCGCCCGGATGACCTGGTGCTGAGCGCGGACCCGCAGGGCAACGCGAGGATCGTCAGCCGCACATTCCGCGGCGGCGAGTATGTGTACGAGGTCGCGCTCCTTGGCTCGCAGCGCACCCTGCGCTGCGTCTGCAACCACGTCCACGACTACGCCGCCGACACGCGGGTGCGGGTGGCGCTGGCCCCCGGCCACGCGCTGGCCTGGTTCCCGGTGAGCGAGGCGCGCTGATGGCGGTGCTCGTCGTCGGTGACGCTAACGCGGACCTGAGCGCCCGTCTGCGGCGCTTCCCGCAGGAGGGCGGCGACAGCCCGGTCGAGGCGCTCGGGTGGGGCAGCGGCGGGGCGGCGGTCAACGTCGCGGCCGCGCTCGCGGCGCTCGGCACGCCCGCGCGGCTGCTCGTGCGCGTCGGGCCGGACCCGGCGGCCGACGTGGCGCTCGCCGCCGCCCGGCAGGCGGGCGTGGATCTGTCCGCGGTGCAGCGCGACGAGGAGCTCGCCACGGGCCTGTGCTACGCCGCGATCTCGCCGGGCGGCGAGCGCACCTTCCTCAGCTACCGCGGCGCGAACGTCAACCTGGATATGCCGAACGGCGGCCTGCCCGCCGACACTCGCTGGCTCCACGTCTGCGGCCACGCGCTGCTGGAGGGGCGCCAGCGCCGGACGGCGCTCGAGCTGATCGGCGCGGCGCATGAGCGCGGCCTGCCGGTATCGCTCGACGCCTGCCTGCCGCTGATCGAGGCCCGGCAGGCGGAGCTGGGCGGCCTGGCGCGGCAGCTCGATGTGCTGTTCATCAACGAGCCGGAGCTCGCCACGCTCGCCGGGCTGCCGTCGCTCGGCTCCGGGGCGGGGGCCAGCCCTGAGGCGCTCCACGCCGCCCTCGCCGCAGCCGCCGATCTGCTCCCGCCAGCCGTTGCCGTCAAGCTCGGGGCGCGTGGCTGCGCCGTGATCGGCGCGGAGGGGACGCTGCGGCTGCCGGCGTTCGCGGTGGACGCGCTCGACACCACCGGCTGCGGCGACGCGTTCGCCGCCGGCTTCATCCACGCCACGCTGCGCGGCGCCGGGCGCGAGCCCGCCGCGCTGCTCGCCAACGCGCTCGGCGCGCTGGTCGCCACGCGGCCGGGCGCTGCCAGCGCGCTCCCCAGCCGCGCAGAGATGCGCGCGTTCCTGGCCGACCGGGCCCCCGATCTGCTGCCCCTTGTTGTACCATGAGCGTGATGCGCGCCCGCGCCGCCCGCCGTGACAGGCCGGGTGGCGGGCGCCGCCGCCAGAAGGCAACCACCACATCAACCGTGCTCCGCCGCTCTGCGCGCCAAGGCCGCCAGAGAGCGGCGGAGCGGCGTCTTGAGCAGAAAAGGAGCCAAACGTGGCGACCCCACCCTGGAAGCAGCACCTCGACTCGCTTCAGATCAAGGACCTGAACGAGATCTTTCGCACCTCAAAGCCGGTGATCGGCATGGTCCACTGCTGGCCGCTCCCCGGCGCTCCCGGCTACACCGGCTACGGCATGCAGACGATCATCGACCACGCGCTGCGCGACGCCCACGCGCTGGCCGAAGGCGGCTGCGACGGGCTGATCGTCGAGAACATGTGGGATATCCCATTCCGCGCCGGCCCGAACGTCGCGCCCGAGAGCATCGCCGCCCACGCGGTCGTCGCGCGGGCCGTCAAGGAGGCGATCGACCTCCCGCTGGGCATCAACCTGGTTCACAACGGCGGGGTCGCGCTGCTCGGGATCGCGCTGGCCGCCGGCGCGAGCTTCATCCGCGTCTGCATGTTCACCGGGGCGGGCGTGTGGGATGCCGGCGAGTGGGACGAGGGGTGCGCGGCCGACCTGATGCGCCGGCGCAAGGAGCTGCACGCCGAGCACATCAAGCTGTTCGCCGACGTGGACAAGAAGCACTCGGTGCGCTTCCCCGGCATCGACCTGGCGACGCACATCGAGTGGACGCGCTTCTTCGGCGCCGACGCGCTGATCGTGTCCGGGCGCATGACCGGCGACGCCCCGGATATCGGCAAGGTGCGCGAGGCGAAGGCGATGGCCGGCGACCGCCCGCTCCTGATCGGCAGCGGCGCGGACGAGCGCAACATCGGCGCCTTCATGGAGGTCGCCGACGGGGTGATCGTCGGCTCCAGCATCAAGGAGGACGGGCGCTGCGAGAATCCGGTGGACGTCGAGCGCGTGCGCCGCTTCGTGGCCGCCGCTCGGGCGGGGCGCTAGCGCTACGCGGCCCGGCCGGGGAGCTCCAGGTCCACCGCCACCGGGAGCGACGTCTGCCCCCAGCTGCTGAGGTCCTCGCCGTAGCCGGGCTGGTACTTCTCCAGCACGAGCCGGCGCGCCAGCGAGTCCTCGTCCGGCTCGGCGACGATGCGCCCGCTGCCGGCGAAGGTCTCCCGGCCGATGCGAACGCTGACGGCGGGCGTGCGGCGGAGATTCTTGACCCAGTCCGAGCCGTGGTTGCCGGCGAGCATGTAAAGGGTGCGGCCGTCGAGCGCGAACCAGATCTCGATCGTGTGCGGCCGGCCGCTCACGCGGCCGGTGGTGGTCAGATAGCAGAAGCTCTCGCGGGCGAGCGATGCCAGCTGGTCGACACTCATCTGCTCCTCGCGACAGTGTGCGGATGTGGCGCGGGGTGCCGGAGTAGCCGGCACCCCGCGCCACACGTGCGCTTCGGTGGAGAGCGCCTAGACCAGCGCCTTCTCGGTGTCCCGGTCGAAGATGTGCATCCGGTTCATGTTCACCACGACCTCGATCGGCTGGCCGACGCGGGCGCTGGTGCGCGGGTCGAGGCGGGCGACCATCTCCTTGCCGCCGTTCTCGATGAACGCGTACACCTCGCTGCCGAGCGGCTCGACGACGGTCACGTTGGCCTTGAGCTTGGCCGTCTCGTCCACGCCGCGCCGCACGTACTGGGCATCGTGGATATCCTCGGGGCGGATGCCGAAGTACACGTCCTGCCCGATGTAGTTGGCGATCTGGTCGAGCCGCTGCTGCGGCACCGGCAGGTGGAACGGCCCGAAGTCAACCACCACGCCGCCGTCGCTGCGGGCCAGCTTGGCCTCGAAGAAGTTCATCGAGGGCGAGCCGATGAAGCCGGCGACGAACATATTCGCCGGGTGATCGTACAGCGTCTGCGGCGTGTCGAGCTGCTGGAGCACGCCGTCGCGCATCACGGCGATGCGCGTCCCCATCGTCATCGCCTCGGTCTGGTCGTGGGTCACGTAGATGAACGTGGTCTTGAGGCGCTGGTGCAGCTTCGAGATCTCGGCGCGGGTGTCGACGCGCAGCTTGGCGTCCAGGTTCGAGAGCGGCTCGTCCATGAGGAACACCGCCGGGTTGCGCACGATGGCGCGGCCGAGGGCCACGCGCTGGCGCTGGCCGCCGGAGAGCGCCTTCGGCTTGCGGTCCAGCAGGTGGCCGATCTTGAGCATCTCAGCCGCCTCCTTCACGCGCCGGTCGATCTCCTGCTTGGGCGTCTTGCGCAGCTTCAGGCCGAAGGCCATGTTGTCGTACACCGACATGTGCGGGTAGAGCGCGTAGCTCTGGAACACCATGGCGATGTCGCGGTCCTTCGGCGGCACATCGTTGACGATCCGGTCGCCGATGTAGATGTTGCCCTCGCTGATCTCCTCCAGGCCGGCGAGGCAGCGCAGCGCGGTCGTCTTGCCGCAGCCCGAGGGGCCGACGAGCACCAGGAACTCCTGGTCGGCGATGTCCAGGTTGAGATCCTTGAGGGCGGCGAAGTCACCGAAGCGCTTCCAGACGTGCTCGTACTTGATGCTGGCCATTGTGGTCACTCCTTTGTACCTGAGGTGCGGTCCGTTCCGTCACTGCGAGTGGATCGGCGATCCTTCCTACTGGTCGCTGGCGAGTGTGCGCCGGGGCGGACCAGTGGACCTGCGAACCATCAGCCGCGCGTCCAGCGTGACGCGGTGCGGCGTCTCCTTCTTGCCGGTCACGGCGTCGTCGAGCAGCGCGGCCAGCTGCTCGCCGAGCGCGCGGCGCGGCTGGCGCACAGCGGTGAGCGGCGGGTGGGTGTGCGCGGCGAGCGGGGTGTCGTCGAACCCCACCAGCGAGACATCCTGCCCCACGGCCAGGCCGGCGTCGTAGAGCGCGTGCATGGCGCCGAAGGCCAGCTCGTCGCTGCAGGCCAGCACGGCAGTCGGCCGCTCGGCGGCGCTGAGCAGCTCGCTCATCGCCTGGTAGCCGTCCTCCTCCGCGCGCCCGGCCTCGACGATCAGCTGCGGGTCGACCTCGAGCCCGGCGGCCGCCAGCGCGTCGGCGTACCCCTGGTAGCGCGGCTCGCTCTCAGCCAGCTCGGACGGGAGCTGGATCAGGCCGATGCGGCGGTGGCCGAGCCCGAGCAGGTGCCGGGTGGCCATCTCGGCGGCGCTCCGGCTGTCCACCATCGCCGCGCGGCTCTCGCTCCCGGCCGGCGGCGGCCCGGCGCAGACGTGCGGCACCCCGGCCTCCGAGAGGGCGAGCGCCCGCGGATCATCCACCTGCATATCGAGCAGCACCAGGCCGTCCACCCGGCCGGTGCGCGCCAGGCTCAGGCACAGGTCGGCCTCCGGCTGATCCTCGCCCACCGGCGCCACCAGCAGGTAGTAGCCCCGCTGCGCGGCGGCGTCCCCCAGGCCGGCGATCAGCTCGGCCACCACCGGGTCCGCCAGCCGCCCCGCCGGCCCCGAGACCGTCAGCCCGATCGTGTGGCTGCGGCCGCGCAGGCTGCGCGCCGCGTGGCGCGGCTGGTAGTTCAGCTCCGCCACCGCGTCCATCACCCGCCGCCGCGTCTCCTCCGTCACCGTCCCGGTGCCGTTCAGCACGTACGAGACGGTCGTCGTCGAGACGCCGGCATGCTGCGCAACCTCTTTGATGGTGGCCTGCATGGGCGCTTAATCGATTAAGCGGTGAAACGATTAAGCGGGAGTATAGCACCACACGCGCGCGGTGTCAACCACGGGGATTGCGCGCTGGGACCACGTCGCCGCAGGCAGGAAGCGATCCTCAGCGCGCCACGTGCGGCGCTCACCGCGGGCGCCCGAGGCGGCCGAGCAGCCCCGCCAGCCGCTCGCCCCACGTCTGCGGCCTGTCGTCCGCCCGCTCCCAGCTCGCGCCGCGCAGCCGCCCGGTGCGGGTGGCCCGGCCCTCGGCCCGCCTGCCCGCCGCGGCCGCCGGGGCGCCCGCAGGGGCCTGCCGCAGCTCGAACAGCCGCTCGGCGCCGGGCAGCATGCGCAGCTGCGGCAGCGGGACCGGGGTGGTCCCGGCCCGCGCGACCAGCGCCTGGCGCCCCAGAGTGACGGCCAGGTCGACGGGCGCGCCCTGGGCCAGCTCGGCGTAGCAGGCCGCCGAGAAGATCGCCCCGTACTCCGGGGTGAGCGGGCCGGCGAAGGCGATGCTCGCCGGCCGCTGCGCGTCCATCACGATCGAGCCGAGCAGCCCCGGCCCGACGGCGAGGCGCGCGGTGCGCCCCTCCCGCCGGCGCCCGTGCTCCCCGGTGAACGACACCAGCCGCAGCTCCTCGGCGTCCAGCAGCATGTCCGCCAGCTCGCTCGAGTCGACCCCCGAGCCGATCGCGACCTCCAGCCGCTCGTCGCGCGTGAGCAGCACCGGCGCGGCCAGGTGGAGCACGTGAAACCCGCCGGCGGCCAGGGCGCGCTCCAGCGCCGACGGGGTCGCGTCCTCGAGCAGGCGCAGCGCCACCAGCCCTGCGTCGAGCTCCTCGGCCAGCGCCGCCTCCAGCGCCTCCAGCTGCGGCCCCTCGCCGCGCGCCGCGATCGCCAGCACGCGCAGAGGGACGCCGGGGGCGGGCGGCGCGGGGCGCGTGCGCCGGGTGATGCGCACCAGCGGGTAGTCGAGGTGCAGCGCCGGCGCCCAGCGGTGCGCCTTCCCCAGCGTCAGCCACTCCCACGGCAGCGCCGCCAGCTCGTAGGCCGCCAGGTGGAGCCGGATCTGCAGCCGCGCGCCCACCTCCGCGGCCTCGCGCGCCCCGCGCAGCATCAGCTCGCGCAGCTCATCGGTGAAGAGCGCGCGGCCGAGGGTCTGGCCCAGCGTCGTCGGGTCGACGATCGGGACGGGCGCGGCCTCGGGCTCGAACAGCCGGTCGGCGAGCGCCAGCAGCGGCTTGCGGATCTCCACCTCGGCGGCGATCTCCTCGTCGCGCAGGGCCGCGGCGAGCGCGTACACGCCCTCGGAGAGCTGCGGCCCGAGTGTGATCTGCAGCGGGATGACCCTCGGCATGGCGAATCGCTCGTCGCTAGAACGGCTGCGCGCGTCACTCCCCGACGATCACGCGCACCAGGCCGATATCCGGCGCGACCCACACCCCGTGGTCCGACTCATCGCCGTTGCGCCGCCGCCCGCCGACCCACCGGTCGCCGTCGAAGCACCCCTCCTCCACGAGGACGTAGTTCGCCAGGCGCGGCGCCAGGAACTGCTCGCTGAGCTGGGGCGAGGCGATGATGTCGCGCGGGGCCTGCTTGCGGCGGATGCCGAGCCGGAAGCCGGCGCCGCACGCGTAGAACTCGCGCTCGCCGGCGCGGATCAGCATCCCCCGGCCGCGCTCGGAGCGGTCCGGCGGGTGGCGGAAGTCGCGGAAGGCGAAGCCCTGCTCGGCCGAGGCGAACACCGCCAGCGCCTCGTAGTCGCCGAGGTCGAGGTACTGCATGCCCTGGTGCTCCTCCTGCACCACGGCCCACATGCTGCCGCTGCCCTGGTGGGCGAGCACGAGCGGCAGCGCCGCGGCCACGCAGCGGAAGCTGTCGATCAGCCCGCGGCGCTCCGGGTGCGGCTCGCCGTCCGGCCCGAGCAGGCTCTCGATGCCGAACGCCGCGTAGCCGATCGCGCCGTGCTCGGCGATGGCGTAGAACATGTTGCGGGTGTTGGCGCCGCCGGGCATGGACTCCGGCACGAACAGCGGGTTGTCGGGCCGCGCGTAGCCGGCGCAGATCGCGCGGTAGCCGCTGGAGTGCTCGATGTAGATATCGGGCGCGATCAGGTCGAGGTGCGGCGCGGCCCAGCGCCAGACGTCGAGCGCGCTCAGCGTGCCGCCGCCCGACGGGTAGCTGACGCCCGGCGTGCGCCAGCCCATCTCGCCGAGCCAGACGTTGGCGTAGAGCGGGATGTCGTACACCGCCTTGCCGGCCGCCGCGATGTCGTCGATGTAGCGGGCGATGCTGTGCGCGGTCAGCAGCTCGCCGGCCATCGGGCCGAAGAGCTCCGTCCACGAGCCGGACCTCCGGGCGCCGGATGCCCGCCACGCGGCGTGGGCGGCGCTGCCCGCGGCGTTGGCGATCACCTCGACCAGCCCGGCGGGCACCGGCTCCCCGATCTCGCGCTCGGCCGCCGGGCCGTAGTCCCGGTCGCTGCCGAGGATTCCCGGCTCGTTCTCCACCTGCACCGCGATCACCGTGCGCTCGGCGGAGTCGCGCTCCTTGAGGTGGGCCATGAGCGCGCAGAACGCCCGCTTGTCGGCCTCGCGGGTCGCCTCGCAGTGCGAGGAGAGCACCGCGATCGGCGCGCCGCCCGGGGCGATCACCCGCTGGAAGCGGGCCGGGTCGGCCTTCACCCAGGCCGGCGCGTACTTCATCATCCCGTTCTTCCAGGTGCCGAACCACAGCAGCACCAGCCGCAGCCCGCGCTCGCGCGCGCCCTCCAGCAGGAAGTCCACCGAGCTGAAGTCGAACTGCCCCTCGGCCGGCTCCACCTGCTCCCAGTACACCGGAACCTCGGCGGTGTTGGCGTGCATCAGCTCCAGCGCCCGCCAGGCGGTCTCCATGTCCTCGGGCCGGTAGGCGCTCGAGTTGTGGACCTGGCCGCCGAGCGGGAAGAATGGGCGCCCGTCTACCTGGAAGATTCTCTGGGGGTTCATCGGGTTGCTCGCCTCTCCAACATGTGATGGCTACGACGTACGCGGCGGCGGGGCGCGAGCAGGCTTCGCCTCCCCGCGCTCCCTTCCTCCCGCCGCCCTGCGCCAGCACATGGCCACCGAGCGGCGGGCCATGGTGTTTCTGCCTGCGGCCTTCTACCTCCCTACGGGTGAATCAGGACGTGCGCGGCGACGGCGTCGGGGTGGACGAGAGCTCCCCGGAGTCGCGGGCGGCGAGCATGCGCTGGTACTCGGCGAGCGTCCGGCGCGCCACCACCGGCCAGTCGAAGGTGGAGCGCACGATCCGCACGCTCTCCTCGCCCCAGGCCGGCCAGCGCTCGCGGGCGTCCAGCGCCCTGCCGATCTTGTCCGCCAGGTCGCCGGCGTCCCCGGGCCGCACCAGGTAGCCGTTGCGCTCGTCGAAGACCTTGTCCGGGATGCCGCCGGCGGCCGAGGCGACCACCGGCCTGCGGTGGATCATGCCCTCGAGCGTGACCAGGCTCGACCCCTCGTAGAGCGTCGGGTGGACCACCAGGTCCACCTCTTCGTACAGGTTGTGCAGCTCGGCGTCGGACAGGCGCCCGACGAAGGTGACGTGCTCGGCGATCCCTGCCGCGCGTGCCTGCGCCTCGAGCGCCTGGCGCTCCTTGCCCTGGCCCACCAGCAGCCAGCGCCAGCGCGGCGGCAGGCGCCCCCGCAGCCGGGCGAGCGCCTCGATCAGCACGTGGTAGCCCTTGTTGCGCTCCAGCCGGCTCACGCTGAGCAGCACCGGGTCGGCCTGGTCTAGCTGGAAGCGCTCGCGCAGGGCGGCGCGGGTCGCCTCGTTCACCGGCGCGAGGCACTCCTCGGCGTCGATCGCCGACGGGATGACCACCACGCGCGCCGGGTCGACGCCGAGGTAGCGCGGCACATCGTCTTTGGTGCAGGCGTCGGTGGCGATGGCGCGGTCGGCGGTGCGCGTGCCGTAGGAGTAGAGCACCCGGAACGGGGCGTAGGCCAGCCACTTGCGCCAGTCGGGCGTGCGGTACTCCTCGAGGCCGTGCGGGTTGGCGATGAAGGGCACCCGGCGCAGCAGCGGGTCCCGGCTGCGGATCCAGCCGTAGCCCAGCGCGCAGAGCCCCTGGGCGTGGACCACGTCGAAGGCGCCGCGGCGCGCGGCCTCGGCCACCATCAGCCCGAGCCGCCAGGAGTAGTACGGGTAGTTGATCTGCCGCCCGAGGATCGAGTTCGGGCGCAGGTGCGGCGAGGTGTAGTCGTAGCGCAGCGTCACGACGCGCTCGACGCCGGGCAGCACATCGGCGTACGGGTTGTCCGGCGTCGAACGGCCCGCGTCGGAGGGCGAGCGCTCCTGGCTGGCCGCCGGCGGCAGCTCGCTCGTCGGCTCCTGCACGAACAGCGTCACCCGCACGCCGAGCCGGGCCAGGTGGGTGGTGAGATGGAAGACGTGCCGCTCGATCCCGCCGAAGCCGTGCAGCGGGAACACGACGCGGGCGAGCATGGCGACACGCACCGGCTGATCGCCGTTAACGCTCATCGGGTATCTGTGTATCCGGACAGTTGCGCGTATTGTAGCACAGCTAGGCGCGCCGCCGCCGTGAAGGATGCTATAATCCAGGCGATACGCTCCTACGAACAGGTGGCCTATGACGACCGAGACAGCTCCTCGCCGAACGCTCCTCGACCTGCTGGCGCAGGCCGACGCGCCGGATGCTCCGGCGCTGCTGGCGCCGGGGCGCCCGCCCCTCACCTACCGGGGGCTGCGCGCCAGCGTCGAGCGGCTGGCCGGCCAGCTCGCGGCGCTGGGCATTGGCCGGGGCGACCGGGTGGCGATCGCGATGGGCAACGGCCCAGAGATGGTGCAGACGTTTCTCGGCGTCGCCGCCTGCGCCACCGCCGCGCCGCTCAACCCCAGGTACCGCCAGGAGGAGTTCGCCTTCTACTACGAGGACACGCGCGCCGCGGCGCTGATCACGCTGCCGGGCGAGATCGAGGCCGCCCACGCGGCCGCAACGCCCGAGATGGCGATCATCGAGGCCCGCCCCGAGCCGGACGGCACGCTCTCGTTCGCCGCGATCCGGGGCGCCCGCCCGCCGCGCCCCCTCGACACGCCCGGCCCGGACGATGTGGCGATGATCCTGCACACCAGCGGCACCACCAGCCGCCCGAAGCGCGTGCCGCTGCGCCACCGCAACCTGACGGCCTCGGCGCACAACATCGGCCGCACCTACGCGCTCGGCCCGGCCGACACCGCGCTGTGCGTGATGCCGCTCTTCCACATCCACGGCATCGTCGCCACGCTGCTCTCCCCGCTCGCCTCGGGCGGCGCAGTCGTCTGCCCGCCGGGCTTCGACGCGCTGCGCTTCTGGGGCTGGGTGCAGGAGTTCCGCCCGACCTGGTACTCGGCGGTGCCGACGATGCACCAGCTGCTGCTCGCGCGCGCCGAGCGCAACGCCGAGATCATCCGCGCCCACCCGTTCCGCTTCATTCGCTCCAGCTCGGCCTCGCTGCCGCCGGTGGTGATGGAGCGCATGGAGGCGATCTTCGGCGCGCCGGTGCTCGAGTCCTACGGCATGACTGAGGCCAGCCACCAGATGACTTCGAACCCGCTCCCGCCGCTGCCGCGCAAGGCCGGCACCGTCGGCTACGGCTTCGGCGTCGAGGCCGCGATCATGGACGAGTCCGGCGCGCTGCTGCCGCAGGGGAGCATCGGCGAGGTGGTGGTGCGCGGGCCGAACGTGGTCGACGGCTACGAGAACAACCCCGAGGCCAACGCCCAGGCGTTCGTGAATGGCTGGTTCCGCACCGGGGACCAGGGCGTGATCGACGCCGACGGCTACCTCAAGCTCACGGGGCGGCTCAAGGAGCTGATCAACCGCGGCGGCGAGAAGATCTCGCCGCTGGAGATCGACGACGTGCTGCTGCGCCACCCGGCGGTCGCCGAGGCGGTCGCCTTCGCCGCGCCCCACCCGACCTTGGGCGAGGAGGTGCACGCCGCGGTTGTGCTGCGCGCGCCGGTGAGCGAGCGCGAGCTGCGCGAGCACTGCGCCGCCGCGCTGGCCGAGTTCAAGGTCCCGCGCGTGTTCCACGTGCTGGACGAGATCCCGCGCGGCGCGACCGGCAAGCTGCAGCGGATCAATATGGCCCGGCTGCTCGGGCTTAGCACTTAACTACTTCATCATGACACAAGAATCCGCGAACGAAACCTTCTCCCCCTACATGACGTTCACGCGGCAGGAGTGGGCCCGGCTCCGCGGCGGCCTGCCGCTGCCGCTCACCGAGGAGGACCTGCGCCAGCTCCGCAGCCTCGGCGACGAGGTCTCGCTCGAGGACGTAGCCGACGTCTACCTGCCGCTCACGCGCCTGCTCCAGATCTATATCGCCGCCGCCAGGAACCTGGACCAGATGCGCTGCGTGTTCCTCGGCAGACCCGACGAGCGCATCCCGTACGTGATCGCGATCGCCGGCAGCGTGGCGGTCGGCAAGAGCACGACGGCCCGGCTGCTGCGGGCGCTCCTGTCGCGCGGGCCCGACCGGCCGCACGTGGAGCTCGTCACCACCGACGGGTTCCTGTACCCCAACCGCGTGCTCGAGGAGCGCGGCCTGCTGCACCGCAAAGGGTTCCCCGAGAGCTACAACCGCCAGGCGCTGCTCCAGTTCATGGCCGACGTCAAGTCCGGCCGCCCGGAGATCAAGGTGCCGGTCTACTCGCACCTGATCTACGACGTCGTCCCCGGCGAGTACCAAGTGGTGGACCGCCCGGACATCCTGATCGTCGAGGGGCTCACGATGCTCCAGCGCGGCTCGGACCGCTCGGGCCGGTCTTCCAAGGTGGTCATCTCGGACTTCTTCGACTTCTCGATCTACGTCGACGCCGCCGAGGAGCACCTGGAGCAGTGGTACATCACGCGCTTCCTCAAGCTGCGCGAGACCGCCTTCCGCGACCCGAGCTCGTACTTCCGGCGCTACGCCGATCTGTCGGTCGAAGAGGCGGTGGAGACGGCGCGCACGATCTGGCGCGAGATCAACGGGGCGAACCTGCGCGCCAACATTCTGCCGACGCGCGAGCGCGCGCACCTGATCCTGGAGAAGGGCGAGAACCACTCGCTGCAGCGGGTGTACCTCAGGCGGATCTAGCGGCGCGCACAAGGAAGAGCGGCCACCATGGCCGCGTCAGTCTCTAGAGAGAACGCTATGCGCATCTGTATCGTCGGCGCCGGGGCGACGGGGGGCTTCCTCGGCGCGCGCCTGGCCCTCGCCGGAGAGGAGGTCACGCTGATCGCCCGCGGCGCCCACCTGCAGGCCATCCGCGAGCGCGGCCTGACGCTGCGCGAGGCCGACGGAAGCGAGCGCACCGTGCGCCCCGCGCTCGCCACCGACGACTTCGCCGCCGCCGGCCAGCACGACGTGGTCTTCGTCACCGTCAAGGCCCACCAGCTCCCGGCGGTCGCGCCGGCCATGCGCGCGCTCTACGGCCCCGAGACCGCCGTCGTCACCGCGCAGAACGGCGTGCCCTGGTGGTACTTCTACCGGCACGGCGGCCCGCACGAGGGCCGGCGGATCGAGGCGGTCGACCCGGGCGGGGTGATCGCGGCCAACCTGGAGGTCGAGCGGGTGATCGGCTGCGTGGTCTACCCGGCCACCGAGCTGGACGGCCCGGGCGTCGTGCGGCACATCGAGGGCGAGCGCTTCACGCTCGGCGAGCTGGACGGCGCGCGCACCGAGCGCGTGCAGAAGATCGCCCGCAGCCTCACCGCCGCCGGCCTCAAGGCGCCGGTCCGCCCGCGCATCCGCACCGACCTGTGGGTCAAGCTGTGGGGCAACCTGGCCTTCAACCCGCTCAGCGCGCTCACCCGCGCCACCCTGGTCGAGATATGCCGCCACCCCCAGGCCCGCGCCCAAGTAGCCGCGATGATGGCCGAGGGCCAGGCGATCGCCGAGCGGCTGGGGGTCGAGTTCGGCATCACGATCGAGCAGCGCATCGCCGGCGCCGAGCAGGTGGGCGCCCACAAGACGTCGATGCTGCAGGACATCGAGGCCGGCCGGCCGACCGAGATCGACGCGCTGGTCGGCGCGGTGGTGGAGCTCGGGCAGCTCACCGGCGTGCCGACGCCGCACCTCGACACGGTCTACGCTGCGGTGAAGCTGCTCGAGCAGACGACCCTCGCGCAGCAGGGGCGCTGACCACGCCCCGACCGCTACCTTGGCCCCTCGTAGGTCACGCGGTAGATCGCGTCGAACAAGTCGTCCGAGACGTACAGCGCGCCGTCCGGCCCGACCACCACGTCCACCGGCCGCCCCCACGCGCTGTTGTCCACCAGCCAGCCGGTGATGAAGTCCTCCATGGACACCGGGCGGCCGTCCGCCATACGGATCCGCACCACCTTGTAGCCGGTCTTCTCGGCGCGGTTGAACGAGCCGTGCAGCGCCACCAGCAGGTCGCCCCGGTAGTCGGGCGGGAACTGGTCGCCGTTGTAGAACGTCAGGCCGAGCGGCGCGGAGTGCGCGGGGATCCTGAAGGCCGGCTGGGCGACGCCGTCGCAGGCGTCCGGCCCGCCGAACTCCGGGTCCGGGATGTCGCCGGCGTGGCAGCGCGGCCAGCCGAAGTCCTCGCCGCCGGTGGTGATGTAGATCGCATCGGGCGGGATCTCGTCGCCCATCTCGTCGCGGCCGTTGTTCGTCGCCACCAGCTCGCCGCGCTCGTTCCAGGTGAAGTCAACCGCGTTGCGCATGCCGGTCGCGAACAGCTCGGGGTCGCTGCCGTCCACGTTGTAGCGCGTGATCGCCGCCCGCCGCCAGTCGCTCTCGATGCACACGTTGCAGCTCGAGCCGATCGACAGGTACAGCTTGCCGTCCGGCCCGAAGCCGATCGTCTTGGTCCAGTGGTTGCCGCCATACGGCAGGTCGCCGAGCACCGTCTCACGCCGGGTGAAGTAGCCGGTCGGGTCCGGCTCGGTCAGCTTCAGCACGGCGTCCTGCTGGGCCACCCACAGCGCGCCATCGTGGAACTCAATATCGTGGGGCCGCAGGAGCTCGTTGGCCACGATGTCGACCAGATCGGCGCGGCCGTCGCGGTCCTCGTCGGGCAGCGCCACGATCGCGCCGACCCCGGCCTCGGGCACGGCGGCGTACAGCACGCCCTGCGGGCTGAAGGCCATGAAGCGCGTCCGGCCGGGCAGCTTGGCGAACAGCGACACGGCGAAGCCGTCCGGGACGTAGAGCGGGTGCGGCAGCCCTTCCGCCGTTACCGGCGCCAGCGGCGGCGCCTGGCTCGCGCCGAGGGCGGCGGCCCCATCTGTGGAAGAGGGCTCGGAGGAGGCGCCCGGCATCGCGCAGGACGCGAGCAGCAGGGCGAGAAGCGTGCCGAGCTGTACGAAGAAATACCGCCTCATGCTTACTCCAGTTCACATAGCGCTGCGCCGGCGCAGCAGGCAGGCCAGCCCCCAGCCCGCCGCGTTCGCCGCACAGTCGCGCAGCATATCGGGCACGCTCCATTGTATATTGACCAGCGCCGGGTCGCCGCACCGGTCGAGCTCGTAGCGCAGCGCCAGGTACTCCCCGATCTCCCACACGGCCGTGAGGAGCGCCAGCAGCGCGCCGGTGGCGAGCGCCCTGCGGCCAGCCCACCAGCGCACCGCCCGCTGCCAGCCGCGGTCGCCCGCCGGCCGCGCGGCCGCCTCCAGCAGATCGCCCGCCAGCAGTGTGAGCGTCATCGCCGTCGCCGCGTGCGGCAGCGCGTCCAGCCCGAAGCCGGCCAGCGAGAGCTCGCCCAGCGGCCCCTTGTAGATATCGAAGCGCGGGTGCGACGTCAGGTAGCCGAGCGTGAACGGCGCGACATACAGCGCGTAGCGCGGGTTCTGCACGCACACCGCCGCCAGCGCCTCCTGAGCCGCCCGCAGCCCCTCCGCCGCAGAGCCGGCCGGGGGCCGCTGTCTGGACGCGGCCCAACTCAGCAGGCGCAGCGCCTCGGGGAGCAGAAGCGCGGCGCTGTTCAGCGCCAGGTGTGGCGCCCAGGTGGTCGGCATGCGGTAGTGGCGGCGGTTCGCGTCGGCGGTCAGCACCGTTGCGCACCAGAGCCCGTAGCGTAGCAGGTCGGACGGCGTCATCTCGGAGTCCTGTACACGTGTGGTTGCGCGGCGCCGTAGCGGGGGCCTGCCCGCGAATTAGCAACTGCAGTGCCAGGGACGCGGCGCGGCAGCCTCCGGCCCCAGGCCCGGCACGGCGCATGTCAGGCACCACATGTGCTACAGTGACAGGAGCTACGCGGTTGCCGCGGCATCCGCTGCGGGAAGAGCTGGAAGGACCGCGTAGCCGGATGAGAGGCATGCCAGAGCGTACAGTTTTCACCGCGATCACATTCAACTGCTTCGGCGCGCTCGCGCCGGGGACCCGTCGGCGCCTGCAGACCCTGGCGCGCGAGCTCGCCCTGCGCGCGCCCGACCTGATCTGCCTGCAGGAGGTGCAGCTGCACGCGCACCACGCGCTGATCGTGCGCTCGCTGGACACCTACCCGCACACCGCGCACGAGCCGTTCGTCTACGCCCCGAAGGGCGGGCTGCTCACGCTCGCCAGCGCCCCGATCGCCGCCGCCTCGTTCGTCCTCTACCCGGAGCGCGGCCGCTGGTTCGCCCCGACCCTCGCCGACGTCGCGCTGCACAAGGGCATGCTGATCTCGCGCGTCCAGGCCGCGGGCACCCCGGTGGTGGCGATCAACACCCACCTCAGCGCCAACTACCGCGGCGACTGGCGCGAGACGAGCCCGTACGCGCGCACCGAGCGCGCCCAGCTGCGCCAGCTCGCGGAGGTCGTGGCCGCACAGCCGCCCGATGCGATCGTGCTGGTGATGGGGGACTTCAACGTGCCGCGCGGCACCTGGCTGTACGAGGAGTTCCTGGAGCTCAGCGGCCTCACCGACCCGCTGGCCGGCGACGAGCGCCCGACCTACCGGCCGCACTCCGGCATCCCGGCCCGCTACGCCCTGCCGATCGACTGGCTGCTCTACCGCGCCCCGCCCCTGCCCGGCCTCGAAGTGAGCGCCGACCTCTGCTTCGACCAGCCGATCCCCTTCGTCGGCAGCGGCAGAGGCTTCCTCTCGGACCACATCGGCGTCCAGATCACGCTCTCCTGGGACACGAGCGATTCCGTGCTACAATGAGCCCGTGCCGGGCTAACCACAGCCGTCTGGAAGTCTTGCCACCGAGCCGGGCAGCGCAAAGGAGCTGAGTTCGTGGAGGACGCGGCTGTCCAGGTCAATGCAGGGGTGGCCGACGCCGAGCTGATCGCTCTGCTGCGTGAGAAGCCCTCGGCGGGCGTCGCCGCGCTGTACGACCGCTACGGCCGTCTGGTGTACGCCGTCGCGCTGCGCATCGTGCGGGACCACGGCGCGGCCGAGGAGATCACCCAGGACGTGTTCCTGCGCTGCTGGCGGGCGATCGACCGCTACCGGCCCGAGCAGGGGAGCCTCGCGGCCTGGCTGCTCTCGATCGCCCACAACCGCGCGATCGACGAGCTGCGCAGCCGGCGCGGCAGGGAGCTGCGCCGCACCAGTGTGGAGGACATCCCAGAGCCGGTTGTGCTCGACCCGGGCTTCGACGCGGCGCTGCTGCGCGGCGACGTGCGCCGGGCGCTGGAGGGGCTGCCCGACAACCAGCGCGAGGTGGTCGAGCTGATCTACTGGAGCGGGCTCACCCGCCGCGAGATCGCCGAGCGGCTCCAGCTCCCGCTCGGCACGGTCCACACCAGGCTGCGCCTAGCGATGGATAAGCTGCGGCAGGCGCTCGGCCGCCTGAGCGACGGCGAATAGAGTCGCGCCGGGCAGCGGTACGTATTACTTAACAGGAGCTGCGCGGTCGTGCCGGCCGGCCTCCTCGCAACCCACTGGCGCGGCGAAGCGGCGGGGAATCGCTGAGGGCGCAGGCGCGCCACGACCAGCACCCTGGAGCGTTGGACGACGACGTGAACAGTCTGTGTGAAGAATATCGGGCGCCGCTGGCGGCGTATGCGCTCGGCGAGCGGGAGCTGGATGCGGCGGCGCGCGAGCATCTTGAGACGTGTGCCGAGTGCCAGCGGGCCTACCGCGAGTACGCTGCGGTGGCGCAGACGCTCCCTTTCACGGCGCCGGAGGCCTCCCCGCCGCCCGAGCTGCGCGACAGGATCATCGCCGCCGTCGCTGCGGAGGCGGAGCCAGCGCCCGAGGCGCCACGGGCGGCCCTTCCGCGCGAGCACAGGGCGCGCCGCCAGGGGTGGGGCCTGTGGACGGCGCTCGCCGCCTCGCTCGTGGCTGCGCTGGCGCTGCTGGGCTGGAACCTCTCGCTGCGCTCCCAGCTCAGTGCCCAGGAGCTTCAGGTAGCCGCCAGCCGCGAGGGGTGGCAGGCCATGATCGCCCTGATGAACGACCCGCAGGTGCGCTCGACGCCGGTCGCCGGCTCGGGCGCCCGCGGCACCTTCTGGATGGCGCCGGGGCAGGAGATCGCCTGCCTGATGGTGCAGGGGATGCCGCCGCTCGCGGAGGGGCAGGTCTACCAGGTCTGGCTGCTGGATGACGGACAGCGCGTCAGCGGCGGGGTCTTCGAGGCGCGTAACGGCAACGGCTGGGTGATCATCCGCCCCGGCGACACGCTCGACCGCTACCGCACGGTGGTCGTCACCGCGGAGCCGCGCGGCGGCAGCCCGGCCCCGACCGGCCCGCAGATAATGGTCGGCGAGCTCAGCCCGGCCCAGTCCTAAGAGGCTTCGCGAAACAAAGCGGCGAGGACGAACATATCGTCCTCGCCATTTCGTGTGCGCCGGGTGGTGATATGTGGAGGAGGAGCGGCGCTAGAGCCTGCGGATTAGCGGCGGGTGATTCGCCGGCGGCTGACCCGCACCGGCACACGGGCCGGCGCCGGGCGCTCAAACATAAACAGAACTAGCGCAACAGCCACGGCAGCGACAAGGATCAACAACAAAACGGACATCTAGGCTCCTCCTTCGATGGTGCTGGGCTGCCACCCGAGCATTCACACTTGGCCGGCAGTATAGCAGCGTCGCGCCTCGCCGTCCATAGGTGAAATATCCCAAACCTCGACAGTACTTAGGGCGTGCGAGCGATGCCGTACCGCCTGTTGCCGGTCTGCGGGCGGCGCCCAAGAGCGTATTATCGCGGGAGCGGTTGCCGCGCCCCGCTCTCTGATGCGCCTATCACGCAGGAGTCGTGCCAGGAAGCACCATCTTCCCATGTGCGAAGCGGGCGGCACGCCCGCGCCACTCCGTCAAATAGAAAGACGTAGGCGGCAGGGCTGCCGCCTACGTCTCGTTCATCGCGATCTGGGCTGCTTGCCGCTTACCGGCGCACGCGAATGGCGCCGTAGTAGCGCGACGTCCAGTAGTCGCCCCAGATGCTCGAGATCTGCACGCCGTAGCGCGGTGTCATAGCGTGCACCATGCGCCCGCCGCCGATGTAGATCGCCACGTGGCTGATCCCGCGCCGGCCGCCGGTGTTGCGGAAGAACATCAGGTCGCCGGGCGCCAGGTTCTCCATCGGTCCGACCGACACGCCGTAGGCGGTGTTGAACTGCGCGGCGGCGGTGCGCGGCAGGTTCACGCCGAACTGGCGGTAGACGTAGGCCACCAGACCGCTGCAGTCGAAGCCGGTGCTGGGCGAGGAGCCGCCCCAGCGGTAGCGGTAGCCGACGAACTGCACCGCGAAGCTGGCCACGTCGCCGCTGGCGGCGATGTTGCGCAGCCCCGCGCCGGCGCCCGGCCGCCCGGCCGAGCCGCTCGGCAGCGGCTGGAAGTCCTTGCTCACCGGCACGCGCCGCGCCACGTGCGCCGTGACGTTCAGCAGGTCGCTGAACACCCACGCCTTCGTGCCGTCCGCCAGCCGGATCTGGAACCAGTCCTTGTTCTTGCCGATCAGGTCGACCCAGGTGCCCGCGTTGATCTGCCCGATCTTGGCGTAGCGCGAGTCCGGGCCCTTGCGCAGGTTCACCTGGTTCTCGGTGATCATGCCGACCAGCGCCGGGTTGGGGTCGGGGATCGTCTCGGCCACCAGCAGCCGCTTGACGACGCTCTCCTCGACGTTCAGGAACTCGCCCTTGACCCACCCCTCGCCGCCGCCGGGGACGCCGACGTGGAACCAGTCCTGGTAGATCTCGAGCAGCTCGAGCTGCGTGTTCGCGTTGAGCTTCGTCATGGGCACGTAGTTGGTGCCCGGCCCGTCGCGCAGCAGCAGGCCGTCCTCGCGCACGGTCGCGATCTTCGGCGGCGGCGGCGGCGGTATGGCGCTGTCCTGCACTTCGAACAGCGTGTAGACGGCCGCCTGGGGAATATCGAGCAGCTCGCCGGCCACCCAGTACACCGGGCCATCGACGCGCTCGCGGATCTGGAACCAGTCGCCGCGCCGGCCGATCACCTGCACCGGCGTGCCGAGCGACATCCGCCCGACCGCGTCGTACTCGGTGCCGGGGCCGCTGCGCAGGAACACGCGCTCGCCCGCGATCGTCGCCGGCACCACCACCGGCGCCAGCGCAGCGGTCCGTGAGACCAGCGACAGCGGCACCGGCAGGTCGGCCGTTTCCTCGAGCGGCGCGTCGCCGACCACCCCCTCCGTATCAAGGGTGAGCGGCGCGAGCGGCACAGTGAAGTCCCCAGGAGTATCAGCCTGAGGCGCCCGGTTGTTGGCGGGCAGCAGCAGGCCAGGCTGGAGTTGGCTGAGTGCGACGGCCAGCGGCAGGACGGCGGCGACAATCGCGTGGATCAGGAGGCGGGCGGGGAGCCGGGAGATGGTCTGCTTCGGAGTGCCGAACAGTCCGTGAACGTGCATCCATTGCACATCGAACGCGTGGGCTGCCTGTCTACGACGGTGACGTTGGCGGCTTGCCCGACGTTGCAGAGCGTCCAGGTCTCCCGTGCTTAAATGCGCCAGAGGCCGATGACTCTGCTCGATCATGGAGCAACTCCTCGCTGTTTGGCCCGCGGCACAAACGACCCCGGCCGCACCACGGTAGGAGCGACAGGTGTGCTACAGGGCAGATGTGTGAGGTTGAGCATGACGCGCGCGACTATACCACGGGTCTTCAAAGTGTGCAAACGCGAGCACCCCCGTTGGCGCCACGCGTCACGAGCCCTCTTCCAGATCAGCTGTGACGTCAATAAACGCGATATTAATTTATTTCAGGATATTTGTCAACTTCTCCAAGATCAGCCCTTGATGAAGCGGAATCTGTCGGAGACTGTAAGCGGAGTTGGTTAAGCATAGTGGCGCCGCCGCCCGGGGAGACCCAGCCGCCTGGGGAGATCTCACTCGCCAAGCAGCTGGCGGGCGAGGCTCTCGATAGCGCCGGGGACGGCAAACACGGCGTACTCGTCGCCGGGTGCGCCGATCGAGATCTGGCTCGGGTCGAGGGCGTAGCGCTCGATCTGCTCCGGCGTGATATCGCGGAAGGCCCACACCAGGCTCACCAGCCGGTCCTCGGGGATATCGAAGACCAGGTGGCCGCGCAGGGCCGTCGTGATCGACGCGAGGCTGTTGAGCTGATCGAGGATGTTCTGGCCCCGCACCTGCGCCACCGCAGCCAGGATCACCTGCTGCTGCCGCCGCGTGCGCTCGAAGTCGCTGTCCGCGTGGCGGATCCTGGCGTACTGCAGCGCCCGCGCGCCGTCCATGTGCTGCACGCCCGGCAGGAAGTGGACGGTGGTGTAGCGGTAGTCCATCGTCGGGTACTGCGGGTCGTACAGCTCCTTCGGCACGTCGATCGTCACCCCGCCGATCGCGTCGACCGCCTCGATGAACCCCTCGAAGTCGATGTGCACCACGTAGTCGATCGGGATGCCGAGCAGCTGGCTGACGGTGTTGCGCGCCAAGGCGACGCCTCCGCCGAGCTGCGGGTAGATCTCGCCGTACACGCTGGCGGCGTTGATCCGCGCCATGCCGTAGCCGGGGATGTTCACCATCAGGTCGCGCGGCAGCGAGAGCAGCGCGATCCGCCGCCGCTCGGGGTCCAGCCGCGCGACGATGATCGCGTCCATTCGCGCCGGCGCGCCCTCTCCCGGGCGCCGGTCCAGCCCCAGCAGCAGTATGGTCACCGGCCCGCCGGGCGACGAGGGCTGGGCGAGCCCAGGCGCCGCGCCCGCGGCCGGCGTCGCCACGATGAGGCTCGTCTCGCCGCCCAGCGGCACCGGCGTGAGCGTCGGGGTGAGCACCGGCGGCGGGAAGACCGTCGGCCAGCTCGCGGCCGTGGCGGCCGGCTGCACATCCGGCAGCTCAGCGCCGATCGCCACGGTCGGCGCGGCGGGCTGGGCGGGGAGAGACGTGGCGGGCTCCTGCGCGGCGGGCTCCTGCGCGGCGGGCTCCGGCGACGGCAGCGGCGCTGTGGGGAGGGCGGCGACCGGGGCGGCGGGGGCCTGGCTCGGAAGCGGCGCCATCGTCGCCAGGGCAGGCGTGGGCTCGCGCATGCTGCGCACGTTCTGCGCGATCGTCGCCACCGCGAAGGCCGCCCGGCCGACGAAGTACACCCCGAACAGGACGATCAGCCCGACGAGCAGCATGCCAACGCGCCGCGCCCAGATCAGTGCGTCCGGGCGCCGCGCTCGTCGAGCGACGGGGGCCGGCCTGCGCTCGAGCGTCTGCGCCGTGAGCAGGTCGGCCAGGAGCCGCTGGTCCTCAGGGGTGTTCCGGTAACGGCGGCACGCGGCGCAGCCGGCCAGGTGGAAGCCGAGCGCCGCGCGTTCGGGGGGCGATGAGCCGGGCGTGACGCCCTCGTCCAGCAGGCGCCGTGCCTCGCGACAATCCATGCGGTTGCTTTCCGAGTCGAAGGGCCGCGGCCCGCCCACCCAGCTCCAGAGTCCCCTGTTCCGCGCTTTCAGCGTGGCGTGGCGGGCATGCGGCGCCTGGGCCGTCTCTCAGGAGTTTCTTATTCTGGAAAGAGCCTGCCTACAATGAAGAGCTCTCGTTTGACAGACGCTGCGGGGTAGCGTGACCACCGCACCCCGTGGAAGAGTCTGGAGAAGCGAAGCCCCCCAGCAATCTTCCCGCAGGCGGCGTATCGCTGCAGGGCGGCGAGGAAAAGGCTCTCGGCGCGCACGCAGCCCGCCCTTCGCGCGGCAGGCGCCGCAGCGCCACACCGCGCACGCCGTGTTTTTCGAATGATAACACAGCTGTAAACCATTACAATACACGCCACAGAGACATACGAACGAGGTCGCCATGAGCGAAGGAACTTCCGGCCGACGGCTCCCCCGCCCGCGCGCAGTCCTGACGGCGCTCGGGCTGGCCCTCGCCGTGGTCGCCGGCACCTACCTGCTGCTCCAGCTGCGCCCGAGCCCGCCGGCCGACACGCGCAGCTTCAGCCTGATCGTCCCGCGCTACGATACGCTCGTGGCGACGGTCAACGCGGCCGGGCAGATCGAGCCGGCGCGCGTCGCGAACCTGAGCTTCACCACGGCCGGGCAGGTCGCGGAGGTGCTGGTGGAGGTGGGCCAGACGGTCGAGGCCGGTGAGGCCCTCGCCCGCCTCGACGACCGCTCGCTCCGGCTACAGGTGCAGCAGGCCGAGGCCCAGCTCCGCCAGGCTGAGGCGGGCTACGAGCGGCTGGTCAGCGGCCCCGACCCGGCCGAGATCAGCGCCGCCGAGGCCCAGCTCCGCCAGGCCGAGGCCCAGCTCCGCCAGGTGCAGGGCGGGGTCACCGACGCCGACCTGCGCGCCGCCGAGGCCCGGCTCCGCCAGGCTGAGCTCACGCTCGCCCGCCTCACCGGCACGCCCACCGAAGCCGACGTCCAGGCCGCCGAGGCGCAGGTGGCCGAGGCCGAGCTCACGCTCGAGCGCCAGCGCAGCCAGCTCTCGGCGAACAAGACCGCCGCCCAGATCCAGCTCGAGCAGGCGGTGAGCCAGCTCACCCAGGCCCAGTCGCGCTACTCGACCGCCAAGCAGAACTGGGACTACGTGCGCGAGACGGGCGCGGACCCGATCGTGCGCCGCGTCGCCGACCCGTCCCGGCCCGGACAGACCAGGCCGAACACGCTCAACGACGCGCAGCGCCAGCAGTACTACGACGCCTTCGTGCAGGCCGAGGCCGCGCTGCGCACCGCCGAGAGCGCCGTCGCCCAGGCCCAGGTGGCCTACGACAACGCGCGCCAGGCGGAGGCCAGCGGCGTCGCGCTCGCCGAGGGGCAGCTCGCAGTCGCCAGGAGGCAGCTCGACCAGCTCTTCTCGCCGGCCTCGCCCGAGCAGGTGGAGCAGGCGCGCGCCCAGGTGGCCGCCGCCCGCGCCGACCTCGACCGGCTGCGCGGAGACCAGCGCGGCGGCACCGTGGATGCCGCCCGCGCCGCGCTCGAGGCCGCGCAGGCCAACCTGGAGCGCCTGCGCGCCGCGCCCAACCCCGCCGATGTCGCCTCCGCCGAGGCCCAGGTGGAGCAGGCGCGCACCGGGCTGGAGATGGCGCGCCTGGCGCTGGACCAGGCCACGCTGGCCGCGCCGTTCGCCGGCGTCGTCGCCGAGGTCAACCTGAAGCAGGGCGAGGCGCCGCCGCCGGCGCTTCCGGCGATCGTCCTGGCCGACCTCTCGAGCTTCACCGTCGACGTCACCGTGGACGAGATCGACATCTCGCGGATCGCCGCCGGCCAGGCGGTGACGCTCACGCTCGACGCGCTGCCCGACCTGGCGCTGCCGGGCGAGGTGCTGAGCATCGCGCCCCTCGCGGTCCAGGATGCGGCGGTGACCTCCTACCGCGTGCATATCGGCATTTCGGCGGCGGACCCCCGGGTTCGCGCGGGGATGTCGGTGGGCGCAGACATCGTGGTGGCGCGCCGCGAGAACGTGCTGCTCGTGCCGCGGCGGGCGGTTGGCAGCGAGCGCGGCCGGCTGGTGGTGGACGTCACGCGCGACGCAGGGCTGTGCGCCCAGCCGCCCGAGCAGCTGCCGGCCAACATCGAGCTGGAGCAGCGCGAAGTGACCACCGGCCTGAGCAACGAGCAGCTGATCGAGATCGTCTCCGGCCTCGATCCGAGCAGCTGCGTGTACGTGGAGGGGTTCGACTCGCGGTTTACGATCTTCGGCGGGCCGCCCCGGGCGCGCTAGGCCGGGGCCTTCCGCCACTGAGCTTCGGATACGCACCATGAGCCTCGTCGAGTCCATCCGCGTCGCCTTCGGCAGCCTGGCCTCCAACAAGCTGCGCGCCGTGCTCACCATGCTCGGCATCATCATCGGCGTGGGCGCCGTGATCACGCTGCTGGCGCTCGGCGGCGCGATCCAGACGCTGGTGACGCGCGAGCTGCAGGGGCTCGGCTCCAACCTGATCTTCCTCTTCCCAGGGACGAATAACCCCGAGCAGAACCGCCGCGTGCCGCCCAAGCTGACCAACGAGGACGTGGCCGCCCTCGCCGACCCGCTGAACGTGCCCGCCGCCGCGGCCGTGGCCGCGCAGCTCACCCGCAGCGCGCTGATCGTCTACGGCGGCACGAGCTACGACGGGCGTGTGGCCGGCGTCACCGCCAACTACGCGCAGGTCCGCAGCGCGGCGGTGGCCGAGGGGCTGTTCTTCGATGAGAGCGCCGTGGAGGCCCGCTCGCGCGTGGCGGTCCTCGGCGCCGATGTGCGCGACGCGCTGTTCCCCGACGAGGACCCGATCGGCCGGCGCATCCGTATCAACGACATCGCCTTCGAGGTGATCGGCGTGATGGAGCGCAAGGGCGGCAACTTCGGCCCGAGCGAGGATAACCAGGTGTACGTGCCGATCTCCACCGCCCAGATCCGGCTCTTCCCGCGCCCCGCCGGCGCGGCGCCCAGCCGGGTGGACGTGAGCGTGGTCTACATCCAGGCGGTGGACGAGCGCAGCATCGACGCGGCGATCGACCAGATCACGGAGACGCTGCGCCGGCGCAACAACCTGACCTACCAGGACAACAACTTCACCCTCGTCACCCAGGAGGACCTGGTGGCCTCGTTCGGCACGATCACCGGCGCGCTCACGGCGTTCCTCGGCGCGATCGCCGCGATCTCGCTCGTGGTGGGCGGGATCGGGATCATGAACATCATGCTCGTGTCGGTCACTGAGCGCACGCGCGAGATCGGGCTGCGCAAGGCGGTCGGCGCGCGCCGGAGGGACATTCGCACGCAGTTCTTAGTGGAGGCGCTGGTGCTGAGCCTGACGGGCGGGCTGCTGGGGATCGCGCTGGGGTTCGGCCTGTCGGCCATCGGCACGCTGCTGCTGCGCGGCTTCGCGCCGGAGGCCGAGGCGCGCGTCCAGCCCGATGCGGTGCTCCTGGCCACGGCCACCTCGCTGGCCGTGGGGCTGGTGTTCGGCCTCTACCCGGCGCTGCGCGCCTCGCGCCTCAACCCGATCGACGCGCTCAGGTATGAGTAGCGCCCGCGGCCGGAATGAGCGGCAGGAGGAGCCGGGCGCGCTCAGCGCCCTTCCGCTGTAAGCGCGGCCAGCAGCGCGCGGTAGACCGCGAGCCGCTCGGCGCGCAGATCCCTGCGGTGGCCCAGCAGCCACTTGCCGCCCTCGATCAGCGCCTCGGCCCCGTAGGCCAGCAGCAGGAAGCGCCGCACGACCTCCGCCAGCCGGCCGCCGTAGACCATCCGCACGTAGCGCAGCCGGCTGCGGTGGAAGGCGATCAGCCGCCGCGCCGGCACCTGCGCGCTGCTGCGGCCCTCGTGGTGGACGATCACGGCCTCGGGCAGGTAGACGATCCGCCCGCCCGCTGCCCGGAGCCGGCGCTGCCACTCCAGCTCCTCGGAGTACAGGCTGAACCCGGCGTCCAGCAGGCCGGCCCGCAGCACCGCGTCCCGCCGCACCAGCAGCGCCGCGCCGACCAGCCAGTCCACGTCCTGCTCGGCGTCGTCCGGCCGGTCCTGCATCCGGTAGCGCCGCGCCCAGGGATTCCCCGGCCAGCGCCACTCGAGCGGCGTGCTCTCCCAGAAGAACACCCCCGGCGTCGGGAAGCGGCGCCGCGTCGACTGAACCGCGCCGTCCGGGTAGCGCAGCTGCGGCCCCACCACCGCCACGTCCGGGTGCTGCTCCAGGAAGCGCACCAGGCGCGGGATCGCGTCGCCGATGACCTCGGTATCCGGGTTGAGCAGCAGGAGATACTGCGGCGCGGAGTCGCCGGGAGACGTTTGGCTGGCCCCGAGCAGCACGCGCAGCGCCAGGTTGTTGCCGCCGGCGAACCCCAGGTTGCGGCCGGGCTCCAGCAGCAGCACCTCGGGGTGCTCGGCGCGCAGCATCTCCGCCGTCCCATCCGCCGAGTCGTTGTCCACCACCACCACGCGGTAGCCGATGCCCGAGCCGGCCAGCGAGGCGTGGACGCTCTGGACCGAGCGGCGCAGCAGGTCGCGCACGTTCCACGAGACGATGATGACCGCCAGCTTGGTCACAGCCGCTCCAGGCCCTTCAGGTGGATGTACTTCACCAGCTCGAAGTAGGCGAGCGTCGCGCACAGGAACAGCCCGAGCGCGCCGTCGCGGTAGCCCTTGAGCGCCACGAAGCGCCGGTAGAGCTCGCGCGCCGGCGCGCCGACGAAGTTGCGCCACCGCGCCCGCTTGCCAGCAAGGTAGAGCGTCTGAGCCTCGTGCAGCGCGTAGCTGGTCTGCTTGCGCCACAGCTCGTCGAGGCGCTCGATGTTGAGGTGCAGCAGGTGGCCGCTCAGCGTGCCCGCCGGGCCGTCCAGCTCGGCAAACTCGTGCACCATCCGGAGCTCGTCGTAGCGCGCGCGGCCCCGCCGCAGCAGCCGCAGCTGGTGGTCCGGGTACCAGCCGCCGCCGCGCAGCGCCCGTCCGAAGAACAGGTTGTAGCGCGGGATCCAGTAGCCGGCGAGCTCCTGCGGCTCGTGCGGGGCGCGCTCCGCGCCCACGATCTGCGCGATCTCGTCCCGTAGCGCGTCCGTCACCCGCTCGTCGCCGTCCAGGAACAGCACCCACTCGCCGCGACACAGCTCGAGGGCCCGGTTGCGCTGCGCGCCGAAGCCGCGCCACGGCTCGACCAGCACCCGCGCGCCGCGCTCGCGGCACAGCGCGGCGGTCCGGTCGCGGGTGCGGTCGTCGAGCAGCACGACGACCTCGTCGGCCAGGCCGGCCACGCTGTCGAGCGCGGCGCCGATGTGGCGCTCCTCGTCCCTGGCGATAATCGCGACGCTCAGCATCTGGCGTTCTGCAGAATCGCGCCGTAGGCCCACAGCCGCGCCCGCAGCTCCTCGCGCCCGATGCGCCCGCGGGCGTAGTCGCGCCAGGCGAGCAGCGTCCAGCGCAGCGCCCCGGCGGTGATCAGGCGGGCGTGGCGCCTGGCCGCGGCCTCGCCGTAGTGCAGCCGGAAGAAGCGCAGCCGGCTGGCGTACAGCGCCACCAGCATGCGCGCCCGCACCTGGCTGGTCGAAGCCCCGCCGACGTGCGTGACGCGCGCCTGCGGCACCTGCCAGATCGCCCAGCCGGCGCGGCGCACGCGCAGGCACCAGTCCACCTCCTCGGCGTACATGAAGTACCCCTCGTCGAGCAGACCCACCTGCGCCAGCACCTCCGGGCGGGTCATGATGCACGCCCCGAGCGGGTGGTCGATCGGGAAGGGCTCGTCGCCGCGCTCCTGGGGGTAGCGGCCGTGCCACCACGAGCCGTACAGCCTGCCGGGCAGCACCTCGCCCGGCGGGAACAGGTCGAGCGCGGTCATCGCCAGCGTCGGGAAGCGGAACGCCGCCGCCTGGGTCGAGCCGTCCGGGTTGAGCAGGCGCGGCCCCACGGCGCCGACGCGCGGGTGGGCCTCCAGAAAGGCCGCCAGCGCCTCGATCGCCCCGGGCTGGACGACGGTGTCCGAGTTCAGCATCAGGAGGAAGGCGGGCGGGCGATCGCCGGGAGCCGCTCCCGCCAACAGGGCGCGCAGCGCGCGGTTCGTCCCCCCGGCGAACCCCAGGTTGCTCGCGCTCTCGATCAGCTCGACCTCGGGGAATGACTCGCGCACCATCGCCGGGCTGCCGTCGCGCGAGGCGTTATCCACGACGACGACCCGCAGCGGCAGGGTGCAGGCCCGCAGCGACTCGAGGCAGGCCCGCAGCAGCTCGCGGGTGTTATAGGAGACGATAGCGACGCCGACGCACAGCATAGCGGCGCGGATTGTAGCAGGGGACACCGCGGCGCGCAACTTGTGGTGGGCGTCGCGCCCCACGCCTCCTCGGACGGGGCGCGGGGGCGCCTAGCGGCCCGCGGCGAAGGCGCGTGTGCCGCTGGCACGGCGCGTGCCTTATACGAGCGCATCTGTCTAGTGGTAGGGCTGACGCAGCGGCGGGGATGCCGCGCAGGCCCTACGTTTGGAGAAATGGACAAAGCGATGATTGGTACATCACGCCAGGCTGGCACAGGTGGGCGCGGCATCAGCGGCCGCCTGATCGTCGCGCTGATCGTGGCGCTCATCTCGATCGTCGGCTACTTCGGCGCGCGCCAGGTCAACCCGGTCACGAACGAGACGCAGAACATCTCGATGACCGTCGAGCAGGAGATCGGCCTCGGACGGCAGGCGGCCCCCGAGCTAGCCGCCCAGTACGGCGGCCAGACCCAGAACGCCGAGCTGCAGGCCACCGTGGAGCGCGTCGGCGGCGCGCTCGTCCAGCAGTCGGAGGCCAGCGCCGCCCCCTACCCCTTCGAGTTCCACGTGCTCGCCGACCAGCAGACGATCAACGCGTTCGCGCTGCCCGGCGGGCAGGTGTTCGTCACCGAGGGGCTGCTCCAGCTGCTCGAGACCGAGGGCGAGCTAGCGGGCGTCCTGGCCCACGAGATCTTCCACGTCGTCGGGCGGCACTCGGCGGAGCAGGTGGCGCGCGCGCAGCTCGCCGAAGGGCTGACGGGCGCCGCGGTGATCGCCGCCTACGACCCGAACGACCCATCGAGCGCGCAGAGCGCGCAGGTCGCCCTGCTCGTCGGCCAGGTCGTCAACATGCGCTTCGGCCGCGAGGACGAGCTCGAGTCGGACCACGAGGGCGTGAGCTACATGGCCGCGGCCGGCTACGACCCGCGGGCGATGGTCAGCGTGATGCAGAAGCTGAATCAGGCCAACGAGGGTGCCCAGCCGCCGGAGTTCCTCAGCACACACCCCGACCCCGAGCGCCGCATCGAGCGGATCGAGGAGGCGATCGCCGCACAGTTCCCGAACGGCGTGCCCGAGGATCTGAAGGACTGATCGCGATCGGTTGTCCACATTTTGTGGAAATTGTGGATGACTGCTACAAAAAGTAGGCGGCGCGCGGGCATATGGGCATGCGCCACCGCGAGAAACCGTGTAAACAGGCAGGGGCACCGGGCGGCGAGGACTCGCAGCTCGGCGCCCCTGCCTGTTTCGAGCGATGACGATATGATGACAGCGCTCACAAGCCGTAACGATTCCGCTAGCGTATGACGTTCAAACCGTAGTGGAACGCGCCACCCACGCCGCATATCATTAGGTGTGGCGCAGCGTCGATGATGCTATTCCACGGCGCCCGCCGCCGAGCGCAGACCAGCACAGGAACAGGTGTTTATTCTCGGAGGAATCCTCGCATGCGCCACAGGTTCAAACTGGTGTTCACTGCTGCCCTCGCGCTCCTCTGCATCCTGCCGCTGACAGTGATGAGCCAGCAGACAGCTGCGCCAGCCCCGGTCTGGCCGGCTGAGCCGTTCCGCCTCCTCTGGCAGCGCACCGACGGGCTCGTCGCCCAAGGGGCCGCGCCCTACAGCTGGTACTGGGGGCCCGAGCCGCTCAGCCCACCGCTGCTGGAGCGCAACGAGGAGGCGCCTGGCCGAAAGCACCTGGTCGTCTACTACGACAAGGGCCGGATGGAGCTGCCCCTTCCGCTCGCCAACGGCCAGTCGACCGCACCGGCAACCTTCGGGCGCCTGGTGTACGAGATGGTCAGCGGCAACCTGCAACGCGGCGAGCGCCGCTTCGACCCCGGTCCGGCCGCGCGCATCCCAGTCGCCGGCGACCTCGACGACCCGCTCGCGCCGACCTACGCCTCCTTCACCCGCGTGGCCGCGCTCGACGGCTCGTCCGTCGCGCCGCGCGCGCCCAACGGCCACCCGGCGCTGCAGATCGACCGGGCGGGGACGATCACCCCGCGCGCGGACCTGGCCACCGCCTACCCCGAGTCGACCTACGCCGCCTACGACGAAGTGACCGGGCACAACATCCCGCGCGTCTTCGTCGACTTCATCAACCAGCGCGGCCCGGTGCAGACGCAGGCCGGCCGGCGCACCGAGCAGATCGTGGACCCGCTGGCGGTGGTCGGCCGGCCGATCAGCGAGGCGTACTGGACCGAGGTGACGCTCAACGGGCGCCCGCAGACGGTGCTGGTGCAGCTGTTCGAGCGCCGGGTGCTGACCTACAACCCGGCCAACCCGGCGCGCTTCCGCGTGGAGTTCGGCAACGCCGGCCTGCACTACTACATCTGGCGCTACACGTCGCCCGAGGCCCGCGACGGCCGCGTCGAGCAGCTGGTCAGCCACTTCGAGAACGGCGAGCAGGCGCTCAACGGCAACTACTGGTTCAGCTTCGACGACCGCAACGACGGCGGCACCTCCACCGCCACCGCCCGCCCGATCGGCCCCGGCGTGTGGGGCAGCGTCCGCGCCATGCGGCTGGACTACAGCGTCACCACCGCGATCCCGTTCAGCTTCGCCGAGATGGCGCTCAACCTGGACGTCAACGGCGCGCCGCGCGACCTCCGCGGCGTCTCTGCGGTCGGCTTCTGGGCGCGCGGCGACGGCCGCAGCTTCGCGGTGCGCATCAGCAGCGCCTACGCCGACGAGCCGTTCGCCGCGACGTTCGTGGCCCCCAGCGAGTGGACCTGGATCGAGCTGCCGCTCGCCGGCTTCACCCAGCGCGCCGGCGTGCCGCAGATCCCCCGTGACCAGGCGCTGGCCGCGGTCACGCGTATCGGCTTCCGGCCCAGCGAGCGCCCGGCCGCGGGGTTCCTCGACATCGACGACCTGACGCTGATCCGCGGCGCGACCGTGGCCCCGCCGCCGCCAGGCCCGACGCTGCTCTCCGACTTCGAGGGCGGCAGCAAGGAGACCATGCTCGGCACGGAGTGGTTCACCTACGATGACCGGGCCGACGGCGGGAGCTCGACGGCCGAGCTGGTGGTTGTGGATGGCGCCGGCCCGAACGGCGGCAGCGCGCTGCGCTTCCGCGGCTCCTTCAACAGCCAGTGGGGCAACGAGCCGTACCTCGGCATGGGGACGCGCCTGGCGCCAGAGGGGCAGACCGTGGACCTGTGCGACTACCAGGCGGTGAAGATCAGCGTGCGCACCGACGGCCAGGTCTACCGGCTGCAGCTCAACTCACCGCTCATTGAGGACGACAGCGAGTACGGGATCTCGATCGTCGCGCCGGCGAACCAGTGGACGCCGCTCCACATCCCGCTCAAGCTGCTCACGCCGCCCGCCACGGCGAAGGATGTCATCCCGATGTCCGTGGCCTGCACGCAGATCGAGAGCCTGATCATCACGCCGCTCAACAAGCCGCGCGCCTTCCAGCTGATGGTGGACGATGTGGCGCTGGTGCGGTAGGGGGAAGTGCCGGGAATCAGAACGCCGAGAGGGGCGCGGGAGAAGCCAGGCGACCTGGTCCCGCGCCCCTCTCGGCGTTTCGTGAGCTACGCCGCCAGGTTCGGCAGCGCGCCGGCGTAGAGCGCCACGCCGAACCAGAGCCAGTTCTGGGTGTAGTACGCCCGCGGATCGTCCCAGTACACCTGGCCGTCGCGCTCGGTGAAGCGCGGAGCCAGCTTCTCCGCGTACATGCGCGGCGCCAGCTCCGGCTCGGCCACCAGCAGATTGGCCATCAGCCCGGCGTAGATCGGCGCCGATTCGTGCAGCTCGACCGGCCGGCCATCGTGGCTGTACACGGCGGAGATGCTGCCCTCCTTCTGCCACACCTTGCGCAGGAAGTCGCTCTGGTACAGGTAGCGCGCGGCGCGCTCCTCGCCGAACCACATCCAGTCCAGCGCCACGCGCCAGTAGGTGCGGAACGCGTCGTAGCCGAAGTTGGTATCCAGCTCCGGCAGCGGCGCGACGATCGCCCCGTCGTCGCGGCGGATCGCGCACCAGTTCGGCGGCAGGCCCACCGGCTGGCCCTGGCCGAGCGGCTGGCCGGAGGCGGCGAACAGGACGTCGTACGAGGTGTCCACCAGCATGGGCCAGGCGCGCTCGGGGTCCACCTCAGCGAAGATCCGGTACGCGTACGGCGCCAGGTAGGAGGGGTTCAGCGTCGGGTTCTCCTGATCCTGCGCCCAGTTGCCGGCGGCCATGTACGGGCGCCCGCCGACGGTCACGACCGACTGCTGCCACAGGTCGCGCAGCACCGCGCGCGCCTGGTTCAGGTATATCTCGCCACCCCAGCGGTGGTAGGCGAAGATCAGCGCCAGCGCGATATCCTGGTCGGCGTCGGAGGCGATGTTCGAATCCAGCACGCCCCAGGTTCCGTCCGCGCCCCGGCCCCACAGAAACGCGAACAGCGCGTCGCCGCGGACGCGCAGGTTGGCGTTCGTCCAGTCCAGCACCCGGTCGAAGGTGGCGCGGTCGTTCTGCCACACGGCCTTCAGCAGCGAGTAGGACTGGCCCTCGGAGGTGGTCGCCATCTCGCGCATCGGGTCCATGGTGCGCCCGTCGCTCTGGATGAAGTGGACCCGGTAGCTGCTCCAGCTGCGCCGCAGCATCTCCTCCGGCGGCAGGGCGGGCGTCGGCGTCGGCGCGCCGGAGCCCTGTGCCGCCGGGCTCGGGGCAGGGGTGGGCGCGACGCTCGCGCTGGAGCTGCACCCGGTCAGCACAGGGAGCGCGGCGCCGGCGAGCAGTGCCGCCGACGCCGCGAGAAACGCTCGTCTTCGCATAGGCGCTACCCGAGGAGCAGAGCAGTCCCGAGCGCAGTCGCCACCACCAGGGCCACCCACAGCCAGGAGAGGCGCTCCGCCACCCCCTGCATCGCCGCGGCGCCGGCCGCATGACCAGCGCCCGCCGGCTGCGCGGCCTCCGGCTCGGCCTCCAGCGGGACCAGGATGGTGTACGCCAGCGCGCTACGCAGCTCCTCGCGGTCGGCGCCCGGCACAGCCGTCGGGTCCGCGACCGGCAGCTGGGGCGCCGCCTCCTGCGCGGCGGGCAGCAGCGGCTCGCGCGGCTGCGGGCGGGTCACGACCTTCGGCTGCTCGAAGAACATCACCGAGGAGGAGCCCACCTCGCGCGCCAGCAGCGGCTCGGCCTCGCCCGCCTCGACCGCCTCGGTCGACGCCAGGGCCTGGCCGGGCAGCACCGCAGCCAGGTCGTAGCGGAACTCGCTCACGCTCGCGTAGCGGTCGGCGAGGCGGAGCGCCGTCGCCTTGCGGATCACGCGCTCCACCGCCTCTGCGTCCACGTCCTGCGGCAGCCCGGCGATCTGCGGCTGCGCCCCGCTGTGCTTCTGCGCCAGCACCTCCTCGACCTCGCCGGCGAACAGCGGCTGGCCGGTCAGCGCGTAGTACAGCAGCGCGCCCAGCGCGTAGATGTCGCTGCGGTGGTCGGACAGCGCGCCGGTCAGCAGCTCAGGCGCGCTGATCGCCAGGCGGTGCCTGCTGGTGCGCAGGTACTCGGGCGACTCAGGCGAGCCGAGCGCCACCAGCACCGGCGTGCCGATCGCGGTGAGCACGATGTTGTCGGGCGCCAGATTGTGGACGCGCACGCCCTGGCGATGGGCGTACTCCACCAGGTCCGCCAGCCAGTCGATGATCAGCAGCGCGTCGCCGCCGTCCAGGCCGGCCCCGTTCTCCGAGAGCCACGTCACCTGATCCTCGAGCGTCGCGCCCGCCGGCAGCTCCAGCACGGCGTAGGGCTGGTCGTCGTAGATCCCCGCGTCGAAGACCTGCGCGATCGCCGGGTGGCGCAGCATCGCCTGGGCGTGGATCTCCTGCAGGAAGGTGTAGTAGTGCTGCGGCCGGCCGGCCGGCGAGGGCATCAGCCGCCGGATCACAACCGTGCGATCCAGGAAGCGGTGGTGGGCGTACTCGCAGCGCACGCCGCCCTCGATGCTCGACTCGCCGGTCAGCTCGTAGGCCGCGAAGACCGGCATGCCCCTGCCGAACAGCTCGCCCAGCGAAAGTGTCTCGCGCGGCTGCCGCAGCTCTCGCGCGGCGCGGGCGCTATTGATATAGGTGGACATCGATATTCCCCTGTTGTTACTAGATGTCGTGTGACGATATCCCAGGTACGTGTGTCGCTACCGGATCGTCCGCTCACCCGAGCGCCCGCCGCCAGGAAGGAGCAGCTGCTGCGGCCGCAGGTTGCTCCAGTCGTCGTTGAGCGCGCTGCCGTAGAGCGCGTTCCCGAGCCAGGCTAGGCGGAACTCGTCGATGTTCACCGCAGCACCCCACAGCGCCCGGTCGCCGGTCTGGGTGTAGCGCGGCAGCAGCTTCGCGGCGTAGATCTGGTCCGCTACGGCGCGGTTCTCGGCCGCGATCTTCGGCAGCACCGCGGCGTACAGGGCGAAGCTCTCGTCCTGGCTCTCCGCGCGGCCCGCGTGCGCGTAGGCGCTGAAGATCGCGTGCTTGCGGCGCCACTCCTCGGCCAGGAAGCTGCCGCTCTCCAGCAGCCTGGTCGCGCGGCCGTCATCGTGCAGGCGGGCGTCGAGCGCCAGCCGCCAGTAGACCTCCGCGGCGTAGACGTTGAAGGTGTTCCCGGCCCCCGGCACGCTCTTCGGGCTGGCGATCAGCGCGCCCGTCTGGCGGTCGATGCCGACGTAGGCCGGCGGCAGGCCGGACGAGCGCTCCTCGCCGAGCGGGTCGCTCATGATGCGGCCGAGCAGCTCGTAGTTCGTGTCCAGCGTGTACCACCAGTCGCCCTCCGGGTCCAGCTTCGCGAACAGGTGGTAGGCGGCGGGCGAGAACGCAGCTGGCGTGAAGACGACCTCGTCCTCGGTCACGGCCCAGTCGCCGGCCGCCAGGTAGGGCTTGCCATCCACCCTGATGACGTAGTGCTCGCGGATGGCCCGCACGATCCCCGCCGCGTCCTCGCGGTAGCTCTCGTCGCCCCAGCGGTTGGCGGCCATGATCAGCGCCATCGCCGCGTCGGTGTTGGCCTCGGTGCTGCCGACGGCGTCATCGCCCTCGACCGGCAGCTGCCCGAGCAGCAGGCCGCGCTCGTCGAGCATGTTCGTCTTCGACCAGCGCCAGATCTGGTCGAACGTCGCCTGGTCGTCCATCCACACCGCCATCAGCAGCGCGGCGGCCTGGTGGCGCGACTGCACCGCGGCCTCGCCGAGGCGCACCTGGCCCTCGCGCACGAAGCGCTCCCGGAAGCCCGCCCAGGTCGTCTCCATCGCGCTCTCGAGGCTGGCGCCGGGGTAGTTGACCTTGCGGACCGTCACGGCGGCGTCGCCCTCGCCGAAGCGGGCGATCTCCACCGACTGGGCGTAGGCCCGCGCCGGCAGCCGGTCCGGGCTCTCGGCGAAGAGCTGCTCCATGCCCGGAGTCAGCACGATGTAGTCAACCCGCTCCCAGGCGTCGTTGAAGAAGTCGATCCAGATCGCCGGGTCGTAGGCCGCCTTCCAGTGCGGGTGCGCGTTCGGGTAGCTCGGCGCGTCGCCGCGCGGCTCGCGCAGGTCCACCCAGATATCGTCGTCGATGATCATGTGCGCGCCGGGCGGCACGTGCTGCTGGACCCAGCCGATCACCTGGCGCTGGCCGCTGGTCAGGTCCAGCTCGAAGATCTGGCGGTGCTGGTAGAGGCTGGCGCCGCTGAGGCTGACCACGCCCAGCGCCACCAGCGGCGCCACGAACGAGAGCTGCGAGCGGGCCACGTCCGCCACCAGCAATCCGGCGGCGAGCGCCAGCCAGGGCAGGGCGATCACGACGTTGTGCTCGAGCACCGGGCCGCCGTAGGCCAGGACGGCCACGCTCAGCAGGCCCATCAGCCCCATCAGCCGCCGCGTGATCGGGCCGCGGGCGATGCTCAGCAGCGCCATGAGCGTGCCCAGGCCGATCAGCCACGGGTCGAGCTCCAGCCAGCGGCCGGTGAGCAGGCGCTGGAAGTCGCTCGCCGGGTCCCAGGGCATGCCGCCCCACTGGGTCAGCTGCCAGATCAGCGCGCCCACGAGCGTCACCTCGCCGCGGCTATCCGCCAGCGGCGTCGAGAGCGAGAGGTTGAACAGCTCGTCCTTCAGCGCCGCGAACAGCGCGTAGAGCGAGATCGTGCACAGCGCGACGTACAGCCAGCCGGTGCGGGCGAAGCGCGCGTGCTGCTGGTCCAGCAGCGTGTAGATGCCGATGAAGTAGGCCGGCAGGAAGATCGCCGCGGCCTCCTTGGTGAGCACCGCCAGCGCGAAGCACAGCGCGCTGCTCATGAGCGTCCACAGCTGGCCCTCGTAGCGCAGCAGCAGCAGGGTGCTCAGCAGCAGCCAGAAGACCATGATGTTGTCCAGCAGCACCATGCGCCCGTAGATCACCGACAGCGGCGAGAGCGCATAGAGCAGGCCGGCGGCGGTCGCGGCCCACGGGCTGTTCGAGACGGCGATCGTGATGCGGAACAGCAGCACCACCGACAGGCCGTGGAGCACCAGCATCAGCACGCGCCCGCCGTCGACGGCGGTGCCGAAGGTGTGGAAGCCGCCGGTGAGCGCCGTCCAGGCCGCGACAAGCATCCACCCCGCGGGCGGGTTGTCGTACCAGTAGGTGTAGGGCGTCAGGAAGCCCATGCGGAGCACGGCCCAGGCGTTCTGCATCACAATGCCTTCGTCGCCCAGGAACAGCGGGTAGCCGAACAGGTTCACGCTGTGGCTCAGCAGCCCGGCAACCAGCACCAGCAGCTGCAGCACTCTCGCCTGGGCAAAGGCCTGGACGCGGCCCGGCGCTAGGGTTGGAGTCAGGGTTGTTTTCATCGCGCGTGCCTTCTCCAGACAAGCATCAATTACGAGTTGCCGACGACTGCGCCACGGTGCGCGTTAACGTGCTTGGTCTTCTCCCAGTTATTGGCGCCCTGCAGGTGGCGAACCACCGCGCGCAGCGCGCTGACGCCGAGCAGCACCTGGAAGGGGTAGAACGCGAGCAGCAGCTTGAGCCAGGTGGTGCGCGACAGCCGGAATCCGTGTGCGCGGGCGAACTCGCGCAGCCCAGTCAGGTTGATCAGGTACTGGCCGAACAGCATGTACATCGGCAGCCAGAGCAGGAGCGCGATCAGCGGCGGCATCTTCACGAAGAACATCGTGTAGATCGACACCGGCAAGTAGAGCGCGGTGAGCGCCTGCTGGACGGGCGAGGAGAGCGTGTAGAGCGCTAGCAGGCGCTGGCTCAGCTTCGGCAGGCGCCAGTACGCGCCGGCCTGCAGCACCTGCAGGAAGCCCTGGTTCCAGCGCGTGCGCTGCTTGATGAACTGCTGCACCGTCGGCGGGGTCTCCTCCTTGGTCACCAGCGCGTCCTCGTACACCACGCGCACCCTCTCGCCCATCTCGCTCAGGCGGATGCCGATGTCGGCGTCCTCGGTGAGGCAGTGCTCGTCCCAGCCGCCGATCTTCTCCAGGATCTTGCGCGTGAAGAAGATCGTGTTGCCCCCCAGCGGGATGATGCCGGCCCGGGCGTGGTAGTGCAGGCGGCTCTTGAACCAGAAGAAGTACTCGAGCACGTTCAGCGCCGAGAACCACTTCGAGTCCCAGTTCATCAGCTGCACGCCCGACTGCACGACGTTGACGCCCTCGTTGACCATCACGGTGTTCACGACGTTGAACACATCGGGGTGAACCTGGTCCTCGGCGTCGAAGATCGTGACCACCTCGTTCCGCGTGTAGCGGAAGCCGACGTTGAGCCCGTGCGGCTTGTTGATCGGGTAGTCCTGGAAAATGATCATCCGCACGTTGTCCACGCCCTGGGCAGCCAGCTGCGCGATCTTCTCCTGCACCTTCTCGATCGTCCCGGTGTCGTCGATGCGCAGGATGACCGCCACCTCCAGCAGCTCGCGCGGGTAGTTCGCGTTGAGCACGCCCTGGATCGTGTCCTGGATGACCTCCTCCTCATGCCGTGCGGGCAGCAGCACAGTGAAGCTCTTCTGCGGCGGCGCGAACGTTGTCGGTGCGCGGAAGTCGTCGGTTCGGCGAGCATCGCTCCACGCGTAGAGCATCAGGTAGGTGCTGTACGAAACCTGGGCTAGCAAAATGACCGAGATGATCACCAAGGCAGCCATGAAGAACACAGTTGCTCGCTCCTTTCGAACCCTCTGACCAAATCTTCTGGGATGTGCGCGAACGACACGGCTGCATTGCCAGCACAGCCAGGGGCAACCCTGCGCACCTGTGAGGGGATGTCTTCGTGCCGGATATACGTTACCGATCCGGAGTGATAAGGTTATGTTGGCGAGCGCCTGCGGAATGTAATTTTTTTCACTCCGCGTCGGGAGCGGCGCCTCTTTCCCAGCGGCTGTCGTAGATACGCACTACCGAACAGGACGCCGTAGACGCCCTCTCGCCAGCGAAGAGGCGTTCTATTGAAAAAGTGGTCATCAAGGTGGCAGTTCGGTGAAACAGGGGTTCGAGGGGCGGCCCGGCGGGGAATGAGGGCGGGCCGCACTGCGGGTTTGGGGGCGCAGGCGGCGGAGCGGTTCGCTGACCTAGGGCTGCTCCCAGCCGGCGGTCTGCTCCAGGCGCTGCGCCCAGCTCCCCGCGGCCTGCGGCAGATGAGCGCGCGCCTCGTCGAGCGCCTCGAGCAGCCGCAGCAGCTGCAGGGCGCGCACTCGGGCGCGGGTGGCGGCGCCGTCCTGAATACCTGCTGCGGCCAGCAGCGCCGGCCAGGCAGCGCGCCAGCGCTCGGGGTGGTGGAAGCGCACCACCCACCCCCACCAGGCGGCGTCGAACAGCGGATCGGCCAGGCGCGCTTCGTCGAAGTCCACCAGGGCGACTTCCGGCGGCTGGCCGCCGGCAGCCGGCAGCACCAGCGCGTTCACCGGGCAGAAGTCGCCGTGCGCGAAGACCGGCGGCCGCCCCGCGAACAGGCCGGGGAGCGCGGCAATGGTGCCGGCGAGCTGCGCGTGTGTGGAGTCGCTCAGCAGGCTGCGGCAGCGCATCAGGCGCCCGCGCGACTCGTCCGCGAGTCGCTGCGGGTCCGCCCAGCCCTCGGGCAGCGGGAGGCCGCGGGCCTGTACGCCGGCGATACGCGGCAGCAGCGCGCCCATCGCGCGGGCCAGGTCGCGCGCCCCAGCGGGGCTGTCGAGCAGCCGGTTGGCCGGTGTGCCGGGGAGGAACTCGCGCACAGCGTATGGCGGGTCTGCGTCGGGGTCGGCGGCGAGCTGCCGCGGCGCGCGAACGCCGGCCGACGCGAGCAGCGGCGGGACCGCTTCGCCGAGCAGCAGGCGCCGCCGGGCATAGAAACGCCTGGTGATGCGCTGCACCACCAGGCGTCTGCCATCTGCCAGAGTGACGATATCTGTGCGGTTCTCGAACCCCCACGGGCTACGCTCGAAGGCGGCCACCTCGGCGCGGACGAGCGCGCTCAGCGCGCGCAGCTCAGCCTCCTGCTCAGGAACGGCCATCGCTCAAACCTGTCGCGCCGACGGGTGGCGCTACACCAGCGGCGAGCGCGGCTCGGTGCGGGTCGTGTCGCCGTCGAGCCAGGTGATCTTCACGCCGTCTGCGCTCGACCAGGACTGCTCATCGAGCTCCTCCTCGTCGAACTCCTCCTCTGGCTCGTGCTGGATCACGATCGGGCCGGTGTCGTGCGCCCAGGCGATCAGATCGTCGATCGAGAACCAGCCGGAGCGGTAGTTCTCCTGGTCGGTGGGGTTGAGCCAGAAGCGGATCTCGCCGTCCATCCACTGCCAGCGCTCCAGCGAGCGCCACTCCTTGCGCTGGTCCTGGAGCACGAGCTTGGTCTCCTCGAACAGGCGCAGGAGGTCGGGGAGCGTCAGGCCATGGGTGCGGCGCAGCTCGAGCAGGCGGCGGTTGCAGGCATCGCGCAGCTCTTCCAGCTGGGCAATGTCCAGCGTGTTAATATCGACTATCGACGAAACGTCGGGCATGGTAGAGTTCCTTTCTGGGAACGGCGCGATCGGCTCCCGCTACCGGTAAAGCACAATCTGTGCCGTTCCGACTGTATCAGCGACGCCCCCCGCTCGCGACTGGCTCTATGCTATCGCACGATCCTTCCTCTTTAATGAACGTTGCGATGACGAGTACTTCACATCATGATACGTACGAAGCCGCTGAATCGTTGCTACAGCGCATCGGCGCCGCGTCGTGCGGCATTCACCAATGGGAGATCAGGCAGAGGGAGTGCCGGCACGAGCCAGACGAGGTGCAGCGAGCGCCGGATCAGGGCCGGAGTATGACGCAGCCCCCACGCCGGCGAAGCTGGGGGCCGCGTACTGGAGGCGACGACCGGATTCGAACCGGTGAATGGGGGTTTTGCAGACCCCTGCCTTACCACTTGGCTACGTCGCCGGTGCATCGATTCTAGCACATACGGATGGCGCTGTCAAAGGGGTTGGCGGCCTGCGGAGCGTGCGGCGAAAGTGGGTATAATCTCCCCGGAGCGTGCCGCTCCTGTCCCCACTCAAAAAGCGAGCCGGCGGGAGCCGGCGAGGAGAACCGCGATGCGCCTTGTCACCTACCGCGATGAAGGGGTCGTCCGCATCGGCGCCATCAAGGGCGACCAGATGGTGGCGCTCGACGCCGTTGCGCCGGATATGCTCACGCTGATCGAGCGGGGCGAAGAGGGCCTGTCCCTCGCCCGGGCCGCCGTGGAGCGAGCGGACCACGTCACGCCGCTCGACAAGATCGACCGGCTGCTGGCGCCGATCCCGCGCCCGCGCCAGAACGTGATCTGCCTGGGGATGAACTACGTCGCCCACGCGATCGAGTCCGACCGCGCCCGCGGCCGCGAGCCGAAGCTGCCTGAGTTCCCGGTGTTCTTCACCAAGGCCGCCCACACCGTCTGCGGCCCGGAGGACGACATCCCGCTCGACCCGCGGGTGACGAAGGAGCTGGACTACGAGGTGGAGCTGGCGTTCATCATCGGGCGCGGCGGCAAGAACATCTCGCGCGAGAACGCCCTGAGCCACGTGTTCGGCTACACGATCATCAACGACATCTCGGCCCGCGACCTGCAGAGCCGCCACCAGCAGTTCTTCAAGGGCAAGAGCCTGGACCGCGGCTGCCCGATGGGCCCGTGGATCGTCACCGCCGATGAGATCCCCGACCCCTCGAAGCTGGGCATCCGGCTGCGGCTGAACGGCGAGACGCGCCAGGACTCGCACACCGGCGACCTGATCTTCGACATCCCGGCGATCATCGAGTACTTCTCGCTCGGCACGACGCTCGAGCCGGGCATGATCTTCGCCACCGGCACGCCGGCCGGCGTCGGCCTCGGCCGCAACCCGCCCGAGTACATGAAGCCGGGCGATGTCATGGAGGCGGAGATCGACCAGATCGGCGTGCTGCGCAACCGGATCGTCGCGGCGGAGTAGGGAGGCTTCAGACGAAGGCTTGCGGCTGCCCGCGCTGCCAGAGGCGGCGCGGGCAGCCGCGGGCGGCCTCACTCAGCGCTCTGCGCCCGCAGCTCTGCGCCCTTCGTCTCGCCCACCCGCAGCGCGATGAACATCAGCGCGCCGGCCAGGCGCAGCCCGGCCGAGATGAACAGCGCCGGCGCGTACCCCAGCCAGCCCGCAAGCGTCGTGCCGAGCAGCGGCGCCACCAGCGTCGCGACATACGTCGTCAGCTGGTAGAGCGCGATGTACGACGCCACGCGGTCCGGCGGCACCGTCGCGAGCGAGATATCGAACAGCACCAGGTTCACCCCGGCGGAGAAGATACCCGCCATCGCGGCGTAGATCAGCAGCGGCGGCACGCTGCCGGTCAGGCCGGTGAGCAGCGGGTAGAGCGCCAGGCCGAAGGCGCACAGGCGCAGCACGATCACATTCCCCCGCCGCTGCGTCACCGCCGTCCACATGAAGTAGCCCACCAGCACGATGCCGCTGTTCACCATGTTGATCAGGCCGATCCAGAAGTCCGTGGCGTTGAGCTCGCGGACCCAGTAGAGCGGGAACAGCGGCAGCGCCAGGTTCAGCCCGAAGTTGAACACGAACGCGCTCAGCACGAAGCGGCCGAACGGCGGGTTGGCGCGCAGCACATCCCAGCTGCCCCTCAGCCCGCTGCGCCCGTCGCTCGCCGGCTGGGGCTTATTGTCCGGGATCGCGATCTGGCTGGAGAAGATGAAGCTCACCATCCCGCCCAGGAACGAGCCGATGAAGACCACCTGGTAGTTGAGCGGGAAGATGATGCGGTCCAGCACCGCGCCGATCAGGGCGACCGTGATGGCGGTGGTGGCGCCCAGGATCGCCCAGCGCCGGCTCATCACGTACTGCCGCTCGCGCGGCCCCGCGACCGCGCCCATGACGACCGTGAAGGTGATGTTGACGATCGTCTGCGGCACCGTGACGAGCGCCCAGATCACGATGATCGCGACCGCCGCCTCCTGCATGCCGAACAGGAACGGCACCACTCCCATGAGGGCGAACGACGCCTGGACCAGCGCGCGGGCGCGCGAGTACCACGGCACCATGTTGCGCTGGCGCTCCAGGAAGCGCCCGAGCGGGATGGCGAGCAGCATGCCCGCCAGCGCCGGCATGGACGTCAGCAGGCCGACGAGAAACGGCGAGGCGCCGAGGCGGACGAGAAATACCGCGAGAAAGCTGGAGACGCCGCTGACGATTCCGACCCCGATGCCGTCGATCAGGACGCTGCGGATATTGCGCTGGCGGACGTCGGCCGGAGGCTCGAGCCAGCGCCGCACGCTGCGTTCGTTCTCGGAAGATGTCTCTGCCATGCTGTGCGCCCCCGCTGCCCTAGAACTCCACGTCGCCGGCGGTCACCACCCGCAGCGCGCCGCTGTCGTCGCGCACGCGGAGGCTGCCGGATGGCTCCACGTCCTCGGCGACGCCGTGCAGCACGCCGTCCGCCAGGCGCACCTCCACGCGCTCGCCCAGCGTCGCCAGCCGCGCTCGCCAGGCCGCGAACAGCTCGTCGCGCTGGCCGTGGCGCAGCGCCAGGTAGCGCGCGTCGAGCCGCTGCAGCAGCGCCCGCAGCAGCTCCGCGCGGTCCACCGGGTGCCCGGCGGCCGCCGCGACGCTCGTCGCGTACTGGCTCAGGTCGCGCCCGTCGATGTTCCCCTCCGGCGTCCAGTTGACGTTCACGCCGATGCCGATCACCACCCAGGGGTCCTGGCCCGCCTGCGTGTGCAGTTCGCACAAGATCCCGGCCGCCTTGCGCAGCGCCGGCGGCTCGCCGGCCCCGACCGGCAGCAGCAGGTCGTTCGGCCACTTCAGCGAGGCCCGCACCAGCGCCACCTGCTCCACCGCCTCGCACAGCGCCACCCCGGCCAGCATCGTCGGCGCGATGTCGCTCGGGGGGCGCAGCAGCACGGACATCAGCAGGCTGCTGCCGGGCGGCGCGACCCACGCGCGCCCGGCCCGGCCGCGCCCGGCGGTCTGCTCCTCGGCCAGGATCACCAGCCCCTCCTCGGCGCCGGCCCGCGCTCGCTCCTTGGCCAGGTCGTTGGTCGAGCCGACGCTCGCGTAGCGCAGGATCACCTGCCCGATCACGTGCGTCGCCAGATTGCGTTGGACAGCGTCCAGCGCCAGGTCCGCCGGTAGTCCAGACATCGGTCATCCTCTGGTGTGCGTCAAAATAGCGGCGCCTAGTATAGCACGGCATACCTCTGTGCACTTTGCACAAATGGAGGGCGCGCATCCCGTAGCGGCATGCCTTGACCGGCTCGCCGCGACCGTGATATACTTCACGGCCAACCGAGGTGGACGATCACGACGTGCGTTCGCGGCCCTGACGCCGCCCGATGCGCCCCGGTCGCGGGAGCGCACGTGCTCACATTCTGACCAATGTCGCACACTGAGTAAGGAGAGAAGAGGGATGGCTCAGCAGTTGCGCTTGGTGATCGCCGACGACGAGTCGATCATCCGCATGAACCTCAAGGAGACCCTTGTGGGTCTGGGCTATCTGGTCGTCGGCGAGGCCGGCGACGGGGTCAGCGTCATCAATCTGGCCCGCGAGCTGCGGCCGGATCTGGTGATCATGGACATCAAGATGCCCAAGCTGGACGGCATCCAGGCCGCCAAGGTGCTTACCGAGGAGAAGATCGCGCCGGTTCTGCTCCTGACCGCCTACTCGGACCGCGAGCTGGTGGACCGCGCGCGCGAGGCCGGCGTCGTCAACTATATCGTCAAGCCCTTCCAGGAGAAGGAGCTGCTCCCGGCGATCGAGATCGCGCTGGCGCGCTACGCCGAGTTCCGCGAGATGGACAAGGAGATCAGCGACCTGAAGGAGACGCTCGAGACGCGCAAGCTGGTCGAGCGGGCCAAGGGCGTGCTGATGGACACCCAGGGCCTCAAGGAGCAGGAGGCGTTCCGCAAGATCCAGCAGCTCTCGATGAACACGCGCAAGTCGATGCGCGAGATCGCCCAGGCGATCCTACTGACAGCCCAGATCGAGAAGTAGCTGCCGTGAGCGCCGCGGACCCCGGCGCCCCAGTCATCGAGACCCCCTCACGGGGCGTCTCGATGATTCGGCGCATCCTCCCCCACGTGATTACCGCGGTCGTCGCCGTCGCCGCCAGCTTGCTCATCCAGGCGACGCTGACCCGCACTGCGGCACCCCCGGCGCCGACACTCACGCCGCCGACCCCCAGGCCCACCGTTGCGCCGACGGAGGCTCCTGCCACGAGCGCAACTGCCGCGCCGCCCCTTTCGGCCGGCATCACCAGCCAGGAGCTCGCCGACCTGCGGGCCGAGGACGACAAGCTCTGGACGGCGATCTACCTCTCGCGCGCGATCAGCCAGATCGCCGAGGCCGAGGCCGCCATGCGCGCCAACGACCTGGCCGCCGTCGACCAGTCGCTGATCGCGGTGGACGACTCGCTCGCGCTGGCCTACGGGCGCGCCAACGACGCGCAGAGCGACCCGATCGACCAGCTGCGGCGCGATGCGAGCGCCATGCGCGAGGACCTGTACCTGCGCCCCGAGGGCATGGACGCGCGCCTCAGCCGCCTGCGCCAGACGATCCTGGCGCTGATCGAGGAGCGCACCTAGCGGGCTCAGTGGTCGCGCGTCCAGTCGGCCGCATCCGGCAGGTGCACGTCGCGGAACACACCGTCGGCCGGCGCGGTCGGGTGCCTGCTGTCGCTGGGCCGTACGGCGCGCAGCGCCTCCAGGTCCGAACGCCGGTAGAGCCGGCCGCGCCCCACGCCCATGCGGTAGGACTTGAGCACGCCGCGGCTCACGTAGGCGTACAGCGTCGCCTTCTTGACGCCCAGCAGCGCCGATGCCTCGTCCACATCGAGGTACTCGACACCGTCGATCACCTGCCCCATGCGTTCCTCCCGCCGTGCGTGTTCCCCAGCCGGGGAGGCGTGCGGCCTGCCGCCCTTCACGGGCGCTTGCTTCCGCGCGCGAAAGAGGCGCCGGCGGCACATCCGGCGCGTTCCCGTCTCCAACCTACGCCCGTCCAGCGTGTTGCGACTCCGTACCCCTGTGGGGCCGCGCTGTGTCCCTGCCCCCTCGGCTGCCGTTCACAGAGCCGTGTGGGCCTGGCGCGTTTCCGCTCTGCGAAGATTCTTGAGAAGGCCTCTCCTTCCCAAACCCCTCTACGCGGTGCGTGCTGCGGCACCCGCCGTGGGGAGGTTCCAAGGGCCGCTGGCCTCCAAGGCTCGCGTGCGCCGTGCCGATCAATATATATCAACATGTATTGACTTTCGTCAAGTGCTATGGTAGGCTGTTGGCGTGTACCGGTTCACAGCGAGTGAGCGAGATGAGCACTGTTTCCCGAGGCCTTGAGGGCGTGGTGCTGACCAGCACGGCGCTCAGCACGATCGATGGTGTGGCGGGGCGGCTCAGCTACGCCGGCTACGATATCCACGAGCTCGCCGAGCACAGCTCCTTCGAAGAGATCTGCTACCTGCTCTGGCACGGCGAGCTGCCCACTTCCCAGGCCCTGCGCGACTTTCAAGCCCGCCTGGCGGCCGAGCGCACCCCGACGGAGGCGGAGCTGGCGCTGGTGCGCGGGCTGCCGTCTCAGGGGCACGGCACGGACGCGCTCCGCAGCATCGTCTCGGCGCTCGCGCAGCTGGACGAGAGCACGGCCAGCGCGGTCCCGGCCATCGACCCCGAGAGCGTCGACCGGCTTGGGGTGCGGCTCACCGCCCGCCTGCCGACGCTGCTCGCCGCCTGGCACCGCATCCGCTCCGGCCTCGCCCCGGTGATGCCGGACCCGCAGCACAGCCACGCCGCGAGCTTCCTGGCGATGCTCCACGGCCGCGAGCCGAGCCCCACCGAGGAGCAGGCGTTCAACACCTACCTCGTGCTGCTGGCCGAGCACGGCCTCAACGCCTCGACCTTCGCCGCGCGGGTGACGATCAGCGCCGGCGCCGACGTGTACGCGGCGATCACCTCCGCGGTCGCCACGCTCAGGGGCGCGCTTCACGGCGGCGCGAACGAGCTGGCGATGCGCACCTTCCTGGCGATCGGCACCCCGGACCAGGCGGCGAGCTACATCGAGCAGCTGCTGGAGCGCCGCGAGCGGCTGATGGGCATCGGCCACCGGATCTACAAGGTCGAGGACCCGCGCGTCCGCCACCTGCGCCGGCACGCCCGCGCGCTCGCCGAGGCGACTGGGGCGCCGTGGCCCGCCGTAGCGGACGCCGTCGGCGAGGTGGTTCACGCGCACCCGTACTTCTCCGCGCGCCAGCTCAACCCGAACGTCGAGTTCTACAGCGCGCCGCTGCTCTACAGCCTCGGGCTGCCGCTCGACATGTTCACCGCGGCCTTCGGGCTCAGCCGGATCGCCGGCTGGATCGCTCACATCCGCGAGCAGCTGGCCGACAACCGCATCATCCGGCCCAAGGCCGACTACCACGGCCCGGCGCCGCGCCCCTACGTGCCACTGGAGCAGCGCTCGTAGCATCCCGCAGAACGAAGGTACACCGCCTGCCCGCACTCGGGGCTCCTGAGTGCGGGCAGCTTGTGTCTGGCGCCCGGCCAGTGCTGAGCTTGACAAACGCCTGGAGGGCGCTCTATTCTCGGGCTCGCACCGATTCGGATGCGATGGAAGACGATCGGCTGTCTGATGTGGTCGGGCTAGAAAGGCGGGAGTATGTCATCCTCAACGATGAGGCTAGCGATCGAAGGCGGCGCGCCGGCTGTGACCACACCCCTTCCGCCCATGTATCCGGGCGGCCTGCGGATCGGGCGCGAGGAGGAGGAGGCGGTGCTGGAGGTGCTGCGCAGCAAGCGGCTGTTCCGCTACTACGGGCCCAGCGACGGCCCGTCCAAGGTGGCGGAGTTCGAGCAGGCGTTTGCGGCGCACGTGGGCGCGCGCCACGCCGTCGCGGTGACGTCGGGGACCGGGGCGCTCATCTGCGCGCTGGCGGGCCTCGAAGTGGGGCCGGGCGATGAGGTGATCGTGCCGGCCTACACCTGGATCGCGACCGCCTCGGCCGTCCTGGCAGTCGGAGCGGTCCCGGTGATGGCGGAGGTCGATGAGTCGCTCACCCTGGACCCGGAGGACGTGGCGCGCCGGATCACGCCGGCCACGCGGGCGATCGCGGCCGTTCATATGCGCGGGGCGCCCTGCGCGATGGACGAGCTGCTTGCGGTGGCGCGACCCCACGGAATCGCTGTTCTCGAGGACACCGCCCAAGCGTGCGGCGGGAGCTACCGCGGCAAGCGGCTCGGCACGATCGGCGACGCGGGCGCGTTCAGCCTGCAGTACAACAAGATCATCACCAGCGGCGAGGGCGGCGTGGTCGTGACGAACGACGAGCAGATCTACCGGCGCGCGCTGATGTACCACGACGTCGTCGGCGGCCTCCGCAACGGCATCCCGCCGGAGGAGATCCTGCCCGGCGTCAACTACCGGATGTCCGAGCTCCAGGGGGCGGTTGCGCTCGCGCAGCTGGGCCGCCTGGAGGGCCTGCTGGCCGCGATGCGGCAGCACCGCGCGACTCTGACGAGCAGCATCGCCGACATCGCCGAGCAGCGGGGCATCCAGCTCCGCACCTGCCACGACCCGCAGGGCGACACGTGCATCGCGCTGGTCTTCTTCACCCGCACGGCTGACCAGGCGGAGTTTGCGGTGAAGGCGCTCAGGGCGGAGGGCGTCGGCGCGAGCCTGCTGTACCGCCCCGGCAACAACGACTACCACATCTACACGCACTGGGCGCCGATCGTGAACCGCCGCACCTGGACGCGGCGCGGCGGCCCGTGGCAGTGGCACGGCGGCGACGTCTCGTACGCGCCGGACGTATGCCCGCGCACGCTCGATCTGCTCGGCCGCGCCGTCCACATCGACGTCAGCCCGGACCTGACCGGCGACCAGGTCGAAGAGATCGCACTGGCGCTGACGAAGGTCGTGCAGGCGCTGTAGCGGGCGCGGCAGGCTTCCTTCCGGCAGGGAGCCCGCCGCCCCAACTAGGGATCGTGGCGGCCGAGCGCGAACATGGGTACAATACAGGCCGCGTTCGGGCTGCTGCGGCTCTCATATGGTGCTCTACGGCCACACCATCCGCGTCGACGGCGCGGTCACAACCGATATGATCCTCGCCCCGGAGCACCGCGAGTCCGGGGACCCGGCGCTGCTCGCGGCCATGTGCCTGGCGTCGGTGGACCCGGCGATCGCCGAGCGAGTCCGCGAAGGCGATGTGCTGGTGACGGGGGCCGGCTGCGGCGCGGGCGAGGGCCAGGAGGAGGCGGCGCTGGCGCTGCAGGCGGCCGGCTTCGCCGCCGTCGTGTGCAGCTCGGCCGACCCGGGCTTCAGCGAGCAGGCGGCGCGGCTGGGCCTGCCGGTGCTGGAGTGCCGGGCGGCGCTGGAGCTGGCGGACGGCGCGCTGGTGCGGATCGACCTCGCCAGCGGGCGCATCGAGGACCGCGCGCACGGCACGCTGCTGCAGGCGGAACCTCTGCCAGAAGAGCTCATCGCCGCGGTGCGGCAGGCGCAGCTCTTCCGGCGCATGCGGCAGGTCGTCGATGAGGAGGGCCTCGGGGATTAGGGGCCAGCGCCAAGGAGGAACGTGACGACTCTCACCAACAAGCTCTTTCGCCGGCAGATCGTCGATCTGGCGCGCGCCGGCGCGGCGGTCGAGCCACGCTGCCCCCACGCTCCGCCGGCCGGCCAGTGCGGCGGCTGCACGTTCCAGGCGATCGCGTACCCGGACCAGGTGCGGGCCAAGCACCAGGCCCTGCGCAGCCTGTGGGCCGACGCGCTGCCGCCGGAGCAGGTCGAGCGGATCGGCTTCGTCGGCTCGCCGGACCCGTTCGGCTACCGCACGCGTATGGACTACGTCGCGAGCAAGGAGCGCTTCGGGCTGCGGCGCGGGGGCAAGTTCAACTACATCGTCGAGCTGCAGGAGTGCCACCTGCTGCCGCCGCACGGCTTCGCCGCCGCGCGCGCGGTCTACGAGCGGGCGATGGCGCTCGGGCTGCCGGACTACAACCTGCGCAGCCACGAGGGGTTCCTGCGCTACATCGTGGTGCGCCGCAGCCCCGACGACGAGCTGCTGCTGGCCGCCGTCACAGCGGCGCCGGATAGCGGCGGGGCCTACGCGGCGGCGCTCGAGGCGGTCGCGGAGCACGCGCTCGCGCAGCCCGGAGTGGTCGGCTTCCACTGGCTGGTGAACGACACGCGCACCGACATCTCCTTCGGCCGCGCCGAGCGGTACTGGGGCGCGGAGCACCTGCCGATGCGGGTGGGCGCGCGAACGCTGCAGATCGGGCCGAACACCTTCTTCCAGAACAACATCCACCTGCTCATGCCGCTGCTGGACGCTGTGAAGGAAGCGGTCGAGGCGCGCCTCCAGGGCGCCGCCAGCGCCGCCGTGGCCGATCTGTACGGCGGCGTCGGCACGATCGCGCTCCACATCGCGGATGCGGCGTCGCAGGTGGCGTGCGTCGAGTCGGTGGAGGAGAGCGCGCTTCTGGCGGCGCGGAACGCCCGCGCCAACGGGTGCGACAACGTCCAGGCCGTCGCCTCCGACGTGCTCCCCTTCCTCAGCGCGCAGGAGCCCGGCGCCTACGACGTGATCGTCGCCGACCCGCCGCGGACCGGGCTGGGGCCGGAGGTGTGCCGGGAGCTGCTGCGGCTGGCCCCGGAGCGCCTGGTGTACGTCTCCTGCAACCCGCTGACGCAGCTGGAGGACGTGCGGGCGCTGGCGGGCGGCTACCGCCTCGTCCAGCTCGCCGGGTACGACATGTTCCCCCAGACGCCGCACCTCGAGTCGCTGGCGGTCCTCGACCGGATCGCGGGCTGAGGGCGCTGGGCGGTGCAACTCGCGGCGCGCCGCCGTCGTAAATGCAGTACGACAACCGTGGCGTATCTCCCTCCGACCTCGGTCCGCAGCCTTCGTACCAGTTGCCGGGAGCGCAGGGCTGTGCTACGCTACTTTTGGAACAGCCGTCGATGACGACCCGCGCGACAGAGAGCAGGCCCCGTATGGCCGAGGTCAGAATCCTCTGCCCGAGCTGCCACAAGCCCAACACTCGCACGACCGAGAACTTCCGCACTGCGCGCTTCTGCCAGCACTGCGGCAAGGACGTCGTGCTCAACAACGCGCCCGGAAGCCGCGGGCCGCGCTACTACATCACGCGGATCATCAAGGAGGGCGGCCAGGGCGCGGTCTACGAGGTGATCGACGACGCGCAGCGCGTCTACGCCGTCAAGGAGATGCTCGATCGCTTCACGGACATGCGCGAGCGCGCCGAGGCGCTTGAGCGCTTCCAGGAAGAGGCGAACATGCTGCTCCGCCTCTCCCACCCGCGCATCCCGCGCGTGTACGCCAGCTTCGAGGACGAGGCGCGCCACTACCTGGCGATGGACTTCGTGCGCGGCGAGGACCTCGAGGACATCATCCGGCGCGAGGGGAGCATCCCCGAGCCGCAGGCGCTCGAGTGGGCCGACCAGATCTGCGACGTGCTGGAGTACCTGCACCGCCAGCGGCCGCCGATCATCTTCCGCGATATGAAGCCCTCCAACATTATGATCGAGCGCAACGGCGGCGTGAAGATCATCGACTTCGGCATCGCCAAGATGCTCCAGGGCTCCCAGCGCGGCACGCAGATCGGCACGCCCGGCTACGCGCCCCCCGAGCAGTACCAGGGCCTCGCGACCGTCGCCTCGGACATCTACTCCCTCGGCGCGACTCTGCACCACATGCTCACCGGGCGCGACCCGCGCGACGAGCCGCCGTTCTCGTTCCCGCCGGTCTACGGGCTCAAGCCGACCGTCTCGAAGCGCACCTCCGACGCGATCCAGCGGGCGCTGCAGATGAAGCCGGAGGACCGCTGGCGCTCGGTGGCCGAGTTCCGGGCGGCGCTGCGGCCCGCCCCGCAGCCAGCCCAGGTGCGCGTCGCGCCTGCCGCGCGCCCGGCCGCCGCAGCAGCGCAGGTGAGCGCGGCCCCGGCCCAGGGAGCTGGCTCCGCCGCCAAGGGCGCCCCAGCGCCCGCGCGCCCGGCGGCCAGGCCGGCGCCCGCCCCCGCGCCAGCCCGCCAGCCGGCACAGGCCCCCACACAGGCCGTCGCGCCGACGGCGCAGGCCGCACGGCCTGCGGCGCCGGCCGTCCCCGCACAGCGTGGGGGCGTCGGGCGCTTCTTCCGCCGGCTGCTGTTCACGCTGGTCGCGATCGTGCTGATCGGCGCGGCGCTGTGGTTCGCCTTCCCGGACGTGGTCGGGCGCTACGTGGATCTGCCGATCTCGATCCCGGGCAGCGCGCCGACCCCGGCGGTGCTGATCCAGCGGCCGTACTCGGTGGACCTGGAGGTGATCGTGCCGCCCGGCGGCGACGTGCGGGCCGCCTTCGAGGCCGCCTACACCAAGTCGGCGCAGGAGCTGTTCGGGCCGGAGACGCGGGTCAACACCAACGCCCCGCTGGCCTTCGTCGGCGGCGAGCCGCAGCTGCTCGGCGAGGACGCGACCGGCACCAAGTACCGCGCCACGATGAGCGGCTACGTGCTCGTGCCCCAGTAGAGACACAGCGGGCTAGGCCTTCCTGTAGCGCCCCATCAGACCCCGACTCCCATCAGCTCTTCGAGCCTCGATCAGGGCCGCGGCGTTCGCCGCGGCCTTCTGCTCTGCGAAGTATCGTCGGCGGTGAATTACACAATTACACTATTACAATTCTAATGCGCTGGCGCGGGCGGCGATGCTATACTACAGTGACCAGATTGTCCCTCATGCATCAGGAGTTACGCGGTCGGCGCGACCGCCTTCCCTCGCAGGAAGGTGCGAGGCAGCTATCCCGAAGGCCCTACCGCGTAAGTCCTGCAACGCATGGTTCGGCCGGGCCGCAGTCAGATCGGCAGAGGGTGGTTCGGCCTCGCCGCGCCGCACCATCCACGAGGACCGCAGCGCCGACGTGAGCCATGCGTCACGTGCGAACCGGAGAGATCAATGGCAACAGGGGTAACCGAGTGGGAATTCGCGGTAGCAGACGCGGCAGAGCGCGTCGGGCCCGCGGTGGTTAAGATAGAGACCGGGCGCGCAAGCCAGCGGCCGGGCGCGCCGCAGCAGGGCATTGGGTCGGGGGTGATCTACAGCAGCGAGGGGCACATCCTCACCAACGCTCACGTCGTGGCCGGCGCCTCGCGCGTGACGGTGACGCTGCCGGATGGGCGGCAGCTGCCGGCCGGGGTGCTGGGGGCCGAGCGCGAGCGCGACCTGGCGGTGCTGCAGGTCGGCGAGAGCGGGCTGCCGGTGGCGGAGCTCAGCGCCGCGCCGCTGCGCGTCGGCCAGCTGGTGGTGGCGATCGGCAACCCCTTCGGGCTGGACTTCACGGTGACCACCGGTGTGGTGAGCGCCCTCGGGCGGACGCTGCCGGTGGACGCCAACACCAAGCTCGAGCAGCTGATACAGACCGACACGCCGATCAACCCCGGCAACTCCGGCGGCCCGCTGGTGGACCTGAGGGGCCGCGTGGTGGGGATCACGACGGCCATCCTGCCGTACGCGCAGGGGCTGGGCTTCGCGATTCCCACCGCGACGGCGCTGGACGTGATCGCGCGCGTCACGGGGCGGCACCGCAGGGAGATCGGCAAGGGGGCGCTCGGCATCAGCGGGGTGGACGTGCGGATCGACGAGCAGATCCGCCGGGCGAACCGCATCAGCCAGGAGCGCGGAGTGCTCCTGCTGGAGGTCGCGCCGGGAGGGGCAGCGGCGCGGGCGAGCCTGCAGCGCGGCGACGTTCTGCTGGCGCTGGGCGAGCGCCCGACCGACAGCGTCGGCGCGCTGCGCTCGGCGATCCAGGCGCTCAAGGGCAGCAGCCCGTGGCGGGTCAGCTTCCTGCGCGGCGGGCTGAAGCGCCAGGTGAGCCTCGTGCCGGCGTCGTAGCGGCGTTCCGGCTGGCGCCGGCGTAGAGATGTTCCGATGGGGCGTCTCTGCGCCGGCTTTGTTTTCGTGCAGAGAAGAGGCCGGAAGATCGCGTGTGCCGCGCCCGAACCGGCGGTACAATAGATGCACCAAAGGCGGCCGGTTGTACGTCCAATTGAGGAGCGATAGAGCGGAGGGCCCGATGAGCTTTCTTGACAATATTTCGAAGAAGATCTCCGAGGGCGTGGAGCGCGCCAAGTTCGAGGCCGAGAAGCTGCAGCGCACGGTCGCGCTGCAGAACGAGCTCGCCGAGATCAAGCGCCAGCTCGACGCCAAGCGCATGGAGTTCGGCGACCGCGCGATGGAGCTCTACAAGGCCGGCAAGATCCAGTCGCCGACGCTGGGCGAGCTCATGCGCGCGATGGAGCAGCTGCAGGTGCGCCTGACGCTGAAGGAGGAGGAGCTGAAGCTCGCGCAGAGCCAGACCTACGTCGAGCCGCAGCCGAGCCCAGGGGCGCAGAGCGTGCCGATCAACGTGGAGCCGGCGACGCCCCCGCCGTCCGCGCAGACGCGCCCCGGCGGCGCGCCCGACACCAAGGTCTGCTCCAACTGCAGCTTCCAGATGCCGTCCAGCGCTGTGTTCTGCCCCAACTGCGGGCTGCGCGTGGCGCCGTAGGGACGCCGTAGGCGCAGCGCGCTGTGCTCTTGCTGCGCCCCTACGGCGTTGGCACGACACGGTCCTGGTCGATCAGCGCCGGCATGCGGTCGTGGCCGGTGAGCAGGCGGTACTCGGGCGTGGGCGGGAGCGTGAGCATGTACACCCGCGCCAGGTCGCCGCGCCGCACCAGGAAGCCCTGGATCCCGTGGTCGATGCCGAACCAGACCTTCTTCTCGACTCCCTGGAGGGCCGGGATCACGACCGGCGTGGGCCTGAGGTAGTTCCACTTGCCGGCCTCCAGGCTCTCCACCCGCACCCAGCCGGTCTTGGGCAGCTTGACGCTCTCCTCGCGGTTGCCCCAGTCGAAGATGCGCAGCTCGCCGTCGACGAGCGCCGGCAGGATCGGGCGCGCCTGCCAGAAGACCGACTCGACCACGCCGCTCGCGCGGGCGCGCTCGAGCTGCTCGGGCGTGTAGACCTCGGACAGCGCCGCCTCGAGCGCCGGGTCATACTTGAAACGCACTCCGCCGCACATAAGCCCTCCTCACATGTGTAGGTCGCAGCGCGCTGCGCCTCGCAGTGCCGAATCATGATACCCCAACGAACATCTGTTCGTCATCGGTCTCCCGACTTATCCACAAAATCCCTTACACATCCACAGGTTATCCACTAGAAGCATGTCGCATGGCTGTGCTATAATGCGAAGAGGGATACCGCCGCGCCTTCTCGGAAGCCGATTGGTTATGTACACCAGGCGCATTCCGATGGGCAATCGAATGACAGTTCCAGGCCGCCCCACGGATCTCTAGGCCATGCGAGACTCTTCCGTGGAGGCGTCCGGCGCTGATGTTGTAAAGAGATTATGACCCGGCGCCGCCCGCTAGCCACCGGCGGCCCGGGTCAGGTCTTCCTTCGCCAGTCTGCAATCTGCGGATCTGCAATAACCCCAGCGGGAGCGTGGAATGAACGACTTCGTCCACCTGCACGTCCACTCGGAGTACAGCCTGCTCGACGGGTACGCGGCGACGAGCGCGATCTGCGAGCGGGCGGCCGAGCTCGGTATGGACAGCATCGCGCTGACCGACCACGGCGTTATGTACGGGGCGATGGAGTTCTACACCAACGCCAAGAAGGCCAACATCAAGCCGATCATCGGCATGGAGGCCTACATGGCGCCCGGCTCGCGGGCAGAGCCGACCACCCGCGGCGGGAAGAACTACTACCACCTTCTGCTGCTCGCCAAGAACGAGACCGGCTACCGCAACCTGGTCAAGCTCACCACCCGCGCCCACCTGGACAGCAACGGCAAGGGCGTGTTCTCGCGCCCGCGCATCGACTGGGATCTGCTCGAGAAGTACCACGAGGGGCTGATCGTCACCTCCTCGTGCATCGCCGGCGAGGTGATCCAGCACCTGACCGAGCAGCAGAAGGAGCGGGCGCGCGAGACAGCGGCGCGCTACCGCGACCTGCTGGGCCCCGAGAACTACTACCTCGAGCTGCAGCTGCACGAGAACACCCCGGAGCTGGAGACGCTCAACGACGAGCTGCTGCGCATCTCCAAAGAGCTCGGCATCCCGCTGGTCGTCACCAACGACACCCACTTCGTCCGGCGCGAGGACCTCGAGGCGCAGAAGATGGTCATGGCCATGGGCTTCAACATGACCTACAAGGAGTTCTGCGCCAAGGGCTACGTGATGGACGAGAGCTACCACATCATGTCCGGCGAGGAGATGTGGCAGCGCTTCAAGCGCTACGGCACCGCGCCGCTGGAGAACACCCGGCGCATCGCCGAGATGTGCAACCTGAAGCTCGAGTTCGGGCGCGTCCAGCTGCCGCAGGTCGACATCCCCGAGGGCCACGACGCCGCCTCCTACCTGCGCCTCGTCTGCGAGGAAGGGCTGATGCGGCGCTTCAACGGCAACCCGCCCGAGGAGTACATCCGCCGGCTCGACTACGAGCTGGACGTGATCAACAAGACCGGCTTCCCGGACTACATGCTGATCGTCTGGGACTACGTGAAGTACGCGCGCTCGCGCGGCATCCCCTGCCTGCCGCGCGGCTCGGCCGGCGCCTCGCTGATCCTCTACTGCCTCGGCATCACCGATGTGGACCCGGTGGCGAACAAGCTGCTGTTCGAGCGCTTCCTCAGCCCCGAGCGCCTCGAGATGCCGGATATCGACATCGACTTCGCCGACAGCCGCCGCGGGGAGGTGCTGGAGTACATCGCCAGCAAGTACGGCCGCGAGAACACGGCCCAGATCATCACCTACGGCACGCTCGGCGCCAAGGCGGCGCTGCGCGACATCGGCCGCGTGCTCGACGTGCCGCTCAGCGAGGTGGACCGGATCGCCAAGCTCATCCCCGCGCTGCCGGTCGGCATCACGATCGCCCAGGCGCTGGAGAAGGTGCCGGAGCTGAAGCAGATCTACGACACCAACCCCGAGCTGCGCAACGTGATCGACTGGGCGCAGAAGGTCGAAGGGCGCATGAAGAGCGTCGGCACCCACGCCTGCGGCGTGGTGGTCAGCCGCAAGCCGCTGGAAGAGATCGTGCCGCTGCAGCGCACCACCAAGGACGAGAACGCGGTGATGGCGGCCTTCGAGGGGCCGACGCTGCAGAAGATGGGCCTGCTCAAGATGGACGTGCTCGGGCTCACCAACCTCTCGGTGGTGGCTGAGGCGCTCCAGTACATCTCGGAGACCACCGGGAAGAAGATGGAGCTGTCCGACATCCCGCTGGACGACAAGAAGACCTTCGAGAGCCTGAGCCGCGGCGAGACGACCAACGTGTTCCAGTTTGAGTCCGCCGGCATGACGCGCTACCTGAAGGAGCTCAAGCCGACCCGCGTGGAGGACCTGTACGCGATGGTGGCGCTGTACCGGCCGGGCCCGCTCGAGCAGATCCCGATCTACATCCAGAACAAGAACAACCCGAAGAACATCAAGTACCTGCACCCGATCCTCAAGCCCATCCTCGAGGACACCTACGGCGTGATCGTCTACCAGGAGCAGATCATGCAGCTGCTCCAGGACATCGCCGACTACACGCTCGGCCAAGCGTACATCGTGATCAAGGCCATCAGCAAGAAGGACAAGAAGCTGATGGCCGAGAACGAGGTCAAGTTCAAGGAGGGCTGCCTCAGGAAGGGGCTCACGAAGCAGCAGGCCGACGAGTTGTGGGAGCTGATCCTGCCCTTCGCCGGCTACTCCTTCAACCGGCCGCACTCGACGCTGTACGGCCTCTTGAGCTACCAGACGGCCTGGCTCAAGGTCAACTACCCGGTCGAGTACCTCGCCGCGGTGCTGAAGGGCGCCGGCGGCGTGACCGAGAACATCACCAAGGCGGTCAACGAGTGCCGCGCGCGCGGCGTGACGGTGCTCGGGCCGGACGTCAACACCAGCGGGCTGGACTTCAGCATCCGCCAGTTCCGCGACCCAAGCGACGGGCAGGTGAAGCGCGGCATCCTGTTCGGCCTGTGCGCGATCAAGGGCGTGGGCGCCGGCCCCATGGAGGCGCTGATCCGCGAGCGCGAGCGGGGCGGGCCGTTCAAGAGCCTCGAGGACTTCTGCGACCGGGTGGACCGCCACGCGCTCAACCGGCGCGTGCTGGAGAGCCTGATCAAGAGCGGGGCGATGGACAGCCTGCCCGGCACGCGGCGCCAGAAGCTCGCCATCCTCGACCAGGCGATCGAGGCCGGCGCCAGGGCGCAGAAGAACCGCGAGACCGGCCAGATCGATATGTTCGGCGGGCTCGCGAGCGAGGGCGACACGTCGGTCTCGTCCATCCCGCTGCCGATCATCACCGAGACCGCCGACGACCGCAAGGAGCAGCTGACCTGGGAGAAGGAGCTGCTCGGCGTCACCTTCTCCAGCGACCCGCGCAAGCAGGCGCTCGAGACGATGGATAAGTCCGACCTGACCCCGATCGCCGACCTGAAGGACCCGGAGCGGGCCGAGGAGCTGATCGGCAAGACGCTCACCTTCGCCGGGCTGCTCACCGGCGCGCGCCGCATCTCGACCAAGAAGGGCGACAGCATGCTCGTCGCCATGCTGGAGGACGAGACCGAGGAGACGGTCGAGCTGGTGGCGTTCCCCAAGAGCTTCGAGAAGTACCGCGACCTGCTTCAGGAGGACGCGCTGCTGCGGGTGACGGCCAAGGTGGACCGGCGCAACGACGGGGTCCAGCTGGTGCTCGAGGCCGCCGCGCCGCTCGACACGACGGCCCCGCCGCCTGACACAGGGCTGCCGACGGCGATGGACCTCGAGGGGATCGCGGACGCCGATGTGAACGGCGGGGCGGCGGACGTCGCCGGCGACGCACCCGTGCCGCCGGCCAACCCCGCGCCCGCCGACCCTGCGCCCGCCCCGTCTCCGGCCGCCCCCGAGCCCATCGCCGCGCCGGTGTCGATCATCAAGCCGCGGCCGAAGCCGGCGACGAACGGCAACGGCCACGCGAACGACCACCGCGCCGATGGGTCCGGGCGCCCCAACGGGAGCGACGCGCCGGCACGGAGCACCGCGACGCTGCGCCTGCGGCTCCCGGCCGCCCGCGACTTCGACGTCGGCGTGCAGCTGATGCAGCAGGTCTACGAGGTGCTGCGCGAGAACAGCGGCGAGGACACGGTGATCATCCACCTGCCGCGCGACAACGGCACGGTGCTTATGAAGGCGCGGTCCGGCGTCACCTGCACCGACGCGCTGATCGACCGCCTGAGCGGGATTCTCGGCCCGGAGCGGGTGGCGGTGGAGTAGCGGCTACGCCTCGCTGGGGCGCAGCGCCGTGCTGCGCCCCAGCGAGATCACCGCCAGCAGCGTGATCAGCAGGAAGGGGATGCTGATCAGGTTGAGGTAGACCCAGCCCGACGAGAAGACGACGATCCCGGCGGAGAGCGAGGCCAGCGCCTGCACGCCGAAGATGGTGAAGTCGTTGGTCGCCTGGGCCTTGAAGCGCTCCGCCGGCCGGTAGGCGCGCGCCAGCAGCACCGTCCCGCCGACGAAGAGGAAGTTCCAGCCCACCCCGAGGAGCACGAGCTCCGCCCAGTAGTGGACGAGCTGGCTGCCGGTGATGCCGAGGAGGACGCTGCCGAACAGCGTCAGCACCCCCAGCACCATGAGGCGCAGGACGCCGATCCGGTCGACGAGGAAGCCGGTGAAGAGCGACGGGAGAAACATGGCGATCACGTGGCTCTGGATCACCCGCGCGGTCTCGTCGATGCTGTAGTGGTGCATGGTGTGGAGGTGGATCGGCGTCGCCGTCATGGTGAAGGTCATCACGCCGTAGCCGACGGCGCCGGCGAGCAGGGCGACGCGGTAGACCGGCTGGGCCACGATCTCGCGCAGCGGCCGCTCCTCCCCAGGCGCCGCCTTCCCCTCCCGCACCCTCAGATCCCTGAGGAACAGCAGCAGCACCGCCAGTGACGCGTACAGGAGCGCGAGCCCGACGAAGGAGCCCACGTACTCGACGGCGAACCAGTCTTTGAGGCGCCTGCCGACCTCCGGCCCGATGAAGCCGGCCAGGATGCCGCCGACCAGGACGAACGACACGGCGCGCCCGGCGAAGTGTGGCTCGACGCTCTCGGTGGCGGCGAAGCGGTACTGCTGCACGAACGCGCCGTTCATGCCGGTCAGCAGCGTCGCGCAGCAGAACAGGACGAAGCTGCCCGCCCAGACCGCGTACGCCGCGATCAGGGCCGCCACCACCGCCCCCAGCGCGCCGAACACAAAGCCGGCCCGGCGCCCCACCCGCCGCATCAGGAGCGAGGCCGGGACCGTGGAGAGGGCGATGCCGACCACCTGGATCGTGATCGGGAGCGTGGCGAGCGTGGGCGCGGGGGCGAGGCGCGCGCCGACGATCCCGCCCACGAGCGCCATCAGCGAGATGCCCGAGCTACCGATCGCCTGCCCGATACTCAGCAGCGGGATGTTGCGCGAGCGCATGTCCGGCCTTTCGTCATCGAGGAGATCGGGCTAGTAGCCCGCGGCACCTCCGGTCACTCCTCCGTAATGGGCACCAGCCACTCCATTCCTTCGGGCGATCGCTGGGCGCTCCAGCCCGTGCCCGAGGCCCCCTCGACGCGCCACCAGGTGTAGCCGTCCGCCTCCTCCGGCCCCTCGAGCAGCCGGACCTCCTCACCCTCGGAGAAGGCCGCCCGCGCCGGCGCCTGAAGGCCCGGCCCCTCGCGCGCGCGCAGCGGCCGCCCGCCGGTGTTCGACACGCGCGCCAGGCCGCCGACCCGCAGCACAACCGGTGTCGGCGACGGCACTGTGGTGGCGGTGGGGAAGATCGGCGTCCGCTCGACGGCCACCTCGGCGACATTCGAGACGGCGGTGGGCTGCGCGGTCACCGCCGGGGCTCCGATCGTCTGCGGGGCGCGGCGGCCGAGCACGCTGTACGCGCCGACGCCCAGCCCCAGGAGCACCACGGCGACGATCGCGAGCCGGAACACGAGCGGGCGCGGGCCGGAGCCATCGCCGAGCCAGTAGAGCCGACGCCGGGTCCGGTTGTAGCCACGCCGGTAGTGGTAATAGTGCTCGTAGTAGAAGGGGTGCGGCGTACCCTGCTCGGCATCAGCCACGCCGCGACGGTACATTTCTTCGGTATCCATCGCGCACCTTCGCGCGGCCCGTGTTGGCTGACGCAACACCGGGCATAGCGATGCGCCAGCGGCACTTCCCATCCGTGACGGCGCCGAGGAGAGCCGCTCCGGCGCACAGAACCCAGATCCTAATCAGCTAACGATCAAATCGTCACGACCCAGCTCGCGGAGAATGCGCGGGTACATCTCGTACATCGGCTCGACCGCGGGCAGCAGCTTGAGGATCTTCGGGATCGGCCCCCTCGCGACGATCTGGCGGCGTGCCAGCGCGGCCATCAGGTTCACCTTGCCGTGCCAGAACTGATGCGCCACATCGGCCTTCATGCTCATCTCCACGTCCGGCTTCAGGCCCGTGTCGTCACCCCAGAGCACGTCGAAGTAGGCATCCTCCTGGGTGGGCGGCGCAGCGGCATTGATCGTCACCACAGCAGCCGGCTCCTCGTAGCGGAACTGGATGACGAGGTGCGAGTCGCGGATCTTCGGGGCGATCCGGCTGTCTCGCTTCGCTTCATCGTAGAGCTTCCCCAGGCAGGTATACAGCTCATCATAGCTCTTGAAGACCGGCATGCGCTACTCCTTTGAGCTGGGGGAAAGAAGCCTTCGCATTATAGCACACCGTCCCTCGCCCAACTAGACCTCGTCGCGGTCGTCCGGCAGCAGCGCGCTGGAGGCGTGGCGCAGGAAGATCAGGCCGGCCTCCATGCGGTTGCTGACCTTCAGCTTGCCGATGATGTTGCTGACGTGCTTCATCGCGGTGTGGTAGCTGATGTCGAGCCGCTCGGCGATCTCGCGGTTGCCGATCCCCTCCGCGACCAGCTGCAGGATCTCCACCTCGCGCGGGGTGAGCTCCTGGAGCCGCGCGGCCGGGCCGCTGAGCGCCGGTGGGCGCGCCGCCCTGCGCATCACATCGGCGCTGAACAGCACCCCGCCCTCCATCAGCCGCCGCACGGCGGTCAGGTAGGAGGAGGGGGGGAGATCCTTCGAGAGACAGCCGCCCGCGCCGGCGAGAAACGCGGCGCTCTGCAGCGAGCGGGCCTCGTGCTCGTAGGCGACGAGCAGCAGCACTGGCAGCTGCGGCTGGAGGGCGTTGAGCATGCGGATGTAAGCCAAGCTATCCACCCCCGGCAGGTAGCGGTCGAGGATCAGCAGGTCCGGCTCGCCTTCGATCATCCCGCGGTCGAGCGCGTCGCCGTCCTCGGCCTCTACCACCACCTCGTGGCCGCCGTTCGTGAGATGGTAGGCAAGGCTCTGCCGAAATAGCGTTTGCTGATCGGCTAGTACGATGCGCGCACGGCGTGGCGCCATGTCACGTCTCCGCTACAGCCGCATCCCATCTGTCTGCTGCTCAGCCCGCGGCGTTCAAGGGCGCGCAGAGCATTTGTTCTGGCGATCTCAGCAGTCCCCAGTGTGGCGTGCTAGACCCCAAGCACCCACACCTACCTAGACTCAGGTATAGTAATACCCAATCTCAGGTACCTGAATCCCAGCACGAAGGCCTACTAGTATTTGTATACAGCTATACCAGTATCCCAGTACCTGGGGAAAGTTAGCGCATTATAACAGGCTGAAGCGATTGAAAGATAAGTTAAAGCTACTATAGCACACAGACATGGCGTTGTGCTATGCTCCGAATAGTATTCGTTGACCGTTTCTTAAAAAACCGGCTCCGGTCTGCAATGCTTATCGACACCACCATCCGCTCCCCCAATAACGCCCCGCGCGGCAACCACACAATCTCGATGATCGTGCTGCACGCCACCGCGGGCTCGGCCCGCAGCGCGCTGGCATGGCTGACGAACCCAGCCGCGCGCGTGTCGGCGCACTACCTGATCGACAAGGGGGGGCACATCTACCAGCTGGTGCCCGATGAGCTAGTGGCCTGGCACGCCGGCCGGGCGAGCTGGCGCGGCCAGTCTGCGATCAACGAGATCTCGCTCGGCATCGAGCTTGAGAACGCCAACAACGGGCGCGACCCGTACCCGCAGGCGCAGCTGGACGCGCTCGTCGAGCTGACCCGCGAGAAGGTGCAGCGCTACCGCATCCCGCCGGAGAACGTCGTGCGCCACCTGGACGTCGCCGTCCCGCGCGGGCGCAAGAACGACCCGGCCGGGTTCGACTGGCCGAAGTTTCGCGCGCTGGTCTTCGAACAGCTACCGCCGCCGCCGCCCGAGCGCCCGCCCCGGCCAAGCCCGCCGGCCGAACAGCGCGCGGCGCTGGCGCGGGCGGTGCTCACGGAGGCCTACCGCCAGTCCGGGGCGGTCGAGTGGCCCGACTGGTCGATGGCGCGCACCGCCCGCGTCGAGTCGCTCGGGCTGCCGGTCGGCCCCTCGTTCGACCTGACCGTCGGGCGGCGCAACTACATCGCCCAGTCCTTCGGGCGGGACACGCTCGCCAGCCCGATCGGCGAGTGGCGCACGGTGATCCGGCTCGGCGCCGGGAAGATCGCCGGCGACCCGCTGCGCGAGGCGCTGGTGCGGGCGGTGTACGAGCAGGCCGGCGAGACCTACCGGCCCGACTGGGCGTTCCACCAGTTCGCCGAGCGCGAGCCGATCGGCCCGCCGCTCACGCCGAGCTACCGGCTCACCGTCGGCGGCGTCGAGTACGTCGCCGCAACCTACGCCCTGGATGTGATCTACTCGCCCGTCGGGCGCTGGAAGGAGATCGGCCGGCTGAGCGACCTGCTGCGGCGCAACGCCGAGCCGGAGCTGGCGGAGGCGCTTCTGGAGCGCATCTACGCGCGCGCCGGGAGCCGCCTGCGCCCCACGTGGCCGCTGTACCAGTACGCGCAGCGGGAGCAGCTCGGCGCCTCGCTCGGGCCGAGCTTCCGCGTATCGGTCGAGGGACGCGACTACGTCGCCGAGGCGTTCGCGCTCGACGCGCTCATCTGCGAGATCGGTCGCTGGGATCAGATTGAGCGCCTGAGCGCGCTGCTGGATATGTAGCCCCAACCAAAGCCGGACGTTCCCTCCCGCTTACGAACCCCGGCGCCACCACGACGTGGCCGACGAGCCCCGGTGCTCGCTGGACAAGAGTTTGTTTACTGGCGTCACTGAGGTAGCTCTATGATGATCTCTGCACCCCAGCTCCACGTCCGCACCGCGGGCCACGTCCGTGCCGGCTCCGGAAGCCGCTCTGGCCGCCTGCGCGAGCGCGCCGCGCACGGCGGCCTCATCGCCGGCACCGCCCTGCGCTGCTTGGTGCTCCTGCTCGGCGCCGTCTCGTGGGGCGGCGAGCTCGTGGACGGCCGGGCCCTCGCGGCCGGCGCGCTGGTCGCCGTGCTCGCCCTCGCCGCCGCCGTTGCCCGGCCGCTGCCCAGCTGGGGGTTACTGCTGGCGGACGGCGCCGCGCTCGGGCTGCTGGTGTACGCCACCGGCGCGGGCTCGAGCCCGTTCCTGACGCTCACGCTGGCGCTGGTCGCGCTCGGGGCGCTCGGCGAGGGCCGGCGCGACGCCCTGATCGGCGGCGGGATCGGGGTCCTGCTGCTGCTGGCGATGGGCCTGGCCGACGAGCCCAGCGCGGACGGGCTGCTGTTCAGCGTGGCGGTGGCGCAGGCGGCGGCGGCCGGGCTGGTGGCCTGGGCGCTCGGGCCGGGGAGCACCCTCTTCAGCGCGCGCCCGCACGAGGCCGACGAGGCGGGTGACGCCGCGCAGCGCTCGCTCGAGTGGCAGCGCCTGAACCTCTCGGCCGTTAGCACCTGCGCCACGCCGGAGGATCTGCGGCGGCGGGCGGCCGAGCGGGCGGTGCAGATCGCCGCCGCGCCGGCGACCGTCGACCTCGGCGACGGGCAGTACACCGGGCCGGGCGGCGCCTCGGGCTACACCTTCTCGTTCGCGGTGCGCGAGGCGGCCCCCGGGCGGATCACGGTCCACGGCACGGCGCTCAGCCAGGCGCAGCGCGAGGCGCTCGAGCACCTGGCGACGCTGGTCGGGATGCGCGCCTCCGAGCTGCGCTACGCCCAGAAGCTGGAGCGGCAGCAAGAGGCGATGCAGGCGCTCTGGGAGGCGGCCGGGATCGTGCGGCTCACGCCGGGCCTGGACGACACCGTGCGGCACGTCTGCCGGCGGCTCGCGGAGGCGCTCGAGCTGGAGTGGCTCGCCGTGGTCGGCCCGAGCGACCGCCAGACGATCGCCCCGCTGCTGGTCGCCCGCGGGCGCCCCGGCGACGCGCCGCGCATGCAGGGCGCCCAGCTGCGCGTGGCGGCCGAGGCCATCCGCACCGGCAGGCCGCTGGTGCGCAGCGAGGGGGACGCGGCGCTCGCCTGCCTGCCCATGCGCCTCGCCGGCGACACGCCGCTGGCCCTGGTGGCCCTGGGTGACACCGGCGAGGCTGGCACGCAGGCGCTGCTGATGGTGTTCGGGGACATGCTGGCGCAGGGGCTCGGGGCGGCCTAGCTCGACACGCCGTTCGCGGGACAAGCGCGGTGGGGCGGAGCCTCTCCCCCCGCCGCTCTGCCACAGGAAGAAGGGCGTGGCGGCCGCCGGCCTCCACATCTTCAGCCAGCGAAGGCCGGGCGCGGGGAGCGCCCACGAGAGAGCGCAGCCTCAGAGAACAAGCAAGAGACTATGGATATGGCAGAAACTATACAGATTGTGATGGCAGTGGTGCTGTTCGTGGCCGGCATGGCCATGCTCATCAGCGGCCTGCTGATCATCATGACCCGCGAGTACCAGGAGACGATGCGGGTGCTCTCCAACCAGTCGACCCGCCTCAGCGGCAAGGCGATCACCGACATCGGGGTGCAGCCGGCGCTCGAGGGCACCGCGCAGCTGCTCGAGTCGGTCACGCGGCTGGTGCAGACGGCGATCGGCACCGGCGCGTTCCTCTGCCTGCTGGGCACCGTGATCTGCGGGCTCAGCTTCTGGCTGCTGATGCTGCTGCGTGGCTAATGAAGCGGGGGATGACTATGACGCGAGCGCAGAACAGCTGGCTCCTGGGCTACCTGCGGACGCTGGCCGAGGGGCTGCCGTTCCGCGAGGCCCGCACCGTCGCGCCGCTGTGGCTGGCGGCCGAGCGCAGGGTGGCGCCGGGCCAGGCCGACGCGTGCGGGCCGGCGCGCCTGACGATCCAGATGGCGGCGGAGGTGTACCAGCGCCTGGTGGTGGCCGGGCCGGCCGGCGCCGGCAAGACGACATCGCTGCGCCAGCTGGCCAGCGGGCTGGCCGAGGCGATCCTGGCCGCCGAGGAGCGGGGCGGCTCACGCGGGCAGGCGCAGCGCGGCACGGAGGCGCTGCCGCTGCCGCTCTACGTCGAGCTCGCGCACTTCAGCAACGACCTCCGCGCGGCGCTGGAGATGTCGTTCGGCCCCGGCGCCCCGCCGCTCGATGATCTGGCGCGCGGCGGGCAGCTGCTGTTTCTGCTCGACGGGCTGGATGAGCTGGCGCCCGACGCGCAGCTGATGAGCCTCTCGGCCCTGGCGCGCGCGTTCGCAGGGCTCGGCGGGCAGGCGCGCTGGATCATCACCTGCCGCACCGAGAACCTGCCGCTGTTCCGCCCGTGGCTCGGCACAGCCGAGGTGCGGCTGGTCCAGCCGATGCGCTGCCGGGACGCGCTGGCGATCGTTCAGCGCCAGTGCGGCGACGAGCTGGCCGAGTGGCTGGGGCGCGCCGATGACCTGGCCAGCCTCGCCACCCGGCCGCGCTGGCTCAGCGGGCTGCTCGCGCTGGCCGAGGCGGGCGCGATCGCGGCGCCGTTCAGCCGGGGAGGCGTGCTCGCGGCCTGGATCCCGGCGGTGGTGCAGGCGGCGCTGGCGGCGCACGGGTGGCCGCCCGAGCTCTCGCTGGCGGTGAACGGGCTTCCGGCGCTCGCCGACGCGCTCGAGCAGAGCCAGCGGGAGTCGCTGCCGCTCGACCAGGCCGAAGCCATCCTGGCCGACCTGCAGCTGCCGGCCCTCGCCGCCGAGCGCTCCAGGCCCCGCGACGGGCGCGCCGACCGGTCACACCCGGCCGACGACCAGCAGGGGGCGGGCGGCAGCGCGATCAAAGTGCTGCTGGCGGCGGGCATCCTCACGCTGGACTACGAGCGCCAGCTGGTGAGCTTCCGCCACCCGACGCTGCGCGCCTTCGCCCAGGGGATGCTGCTGGCCCAGAGCGACCCGGAGCACTGGCCGGCCAGCGCGCTCGGCCGCGCGTCGTCCGACGCGGTGGTGTTCGCCTACAGCCTGTGCACCAGCCGCGAGGCCGCGCTGAGGCGGCTGCTGACGAGCGGGGCGGTAAGCCTCGCGGTGCGCTGCATGATCGACGCCGAGCCGCCCGAGCGCTTCGACGCCATGCTGGCGCGCAGCGTCTCGCTCACGCCGCCGCTGCGGGTGATGATCGCCGACGCCTTCGCCGCCGAGGGCATGGCGAGCGCCGCACGCGAGCAACTCGAGCAGGCCGGCGCCGAGGGGTACGATGAAGCCGGCCTGTTCGGGCGTCTCGGGGAGCTCTACAGCGCGGCTGGCGAGTGGCGCCTGGCGCGGGCCGCGTACGAGCAGGCCCTCGCGCGTGAGAGCGACGACCTGCGCTACCGGCAGCAGCTCGGGGTGGTCTACAGCCGCCTGGGCAACCTGGAGCAGGCGTCGGCCGCGCTCGAGAGCGTGCTCGACGCACAGCAGCGGCGCTGGGCCGAGGCCGCCCACGAGCTGGGCAACGTGTATCTGCAGCTCGGGCGGCTCGAGCGGGCGCTCGAGGTGTTCCGGCAGGCGAGCGTCTTTCTTCCGCGCGAGTGGAGCTACCGCCGCGCGGCGGCGGTGGCCCTGCGGCGGCTCGGGCGGCTGGCGGAGGCCGAGGCGGAGCTGTCGGCGCTGCTGGAGGCGGGCGACACGGCGCCCGAGACCTTCGCCGAGATCGGGCGGGTCTACGCCGAGACCGGGCGCCACGCGGAGGCCGAGGCTGCGCTCGCCAAAGCCGTGGCCCTGGAGCCCGGCGACGCCTCGCTGTACCTGCAGCTCGGGCGGCTGCGCCACGCGCTCGGCGACTACAGCGCGGCGCGGGCGGCGCTGCGGCGGGCAGCCGAGCTCACCCCCGACGACGCCGAGCTGCACTACGAGCTCGGCCGGGTCGCCGAGTCGTGCGGGGAGTACGAGACGGCGCTCGCCTCGTTCCGGCACGCCATCCGGCTGGCTCCCGGCAACGACCGCTACCTGCGCGCGCTCAGCGCCCTGCTGCACGAACGTGGCGAGGAGGACGAGGCGGTGGCCGTGCTCCGGTCGGTGCTCGAGCTGCGCCCGGACTCGCCCGAGGTGCTGGCGGACCTGGCGCGGCTGCTGTGGCGCGGCGGGCGCCACGAGCAGGCCCTGGAGGCATACCGCCAGGCGCTGGCGCTCGCGCCGGACAGCGTGGAGATCGAGCACGCGCTGGGACAGGCGCTGCGGCAGATCGGCCAGGCGCGCGAGGCCCTGCGCCACCTGCGCGCCGCCGCCGACCGGGCCCCGGACCGCCCCGACGTTCAGTTCGACGCCGCAGGGACGGCCGAGGCGCTCGAGATGTGGGACGAGGCGCTGGAGCGCTACGAGCGCGCGGTGGCGCTCGCCCCAGACCGGCACGAGTACGCGCGCGCCGCGGCGGCGCTCCACGCCCGGGCCGGCAACCAGCCGCGCGCCCGGCAGCTGCTCGCCCGCGCGCTACGCCATGCCCGGCGCGACGCCGCCACCCTGTACAGCGCCGGTCTGCTGCACAGCTCCGCGGGGCGGTGGGAGCGGGCGATCGCGGCCTTTCGCCGCGCGCTGCGATCCGCGCCGGACCCGCAGTACGCCGACGCCTACGGGCAGGCGCTGCTGGCCGCGGGCCGCCCCGACGACGCGTGCGCGGTCCTGAGCCGCGCGCTTCAGTCCACCCCCGAGGACGCCCGGCTGCTGCTGCGCTACAGCCAGGGGCTGCAGGCGCGCGGAGAGCTCGAGGCGGCGTACCGCGCGGCGCGCCAGGCGGCGCAGATGGCGGACACCGATCCTGCAGCGCTGCTTCACGCCGGCCAGCTGGCGCTGCAGCTCGGGCGCTGGAATGAGGCGCAGGCGCTTCTCGACCACGCCGCCACCCTGGCGCCGCAGCTGGGCGCGGCGCACCTGGGGCGCGCGCAGGCGCTGCTCATGCTCGGCCAGCCCGAGACCGCGCTGACGGCGGCGCGGGCGGCGGCGGAGCACGCGCCCGAGAGCGCCGAGGCCGCGCTGATGGTCGGGCTGGCGCTGGAGCGGCTCGGGCGCGACGCTGAGGCGCGGCCGGCGCTGGAGCGCGCGGTCGCGCTGCAGGAGACACAGGCCCCCGCGCTGACCGCGCTGCGCGATATCTGCGCCCGAACGGGGGACCTCGAGGCGGCGATCCGCTACGCGCGGCGCGTAGTCGACCTGCCCGCCGCGTCGGCCGAGGACCTGCTGCGGCTCGGCGAGCTGCTGGCGGCCACAGGCGCGCTCGACGAGGCCCAGGAGCTGTTCGAGCGCGCGCTGGAGCGCGGCGAGCAGCCACAGGCGCCGGATGTCGCGCCGGCGGCCGAGGCGGCCACCGTCCGCTTCGCGCGGCCGAGCCACTCCCCGGCGCCCGCCGGCCTTGTCGTCGCCCGGTCGCACGCCGGGCTCGGCGATATCTTCGCCCGCGCGGGGCGGTGGGACCGCGCCCGCTGGCACGCCGAGCAGGCGATCGCGCAGGAGCCGGAGCGCGCCGAGCACCGGGCGCTGCTGGCGCGGGTGCTGGCTGGGATCGGCGACGCGCGTGGGGCGATCGCGGCCTACACCGCGGCGCTGGAGCGGGCGCCCGACCGGCCCGACTGGCAGCGGGCGCTGGGCGACCTCTACCAGGCGGCCGGCGACCACGCGGCGGCGCTGCCGCACCTGCGGCGGGCGGCGGTGCTCGAGCCGCAGCCGGAGCACCACTACGCGGCGGCCCGCAGCCTGCGGGCGCTGGGCGATCTGGCGGGCGCGGCCGAGGCGCTGGAGCGGGCGCTGCTGCTGCGGCCCGACGCGCACCAGTGGCGGATCGAGCTGGCCGAGATCTACATCGAGCGCGGGTGGGACGGCGAGGCGGTGGCCGAGCTAGGGCACGTCCTGGCGAGCACGCCGGACGACGCGCGTCTGTGGCGCATGCGCGCGGGCGCGCACTTCCGCCTGCGCAACCTGGACGCCGCCCGCGCCGACCTGGTCCAGGCGCTGCGGCGTGACGGGCGCGACGCCGCGAGCTACGCGCTGCTGGCGCGCGTGCTGTACGAGCAGAGCTTCGACGCGCGGGCGCTGGATGCGGCGCGGCGCGCGGTGGAGCTGGAGCCGGCCGAGCCCGAGCACAGGGCGCTGCTGGCGCGCGTGCTGCGCGCCCTCGGGCGGCGGGCCGAGGCCGCCGCAGAGCTGCAGGCGGCGCTGGCCGACGGCGGGCCGGCGGCGTGGTGGGCCGACCTGGCCGAGGACTGGGAGAGCCTCGGGGAGACGGAGCGCGCCGCAGACGCCTGGCGTAAGGCGGCCGAGGCCGCTCCGGGCGACGCCACGCCGCGCTTCCGGCTCGGCAGGCTGCTCGCCAAGGCCGGCGACCTGCGCGGGGCGATCCAGCGGCTGCGCGAGGCCGTCTCGCTCCGGCCGGACTTCGCGTCCGCGCGGGCGCGGCTGGCCGAGATGCTCATCGCGCGCCTGGGCTTCGCCCTGCTCGAAGCCGGGGTGGAGGCCGGCCTCGCGGCCGTCATGGCCAAGGCGGGCGGCGACGACCAGACGGGTGAGCCGGGCTCGGCCGCGACGGCCGCCGAGGCGCTGGAGCATGCGCGCCAGGCTGTGGCGCAGAACCCGCAGGCGGCGGAGCACTGGCGCGCGCTGGGGGCCGCGCTGCGCGCCAGCGGCCAGACAGAGGAGGCCGTCGACGCCCTGCGGCGAGCGCACGCGCTCGACCCGGCCGATGCTGCGGCGGCCGGGCTGCTGGGCCTCGCCCTGCTGGAGAGCGGCGAGCCCGAGGCGGCAGCCAGCGCCTTCGCGGCCGCATCCAGCGCAGCGCCGGACGCGGCCGAGTACCACGGGCTGCTGGGCATCGCCTACCAGCGGCTGCTGCCGGCGCCGGAGGACCCGGCGGAGCCGGGGGAGGCAGCGGCGGAGGCCATGCTGGCCAGGGCGCGGGAGCCGCTGCAGCGAGCGCTCGCACTCGCGCCGCAGGACCCGCGCTGGTGGCACGCGCTCGGCGCGGTGGAGCAGGCTGGCGGGCGGCACGAGGAGGCGATCGCCGCCTTCGACCGCGCGCTCGAAGATGCCGAGCGGGCGGCGCCGGAGCCCGACGCCGCAGACCAGGCCGCGGGCGACGAGGAGCCGAATGCGGCGGCCGATCAGATGCCGGCAGGCGCCTGGACCGGCCTGCAGCCGGCCCTGAGCCTTGAGACCCGCCGCCTGCGCGCGCGATCGCTCTACCGGCTCGGGCGGCTGGCGGAGGCGCGCGCCGACCTGGAGGCGGCGCTGCGCGACTCGGCTTTCCGGCGGGCCGACGAGCTGTACCTGCTCGGCCGCATCGCCTTCGAGCAGCGGGACACCGCGGCCGCGAAGCACGCGCTGGAGGCGGCGGTGGAGGCCGCGCCCGACCACGTCCAGGCGCGCCTCTACCTGGGGCGGACGCTGATCGCCCTGGGGCAGGCGCAGGAGGCGGTCGCGGCGCTCGAGCGGGCCGTGGAGCTGCGCCCCGAGCACGCCGCGACGCTCGCCGCGCTCAGCGACGCCTACATGGCCGCGGGGCGCCACGAGCGCGCGCTGCAGTCGGCGGCGCGCGCCGTGCGGCTCGACCCGCGCTGCGGCGAGCACCACCAGCGCCTCGCGACGCTGTACGCGATGGGCGGCCGGCTCCACGAGGCGCGCGCCTCGCTGATCAACGCGCTGACCCTGCGCCCGGACGTGCCGGCCTGGCAGGCGCAGATGGGCGAGATCTGCCTGCAGCTGGGGATGGCGGGCGCCGCGCGGAGCGCCTTCGCGAAGGCCGCCGAGCTCGCGCCGGACGACCCGACCTTCGGCTACGCGCTGGCGCGCACGCTGGCGCGGCAGGGCAAGACGGCGGAGGCGCGCGTGGCGCTCGACCGGGCGGTGGCCGCGGCGCCGGAGCAGGGGGAGTGGCGCTACGAGCTGGCGCGCATCCTCGAGGAGCTCGGCGAGCGCGAGGCGGCGCGCACGCACCTGATCGCGGCGGCGCAGTTCGCGCCCGACGTGGTCGAGCACTGGCGGGCCCTCGCCGCCGCGCAGCGCGAGGCGGGCGATGTGGAGTGCGCCCGCGAGACGCTGGAGCGGGCGCTGCTGCGCTTCGGCGACAGCGCGCCGCTGCACCTGGCGCTGGGCGCGATCCTCGAGGAGCAGGGGGAGACGCCGGCAGCGATCTGGCACTACGAGCAGGCCGCCGCCAGCGCGCCCAACGTGGCCGAGCACTGGTGGCGCCTGGGCCGCGCGCAACTGGAGAACGGCGACGCGGCAGAAGCCAGGAAGTCGCTCGAGCGCGCCCTGGCCCTCGACCCGGACGCCGCCGAGGCCCACGCGGCGCTCGCGCAGATCTTCGCCGCCGAGGAGGACGACCGCGCCGCCCTGGCGCACATCCAGCGCGCGGCCGAGCTGGCCCCCGACGTGGCGCTCTACCAGGCGCAGCTGGCGGACGCCTACGCCCACATGCGGCGCTACGATGAGGCGCGCCAGGCGCTGGAGCGGGCCACCCGGCTGCAGCCCGACGACGCGGAGCTGCTGGCGCGCTACGGCGAGATGGCGCTCGCCGTCGGGCTCAACCGCGAGGCGCTGCAGGCGTTCGAGCGGGCGATCGAGAAGCAGCCCGACGAGGCGCGCTACCACTTCCTGGCGGGCCGGGCGCACCGCCGGCTGAAGCACTACGGCCGGGCCATCGAGCGCTTCCGCCGCGCGGTGAAGCTGCGCCCCGGCTACAGCGAGGCGATCGTCGAGCTCAGCACCCTCGGCCCGCTGGCGTTCGTCGCGCAGCACCTGCGCAGGGATGACCAGGCGGCCTGATCCAGCGCCGTTTCACCCGGGAGGCGTGGAGGCGCCATCCTCCACGCTCCCGCACTCCGCCGTCCTGCTGCGGCCAGGCTGCGGCAGGGCGCCAGCAGTGATAGAGCCACATCAGGAGATCGCACGTGATAGATGTCGATGTCAGCCTGACTGCGGCCGCTTCGCCTCGCCCCTCGGCAGTCGACTTCGGCACCGTGCGCCGCGCGGCGGAGCTCGCGCTGCGGCTGGGGGACTCGGAGGCGGCCTGGCGCGCGGCGCACACGCTGCTGCGCGCCTTCCCCGAGGCGGCCGCGCCGCTGACGCTGCTCGGCCTGGCGCTGCTCGAGGCCGGCAACGCGAGCGTCGCCGCCGACCACTTCCGGCGCGCGCTGCGGCTCAACCCGCTCGATGCCGGCGCGTGGGCCGGGCTTGCCGGGGCGCTCGCGCTGCTCGGGAAGCAACGCGCGGCCGAGGCGGCCCTGGCGCGCGCCGCCCTCCACGACCCGCTGGCCAGCGAAGGGCTCGCGCCGGGGGTCGCCCAGCCGTCGCCGCTCGGCCTGGGGGTCGTGTACCTGCGGCGCGGCATGCACACGCTCGCGGCCGCCGAGCTGGCTCAGGCGGTCGCAGCCCACCCTCGCCGCCGCGACCTGCGCGCCCACTACGCCGAGGCCCTGCGCCGCGCGGGCGACCTCGACGCCGCCCGGGCGCAGCTGGAGCAGCTGGACGACGGCGTACTGCCGGCGCTGTTTCTGCGCGCGGCGCTCGCCGGCGGTGCTCAGGCGCAGACGTTTCAGGCCCAGGCCGCGCGCCGCGACCCGGATGGCGCGCTCGCCCGGCGCTTCTTCGCGCCCGAGCCGCCCCCCTGGCAGCTGCACCCCGCCCCCGCGCTGCCCTGGACCGAAGGGCTCGACGGGCTCGAGCCCTACCTGCCGCTGCTCGGCGATGCGCCGGCCGGGCCGCTCAGCCGGGAGCTCGGGCTCACGACGAAGCGCGCGCCCCAGGCGGACCACCCGGCCCCTCACCGCCCCGGCTCACCGGCGCGACACCCCGCGCCCGGCGATCTGCGGGCGCCGACCGAGCCGGACCCCGATGTCAAGAGCTTCCTCGCCACCGCCGAGCGGCTCCGCACCCGGCTGGCGGAGGTGAGCGGCGGGCCGCGCCCGCTGGCGCCGTGGTCGGCCGGCCGCGGGCTGACGCAGGTGATCCTGAGCGGGCGGGGCGCGCTTGAGCGCCGCTTCGGCAGCGCCGCGGCCGAGGCGGTGGACCGGCGCCTCCGCGCGCTCGCCGACGCGCTGCAGCGGCGCGGGATCCAGGCGCACGTCTGCTACTACGACGACGCCGCGTCGCTCGACCTGAGCGGCGACGCGCGCGTCGCGCCCGTTCACCAGGACCCGGCGGCCATCCGCGAGCTGGTGCGGTCGCTCGCGGCCTCGCTCGCGGAGCGCGCGCGCGAGCTCGGCGTGCTACTGATCGTCGGCGGCGACGACGTGGTCCCCTTCCACCGGCTGCCGAACCCCATCCCCGACGACGACCCGCTGGTGCTCTCGGACAACCCCTACGCCAGCGATGACGCCGGCCACACGATCCCGCAGCGGATCGTCGCGCGGGTCCCCGACGGCGACAGCGGCGACCCCGGCCTGCTGCTGGCGGCGCTGGACGTGATGATCGCGCACCACAGCCGCAGGACGGAGCGCAGCCGGCTGATCCTGCCGCGCCGCAACCCGCGCTCGGAGCTGGTGGCCGGGTACTGCGCCGAGGTGTGGCGCGAGACGTCGCGCGAGGTGCTCGACGCGCTGGAGGCGGGCGCGCCGCTCCTGCACTGCCCGCCCCAGCGGGCCGAGGATCTGGACACGCGGGCGCTGGCACGGCCGCTGCTCTATCTCAACCTGCACGGCGCGCAGGGGCTGCCGAACTTCTACGGCCAGCCGGACGAGCCCTGGTCCGGCCCCGCCACGCGGCTGCCGGTCGCCCTGCGCCCGGACCAGGTGGCGGACGGCCTGGCCGCGGGCGGCATGCTGCTGTCCGAGGCCTGCTACGGCGCCGAGCTGAGCGGCCGCACGGTGGCGAACTCCATCCCGCTGCAGGCGCTCGCCTCGGGGGCGCGCGCCTTCGTCGGCGCCACCGTCAACGCCTACGGCAGCTCGCAGACGCCGCTGGTGGCGGCCGACCTGCTGTTCGAGCGCATGATGGCCCACCTGGCGCAGGGGCTCTCGCTCGGCGAGGCGCTGCACCACGCCCGGCACGAGTTCGCGCAGGAGATGTACCGGCGCCAGGGCTACCTGGACGACGTCGATGTGAAGACGCTGATTGAGTTCGTGCTGCTGGGGGACCCGTGGGTGTCGCTGGACGCTAAGCCCAGCGAGACGCGCTCGCTGTGGCCGGCGGCCAAGATCGCCGGGATCGAGCGCGTGCCGAAGCCGCGGCCGAAGGCCGTCCTCACTGAGCGAGACGTGCCCCAGGAGCTGGTGCGGCGGGCGCGCGAGGTGCTGCGCCGGATGCTCCCCGGCGGCGGCCGCGGGCTGCTGATCACCGCTCAGCCCAACCCGCGCCGGCAGCGCAAGGGCGACCCAGAGCAGATGCTGACGTTCAGCACCAGCGAGAGCCGGCCCACCGACGACGGCTACTACCTGACTCAGTCTGCGCACGTCACGCTCAGCGGGCGGGCCGTGGTCAAGGCCGTTCACACAAGGTGACGACGCTCAAGGAGAAGGCTATGCTGCACACCACCGACCCCTCCGAATCGCGCACGCCTCAGGAGCTCGCCGCCGCGCTCGGGGAGCGGCGCCGCAGGGGGTGGGCCGTGCTGGCCGTCCCGCCGCTGGCGCTGCTGATCGTCGCCGCGTCGGCCCTCGCCGATACGCCGGCCGATCAGGCGGTCGCGGCGCTCTCGCTCCTGGCGCTGGCCCTGGCCTCAGCCGCCTTCGCGGCCGCCCGGGCGTGAGGAGCGCTGTCCCGGCGATGCTCTACGGCCGCGCCGCGCCTGCGCCGCGCTCGGCCCGCTGCAGCTGCAGGATCTCGCGCAGGAGGCGGCGGGCCGTCTGGTCGCCGCGGAAGTGCTCGAGGAGCGCCTCCAGCTCGGCGCGCGCTCCCGCGAGGTCGCCGCGTTGCCGGGCGGCCTCGGCGGCGCGGTAGTAGGTCTCGCGCAGCAGGGCGCGCGCCTCCGGGTGGCGGGGATCGTCCTCCAGCAGCAGCCTGAGCGCCGCCCGCGCCTCCTCCCAGTCCCCGCGCCTCAGCGCGGCGCTCGCCAGCCGGCGGGCGCTGTCGTCCAGAAGCCGGCGCGCCCGCGGGTCATCGGCGTAGCGGCTCAGCAGCTCGAGCGACGCGCGGTAGTCGCCGCGCCGGAACGAGTCCTCGGCGTGCAGCAGCGCGAGGTCGCGCGCGTCGCCCGCCGGCGGGAGGGCGGCCTGGGCCTGCGCGATGCGCGCCTGGAACGTGGCCGTGTCCGGCGGGAGCGGGTGGGAGAAGCCGCTCCCGGCCCAGAGCAGCAGCGCGACCCCGGCGCCGCCGAGCAGCCTGCGGTAGCGCGCGAGCGCGCTGCGCAGCGGCACCCGGCCGTGGGCCGCCACGCGCAGCGTCGGCGCGTTCCAGGAGCCGCTGCCGCTCCGGCCGCGCACCACCACCTCGCCGCGCAGGCGGCCGCCCAGAAACACGCGCCCCAGGTCCGGGCTGAGCGACAGGGTCGCGCGCTCGCCCGGGGCGAGCGCGAGCTTCGAGCAGCTTCCGCGCAGCCAGCGCGGGAGGTGGACGTACAGGCTCGCGAACCGCCGGCCGCTGTTGACGATCGTCACGTCGCGGCGCAGCACCTCGCCCGGCAGCGTGCCGAAGTCGACCTCGGCCGCGTCGGCGGCGAGCACCGGGCGCTCGCGGCCGAGGCCGCGCGGGTCGATCTGCGCCAGCGCCGCGTCCAGCCCCAGGCCGCGGTCCGGCATCTGCCGCGCCGAGCGCAGCGCGCGGGCGAGGGATGCGTCGCCCCACCACAGCTCGATCTGCTCGGGCAGCCCGGCGTAGAGCCAGCTGGCGGCGGCGCCCCAGTGCGACAGGCACCAGGCGACGAGCGCCTGCCTGTCCGGGAGCCAGGTCCCGTCAGGCGCCCGGAGCAGCGCGCCGCCGGCCGCCGCCAGCAGCTCCTCGAGCCGCTCCCGCAGCGCCCGTGCGGGCGGCCGGCGGCGCGCGTCGCGGTCCAGCGCGCGGGCCAGCGTCTCGCCGAGCGGCCCGAGCTCCCCCAGCCGCGGGAAGCTGAACGGGTGGTCGCCGGGGTCGTCGTCGGTCGCCAGGTGGTAGAGGGTGGCCGCGAGCGCGTAGACGTCGCTCTTGGGGTCGCTGTGGCCGCGGTACTGCTCGGGGGGCGCGTAGCCGACGGTGCCGTAGGCTCCCCCGCGGCCAGTATTCTCCGCCCGCCGCCGGCGCGCCTGCGCCGCGCCGAAATCCACGAGGTAGATGCGGTCGCCGGACTGGTCGACCAGCAGGTTGGCCGGCTTGATGTCGTGGTGGACGAGCGGCTGCGGCCTGGAGGCCAGGTACTCGAGCACGCGGCAGAGCGCGACGCCCCAGCGCAGCACATCGGTGCGCGGGTACGGGGAGCCCGGTCGCCCCTCTGCGCCGCCGGCGGTCAGCCGCTGCTGGAGATCGACGCCGGCGATGTACTCCATCACCACGTAGACCCGCACGCCCTCCTGGAACGAGCCGATGAAGCGCGGGATAGCCGGGTGGCTGAGCGAGGCGAGCAGCCGCGCCTCGTTCGCCAGGCGCTCGCGCGCTGCCGCCGCCTCCCGGTCGTCGCACGGGTCGAAGTAGTCGCCGAGGGACTTGACGACCACCCTGCCGCCGCTCTCGCGGTCGTCCGCCAGGTAGAGCGCGCCCATCCCGCCTCTGGACAGCAGCCGCACGACGCTGTAGCGGCCGCCGAGCAGGCTGCCGGGCCGGGCCGCCGCGAGCGACTCGGGCTCCCCGCGGCTGGCGCGGCCGCACACTGGGCAGGCGCGCGCCTGCTCGTGGAGCAGCGTGCCGCAGTGCGGGCATGTGAGCGAGACAGTGCGCATACAGAAGACCCAGTGAGCGCGTCGGACCAGCGCGGGTTGCCAGCGAGCGGGTGATGCGCCGCCACTATTGTAGCCGATCGAGCGGCCCTTCGCAGCCCCGTTGACATAGAACAAACTGTCGTATACACTATGTGCAACTCAAAGGTTGCACATAGTGAAAGGCGGTGGGATGAGCTCAGTAGCAGTCGAGCGCAGCATCTGGATCGCCGCGCCGCGCGAGCGCGTCTGGCGCGCGATCACCGAGGCCGATCAGATCATGCGGTGGTGGGGCGGGGATCACTGGGAGATCAGCGCCCTGGAGGTCGGCGGGCAGATCAAGTTCGGCGACCCGAACGACCTCATGATCGCCAGGATCGCGGCCCTCGAGCCGCCGCGCCGCTTCGTGATCGAGTGGCCGCCGCAGGAGCAGTACCACTCGATCGCGATGTTCACGAGCTACGTGCTGGAGGAGGAGAACGGCGGCACGCGCCTGACTGTCACCGAGACCGGGTTCGAGTCCCTCCCGGACGACATCCGGCAGCAGCGCGTCGAACAGACCGCCCGCGGCTACGCCCAGGTGCTGGAGTCACTGAAAGCCTACCTCGAGCGCGCCTAGGAGCTATGGAAGACCGATCGCAACGACTGTTCGCTGCGCTGGCCGACCCGACGCGCAGGAGCCTGCTGCTGAACCTCGCGCAGCACAGCCCCAAGACGGCGACGATGCTTGCGGCGGAGTACCCGATCACGCGGCAGGGGATCCTCAAGCACCTCGCGCTCCTCGAGAGCGCCAATCTGGTGGCCGCCCACCAGAGGGGCCGCGAGAAGCTCTACACCCTGACGCCCGAGCCGCTGCGCGAGATCGACCAGTGGCTGCGGCAGCTCGGCGAGCTGTGGGACGCGCGCCTCCTGCGCCTGAAGGAGTTCGTGGAGTCAGGCGACGATGCCGGCTAGGCCGCCTGCGGCCCCAACGAGCGGGCGGCAGCCTCCGCGCGCGCCCGAAAGTCCGCCATGTCCACCACGCTGCCCTGCAGGCGCGCCTCCTCGGCGGCGAACGCCAGCAGGTGGCTCTCGAGCGACTCGCGCGCGCTGGTGAGCGGCGGCTCGACCCCGCGCAGCGCGCGGACGAACGAGCGCACCACGCCGAAGTCCCCGCCGCCGTGGCCGCTCGTCGCCGGCGGGATCGCCACCTCCTCGACGCGCCCGGTCAGGTGGTCGTGGATCTCGATGCTGCCCGTGCCCCCGCCGAAGCGGCCGCGCAGCGTCGCCCGCGTGCCGTCGTAGCGCATGCTGCGGTGCTCCTCGTGCGAGTGGCCGTGCATCACCAGCACCACGCTGGCGCCGGAGGCGAGCTGCATCGTCACCACCTGGTGGTCCACCACGTCGTTGTCGCAGCGGTAGACGCAGCGCCCGTACGGGCCGCTCTCGAGCGCGCGCAGCCTCCCCTCGTAGCTCAGGTCGTGCGTGATCGCCGTCACCGGCCAGTGGGAGATGTCCATGTTCAGGTACAGGCGGCGCGCGTCGAACGGGCAGTCCGGCCCTACCGGGCACGGGTCGGTGCAGCGCGCGGTGGCGCCGGGCGGGGCGTGCTCGGGCCGGTAGTGCATGAGCGAGCCGACCGAGCTCAGCCGCTCGACCGGGGAGCCCGCGTTCCACACCAGGATGTCGAGGTCGTGGCAGCACTTGGCGAGCAGCATCGGGCTGGAGGAGGCGACGTTGCGCCAGTTGCCGCGCACGAAGCTGTGGGCCATGTGCCAGTAGGCCACATTCTCGCGGTGCTCAACGGTGATGATGTCCCCCAGGCGCCCCGAGGCGAGGATGCTGTTGAGCGTCGCGAAGAACGGCGTGTAGCGCAGGACGTGGCAGATCTGCAGCAGCCGCCCGTGCCGCTCGGCGGCCTGCACCAGCGCGACGGTGTCGGCCAGCCGGTTGGCCATCGGCTTCTCCAGCAGCACGTCGTAGCCGGCCTCCAGCGCGCCGAGCGTCGACGCCAGGTGGTCGCCGTCCTGAGTCATGTTGAAGCAGGCGTCGGCCAGCCGGCCGGCGGCGAACATCTCCTCCCACGTGCGGTAGCGGCGCTCCGGCGGGATCCCGTGGTCGGCCGCGAAGCGCTCGCGGCGCACGTCGTCCGGCTCCGCCACCGCGACGAACCGCAGCTCATCGGGGTGCTGGAGGGCGTATGGCCCGTAGGCGTAGTAGCCGCGCCCGCCGGCGCCGCACATCACCGCTGTGATCGGCTCGCTCATGAGAGCACTCCTCAGTGTTATAGGGCGTACGCGATCGTGCCGAACGCTCTCCCTCGCAGGGAGGTGCGGAGGGCCGCTGGCCCTCCAGGGCTTTTTTTGCTGCTCTGCGGCGACACAGTCGCCGCAGAGCAGCAGAAAAGGAGTAGATTCTGGGGAGGCTTCGCCTCCCCAAACCCCTCCATCAAGCGCCACAGAGCGGCGGAAAGAAGTAGATTCTGGGGAGGGCTTCGCTTCCCCAAGCGCCTCCAGGGGCCGATGCGGTGGCCCTGTCACCGCGCCAGTCCCACAGAGTTACAGCAGGTCGCGGGCGGAGCGCGCCGCGGCCTCGAGCACGAAGCGGTCGTCCTCGGTCGTGCCGATCTCCACCGCCGCTGCCGCAATCGCGGACTGCAGGTCGGGGACCGGCGCCGGGCCGCTCGCCGGCGCAGCCTCGGGCGCCGAGCGGCCCGCCGGCTCCGAGGCACGGGGCTGCGGGACAGCAGGGGCCTGGGGCCGGGAGCCTCCGCTCTGCGATCTGCCGCCGGCAACCTCCCACAGCGGCCCCCGCGCCGCGCGGACCTCGCCCCAGCCGTACAGGCCGGACAGGAAGCGGATGTAGCCGGACGCGGCGGCGTCGAGCGTGTGCTCGCGCGCGACGTACTCGCGCGCCGCTGCGCCCATCGCCGCGGCAAGCTCCGGGCGGGCGGCCAGCAGCCGGCAGTAGGCCAGGATCAGATCGCCCTCGGCGAAGTCGGGGTCCACCTGCGCCGCAACGCCCGGCGGCAGCTCGACGAACGACCCGGTCGCGGTGACGAGCGTCGGGCGCCCGGCGCCGAGCAGGCGCAGCAGGCTGGCCGAGGTCTCGCCCGCGGTCGGGTGGCGCAGGTTCACGCAGATGTCGGCGGCGGCCACGTAGTCCTCGAACTGCGCCCGCTCCACGTAGCCGGTGACGGTGACGACGTCGGCGAGGCCGGCACGCGCCACCTCGCCCCGCAGGTCGTAGCTCGGCGAGACGCTGCCCACCAGCACGTAGCGCGCGTCGTACTCCTCGCGCAGCTCGCGCAGCGCGCGCAGCACCGAGCCGACCCGCTTGTAGGGGTTGATGTGGCCGAACGACGCGAGGATCAGCGCCTCCTGCGGCAGCCCCAGCCGCGCCCGCGCCTCGTCCCGCGGGATCTGCGGCGGCAGCGGCACGCCCATCGGCACCTGCGCCGCCGGGAGGCCGGGGCGGAGCGCCGCGGCCCGCTCCAGCACGTAGCGGCTGTGGGCGATCAGCCCCTCGGCCGCCGCCAGCGCGTCCTCGACGAACGGCATCTCGAACGCCGCGGCGGTGAAGCGCCCGCGCATCATCAGCCCGGCGACCCGCTCGCCGTCGGCCCCGTAGCGCCGGGCCGCCTCCGCCCGGTAGCGCTCGATATCGCCCAGCGTGACGGCGTAGTACTGCAGCATGAAGTGGTGCAGCACCCAGTCGTGCAGCACCAGCACGCCCGGCGTGCGCTGCATCGCGCGCCAGATCGCCGTGTGCGCCTGGCTGTTGCCGAGGTGGTACAGGAGCGCGTCGTACGGCCGGCGCCTGTGGTCGCGCTCCAGCCGCCCGATCGGCCGGACCTCCAGGTGGCGCGCCAGCTCGAGGTTCGAGGGGCGCAGCCCATCCTCCACGTACAGCGTGACGTCGGCGTACTGCGCCAGATACGGCAGCAGCTCCTCGCTGTAGTCCGAGATCCCCGTCGCGGCCGGGTTCACCGGGGACAGATAGGCGATGCGCTTCATCTGTCGTCAGCCGTCAGCGGCCGGCGGCCGCCGGTATCAGTCGAACGCGGCCTCGGTGCGGCCCCTGAGCGCATCCTGAAGCATGCGCACGCAGCGCGGCATCAGCGGCGGGAGGTGGTCGGGCGGGTAGTAGCGCAGGCTCACGAACTCGCTGTAGTCCGGCGTGAGCACGCCCCCCACCACGCGGCAGGCGAAGAACGCAGTGACGATCTGCGCCTGGTCGCCGTTCGGGTAGGTCCACTCGAAGTCGCGCCCGGTGTAGAGGCCGATCAGCCGCTCGACCTCGACGTACAGGCCGGTCTCCTCCTGCACCTCGCGCACCAGCGTCTTCGCCGGCGTCTCGCCGAGCTGCACGACGCCCGACGGCGGCGCCCAGAGCATGACGTCGGCGCGCTGCCCGAGCAGCACGTGGCCGCGGCTGTCGGTGATAAACGCGCTGGCGGATAGCTGCAGGATCCGCTGGTGGCCGACATAGCTCCGCAGCCAGCGCACGTAGTTCACAGTCATCGCCAGCTTCTTTCCGCTTCTGTTCGGGCTGGTCCGGGGCGCCATTATACCACCGCCCACGTTGCCCTTTGTGCTACAATGCAGATCAGCTAGGGCGCGCGGCCACCCGCGGGCTGCTCGCCGCCGCCCCATATGCGGATCGTAGACCTATGGAAATCCTGCTCGCCGTCGTCAAGTACACCTTCGTCGCCCTGCTCGCCGCCGAGGTGCTGCTGATGCTGCGCGCGGTGGTCCGGCTCGCGCGCGAGAAGGCCCGCGCGGCGCAGGCCGCCCCCGCCGCCGAGGAGTGACGCGTGCGCTACGTCCTGATGCACGTCTCAGACCTGCACGCCGGCCCGCCGTTCAACCCCGCCCTGGCGCGCCAGCTCGCGCAGGAGGCCCACGAGCTGCGGCCGGACCTGCTGGTGGTCTCGGGCGACCTCGTGCAGCGCGCCGACTTCCCCCACCAGTGGGCCGTCATCACCGCCTACCTGCGCACGCTGCCCGACCCGAAGCTGATCGTCCCCGGCAACCACGATGTGCCGCTCTTCAACGCCTTCAACAGGGTCTTCAGGCCGCTGAGCGTCTACCGGCGCCACATCTCGGAGAACGTCAACCCGGTGTTCGAGCGGCCCGGCCTGGTGGTGGTGGGCGGCAACACGGCCCACGGCCTCACGGTGGACGGCGGCTACATGAGCAGGAGCCAGATGGCCACGATGGAGCGCATCTTCCAGCGCTACCCGGACAGCACCTGCAAGGTCGCGGTGCTGCACCACCACGTGGTCAACCCGCCCGGCTCGAGCGGGCGGCGCAAGATCCGCAACGCCGAGGCGGTGGTCGATATGCTCGACCGCTGCGGCGTCGAGCTGCTGCTCTGCGGCCACATCCACGTCTCGTACATCGGCACGACCCTCGACGTGCGCCCGGACCTGCGCCAGGGCACGATCATCTGCCAGAGCGGCACGAGCACCTCCAGGCGCGGCAAGGGCCGCGAGCGCGGCAAGAACTCGTATAACGTGATCGAGATCCGCGACACGACGATCCGCATCAGCCAGCACCTGTTCCTCGAGGACGCGCGCCGCTTCGTGCCGGTCGCCGAGCATGTCTTCCCGCACCGCTCCGCGGGCGCCTACATGATCCCCCGCGGCGAGCGCGTCGTCGAGGCGGACGTCTAGGGCAACTCCGCACGCGCCGCCTGAGCAGGCCCACGAGAACCAGCATGTCGCACGACCAGGCCACCTCCGAGCGCAAGGCAGACACCGGGCCGCTCCCGGCGCTCCCTACGGCGCCCTCCACGCCGCCGAACCGCCCGGCGCGCCGCTGGTGGCTGTGGGCCGCCGCCGGCGGCCTCGCCGCGCTGGCGCTCGTCGCCGCGCTGCTGCTCGCCCTGCAGGCCAACGCGCTGGCCGACCAGCGGCCGGTCGAGACGGTGCGCGGCTTCATCGCGGCCCTCGAGGCGCGCGACGCCACGCAGATGCTGGCCCACGTCGAGCCGACGGTGCTCAAGCGCCAGATCGGCCCCGAGGTGCGCGCCTACGTCGAGTACATCAAGGAGATCCGCTTCGACGACGCGCGCTACGAGCTGCTCTCCAACGACGGGGAGCGGGCGCGCGTGCGCATGACCGCCACCATGCGCTACACGATCGACTACGGCGAGGAGCGCAGCGGCGAGCGCCCGATCGACGCCACCTACGAGCTGCGCCTGGTCGAGGGCGCGTGGTACCTGAGCGGGGTCGAGCTGCCGCCGACCTAAAAAAGCGATGCCGGCTGCTCCCTGCGCGCGTTCCTGCTTCGCAAGGTGCCGTGCCCGCCCGGCACCCGATCGCGCCCTCGTACTTGCTGCGGCCCCACCGGAGCCCCGGGCGGCCGCAGGGCCTCCGGCAGTGGCCCATACCATCATCACGTGAGGCGTGTCACATCGCTATGAGCCACCGCATCCTCCTCACCCTCCTCGCCGCGATCCTGGCGCTCGCGCCGACGGCCTCGTCCGCGCAGGAGATCCGCCCGAACGACCCCGGCTACCCCGACCAGTGGGCGCTCGAGACGGTCGGCGCGCCGTGCGCCTGGGCGCGCGCCACCGGCAGCCCGGCCGTGACCGTGGCGGTGGTGGATAGCGGGGTGGACCTCGGGCACCCGGACCTGGTCGGGCGGCTGCGCGCCGACGGCGCCGACTTCGTCGACGGCGACGACGACCCGAGCGACGAGAACGGCCACGGCACGAACGTCGCCGGCGTGGTGGCCGCCACGCTCGACAACGCCGAGGGCATCGCCGGGCTCGCGCCCGACGTTCAGATCCTGCCGGTGCGCGTCATGAACCGCAAGGGGTTCGGCACCGACCGCTCGATCGCCCGCGGCATCCGCTACGCCGCCGACCGCGGCGCCCGGGTGATCAACCTCAGCCTCGGCGCGACGCTCATGGTCAGCGCCGACACCGTCTCCGAGCAGGTGGCCGACGCGATCCGCTACGCCCAGGAGAAGGGCGCGCTGGTGGTCGTCGCCGCCGGCAACGACTTCGTGCCGCTGCCCAACGCGATCGTCGGCGACAACCCCGACGTGCTGGTGGTGGCCGCCACCGACCCCTACGACCGCAAGGCGGACTTCTCGAACTCCGGGCCGTGGGTCAACATCGCCGCGCCGGGCGTGCAGATCCTCTCGACCATGCCGACCTACGAGGTCTATCTGACCAGCGACGAGGTCCCGCGCGACGAGCGCTTCCGCGAGGGGTACGACTACATGAGCGGCACGTCGCAGGCGGCGCCGTTCGTCTCGGCGCTCGCGGCGCTGCTGTTCTCCGCCCACCCCGACTGGGACGCCAGGCAAGTCGCCCAGCGCATCCGCGAGAGCGCCGTCGACATCTCGGACCTCAACCCGTTCATCGAGCTCAGCGGCGGCCGCATCGACGCCTGCGCGGCGCTCGGGGACGTGGCCGCCCAGCTCCCCGCCGACGAGCCGCTCCCCGCCGACGAACCCGTCCCAACGGCGCGGCCCGGCCTCGAGATCCCGACGCCGGTCACCGCGCCCTCCGGGGATGCGCGGGGGCGCACCGGCGTGCGCAGCCCTTTCAGCTCCCTGCCGGTCATCGCCGCGCTCACCTGCGGCGCCCTGCTGCTGCTGACTCTCGCCCTCGCCGTGATCGGCCTCGCGATGCGCAGGCCCGCGCGCCGCGCGCCGCCCCCGGCGGTGCCGGTGTACGCCCCGCCGGCCCGCAGAGATGCCGGGGCAGGTGCGCCTGCGGGCGGGCGCTACCCGGCGCCGCCAGCCCCCGCACACGCAGCCGCCGGCTGGGGCACCCTCACAGTGATCGCCGGCCCCGCGCAGGCGCGCACCTACACGCTCGCCGGCGCCGCGGTGCTGATCGGGCGCGAGTCCGACTGCTCGGTGATGCTGATCGGCGACGGCACCGTCTCCCGCCGCCACGCGCTCGTCCGCAACAACGGCCAGCTCGTGACCGTCGAGGACGCCGGCAGCACCCACGGCACCTACCTGAACGGCCGGCGCGTCACCGCGGCCCAGCCCGTCCGCCAGGGAGATGTGCTGCAGGTCGGCCAGACGCTGCTGCGCTTCGGCTAGAGAGGTGTGGCGGGCCACAGACCCGCCACGGATACTGCTGAGTTTCGCCGCTTTGCGACAGCGAAGCTGTCGCAAAGCGGCGAAATGCTTCTGGGGAGGTTTCACCTCCCCAATCCCACCGCCGGGTGTCGAGCGAAGCCTTACCGCACTGCAGAGCGGCGAAACCGTTTCGGGGTGCGGCGGCCTCGCCCCGCAATACCCCATCCCATCGCCACTTGACGCGCGGGCCAAACGGGTGTAGCATAGCACTCGCTGTCCTATAGCATATGCAATAGGACAACTTTACTGCCCTCGCGCCGGAGCGATGCCGTGATCAAGGACCGTGTCACCGCCGAAGAGATCGAGGCTGCGATCGCCAGCCGCATCAGCGCGGGAGTGTACGCGGCCGGCTCGCCGCTCCCCTCGCTGCGCGAGATCGCCCAGGAGCTCGGCGCCAACCGCAACACGGTCAACAAGGCGTTCCGCACCCTGCACGCCGCCGGCATCCTCGAGACCCGCCCGGGCAAGCGGGGCTTCTTCGTCTGCCGCGCGCCCGCCACAGACGGCGTGAGCAACCGGCTCCGCAAGCAGGCCTACGAGCTGGTGTGGCAGGCGATGGCCGCCGGCATCCCGCGCGACCAGCTGATCGACGACATCTCGAAGCTCGTCGACCGCATCTACGGCTCGGGCGAGATCCGGGTGATCTTCTACGAGTGCAACCAGCACGACAGCGAGCTGCTCGGCGCCGAGCTGGCCCGCCTGCTCAGCCAGCCGGTCGACACCGGCCTGCTCGACGATCTCGAGGCCAACCCGGAGCCCCTCGCCGAGCAGTACGACCTGATCGTCACGACCTTCCACCACCTCGCCGCCGTCAACCGCGCGCTCGTCCACCACCTGGACAAGGTGGTCGGCGTCGACACGCGCCCGACGCCCGACGCGCTGCTCGGGATCGCTCGCCTCACGCAGCCGCGCATCGGGCTGGTCTGCACGCTCGGGAACACCGCGCACATGCTCAAGCACCTGATCTACAGCTACCACCCCGACTGCACCGTCCAGGCCGCGCTGATCGACTACCCCCACGAGGTCGAGCTGCTGGCCCACTCGTGCGACCACCTGGTGGTCACGCACACGTGCGTCGATCAGCTCCGGGAGCTCACCGACCGCATCCCGGACGTAGTGATCGAGTTCCGCATCGACGAGCAGTCGATCGACTATCTGCAGCAGCGGATCAGCGAGACCCGCCGCCGCAAAGCCGCCCCCGCCACCCTCTCGGCCAGCCGGCCGCTGTACCAGGAACGAACCTAGCTATGCCAGACACGCGTGATCTCCAGCTCTCGAGCGGCGCGCTCGACTATACTGTCGTCCGCGACGGCGCCCTGCGCCTCGCGCGCTTCGGCCTCCCCGCGCTGGAATGGGCGGCCGAGACGTCCGGCCTGTTCGGCGCCGTGGTGGACGGCCAGCGCATCGACGCCCGCGCCCCGGGCCTCGCCCTGCAGGACGTCACCTTCCCCGAGGCCCGCGCCGGGAGCCGCCACACGACGCTGCACCTGCTCCACGAGCCGTCCGGCATCGCCATCGACCACCACACCATCAGCTACGCCGGCAGCGCGCTGATCGAGACCTGGTTCGTCCTCACCAACCGCGGCGCGCGCCCGGCGCGCGTCACGCGCCTCGACTCGGTCGCGCTCGACCTGCCGGCCGGCGCCTACGAGCTGCTCTCGTACACGAGCGACTGGGGGCTGGAGGGCGAGCCGCAGCGCGCGCAGCTCGCCGGCGAGGTCACCCTCGAGTCGCGCGCCGGCCGCTCCTCCAAGGGCCACTTCCCCTGGCTCGCCCTGGTGCGCGACGGCGCGAGCCTGCTCTCGGCGGCGGTGGTCTGGTCCGGCAACTGGGCGCTGCGCCTCGCGCCGCTCCCGGGCGGGGGCTTCCAGCTCACCGGCGGGCTGCACGACTGGGAGTTCTTCGCCGACCTGGCGCCGGGCGAGTCGATCGCCGCGCCGCCGGTGGTCGTCGCCCTGGCCGAGGGGAGCGACACCAACGCCGTGGCCGCGCAGTACGCGCAGGTGGGCCGCGAGCACTGGTACCCGCGCAACCAGCTGGCGGCCAGCCGGCCGGTGGAGTGGAACCACTGGTGGAGCTACGAGGACAAGACGATCGACGAGGCCACCTTCCGCGCCAACGTCGACGCCGCCGCCCGGCTGGGCGTGGAGGTCTGCACGCTCGACGCCGGCTGGTTCGGCGCGGCCGACCCGGCGACGCACTGGTACGAGCAGCGCGGCGACTGGGACATGGTCAACACCGCGCGCTTCCCGAGCGGCATCCGCGCGCTCTCGGACTACACCCGCGCCAGGGGCATGAAGTTCGGGCTGTGGTGCGAGATCGAGGCGATCGGCAAGAGCGCGCGGCTGGCCGAGGCGCGCCCGGAGCTGGTGGCGACGCGCGGCGGCGAGCGGCTCGGCTACGTCTGCATGGGCAGCCCGGCCGGGCAGGAGTGGGCCTTCCAGACCCTCGACCGCCTGATCCGCGAGCACGGCTGCGACTGGATCAAGCTCGACTTCAACCTCGACCCGGGCGCCGGCTGCGACCGGACCGACCACGGCCACGGCGCGGGCGACGGCCTGTACGCCCACTACCGGGGCTACTACCGGCTGCTCGAGCGCGTGCGCGCGGCGCACCCCGAGGTGGTGCTCGAGAACTGCTCGTCGGGCGGGCTGCGGATCGACCTGGGGATCATGCGCCAGACGCACATGACCTTCCTCAGCGACCCGGACTGGCCGGAGCACAGCCTGCAGACCTTCTGGGGCGTGAGCGACCTGCTGGCGCCGGACGTCTGCCTGCACTGGGGCTACTGCGACTGGGCGCACGCCAAGCACCGCTACCAGAACTTCGACCCGCACGACCCGAACCTCCGGCCGCACCAGCTCGACTACTACACGCGCATCTCGATGCTGCACCTGTTCGGCCTCTCGCAGAAGCTCCCCGAGCTGCCCGCGTGGGTCAGCGAGCGCCTCGCGCGCCACATCGCGGTGTACAAGACCCTGGTGCGGCGCTTCGTCGGCGGCGCGCGGCTGCTGCGCCTCACCGGCCAGCCGAAGCGCTTCGGGGAGGGCGAGCGCTGGAGCGCGTGGCAGTACGCGATGCCGGACGGGAGCGAGCACCTGCTGTTCGTCTTCCGGCTGCACGGCGGCGAGCCGGCCCGCACCGTCCGCCTGGCCGGGCTGGACGCCGGGCGCAGCTACACGCTGAGCTGGGACGGCGAGGGGCGCGAGGAGCGCCGCAGCGGCGCGGAGCTGATGGAGGAGGGGCTGCTGTTCGACACGCTGCCGGAGGAGGGCTCGGCGCTGATCCATGTGCGCTAGCGCTGAGAAGGCTGCGGGCGCTGCGCCCCGCCCCCACGCTGCTCGCTTCCGGCGCTGCTCGCCCTGCGATGTGTGTTGCCGCTGCGCGCGGCTGGCGATGGGGTTCGGGCGCTGCGCCCCGCCCCCACGCTGCTCGCCCTGCGATGGGTCTGCCGCTGCGCGCGGCTGGCAGGCGGGGGCCCACGCCGGCCCCCGCCACCCCGGCGCCAGGGGCTTCGCCCCTGGACCCCAAAGGGAGCGAGTACATCGTGCGGCAGCCCGTTGTCATGCCTCTGCACACCGGCCGGTTGGCCCAACTGCGGCGCCGGGCACTCCGAGCGCAGGCTGTCATAGTGCTGTCTCCGACGGTGCCGCTCGCGCTGGGAGACTGACGGGCATTCCAGCAGCGGAGGCATGACAACGGGAAGTGCGGATGCGGCTGCATCACTTGCGGGTGGGTCTGGGAGGGCTGCTAGGCCCTCCCAGCGGGGGAGCGCGAGGGGGCGGAAGCCCGCCTCGCA
>ERZ777003.292-NODE-292-length-102682-cov-18.467518_pt1 | contig 102682 bp, 68 predicted proteins | sample MGYA00374956_ERZ777003 | MGnify/ENA primary metagenome ERZ777003 (study PRJEB29302, sample SAMN06268252) | bioreactor metagenome | isolation source: Joint BioEnergy Institute, California, USA | place: USA:Joint BioEnergy Institute, California, USA | collected...
TTTACACCCAGAAGGTCGCAGGTTTGAGTCCTGCACCGCCCACTTGCTAAGCCGCCAATCCATAAGGGTTTGCGGCTTTTCTTTTGCGCTGGCCGGTGCCCGGAGTAGCCTCAGTGGGTCAATCACCACTCGATGCTTGCGATCAACGAGTCTTTCTTCATACCTCATCGTAGCCACGCAGCCCGCCAGGGGACATGCATTGCCACAAGGCGTTATCGAGGCGTGGTGACGTGCCGTTCATCTCCCGTAGAGGCAGCGAAAGCTGTCATGCGATACGGCGGCGGATCGCACGGCAAGACCGCAACGGGCAGCCGCTGCGAGTCACGCAGCAGACGGCGTTGAGAATCTCACCGCAACTCTTCTACTTGGCCGGAAGTCCACTTGCTCGGCCTGGCCTCCCAAGGTCCGATGCGTCGCCACCGCTGCTCGGTCGGTTGGATAGGTCATCCTGGCCATACAAGGCGGCCTACCCACTGAACCAACATTGATTCAAGACCTCTCGATTCACCGACTGCTAAGAAGATCTTGAAACCGGCTCGAATCGTTTGGACGAGCACAACGCTGGGTGCGCGAGCATGCAAAGGCTTGTTAGATTGTCTTGACTGGTTTCAGGCTTTCGCCCAGAGATTCTGGCGTCTAAGCACGCCGCCGCACTGCGGCGAATGTCCGAAAACTTGCTCGGATTTGCGATGGGCCTGCCATCCTCGTACGGCGGCAAGAAACATCGCGTCCGTTCCTCGGTTCTTGTTGGTCCGCCCCCTTGAAAGGCACACGAAGGGCTGAGCCGACGATACCGCCAGCAAGCCGGCTGCGGAGGCGAGGCGGCCCCGCGGTCCAGGCCACTAGCAGCAGACATCGTTACCACCGCACCAAATGCTGCGATGGATGCGGCGCGCGGAGGGAGCGTGCGGAGAGGCGTGCGAAACCAGCGTGCGGAAGTGGCACACTGTCGCCCAACCAGCAACGCGTTTCGGGGACAACACACCCGTTTCGTCCTCGGCATCCGCCGGCGCAGGGTTGCTAGCTGGCGGGCGTCTGGTCCGTGTCCTTGCGTCCTGTTCGACCTGGTTGGCCTGGCACGCCGGAATCGGCCCCACCGACGTCATCTTTGGCATCGCATATGCTATGATGCCCACACGTCGCACGGAGGAGGCGGCAGCGGTACCGGTGTCTTGCCGTTTTGTGGGACAGCCTGGCATGACAAGCGCAACACCGACCAGGTCGGCAGCAGCGTCCGCGCACGCGAGCGGGGATCGTCGTTTCAAAATCCTTGAGACGACGATGAAACGCCACCAGTACCGCCACGACGCGCTGATCGAAGTACTGCACTCGGCCCAGGAGTTGTTCGGCTATCTCGAACTGGACCTGCTCTACTTTATCGCGCGGCATCTGAAGCTGCCGCCCAGCCGCGTTTACGGGGTAGCCACCTTCTACCGCTTCTTCACGCTCAAGCCGCAGGGCCGGCATACATGCGTGGTATGCACAGGTACGGCTTGCTACGTTAAGGGGGCCGATGCCTTGCTGGCCGCGGTCAAGCAAGCGTTCGACATCGCACCCGGCGAAACAACACCCGACAATGAAATCTCCCTGCTCACGGCCCGATGCCTTGGCGCTTGCGGCATGGCTCCTGCCGTGGTGCTCGACCAGACCGTGACGGGCCACCAGACCCCCGAGAAACTGCTACTCCAAATGAAAGGATGGCTGAATCGTGGATCTGTTGGATCTGAATCAGATCGCCCGGCACGAGCGTGAACAGCGCGCGCCGATCCAGATCTGCTGTTGTGTGGCGGCCGGGTGCGTTTCCGCCGATTCCCAACAGGTTCTCGACCGCATGGAGCAGGCGGTCCGCGACGCCAGCCTGGCCGACAAGGTTCAAGTGGTGGGGGTGGGCTGCATGCGGCTTTGCAGCCAAGGCCCACTAGTGCGCGTCGATCCCGAGGGCGCACTCTACCAGAAGGTAACGCCCGAGGTGGCCCCGACGATCGTGTCCGGCCTTCAAGGCGGCATGATCGAGGCCGAACCTTGCGATGCCGATAGTCCGTTCTTCAAGTTGCAGGCCTCGGTCGTCCTGGAAAACAGCGGCCGTGTAGAACCCGAACGAATCGAGAGTTATCTCGCCGCCGGCGGTTACCAGGCACTGTATCGCGCACTGTACGAGTTGGAACCGGCCGAGATCATCGACGTGATTACCCGAAGCGGACTGCGCGGACGCGGCGGCGCCGGCTATCCGACCAGCGTGAAATGGGCGACGGTCGCCAAGAATCCCGGCGAACGGAAGTTCGTGGTCTGCAACGCCGACGAAGGCGACCCCGGCGCCTTCATGAACCGGAGCGTGCTGGAGAGCGATCCGCACCGCGTGCTCGAAGGCATGGCGATTGCCGGCCGCGCGATCGGCGCCAACCAAGGCTACATCTACGTCCGCGGCGAGTATCCGCTGGCAATCAAACGGCTCCAAACCGCGATCAAGCAGGCTGGCCGGCTGGGTTTGTTGGGAACCGGCATATTCTCCTCGCCGTTCGATTTCCGGATCGATATTCGTATCGGTGCCGGCGCCTTTGTCTGCGGCGAAGAAACCGCGCTCATGGCTTCGATCATGGGCCAGCGGGGCACGCCCCGGCCACGACCGCCCTACCCCGCCGAACACGGCCTGTGGGGCATGCCCACCCTGCTCAACAACGTCGAGACATACGCCAACGTGCCGGGCATCATTCGCAACGGCCCGGAGTGGTTCGCCGCCATCGGCACGCCCAAGAGCCCCGGGACCAAGGTCTTCTGCGTCACCGGCCAGGTGGTCCACAACGGCCTGGTGGAAGTTCCGCTGGGAACGCCGCTACGCATCATCATCGAGGACATCGCCGGAGGCGTGCCCGGCAACGGCACGATCAAGGCCGTGCAGACGGGCGGGCCCTCCGGCGGCTGCATCCCTGCGGAGCTGCTCGATACGCCCGTCGATTATGAATCGCTGGCAGCGATCGGGTCGATGATGGGGTCGGGCGGCATGATCGTGATGGACCAGAGCACCGACATGGTTGACGTGGCCCGCTTCTTCATGGACTTCTGCCGCGACGAGTCGTGCGGCAAGTGCGTCCCCTGCCGGGCAGGCACCGTGCAGATGCATCGGTTGCTGACGCGGATTGTGAGCGGCGACGCCAGCAAGCAGGATCTGCAACTGCTGGAAACGTTGTGCCACATGGTGCGTGATACGAGCTTGTGCGGGTTGGGACAAACCGCGCCCACCCCTACCCTCAGCACGCTGAAGTACTTCCGCCACGAATACGAGGCCAGGCTAAAGCCTTCGGCACCGGAATCGCCCGCCTTGGTTGGCGCCGCGACGGAGGCCTCAACCGCGTCGGATGAGCCGCCGCCACCGGAGGCCGCGGCCGGCAACGAACCCTAGACGCCCGTTCTCGACCGAGCCTGGGGAGGAAAGCCCGTGGCAGTTCAAACACTCACGATCAACGGCCAGTTGGTCAGCGCCGTCGAGGGCGAAACGATCCTTCAAGCAGCGCGTAGCGCCGGCATTCACATTCCCACGCTCTGCTATGTCGAAGGTCTGTCCGCGCACGGCGGCTGCCGGATGTGCCTGGTGCAAATCGAGGGGCACCATCGCCTGCAACCGTCATGCACCATGCAAGCGACCGAAGGCATGGTCGTCCACACCGATACCGAGCAGTTGCGCGAGTATCGACGGCTGATCGTCGAACTGCTGTTCGCCGAAGGCAACCACGTCTGTTCGGTGTGCGTTGCCAACAACCACTGCGAACTGCAGGATGCCGCCGTCGAGGTGGGCATGGACCATGTGCGGCTGGAATACCAGTTCCCGCAACGCGAGGTGGATACCTCCCACGAACGGTTCGGCATCGACCACAACCGCTGCATCCTTTGCACGCGCTGCGTGCGGGCGTGCGACGAACTGGAAGGCGCGCATACCTGGGACGTCTCCGGCCGCGGCGCCCATACCAAGGTCATCACCGACATGAACCAGCCCTGGGGCGAAGCCGTCACCTGTACTTCGTGCGGCAAGTGCGTGATGGCCTGCCCAACCGGAGCCATCTTCCACAAAGGGGCGACCGTCGCCGAATTGGATCACGGACGCGGCAAACTCGACTTCCTCATCAACGCCCGGGAGAAAAAACAGTGGAACGTCTGAAGCTGGCGACGGTCTGGCTGGGCGGCTGCTCAGGCTGCCACATGTCGTTCCTCGACCTGGACGAGTGGCTGTTCGAGTTGGCCCAGTTTGCCGATCTGGTGTACACGCCGTTTGCCGACGCCAAGGAATATCCCCACGGCGTGGACGCAGTGCTGGTCGAAGGCGCCGTGGCTAACGAAGACAACCTGGAAATGATCCGGAAGGTACGCGAGCGGACCAGGTGGGTCATTTCCTTTGGTGATTGCGCGGTCACCGGCAATGTCACCGCCATGCGTAATCCGCTCGGCACAGCGTTGCCGGTGCTCGAGCGCAGCTATGTAGAACTCAGCACCCTGCATCCATCCATTCCCGATCAGCCGGGGATCGTGCCTAAGCTGCTGGATCGGGTGCTGCCGGTGCATCAGGTGGTTGCCGTCGACGCGTATCTACCGGGCTGTCCTCCCCCCGCCGATCGCATCCAAGCGGCGCTGGAAGCGCTGCGCCAGGGGCGTTTGCCGGCGTTGGAAGGTCGCGACATCAAGTTCGGGTAACAACCATGCCGAAACGGATTGTCATCGATCCTGTCACGCGAATCGAAGGCCATGCCAAGATCACCATCCACCTCGACGACGCCGGCGAGGTGCAGCAGGCACAATTCCACGTGACGGAGTTCCGCGGCTTTGAACGGATGTTCGTGGGACGGCCGATGTGGGAAATGCCCGGCATCACCGCGCGCGTGTGCGGCATCTGCCCCGTGAGCCATTTGCTGGCTTCATCCAAGGCAGGTGATCAGCTTCTCTCAGTGGAGCCCCCGCCCGCCGCCAAGAAGCTGCGGCGATTGATGAACCTGGCGCAAATCATCCAGTCGCACGCGTTGAGCTTCTTTCATCTCAGTTCGCCCGATCTGCTGCTGGGCATGGACAGCGATCCGGCCCGCCGCAACATCTTCGGCCTCATGGTCGATCATCCCGAGCTCGCTCGCGGCGGCATCCGCTTGCGGCAGTTCGGCCAGCAGATCATCGCGATGTTGGGCGGGCAGAAGATCCACCCGTCGTGGGCGGTCCCGGGTGGGGTGCGTTCACCGTTGACCGCAGCCGATCGCGAGCAGATTCGCGAACGGTTACCTGAATCGCGCGATACGGTGCTCCACGCCCTCGACACGTTCAAGCAAATCGTCACCAGGTTTCCGGACGAGGTGGAATCGTTCGGGAACTTTCCGTCGCTGTTTCTGGGGCAGGTCGGGCCGGACGGTACCTGGGAGCACTGCGACGGCATGCTCCGCATCGTCGACAGCAACCGGAAGATCGTGGCCGACCACCTCGATCCGGCCAGGTTCCAGGACTACTTGGGCGAAGCGACCGAATCGTGGTCGTACCTCAAGTCGCCCTATTACCTGCCACTGGGCTATCCCGACGGCATCTATCGCGTGGGGCCGCTGGCTCGACTCAATGTCTGTGAGCGGATGGGCACGCCGCTGGCCGATCGCGAATTGGCCGCATTCCGCCTGCTGAACCAAGGCGCCGTCACATCGTCGTTCCATTACCACCTCGCCCGGCTGATCGAGATCCTGGCGTCCGTCGAGTCGATCGAAGCCATGCTCGACGATCCGGACCTGCTTTCCACCAACCTGCGTGCCAAGGCGGGCGTCAATCGCCGGGAAGGCGTCGGCTGCAGCGAAGCACCGCGCGGCACGCTTTTCCATCACTACCAGGTAGATCAGAACGGCGCGATCCAAAAGGTCAACCTGCTGATCGCCACCGGTCAGAACAACCTGGCGATGAATCAAACTGTCACGCAAATTGCCAAGCGCTTCATTAAGGGGCCGACCATCCCAGAAGGAGTGCTGAACCGCGTGGAAGCCGGCATTCGCGCCTTCGATCCGTGCCTGAGCTGTTCGACCCACGCCATCGGACAAATGCCCCTGCTGGTGCAGATGTTCGCGGCCGACGGCTCGCTGCTGGCCGAGGTGCGGCGATGAACGAACCGCGGCAACAACATAGCAACGTGCTGATCGTGGGCTACGGCAATGAACTGCGAGCCGACGACGGAATCGGCCCATGGGTTGCCGAGCGGATTCGCCGCCGTGCGTTTCCCAACGTGCAGACGCTTGCGCTCCCTCAACTGCTGCCGGAAGTGGCCGCCCAACTGGCCGAGGTCCGCCAGGCGTTCTTTGTCGACGCCTGCGTGCCGGGCGAATCTCATCACCCCGGAGTGCGAATCTTACCCCTGGCCCCCGCCGCTCCCACGACAAGCTGGACCACCAGCCACCTGAGCCATCCCGCGGCCCTGTTGGCCCTGTGCCAGGCACTTTACGGGCGCTGTCCGCAGGCGTGGCTGGTCTTAATCGACGGCGAGCGGTTCGAAGGCAACGGCCTTTCGCCGCTCGCCCGGCAGCGGGCAGAAGATGCAGTGCGGCAAATCGCAGCGCGCATTCCAGTCTCCTCCAACTAGCCCGAGAGACTTCCATGAAAGCCATCAAGCGGGTGACGCTGGATGCCAACGAGGCCACGGCCTCGGTTGCCTACCGCCTCAACGAAATCATGGTGATCTACCCGATCACCCCTTCTTCGCCCATGGCTGAGTTGTGCGACGAATGGTCGGCCGCGGGCCGGCCCAACGTCTGGGGCGTCGTGCCGACGGTCACCGAAATGCAGTCCGAAGCGGGGGCCGCAGGCGCCGTACACGGAGCGCTGCAAGCCGGCAGCCTGGCCACGACGTTTACGGCGTCGCAGGGCCTGCTGCTCATGATCCCCAACATGTACAAGATCGCCGGAGAACTGAACGCCTTCTGCATGCACGTGGCCGCCCGCACGGTGGCCACGCATGCCCTCTCCATCTTTGGCGACCACTCCGACGTGATGGCCTGCCGCCAAACCGGCTTCGCCATGCTCTGCTCGGCCTCCGTTCAAGAAGCGCACGATTTCGCCTGCATCGGCCAGGCGGCGACGCTGCAAACGCGGGTGCCGTTTCTGCACTTTTTCGACGGTTTCCGCACTTCGCACGAAATCGCCAAGATCGAATACCTTGAGGATGACCAGCTGCGGGCGATGATCGACCAGGCGGCCGTAGACGCACACCGCAGCCGCGCTTTGACGCCCGACCGCCCCTGCCTTCGCGGCACGGCCCAGAACCCCGACGTCTTTTTCCAAGCGCGCGAAGCCTGTAACCCGTTCTACGATGCCGTCCCCTCGGCCGTGCAGGAGGTGATGGATCGATTCGCCCAGTTGACCGGCAGGCAGTACCACTTGTTCGACTACTACGGTCATCCGGAAGCCGAACGAGTGGTGGTGCTAACGGGTTCTGGGGCTGAGGTCGCCCGGGAGACCGTAGAGTATTTGAACAGCCAGGGCGAGAAGGTGGGCGTCGTAGCCGTGCGGTTGTATCGGCCTTTCTCGGTCGAGCACCTGGTTGCGGCCCTACCGGCGACCACCCGGGCGATTGCCGTCCTGGACCGCACCAAAGAGCCCGGCGCGGTCGGCGAGCCGCTGTACCTGGATGTCGTCGCAGCGATCCGCGAAGCGTTTGATGTCGGTCAGGCAACCTTGGCGCAGCAGCCGCGGGTCGTAGGCGGCCGGTACGGGCTGTCGTCCAAGGAGTTCACGCCGGCGATGGTCAAGGGCGTGCTCGACGCCTTGAAAGCCCCGCAGCCGCGGAATCACTTCACCATCGGCATTGTGGACGATGTCACGCACCGTTCGCTGCCGTACGATCCGGAGTTCGACATCGAGCCCGACGACGTGGTACGAGCGGTGTTCTTCGGCCTGGGCGCCGACGGCACCGTGGGGGCCAACAAGAACTCGATCAAGATCATCGGCGAAGAGACTGACTTTTTCGCCCAAGGCTACTTTGTTTACGACTCCAAGAAGTCGGGGGCGACTACGGTTTCGCACCTGCGGTTCGGGCCGCGTCCGATCCGTTCGCACTACCTGATCCGCACGGCGAACTTCGTGGCGTGCCACCAGTTTCAGTTCCTGGATCGGATGGAGATCCTGGAGTACCTGCGGCCCGGCGGCGTGTTCCTGCTGAACGCGCCGTACGGTCCCGACGAGGTTTGGGATCATCTGCCGCGCGAAGTGCAGGAGCAGTTGATCGCGCGACAGGCACGCTTCTTCGTCATCGATGCCGGCAAGGTGGCGAGGGAGACGGGCATGGGAGGCCGCATCAATACGATCATGCAGACCTGCTTCTTTGCGATCTCCGGCATCCTGCCGCGTGAAGAAGCCATCGCCAAGATCAAAGGCGCCATCGAAAAAACCTACGCCAAGAAGGGCCGTGAGGTCATCCACCGTAACTGGGCCGCGGTCGATCAAACGCTGGCCCACTTACACGAGGTGCCCCTGCCGGCGGCGGCTACGTCAGAGCGTCGCAAGACACCTTGGGTATCGGAAGATGCCCCGGACTTCGTCCAGCGGGTCACGGCCGTAATCATGGCCGGCAAGGGCGACCTGCTGCCGGTTTCGGCGTTCCCCGTCGACGGCACCTGGCCGCTGGCCACCTCCCGATGGGAAAAACGCCGCATTGCGGCCGAGGTTCCCGTCTGGGATCCCGACATCTGCATCCAGTGCAACAAGTGCGCGTTCGTTTGCCCGCACGCCACGATTCGCGCCAAGGTGTTCGAACCGCAACACCTGGAGCAGGCGCCGGCCGATTATCGATCCCGGGATTTCAAGGCGGCCGAGTTCAAGGGCTGGAAGTACACCATCCAGGTCGCCCCCGAAGATTGCACCGGCTGCGGCTTGTGCGTGGCGGTCTGCCCCGCCAAGGACAAGAGCAATCCCAAGCACAAGGCGATCAACATGACGCCGCTGGCGGAAGTGCTCGAGCGGGAGCGGATCAACTACGACTTCTTCCTGAGCCTGCCTGACCCGCCGCGCGAGCGGGTACGCCGGACCGACGTCAAAGGCTCGCAGTTCCTGCTTCCGTTGTTTGAATACTCCGGCGCCTGCGCGGGCTGCGGTGAAACACCATACCTGAAACTGCTCAGCCAACTGTTTGGCGACCGCCTGCTGATTGCCAACGCCACCGGCTGCTCCTCGATTTACGGGGCCAACCTGCCGACCACGCCGTGGGCCGTCAACCAGGACGGCCGCGGCCCCGCCTGGTCCAACTCGCTGTTTGAAGACAATGCTGAGTTCGGCCTGGGCTTCCGCCTCAGCGTCGACAATCTCACGCGGCAGGCGCTCTTCCTGCTGCGTGAATTGGCAAGCGAGCTGGGCAGCGATTTCGTCCAAGGAATCTTCCAGGCCGATCAGTCCACGGAAGAAGGCATCAACGCCCAGCGCCGCCGCGTCGCTATCCTGCGGCAGAAGCTCGCCGGGTTGAATTCGCCCCAAGCGCGACAACTGGAGCAACTGGCCGACTACCTGGTTGAAAAGAGCATCTGGCTGGTGGGCGGTGACGGCTGGGCCTATGACATCGGCTTTGGCGGCTTGGATCACGTGCTGTCGATGCGGCACAACATCAACATCCTGGTGCTCGACACCGAGGTCTACTCCAACACCGGCGGCCAATCTTCCAAGGCCACACCACTGGCTGCTTCCGCCAAGTTCGCCTCGGCCGGCAAGGACGTCCACAAAAAGGATCTGGGACTGATCGCCATGAGCTACGGTCATGTGTACGTGGCATCGGTCGCCTTCGGGGCCAGGGATATGCACACCGTGCAGGCCTTCCACGAAGCGGAAAGCTACGACGGGCCCTCGATCATCATTGCCTACAGCCAATGCATCGCGCACGGGTATGACCTGCGGTTCGGCGCGGAACAGCAGAAGCTGGCCGTCAACTCGGGCGTGTGGCCGTTGTACCGATTCGATCCGCGACGTATCGATCGGGGTGAGCCGCCGTTGGTGGTCGAACACCCCAGCGGCAAGGTTTCGGTCGACGATTACATGCGGAACGAAACCCGGTTCCGGATCGTCGAGCGGCTTGATCCAGACCGATTCCGCCGCCTGGCGGTCGCTGCCCGCGAGCACTCGGCGCGGCGTGTCGCCCTGTACGAACAGTTGTCCCGGATCGTTCTGCCCATCCCGGCCGCACCTCAAACGAACGGAGCCGAACCGGTATTGGCCGGCGACGTTACCACACCAGCGGCGGAGGCCTCGCGATGAACCTGACGACCAACTACATGGGATTTGAGCTGCCGCATCCTCTGGTGCCGGGGGCTTCGCCGCTGACGGAGCGTCTGGACGACGTCAAACGACTGGAGGATGCCGGCGCGCCGATGATCGTGATGCACTCCCTATTTGAAGAGCAGATCGCGCGTGAGGAGATCGCCCTGAATCGTTCGTTTGATCGATACAGCGAAAGCTACGCGGAAGCGCTCACGTATTTCCCTGAACCGGATGAGTTCGCCCTGGGGCCCGACGATTACCTCGATCAGATCCGCACGATCAAAATGACCGTCTCCGTGCCGGTCATTGCCTCGCTCAACGGTGTCTCGCCGGGCGGTTGGATCCATTATGCGAAGCTGATCGAGGAGGCAGGCGCCGACGGCCTGGAGGTCAACCTGTATGAGGTCGTGACCGACTTCGACGCTTCGGCGGCAGCCGTCGAAGACCGCTTGCTGGAGGTCGTCCGTACCATTCGCGAGGCGGTGCGGATCCCGGTGGCGGTGAAGCTGTCGCCGTTCTATACCTCGCCCGGGCACTTCATCAAACGGATTGATGAACTTCAGGTTCAAGGCCTGGTACTGTTCAATCGCTTCTACCAGCCCGACCTCGATATCGAAGAGCTGGAAGTACGGCGTACGGTACGGCTTTCGGATTCGTCGGAACTGCTGTTGCGTCTGCGTTGGCTGGCATTGCTGTTTGGTCGGGTGGCGGCCCCCCTGGCAGTAACCGGTGGTGTCCATACCGTGACCGATGCCGTCAAAAGCATCATGGCCGGCGCCAGCGCGTGCCAGATGGTCTCGGTCCTGCTGGAGAAAGGTCCCGCCTACCTGGCCGAGCTTCGCGAAGGCTTGAGCCGCTGGCTCGAAGAGCATGAGTACGAGTCCCTCAAGCAGATGCGGGGAAGTCTTAGTCTGTCGCGCGTGCCCGACCCACATGCCTTCGAGCGCGCGAACTACGCCAAGATCCTGCAGACGTGGCAGCCCGGAACCTGATGAGCCCGCTGCTCCTTGCGTTTGCGAGCCTTGTCCGAACGGGAAAAGTCCTATGAAGATCAAACACTCCTAGAGGTGGGATCGGATCCTTCATCCAGAATCTATCGCCGTGATTGGGGCCTGTGTCACACCGGGCGACGTGGGCAACATCCTGATTTGCAACCTCACCACACGCTCGTCGGGCACCTACGCAAGTTCCTTAGCGCCGGCCAGGGCGCGCGTCGGGGGCTGGCCCGCGCGCTTTTTGGGCAGAATCGCACACCTCTTTTCGGCCGAAGTCCCGCATTTGCCGCCATGATTATGTGGCATGCCGTTTGCGAATTGGCTGGCTAGAACCAATGCACGTCGCCAGCTGGCTTCGTGCACCATCACCATTGCAGCCGCAAATCATTAGGGTGCAGCCATCCGGATGGGACCAATGGGCGAACCGGCTGCGCCATTGGTCGGCTTGCTCCCCTGACACGTAGGCCTTGCAGACATTGCGGAGTCACTGCCATGTCCTCAATCGCAACCCAACTGCGATTCGTTCGGCGGTTTGCAGACATCAGCATCGATGATGTTGCCATCGTTGGAGGCAAGAACGCCTCGCTGGGGGAGATGTACCGTGAACTCCGCGGACAAGGTATCCGGCTGGCCAATGGCTTCGCCGTCACTGCCGAAGCGTACTGGCACTTTCTCCGGCAGCAGGGGCTGGATCACAAGATCGCCGAGATTCTGAAGGATCTGGACACGCACGACATGTCCAACCTTCAACGCCGAGGACGGCAAATCCGGCACATGATCCTGGCCGCCGAACTGCCAGAAGAAATCGCCAGCGAGATCGTGCAAGCCTACGACGAACTGACCGGCGGCGATCCCGACCGCCTCGACGTGGCCGTGCGCAGCAGCGCCACGGCCGAAGACTTGCCTGACGCCAGTTTCGCTGGCCAGCAGGAAACGTACCTGAACGTACAAGGGCACGTATCGCTGCTGGAAACGTGCAAGCGGTGTTACGCGTCGCTGTTTACCGATCGCGCGATCTCGTATCGCGCTGACAAAGGATTCAATCATCTCCAGGTGGCCCTATCCATCGGCGTCCAACAGATGGTGCGGTCCGACCTGGGCGTGTCCGGGGTGATGTTCTCGCTCGATACCGAAACCGGCTTCCGCGATGTGGTGTTGATCAACGCAGCCTATGGGCTCGGGGAAAATGTGGTGCAAGGTTCGGTCAACCCGGATGAGTACTATGTCTTCAAGCCCACGCTGCGGGGAAACAATCGCCCGATCCTGCAAAAGACACTGGGCAGCAAGGAATGGAAGCTCGTTTACGACGTGGGCGGGAGCAAGATGGTCAAGAACGTGCCCACGCCCCCGGGCGACCGGGCACGCTTCGCACTCGACGACGACGACATTCTCACCTTGGCACGTTGGGCATGCCAGATCGAAGAGCACTACACCCGCAAGCGAGGTTGTGACACGCCGATGGACATGGAATGGGCCAAGGATGGTCGCACCGGCGAGTTGTTCATCCTCCAGGCTCGGCCGGAAACCGTCCACTCGCAGGCGCGCCCCGGTAAGATTGAGATCTACCGCCTCCGCGAACGCCCCGTGCCGCTGTTATCTGGCAAGAGCGTCGGCACGAAGATCGCCCACGGTACGGTTCGCGTCGTGAAAGATGTGCACGACCTGAACCTGGTCCAGCCTGGTGATGTGCTTGTCGCTGACAAGACCGATCCAGACTGGGAACCGGCCATGAAAAAGGCCGCGGCGATCGTGACCAATCGCGGCGGGCGAACATGCCACGCGGCCATTGTCAGTCGTGAATTAGGTTTGCCCGCGGTCGTTGGTGCGGAGCATGCCACCGCCAGGCTATCGCCGGGACAATTGGTCACGGTTTCATGCGCTGAAGGCGAGATCGGCAACGTCTACGAGGGGGCCGTGCCCTTTGATGTAAAAACGATCAGCCTGGAAGATCTGGCGCGCCCCAAAACGAAGATCATGATGAATGTCGGCGCGCCTGCGGAGGCTCTGCGGCTATCGTTCATCCCCAATGATGGTGTTGGCTTGGCGCGGGAAGAGTTCATCATCTCGAACTATATCAAGATCCACCCGCTGGCCCTGCTGCACTACGACCAACTGGCAGACGAGCAGGCGCGTCGTCAGATCGATCAGCTCACGGCCGGCTACGCCGACAAGCCGGAGTACTTCGTGGAGAAGCTGGCGCAAGGGGTCGGGATGATCGCCGCAGCCTTTTATCCCAAGGATGTGATCGTGCGGCTGAGCGATTTCAAGACCAATGAGTATGCCAACCTGATCGGCGGCCGCGGGTTTGAGCCAGTGGAAGAGAACCCCATGCTGGGCTTCCGCGGCGCTTCGCGCTACTACGATCCGCGGTATCGCGACGGTTTCGCGCTGGAGTGCCGCGCCATGCACAAGGTGCGCAGCGAGATGGGGCTGACCAACCTCAAGCTGATGATCCCCTTCTGCCGTACGGTGGACGAAGGGCGCAAAGTGCTCGCCGAAATGGCCAAACATGGGCTTGTTCGCGGCCAGGACGGACTGGAAGTGTACGTGATGTGCGAGATCCCCAGCAATGTCATTCTGGCCGAGGAGTTTGCCGAGATCTTCGACGGTTTCTCGATCGGGTCCAACGACCTGACGCAACTCATCCTGGGCGTGGACCGCGACTCGGAGATCGTGGCTCACGTCTTCGACGAGCGCAACGAAGCCGTGAAGAAGATGATCGCCCACGTGATTCGCGTGGCGCGGGAGAAGAACCGCAAGATCGGGATCTGCGGCCAGGCTGCCAGCGATTATCCAGAGTTTGCGAAGTTCCTCGTGGAACAGGGCATCGACAGCATTTCGCTCACGCCCGACGTCGTCTTGAAGGTCACGTTGGACATACTGGAAGTTGAGCGTTCCCTGAACAGGTGAACCGGCGCCGCAGCAGCGACGTCGTGTCAAAGTGACCAAGGCGCGGCATCCTTGCCGGCACGCAGCGCCGGGGCGGAAAGCAGGTGGTGTACCAGCAATGGCGGCGAAAAACGGAGATGTTCATCCGCAGGACGAGCTGGCTGCTTTGCGCAGCAAGCACTACAACGCCAGCGTCGAAACGCTGACGCGGTATGGCGACTTTCTGATCACCTTGAACGTCCGGCCGGACCAGCCGTTTGCACCTTTTGAGGCCGGGCAGTACGCCACGCTTGGCCTAGGAACGTGGGAACCGACCGTCTTCGGGGCCGCTCCCGCTGCAGCGGCAGAGGGGCAGCATCGTTTGATCCGCCGCCCATACTCCATCACCACGCCGTTGGTGGATGAGGCCGGCCAACTGGTCCGGGCTGGCGACCGGCCCGGCCTGGAATTCCTCATCGCCCTAGCCCGGCAAACCAACGGCTCGGCCCCGCCCGGCCTCACGCCGCGACTGTTCGCCTTGAGCGAGGGGGCGCGACTCTACCTGGCTCCCAAGGCACACGGCCGCTATACGCTGCAAGGCGTGCCGGACGACGCCAACGTGATCTTTGCGGCCACGGGCGCCGGCGAAGCGCCGCACAACGCCATGCTGGCCGAACTGCTCCACCGGGGGCACCGCGGTCGCATTGTGTCGCTGGTCTGTGTCCGCCGGCGTTACGAATTGGTTTACGCCGACGCGCACCGGCGGCTGGAACAGAAGTTCGCCAACTATCGCTACCTGGGCTTCACCACCCGCGAGCCGGAAAACCTTGATCCGGCCCATCCGCAATACGTCGGCAAGCGATACCTTCAGGACTATATCACAGAAGACCGCCTTCAACGGGAGTTGGGCCTGCCCCTGGATCCGGCCCATACGCACATCTTCCTTTGCGGCAACCCTGCCATGATCGGCGGCTCGCAAAAGCGAGGCCCGCAGCCGGCTCCCGGGGACAGGCCGGGCATGGTCGAGCTACTTGAGGAGCGGGGGTTCTGCGTCGACCGGCCGGGACAACCGGGTAACATCCACATTGAATACTGGTAGACGGCGCACCAGCCGCTTGCGCCAGGCACGCCCTCGTCATCCCAGTTCTGCCGACTGCTGCACTGATGCTTGCTCCGTGTCGGGTCGCAGCGCCGCCTGCCGCCGCGTGGAGAGCAATTCGAGCCACTGCTGCATGCCGTCGCCACGTTTGGCCGATACCTCGAGGATCGGCATTCCCGGACGTACCGACTCTACACTCTGCCGGGCTGCGGTCAGGTCGAACTCGACCACCTCGGCCAGATCCATCTTGGTGATGATGGCCACGTCGGCCGTGTTGAAAATCGTCGGGTATTTGAGCGGTTTGTCTTCGCCCTCGGTGACCGAAAACAACACGGCGCGAAGATGTTCGCCCAGATCGTACGTAGCCGGGCAGACGAGATTGCCCACGTTCTCAATGAACAAGAAATCGATCTCGTGCAGGTTCCAACCGTCCAGCGCCTGCCTCACCATTTCAGCTTCCAGGTGGCAGACCGTACCGGTGGCGATCTGCCGGACGGGCACGTTCGCCCTGGCCAACCGCCGGGCGTCGTTCTCCGTGGCCAGGTCGCCCACCAGGGCCGCCACGCGGTATCGCTCGCGCAGCGCTCGGAGCGTTTGCTCCAACAGCAACGTCTTGCCGGTACCTGGGCTGGAAACCAGGCTCACGACGCAAACGCCGCACTCCTGAAAGTGCTGCCGCAACCAGCGGGCAGTGACGTCGTTGGCCTTGAGGATCTTGGTGCGCACTTCCACCAATCGGGTTGTGATCGACATCACGCAACCTCCAGCGCGGCCAATTCCAATTCGCGGCCGCTAACGATCTCGGTCGCCGGCGCGCCACAATCCGCACAGCACATTTGTTGGATCGATCGCACGGGCCGCGGCCCACCACAGGCAGGACACTTCATCAGCACAGGCACTTCTTCAATCTGCAGATTCGCATGAGCCAACGGAGTCCCTTCACGGGCCAACTCAAAGGCGCCCCGCAGCGCATCAACCACCACACCCGATAACGCCCCCACGCGCACGTGCAGTGCCACGACGTGAGCATCGTGACGCTGGGCTTCCTCGCAGGCGGTGTCGACTAAACTTAGGGCGATCGAAAGTTCGTGCATGGCTCAGCAGATTCTCGGCAGTTGCTCTCCAGCCAGCATGCTCACCACGCGCTGGCCGCCGACCAGCGAGCGCATCACCACCATGCCGGGATGATCGTCGACCACCTCGCCCAGCAACCGCGCGTCGCGGCCCAACGGGTGGCTACGCACCACCGCCAACAACCGCTCGGCATCGGCAGCCGGCACGACGGCAATCAGTTTACCTTCGTTGGCCACGTACAGCGGGTCCAGTCCTAGCAGTTCGCATGCCGCGCGTACTTCGTCACGGACGGGCAATTGTGCTTCGTCTATTTTGATTCCCACCCGCGCGGCCTCGGCCAATTCGTTGAGCGCGCTGGCTACGCCGCCGCGGGTAGGATCACGCATGCAGCGGATGTTGGGACATGCCGTCAGCATTTGCTCTGCCAGGTCGTGCAGCGGAGCCGTATCGCTTTGCAACGAGGTTTCGAACTCGAGCCCTTCCCGGAGCGACATGATCGTCATGCCGTGATCTCCGATCGTGCCCGAGACGAGGATGCGATCGCCGGGCTGGGCACGGGCAATCGAGAGATTCCGGCCCGGCGGAACCAGGCCGATGCCCGAGGTGGTGATGAACACCTGGTCGCCCTTGCCGCGATCGACCACCTTGGTATCGCCGGCCACCAGTTGGACGCCGGCCGCCTCACAGGCTTCGCGCATTGAACCGACGATCCGCCGCAACAGTTCCAGCGGCAGCCCTTCTTCCAGGATGAACGCAGCCGAAAGATACAACGGCCGCGCTCCACCAACCGCCAGGTCGTTCACCGTGCCGTGCACGGCCAGCTTGCCGATATCGCCGCCGGGAAAAAATAGTGGTTTGACCACGTACGCGTCGGTAGTGAACGCCAGCCTTGCCCCAGGTGGAAACGCGGCAGCAGCGCCCTGCCCCGTTGTTTCCAGGCCCAGATGGGCCAACTCGAAGGTCGCCTGATCTTCCAAAGCGTTGAGAATGTCGTTTCCCAGTTCGGGCAGAAACATCCCTCGGATCAGTTCGGCACTCATCTTGCCGCCGCTGCCATGCCCTAGCAGCACGTGTTGCTGATTTGACAACGGCACGGGGCAATGGACCAAGGCGATCACAGGCTGTTCGTCTTGAGGGCTGTTCATCGTGTATTTCGCTGCTTGGCGGAGTTGTCGCTCAGCGGGGCGGTTGCCGGCCTGGTAGGTAGCAGCCTACCGCTTTACCTGCTTGTGCAGTGCGTGGTCGTCGATGACGCGTTACGCACTCATCGGGCCGGCATATTGGCCACTTCACGATGCCGACCGTAGTGATAGTAGGCCGCGCAAGCCCCTTCCGAAGATACCATCGTTGCCCCCAAGGGATGCTCCGGCGTGCAATACGTACCGAAGGCCGGGCATTGCCACGGCTTTTTCACTCCTTGCAGGATCAGGCCGCTGATGCACGTGTCCGGTTCCCGAGCATCATGCCGGCTGACAGGAAAACGCACCTCGGCATCGTAGTGCCGAAAGGCCTCACTCAGCCGCAGCCCGCTGGCGGCAATCGTGCCAATACCGCGCCATTTGCGGTCGGTGACTTCGAACACCTGTTTGACCAGGTCGATGGCCGCGGTATTGCCCTGCCGCCGCACCACACGCGCATACTGGTTATCCACGCCGCAGCGGCCGGCTTCCAGCATCCGCACGCACCGCAAAATGCCTTCGAGCAGGTCCAGCGGTTCAAATCCGGTGACGACGATCGGAACCTGGAACTGCTGGGCCAGCGGCTCGTAGGCCTCGTAGCCCATCACGGCGCACACGTGCCCTGCCGCGAGGAAGCCGCGCACTCGGTTCTGTGGCGAAGCCATGATGGCCGCGATGGCCGGCGGTACCAGCGAGTGCGAAACGAGTACCGCGAAGTTCACGATCCCTCGCCGCTGGGCCTGCCATACCGCCATGGCATTGGCCGGCGCAGTCGTTTCAAACCCCACCGCAAAGAAAACCACGGTGCGATCGGGATGATCGGCGGCAATCTTCAAGCAATCGAGCGGCGAATACACGATCCGGACGTCACCGCCCGCCGCCTTGACCGAAAACAAATCCCCCTGGCTCCCCGGCACGCGCAGCATATCGCCAAACGAACAAAAGATCACGTCCGGCCGCGTGGCGATCTCCAGCGCGCGATCGATCACCTCGAGCGGCGTTACGCAGACCGGGCAACCGGGGCCGTGTACCAGTTCAATTTCCGGCGGCAGCAGTTCGTCGATGCCGTACTTAACAATGGTGTGCGTTTGGCCGCCGCAGACTTCCATGATCGTCCATGGACGCGTCGTCGCCTGACGGATCGCCTGCTGCAACTTTCGGGCAGCCGCCGGATCGCGATACTCGTCTTGGTACTTCATGGTCGCGTCTCAAGGGCTTGGTACAGAACCGTTGCCGCCGGCATCGGCCACGTCGTCAGGGCGGTCCAACTCGTCCAGTTCCTGCATGTTCTCCAGGAACTGAAACACGGCTTGAGCTTCCGCTTCGTCGATCACCTGGAGCGAAAAGCCCACGTGTACGACGACGTACTGGCCCGGCTGTACCTCCGGCGTGTGGGCAAGGCAGACCTGCTTCACCACACCGCCGAAGTCGACCTTGCCCATCAGCAAGTCGTGTTCGTGGTAGGTTGTCAGCACCTTGCCGGGAACGCCTAAGCACATGAGATGTCTCCGCGGGCTGGGGATAACTCTGTGCGGGCCGCCTCCAACCGCCGCACTGCCACGGCCAGCTGCCCCAGACACAATCCGCCGTCGCCGGCGGGGACCTGCTGATGCCGGTACACGCGAAAACCGGCCCACCGCAGCCGGGCGCACGTTTCGCGCGTGAGTAGTGCATTCAAGAACACGCCGCCGCTGAGCACAACCGCGTCGATGTGCGTTGCCTCCCGCAGCCGGAGGCACACCTCGTACACCATCGCCGCAACGGTGGCATGGAACCGCCTGGCAATGACATCCGCCCGGATGCCCGATTGGGTGTCGCGGACAACGGCACGGATGAGCGGACGCGTGTCGATGACCATCGGCGACTGGTCCGACTGCATCTTGAAGGGATATTCTCCTTCTTCGGCCAAGTCGGCAGCCAGCCACTCCAGTTCCATGGCCGCCTGGCCTTCGTAGCGGTTCTCGGTGCGAAGCCCCACTAGCGCCGCGACCGCATCGAACAACCGTCCGGCACTGGACGTCCAGGGGGCCTGCACGCCCCGAACAGTCATCTGCTCAATGGTCTTTCGGGCTTGAGCAGTGACGCCCGGCAGTGCGACGCCTTCGCAACCCGCATCCAACAGGTGTGAAACCGCCATCCGCCACGGCTGCCGGGCAGCCTGATCGCCACCCGGCAAGCGGACATAGCGCAAATGCGCGGCACGGCGATAGCCAGCATGGTCGGCAATCAAGAACTCCCCGCCCCAGATGGCCCCGTCGTCACCGTAGCCGGCACCATCCATGGCAACTCCGATGACCGGTTCATCCAACCCATGCTCGGCCATGCAACTGGCCACGTGCGCGTGGTGGTGTTGCACGGCCAACCGTTCTAAGCCTTCCGCGGCACACCGGCGCTGCGAGTATCGGGTTGACGCATAATCCGGATGCAAGTCGTGAACAATCAACTTGGGTCGAATCTCGAAGAGCTGCTCGTAGAGCGCAATGTCGCGTTCAAAGGCCCGATAGGCTTCGTAATGGTCGAGGTCGCCGAGGTGGTGACTGAGAAACGCCTGCCGGCCGCTGCTTAAGGCAAACACATTCTTGAGCTGTCCACCGACAGCCAGCAGTGGCTCGGCACACTCCCACGGCAGCTTGATCGGCTCTGGCGCATAGCCACGTGAACGGCGAATCGGCAGCGGGTCGCCATCGAGCACAGAGTAGACCGAATCGTCGCAACGGACATAGATCGGCCGGTCGTGCAGCAGCAGCACATCGGCAACGCCATCAAGCCGCTCGACGGCATCCTGGTTGTCATACGCAATGGGCTCGTCGGAGCGATTACCGCTGGTCATCACCAACGGGATACCGCCTACCGCTTCCATCAAGAGCGTATGCAGCGGCGTGTACGGCAGCATCACGCCCAGGTAGGGATTGCCCGGCGCGACGGCTTCGGCAATGCGCGGAGCATCTTGGCTGATGCCACGGCGTTTCCGCAGCAGCACGATGGGCCGCCGCGGCGACTGCAGCAATTGCCGCTGGGCTTCGTCCAGTTCGCAGATAGCCTCGGCTGCCTCAAGACTGGCGACCATGATCGCCAGCGGCTTTTCGTCGCGATGTTTACGCTGGCGAAGATTCTGCACTGCTTGCGCGTTGGCAGCATCGCATACCAGGTGGAAGCCGCCCAGCCCCTTCAGCGCACCGATCTGGCCTTGCCGGATGGCACGTGCGAACTCCACTAGCGGATCGGTCGATGCCGCTTGCTGATCCCGTCGAGGCCACAGCTCTAACTGCGGCCCGCAGGTTGGGCAGGCGATTGCTTGCGCATGAAACCGCCGGTCGCTAGGGTCCTCGTATTCCGCCCGACAGGCCGGACACATTGCAAACCGGGCCATCGTCGTGCGGTCGCGGTCGTAAGGCGCGCCCTGGATCACTGTCAACCGCGGACCGCAGTTGGTGCAGTTAATAAACGGATAGCGGTACCGGCGGTCCGCCGGATTATACATCTCGGCCAGGCAATCCTCGCAGGTTGCGACATCGGCCGTGATGAGAGGCACATCTGCGCCGTCCTGGTCGACGGGCTGGCAGGCTTCGCTCGGCTCGATCCGAAAGCCCTGTGGCTCACCGCTTTCAACGGCAACGACCGGCAGCGATCGCCGCTCGATACTTTCGATGCGTGCCAGCGGCGGGGCTTCATGCCGCAGCCGGTGCGCGAACTGCTCAAGCGTATGCTGGTCGCCCTGCACCTCGATCAGCACAGCTCCGCGCTGGTTCTTCACACAGCCGCGTAGCCCACACTCGACCGCCAGGCGGTGAACGAACGGCCGAAAGCCGACCCCTTGTACCAAGCCGTGCACCATGATGAGCTGCCGACCTTCCATGCACTCTTATTACATGGTCGTGTTCGAAACGTCCACCATTTCGACACCGCCAGCGCGGCGATCTCGGCCTGCGTGTGATCGCCTGCGATGGTTGACAACGTCGACCGCAACGAGCTTATCCAGGCAGGTGCCGCCGGGGTGCAGGCCATACTCGGCCGGAACGCTTGGCGTGCCCTGGAGCTTCTCCTTCACCTTCAGAACAGCCATCGGGCTGTCAGTGCAATGCGTGTTGACATCGAGGTCCAGGCACAGGAGGTAAACCTGGCCCGTGCCGTGAGCGGGCGCTTCTTGCCATTCAGCTCAGCATTGTCCGTTTCTCCAGTCGTTTGGGCGTGCGGCCGATACGATACCTTCATCGATCAAGGCTTTATCCACTTGGCCTGCATCATGATCTGCTTCAGAAGGTTTGGACACCTGCTCTCGTCGGCACGCAACAGCTCAGTCCCTCCCCTCCACGTTCCGGGCCGTAAGCACGGCTACCGGCGCGGCAACTGCCTCCCTCCAGAGCATCGCGCAGTCCGAACGGTATAACCAGTGTTTGCCATTTAAGCTGACCAGCCAGGCAGCCTCAGGCCAAGCCTGGCAAGGTGAAAGCTGCAGCGGCGCGTGGCCAACCGCGGTCTGGTAAGCTAAGCGCACCTGCATATGCCTTACATTGCCAACTTGCGGGACCTCCGATGAAGATCAAGCACTCCCTCGATCCGATCTTTCATCCCGAATCCGTTGCCGTGATTGGAGCCAGCGCCACGCCGGGCAGCGTGGGTAACATCCTGATCCACAACCTCACCACCAACCAGTTCAACGGCGTGATCTACCCGGTTAATCCGCGCCGGCGGGCCATCCGGGGGATCCACTGCTACCCCAGCATTGGTGACATCCCGGAGGAGGTCGACCTGGCCGTGATCGCCACCCCGGCCGCCACCGTACCCGGTGTGCTGGAGCAATGCGTCCAGAAAGGCGTGCGAGGGGCCATCGTGATCTCGGCTGGCTTCTCCGAGCTGGGCGCTGAAGGCCGAGCGCTTGAGCAGAAGATTGTGTCCATCACGCATGGGCGGATGCGCGTGATCGGCCCCAACTGCCTGGGCGTCATTTGTCCCGGCGTTGGACTGAATGCCAGTTTCGCCTCGTCCACTCCCCGCGCGGGTCATTTGGCCCTGCTCAGCCAGAGCGGAGCGATCTGCACGTCCATTCTCGACTGGGCCCAAGAGGTCAATATCGGGTTCAGCAACTTTGTCAGCGTGGGAAGCATGGTCGATGTGGATTTCGGCGACCTCATCGACTACTTCGGCGAAGATCCCCACACGCGCAGCATCATCCTGTACATGGAATCAATTGGGAACGTGCGCAAGTTCCTGAGCGCCGCGAGGGCGGTCGCCCGCAACAAACCGATCGTGGTGATCAAGTCGGGCCGCCACGAGGCCGGCGCCCGAGCCGCGGCTTCGCACACCGGCGCCATGGCCGGTTCCGATGCCGTGTACGAGGCCGCCTTCCGCCGTGCCGGGGTGCTCCGCGTCAAAACGATCTCCGAGCTGTTCAACATGGCCGAGATCCTGGCCACGCAAACCATGCCCCGCGGTCCCGCGCTGGCGATTGTGACCAATGCCGGCGGGCCGGGCGTGATGGCCACCGATGCCTTGATGCTGCAAGGCGGCGAGCTCGCGGAGCTGTCGCCGGAAACGCATGCGGAGCTCAACGAGGTCTTGCCGCCGTACTGGAGCCACAACAACCCGATCGACATCCTGGGCGATGCCACACCGGAGCGTTACCGCAAGACCGTGGAGATCTGTGTCCGCGACCCAAACGTGCAAGGCTTGCTGGTGCTGCTCACGCCGCAAGCCATGACCGATCCCACGGAAACGGCTCGCCAACTGCTGCCGTTCGCCCACTTGTCAGAAAAGCCGATCCTGGCCAGTTGGATGGGCGGCGCCGACGTCCGCGAAGGACGCCACATCCTCAATATGGCGGGCTTCCCCACGTTCGATTCGCCCGAGGAAGCCATCCAGGCCTTCCTCAACATGGTGCAGTACAAACGCAACCAGGAACTGCTGTACGAAACGCCCGAAGCCCTGCCCGAAGGCTGGTCGCCCAACAGCGGCCGTGTGCAGGAGATTATCGACACTGCCCGGTCGCAAGACCGCACGCTGCTCACCGAGTGGGAAGCCAAGGAAATCCTGGCCGCTTACGACATCCCGGTGGTGCCAACCGTTGCGTGCCGCACCGTCAAAGAAGCCGTGGCCGCCGCGGAGCGGCTCGGATACCCCGTGGTGTTGAAGCTGTTGTCGCAGCAGATCACGCACAAGAGCGATGTCGGCGGCGTTCAGCTCGACCTGCGGGACGAAGCGGCGGTGCGACAAGCCTTCGCCACCATCGAAAGCAACCTGGTGCAGCGCGGACAACAAGACGCCTTCGACGGAGTTACCGTGCAACCGATGGTGCGTAGCGCCGGGTACGAACTGATTGTGGGCAGCTCCTTGGACCGGCAGTTCGGCCCGGTGCTGTTGTTTGGCGCCGGCGGTGTGATGGTCGAGGTGCTCAAGGATCGGGCGCTCGGACTGCCGCCGCTCAATCGGGCCTTGGCGCGGCGTTTGATGGAGCAAACGCTCATCTACAAAGCGCTACGCGGCGTACGCGGGAAGCCGCCTGTGCCGCTGGCCGAGCTGGAAGCGCTGCTGGTGCGGTTCGGCCAGCTCATCGTCGACTTTCCGGACATTGCCGAAGTGGATATCAATCCCCTGCTCGCGAGCCCCGAGCAGATCATCGCGCTCGACGCCCGGGTGCTTCTCACCAAGCCCGACCTGCCCGAGGAGCAGCGGCCGCGTCTGGCCATCATGCCGTATCCCAACCAGTACATCTCGCACTTCAACCTGGCCGACGGGACCGAAATCCTGGTGCGGCCGATCCGGCCCGAGGACGAACCGCTGGTCGTGGAGTTCCACGCGGGTCACTCCGACCAGACGCTGCGGTGGCGGTATCTGGGGCTGGTTCGTCACCTGACACGCGACAACCTCATTCGGCTGTGTCACCTCGACTACGACCGGGAGCTGGCCCTGGCAGGGGTGTGGCATGATCCGGAGGGACGCCCGCACCTGACGGGCGTTGCGCGCTATTACCTGCATCCCGAAACCGGCGATGCTGAGTTCGCTCTGGTGGTTGGCGATCCCTGGCAACGCCGCGGGATCGGCACGCAGTTGATCCAGCGCTTGATCGCGGTCGCCCGGGAACGCGGCGTGCGCCGCCTGGTCGGTCAGGTGTTTGCCGACAACACACCCATGCTCAGCCTGATGCGGAAACTGGGCTTCCACGTTCCCGCGGTCACCACCGAGGAAATCATCAAAGTTTCGCTCGACTTGACGACTTCCTGATGGTGTTGCCGGCCCCAGCTGGCTGCGTTCGCAACGGTTGCCGTAATGGCACGATATGCTCGTATCGGCCCAGGCTGCGCCAACCCACCTTCTCATGCGCAGCATCATTTCCGCGCGGTGGTTGTCACAGGCTTCATACAACAACCGAGAAGCCGTGTTGCTTACGTTGCTGCAAGAAAAAAAGCAGATTGCGCAGGCTGTCGGCCAATAAAAAAACCGCCCGGCGTGGGTGCGCCGGGCGGGGTAGCGTTAGCCTGATGCAGCCACGCGGTTGGGATACGCGGCCGCCTCAAGCCAGACGGGGCAATCGTTCACGCAAAGGGCCGCCGCTAGAGCGGCCGTGCGGCTTACAGACGGAACTCAAAGCACGAACGGCTGGGCGTGCAGTTCTCGCGATCCACCACGCCGCCGTCCGGGCCAAATTGCCGCTGGTTGCGGTTGCACCAGCAGTAACCATCGCCCATGGGGGCCACCGGATCATCGGCCGGGTTGAGCAGTCCGGTGATGAACATGCCCTTGCTGAGCAGGTGGCGGCAGACGGGCGGTTGGATCACGTTGAGGTTAGGTTTGTCAGCCATCTTCAGAAGCCTCCTGTCTGGTGACCAGCGGCGCGGAGGATGGCCCGCTTCACCGCCACCCGGGCAAGTTGAACCTTGTAAGCGTTGTGCGACAGCGGGGTCGCGCTGCGGACGGCCGCATCGGCGGCAGCTTCCGCGGTGCTCTCGTTCACCGGCTGTCCCAGCAGAGCCTCGCGGGCATCTGCGCTCACCCAAGGCGTGGGCGCCACCTGGCCGAGCACCACGCGGGCGTCGGTCACGCGGCCACCTTCGATCCGCAGCGCGGCGGCAGCCGCAGCCAGCGGCACCTCGGGCCCGCAGCCCTGCTTCACCTCGTAGGCGGCGTTGGCCAGGCCCAGGTCGGGGATGACCACGTCGGCCACGAGCTGGCTGGGCAGCAACACGTTCTCCCGCTGGTTCTCATCGCGCGGCGTGCGATAGAACTCGCTCAGCGGGATCTCGGCCTGCTGCTCGGGATCGGGCCCGATCACGCGGACGAACGCGCCCAGCGCGATCAGCGCCGGAGCCAGCCGCGAACCGCTGACGAACTTGGCCGGGCCGGCGTTGTTGAAGATGGCGTGGTAGCGGTTATCGCCCTCGGCCACCAGCGTGCCGCGCTTGGCCAGCAGGCCAAAGCCGTTGCGGAAGTACCAGCAGTTGGGCCGCTTGCACAGGTCGCCGCCGATGGTGCCCTGGGCGGCAAGTTGCATGCTGCCCAGGCCAGCGATCACCTGGCGGACCGCGGGGAACGGTTCCAGGTGCGGGCTGTCGTGGATATCGTCGAGGTTGGTCACCGCGCCGATCTCCAAGCCCTGGCTGGTGCGGCGGATACCGCGGAGGGTGTCCACTTCTTTGATGTTCACCACGCGGTCGGGCGTGATGATCATGGCTTTCATCAGGCCGACGAGATCGGTCCCGCCGGCCAGGATCTCGGTCTTACCCCACTCGGGCGAGAGGAGCTCAAGCACCTCCGCCTCGGTGGTGGGCGCCGCATATTCGAACGCTTTCATGGATGAACTTCCTTTGGTTTGCTACAGGCTTGTACCAGGGTTGCCAGGCATCCCCGGCCCTCGGCGCCCCCCAAAGGGGCCGCCGAGGAGAACGGGGCAGCAGCCTGGCAGTCCGAGCGACCAGGGATTAGCCCTTGCCCAACGCGGCAAGCACGCGGGCCGGGGTCAGCGGCAGCACCGGGACGCGGACGCCCAGCGCGTTGCACACCGCATTGCTGATTGCGGCGCCTGGTGCAATCACCGGCGGCTCGCCCAAACCGACGACGCCGCGGTTGTACTCGCTTTCCGGCTCGTACAACTCGACGACCACCTCGCCCACATCGCCCAGCCGCGGGAGCTTGTAGTCCGACAGTTCGGCGTTGAGGAACTTGCCGGTCTTGTTGTCCATGATGCGTTCTTCGAACAGGGCGTAGGCGATACCCATGATCACCGAACCGTGGATCTGGCTGGTGGCCAGCTTACGGTTGATGATCAGGCCCATGTCCTGCACGGCGACGAACTTCTTGATCCGCACGACGCCGGTTTCGCGGTCCACTTCCACCTCGGCCATCTGCACGCCGGCAGCGCCCGAGCTGGACAGACTGTTCTCCGACTGGCCGCGCTGGAAGTTGCCTTGCGCCTCGATGGGGTTCATGCCCAACAGGCTGCAGGCTTCCTTCCACGACACACTCTTGCTGGGATTGCCGATCACTTCGATGCGGCCGTTCTTGGCCTGGAGCTGATCGGCGTCGACGCCCAGCTTGGGCGCCACCTTCGCCAGCAGCATGTTCAAGGCGGCCGTCGCGCCGCGGCGAGTCGATTCCGACACACCGCCCACCGTGGTGCTACCGCCCGAGGGACCGCTCGCCGGGTACTTCGACGAGCCGATGCTCACCTTCACGGCGTCGACCGGCAGGCCCAGCGTTTCGGCCACGACCATGGCGATCACGGTACGGGTACCGGTGCCCAGGTCCTGGCTGCCCAGGATGGCTTCCACGCCGCCATCGGGGTGCACCTTGATGGTGCACGACGAGTTGTGGGCGGCGCCACCCCAGGTGTGGATGGCCATCCCCAGGCCGGACACCACGCCGTCGCGTTCGGGGCCCTTGCCGTGCGGATGCCACTTGGCCTTCCAGTCCATCAACTTGGCCGCGATCTTCATCTGATCAGCGTAGACCTCGGCCTTGTCGTTGGTGACGCTCGGCAGGTTGCGGAGGAACACGTCGTAGCTGTCGATCCCCAGCGCCCGGGCGATGTCGTCGTAGGCCGTCTGGCTCATGGCGCAGCCTTGCGGGTGGTTGGGCGCCCGCCAGGCCCGAGCCGGGCCAGTGTTGGTGCTGATGCTCGTCACCACGCGACGGCGATTGGGCGGATCGAACACGTAGGGGATCACTGCCTGACTCACCGGCGCACCGGCCGGGCCGTTGGTTCCCCAGTGGTGCGAGTCCCACACCTTGACCACGCCGTTCTTGTCGGCGCCGACCTTCACCTTGATGAAACCCGAGGGACGATTGCCCGCGGTCTTCAACTCGGTGGCGCGATCCAGCATCAGCTTGACCGGGCGGCCGGTGCTCTTGGCGAGCCGGGCAGCCGCCACGCTCCACTCGTCGGCCTGGAACTTGCTGCCGAAACCGCCGCCGATGTAATCGCAAATCACGGTCACGTCGCTGGCGGCCACGCCCAGCGGGCTGGCGAACTGCGGCGCCGTGCCCGACACGTTCTGCGTGGAGTGATACACGATCAGCTTGTCGCCTTCCCACACGCAGGTCGAACCGTGGGGCTCCAAGCACATGTGGGTGATGACGTTGACGCCGTACTCGGCCTCGATCACCACGCCGTCGCGTTCGCACTCCTTGAACAGCTTCTCGAAGTACTCGTCCTCATCGTCCACGTCGTCGGGCGTGCGGACGTTGCGGCCGGCGGGGCGGGTCCGGTCGGCCTTCTCGGCGGCTTCCAGGTTGGCGTCGTCGACGTAGAACTCCAGCGGTTCCAGGTCGAGCTTGATGGCCTTGAGACCTTCGGCCACCGCGCCCTCGGTCTCGCCGGCCACAATGGCCAGGATGTCGCCTTCCCACAGCACTTCGTCGCCGGCGTTCTTCATCGGCTCGGCGGCGACCACGCCGGGCACCTTGAGGGCCGGGGCCACGTCGATCGACTTGACTTTGCAGTGCGCCAGCGGGCAGCCCAGCACCCGGGCCAGCAACATCTTGTCGGGGACAATGTCGTAGGTGTACTTGGCAGCGCCCGACGCTTTGGCGATGGCATCGAGCCGATCGGGGCTGGTGCCCAGCACCGACGCCGTACCCTGTTTGGGCCAATCAATGTTCGCCATCAGGAACCTCCCTTCACGCACTCGAGCGCGGCTTCAATCACATCGTAGTAGGTGCCACAGCGGCAGAGGTTGCCGTTGAGGCCCTGACGGATCTCTTCCTTGGTGGCGTTGGGATGCTTGTCCAGAAACGCCCGCACGGCCACCACAAAGCCGGGCGTACAGAAACCGCACTGCTGGGCGTCGGCCTTGGCGAAGGCTTTGACCACCTGGTCGGGCTCGGGACCGCCCAGGCTCTCGACCGTTTGAATCTTCTTGCCCTTGCAGTCCAGGGCCAGCGTGGTGGCAGCGCTGATCGGCTTGCCATCGACGATCACCGTCGCGGCGCCGCACGAGCCATCGGTGGCGACGGGCTTGGCCCCGGTCAGCTTGAGCTGGTAACGCAACACTTCCAACAGCGTCATCCGCGGCTCGACCTGGACCTGATGGTCTTTGCCATTGACGTTGAGTGTCAGGCTCGTAGCGCCGGGACCGACCAGCTTCGTCCCTTTCTCCTCCGCGCGGGCTACCGCGGGACCAACGGAGAGGGCGGTGGCAGCGGCCGCCGCACTAGAGCCTTTGAGGAACTCGCGGCGGCTGAAGCCGGAGCGCCCTCGGCCTTGATCGTGATCCTTCATGCGAAAGGACCCTCCCTTTGTCAGACCATAGGTGTTGAACAGTGGAAGCAACCAGGCACGCGGCCGCGAACAACCGGCCGAACCTTCACCGCGAATTGCCACACCCCCGCATACGGCACAACCAACCAGAGCCATTGCGGCGGCAATAGTGCCCACAGCATTGGCCGACGCGCAGCCAATGGCGAGCGGATCTTCGCGGTGGCTCGGTATACAACTAGAGTTAGCCGAGCAACTTACGCCAAAGTTACCTTCCCCCCGGCCGAGGCCGGACCGCTCGCGATTGTAATCCTTGATATGGCCGATTCAACCAAGTTCGCCAAAGTTACCAGCGACGCAACGCGGGAGCGTAAGCCACATTACAGTTCGCCCTGCCCGGCCGTGGGGACGCAAAACCGTGCTCACGTCCGGAAGCCGCGCGTGCCCACAGCCTCGATGGTTGCCTGCGGAAGAATGGGCAAATTGGCGAGGGCCGATCGCGGTACAAGAGTTGGCGACAATCCCTACCGAGGCACTGGTTCGCCATAACAAGCACTGGTCGGCGCGGCAGCTTCGCCGTGCCGGTGAAAACGCCCCGGCTTTACCGCCGTTTGATGCGGGAAGCGACATGCAAGCCGCAGAGCAGCAACGCCACCACGCCGCCGGCTGCCGCGGCAATCGCATTGCCGTGCTCGGCCAGGTGCGGAGCCATCCGAGGCACAAACAGCATCGTCAGCACAAAGGTGAGCAGCGACAGGTTCACGGCGGCCACCAGGCCCAGGCTGCCTTGGAAGAAGCGGCCGGCACGATGCCCCAATTGCGTGAAGGCTACGGCAATTACCACGGCCCCGCCGACGATCAGCCCTTGGTAGATGTCGGCCTCAACCTTGATTACCTTCGACACGGCATCGATCACCGTCCGCAAGAACAGCACGCCGAGCACCGTGCCTGCGGCCGTGCCGATACCGCCTTGCAGACTGCATCCGCCGACCACAGCGGCCGCGATGGCGTTCAGCTCGTAGCCCAAGCCCATGGTCTGCGGCGCGGCGGCCCCCTGGTCGCACATATAGAGCACGCCGGCCAGCGAAGCCAACATGGCGCTGATGCAATAGGCCAGCCACTTCAAGCGATCGGTCCGCAGGCCACACAGCCGAGCGGCTTCTTCATTGCCACCCAGCGCATAGAGATGCCGGCCAACGACGCTGCGGCTCAGTAGCACCCACACGCCCACGGCCAACAGGCCAAACAGCGTGACCGGGATCCACACGCTGGTGCTGAGATAGCGGAACGTGCTGTCCGAAACGTAGATCTGCGTGGAACCGCTGGTCACGTGCTGGCAGATCGCCCGGGCGAGACTCCGCAGCCCGACCAGCGTGGCCAACGTAGCCACAAATGGCGGCAGTTTCACCACGGTAATCAGCCATGCGTGCAGGCTGCCGACCAGAAAGCCCGAGGCGAGCGCCGCCCCCACGGCCAACGTGGCGATCCCGTAGCCGACGAACTCGCCACTGGCCACACTCTGCGGCGCAAGCACCTGCATCACCGAGGCGCAAATGGTCGCGCTGAAGGCAATCATCGCGCCGGCCGAGAGGTCGATCCCGCCGGAGATGATCACCACGGCCGCCCCCAAGGCAAACACACCCAGCAGCGCCGCCTGCCGTGCAATGTCGATGATGCTGGCCGTAGGGTTATTGAAGTAGTTGTGCTGCGGATCGATGGCGCCGGTCACCAGCACCACCACCACCAGGGCCAGCAGCAGCGTCCACTCGTGAGGGCTCAGCAGCTTCAACCAGAGGGAGCGCAACATCGATGCATCAACGCAAGCGGAGCGGGAAGCAGTCAGACCAGTGGGCGATCAGGAACTCGTCAGGTTGTACTTGTCGAGCCACTTCTGGAACTCGTCCAGCGTATAGAACTGCGTGTTGGCGTCGAAAAACTCCGGCTTCAAAGGGCTGTTGGCGTCGGGCACCACGATCTTGAGCCCCGTTTCGTGGATGTCGCCGTTCTCCTCGCCCAGCTTGGGATACAACTCGGCCAGCGTCTTCTCGTCGTTGAGGACCAGGGCCTTCATGATCTGCACGGCCTTGTAGCCCATCTGATACGGATCCTGAACGATCATCACGTCGACGTAGCCGTCGCGCATGTGCTTGATGGTGTCGGCCTGCGCGTCAAAGACCACGACCTTGGGCCGCGCGCGATCGGCGTTCTCCTTCACCACGTCGACGATCGCCGGCGCGTTGTACGCCCAGATGCCCACCAGCGCATTGAGGTCCGGATGGTTCCGCAGAGCGGCACGCACGTTCTCGCGGGCGACCGTCAGGTCGGTCTGGTCGCCCATGTTGTCGAGCCGCTGGAAGCCGGGGCCGGCGCCGGCTTCAATCCCGCCCACGCGATCGATCGCGTTCTGGGCGCCGGTGATGCCCACAAAGGTCACATACTTGCCGCCCTCGGGCAGCAGGTGCTTCATGGCTACGCCCAGTTCGCGCCCCGCGGCAAAGTTATCGGTCCCGACGAACACGCGCCGGGCATCGCGATACTTTTCGCGGTTCACATCCGAGTCGACGGTGACAACCGGGATCCCCCGGGCCTGCAGGGCCTTGAGCTCATCGACGATGGCCTGGTTGTTGGCGTCGTTGACCGAGATAGCCACCGCCGCCACGTCGCTTTGGCTGGCGAACTGCCGCAGCTTTTCGATCTGGCCGCCCGTAGTGCCGTCGTTGGTAACCATCACGGCGGTCAGGCCGACTTCACCCAGCTTGAGGTCACGGTTGGCTTCTTCGAGGCCCGCCCGGGCGGCGGCCCAGAACGGTGAATCGCCGTTGGTGACAAAGATCACGCGTTTGACGGTCGGCCCTTGGCCGCAGCCTGCAACCGTGGCCAGCAACAAACCCAACCCACAGAGCCAAAGATGCTTCATGTTCAATCCCTGCCCGGCCGCGCAATCGCCAAGCCGAATGCCCGACCAGGTTCATGGAAACCCAACGTGAAGATGATCCGGGTGCAGCAGGCGTGGAAACCGCTGCGAGCGAAAGCGTTGCCAGCGGCCGTCGCTTCGCGCCGTAAGTGCCGGCAGCCCAACCGCAACAACCCGCATATCTTACGGCACGACAACGCTTGCCGGTACTGCCACGACGAAAATTGGCGAGCCCCCCATAAATTGCGGGCATCGAGCGTAAACATATCAGCCCATCGCGGCAGAAGTGCGCGTTCGCCTTGGCCCGCGTGGCCTCGTTACCCACGCCCCTTTTTCCCTGATGCAACGAGATCAACGGTTCATGGACATGCCCAAGCGTCGCCGCTGGTTCAACGGAATGGTTTCCCCGCAGCGGCGTAACGGATTATTACCAGTCACCGGCAACCACCGCCTGCAATCGCCCACGGCCTTTGAAGCCCACGAAGCGGAGTGTCAGACGGACTGCGACCAGGACGGCTGGCCCCAAGGGTTTTTCGCCATTCAACTGGGAAGCCAGTACGCCGTTACTTTGAGTAACGACTGCCCACCGCAATTGCTTACAGCCCTGCAACCGGGCGACGTGATGGAACTGGTGCCAGACACCACCATCCACGGGGCGCCGGCTGTCCGCGTCGATTACGGCATCTTTCAGGTGGGCTATCTGGACTGTTCGCAGCGCAGCTTGCTGTGGCGGCTGATGATGAAGGACTTTCACGTCTTTGGCCGCGTGGCCAAGATCGAGTCCACCGCCACCGGCCATGCGCTCTGGCTCACCATTTACCTGGGCGATTGACAGAGCGGCCACTTTCGCGGTTCAGCGCACGGCAGACGGCGTGCAACGTCCCGAGAGCGAACATGCAGGTGCCTTTCAACACACAGCAGCACCGCACGAGCCTATTTGCCCCGCAACAAGCGAATGGCGGTCAGAATGTAGCCCACGCCCGAGTAGATGGTGCTGATCACGGCCGACCAGATCGCGATCAGCAGCAGCCAATGCAGCCAGGGCGCGGCCGTTTGCACGGTGGTCGATTCGCCGGGCGTGGTGCCTGCCAGGGTCGAAAGATAGTACAGCGCAGAGCCGGCGGCCACACATTGCAGGACCATTTTCACTTTGCCGGCCATGCTGGCCGAAAAGTCCGAGCCCTGCTGTTCCAGAAAGCTCCGCAGAGCGGTGACCAAGAGTTCGCGGCCTACCACGACCACGGCCATCCAGGCCGGCAGATAGCCGTAATACCGGGGATCAAAACCGTTGAACTGCGGCACAGCCGCCAACAGGATGAACGTCCCGCAGATGATGACCTTATCGGCAAACGGGTCGAGAATGCGGCCCAGGGTGGTGACCAGGTTGTAGCGGCGGGCAAAATAGCCATCGAGCCAGTCGGTCGAAGCGGCGATGATGAACATCACCATGCTCACCAGGTACCACTGGAACGACAGGAATACAAACATCACCGTCGTGAGGATCAGCCGCATCCAGGTCAACTGGTTGGGCAAGTTGAACACCACGCTGCGCACATCCGCGCTGGTCGCGGTGACCTGACTGGCTGGGCTGTCTTTGGCGCTGGTGGACACGGTTCGCTTCCCCTGCTCAGGCTCGCCTCGACGTTCTTTCATCCCTGATTAGGCTACCACCGCGGCCGCCGGGCTGCCCCCGGGGCCTTACTCGGTGTGTGACGATGTTTCCTTGCTTGGTACGCTTCCGCGGCTTACCCCAACAGCCGCGGCGACAACCGGACCGGCTTACCTAACCGGCGCGGCGATCAGGTCGTACCCGCGAGCAGCCACGATCTCGCATTTGACCAACTGGCCGGCTCGCAACTTTTTGCCGGTCACGTAGACCACCCCGTCGATATCGGGCGCATCGGCGTAGGTGCGGCCCATCCATACATCCTTCTGGCCGGGCACGGGTGCGTCCAGCAGCACGTCGCGCTGGCGTCCCACCTCGGCCTCCTGACGCTGGAAGGCCAACGGCTGCTGCACGGCCATCAACCGCTCGCGGCGTTCTTCCTTCACCTCGTCGGGTAGGTGATCGGGCAGCCGCGCCGCGGGTGTATCCGGCTCCAGCGAATACGTGAATACCCCCATTCGCTCGAACTTGACCCGCTCCACGAACTCGACCAGCTCGGCGAACTGCTCCTCGGTTTCGCCCGGGAAGCCGGTAATGAACGTGGTCCGCAGCACGAGTTCAGGGATCGCCTCGCGCATGCGGGCGATCAGTTCTTCGGTCTGCTCGCGGGTGACGCGCCGCTGCATCCGCTTCAGCATCGTGTTGTTGATGTGCTGAAGCGGCATATCCAAGTAGGGAATGATCCGCCGACTGCCGGCGATGGTCGCCAGCAACTCGTCGGTGATGTACATGGGGTACAGGTACAGCAGCCGGATCCAGTCGAGGCCCTCCACCTCGTCCAACTGACGCAGCAGTTCCGCCAGCCGCGGCTCGCCGTACAGGTCCCGTCCATAGTACGTGGTGTCCTGGGCCACCACAATCAACTCGCGCACGCCGTCGGCGGCCAACTCGCGGGCTTCGGCCACCACTTCCTCGATCGGCTTGCTGGCATGCTTGCCCCGCATCTTGGGGATCGCGCAGAAGGTGCACAGGCGGTCGCAACCTTCGCTGATCTTCAAGTACGCAAAGTGCTTGGGCGTGATCCGCAGCCGCTGCCGGTCGGGCAGAGCCTGCACGGGCGCCGGACGAAACACGCTCCGCTGCTCATCCAGCCCAGCGATCAAGCGGTCGGCCACCTTGGCCACCTGTTCGCGGCCGAACACGCCGACGAGATGGTCAATTTCCGGGCAGGTTTCCAGCAGGCGTTCTTTTTCGCGTTCGGCCAGGCAGCCGGCCACGATGACGCCCCGGGTCTTGCCGCGGCGCTTGAGCTCCAGCATCTCCTCGATGACCGCCAGCGACTCCGCCCGGGCGTGCTCGATGAATCCACACGTATTGATAATGACAAAGTCGGCGCCGGCCGGTTCGCGCACCAGACGGTAGCCGTCGACCTGCAGCAGGCCCAGCATCCGCTCGCTATCGACCAGGTTCTTGGCGCAGCCCAGGCTGACGAAGGCGTACGTGCCCTTGCAGGCCGAGGGGGCAGCGGCAGGGGCGGAGGCCGCGTTGGCTTGCGGCTTGTCGATGATCGGCAGGTCCATGCGGGCTACTGGCGAAGGTGCGGAAAGGTGTTGTAATGCCGGGCGGAGAGCCGTGATGACAGGCGGCGGGCCAAGCCGCAGCGCGCGAAATCCCCCGCGGGCCGCGGTCGCACGTTGGTGCCACCGGCTCTTTGGTGGGGGCGGACGCTGACCTGCGTGCCACAGGCGATATTCTTGAGTACCACTGGCTTTGCCAGTGCCCCGCCCACGAGATTCATCGTATCCGAAACCCGCCTGGGGGAGTAGGGTGCCAGGGCAATGGGCGTATCAGGCTCGCAGGACACGAACCATTAGAGATGACTGACTCCTTTATAGGGCGGGTGCTGGATGCCAAGCATGCCACGGGCTCCTGCCAATGCATGGACGCGGCAACCGCAGCACTACCATCCAGCCTGACAGCAACCACCCACGGCGGGTGCAAGCACCCGCCCTAAGTCCACAGCCCTACGCCAGCATCTTTTGCACCACGTGGCCGGCGACGTCGGTCAGGCGGAACTCGCGGCCCTGGAAACGGTAGGTCAGCTTGAGATGGTCCAGGCCTAACAGGTGCAGGATCGTGGCCTGCACGTCGTGCACATGGATCGGGTCTTCGACCACGTTGTAGCCGATCTCGTCGGTGGCCCCGATGGTCTGGCCAGCTTTGATGCCGCCGCCGGCAAACCACATCGTAAAGGCATCCACGTGGTGGTCGCGGCCGATCAGATCGCGGGGTTCGCCCATCGGTGTGCGGCCAAACTCGCCGCCCCAGATCACCAGCGTTTCGTCCAGCAGGCCGCGGCGTTTGAGGTCGCGGATCAACGCGGCACAGGGCCGGTCGACCTCCTGGCAGCGGCGGTCCAGCGGCTCGCCCAGGTTGGTGTCGAGGTTGCCGTGGTGATCCCAGTCGGTGTGGTAGAGCTGGATGAAGCGCACGCCGCGTTCCACCAGCCGCCGGGCGAGCAGGCAGTTGTTGGCAAACGACGACTTGCCCGGCTCCGCCCCATACTCGGCCAGCGTGGTAGCCGTTTCGCCGCTGAGATCCATCAGCTCCGGCGCGCTGGTCTGCATGCGGTAGGCCATTTCGTAGGCGGCGATCCGGGTTTCAATCTCCGGGTCGCCCACCGTGCCCAGCCGCAGCGCGTTGAGCTGCGTGACCGTCTGGAAGAAGTCGCCTTGCCGGGCGTGGTCGAAGCCAGCGGGGCTCGTCAGGTTCAAGATCGGTTCGGCCCCGCTGCGGAACGGTACGCCCTGATAGCTGGTCGGCAGAAAGCCGCTGCCCCACAACGGCGCGCCGCCGCGAGGTCCGCGTGGCCCCGACTGAAGCACCACGAAGCCGGGCAGATCGTTCGATTCGCTGCCGATACCGTAGGTGATCCAGGCCCCCATGCTGGGCCGCACGCCAAACTGCGGCGAGCCGGTATTGATGAACAGCTTGGCCGGGCCGTGGTTGAAAACGTCGGTCTTGACGCTGCGGACGATGCACAGGTCGTCGGCCACGCTGGCCAGGTGCGGCAGGCACTCGCTGATTTGGGCTTTGCTTTCACCGTAGTAAGCAAAGCGGCGGCGCGTGCCCAGCAGCTTGGCATTCTTGGGCAGGAAAGCGAAGCGTTTGCCTTCCACGTACGATGCCGGCACTTCCTGGCCGTCGAGCTTTTGCAACACCGGCTTGTAGTCGAACAGCTCCAGTTGGCTGGGGCCGCCGGCCATGAACAGAAAGATCACATGCTTGGCCCTGCCGGCAAAATGGCCTTGCCGGGCTGCTAGCGGGTTAGCCGATGGCGCCGCTTGCACGGGCTGCAAGCGATCCCCCAGCAAACTGGCCAGGGCCATGGCTCCCAGGCCGATGCGGCAGTCGTGAAAGAAATGCCGCCGCGTGATGGCTTGAAGCTGCTGCTGATGCTGCCAAGAGCGCAGGCAATCTCGCTGGGGGCTCGACATGGCTTCCTGCGAAATGCTGAGGCGTGGGGAGACGGTCGGGCCCTAGGCCAACGGCCGGGCAGGTTCCGCGATTGTAACGCGCGTGGCCGATTGCAATCCACCCATTTGAAGGGGCAACCGGCGTACCGGCAGCTACCGCTCGTCAGATATCTACCGAGTGGTTACGAATGCGTCGCGCTGCCGCTCATCGCCAGCACGCTCCGGCAGCGTGCTTTCGGTGATTGCGTACTTGGTTGAGCGCTACGCCACCAGCGCCGCGGTTCTTGGCCATACCAATAAGGAATGCCGCGATCCAACGGCTGCTGACAGCAGCGAAGGCATCTGCACAATCTACATACCGCAGCTAGAGGTGCGACAAACTCACCTTGTTCCCCATTACCCGTTCGAGTATCAGTAGCCCGCTCGCGCCCCGGCTGCGATCGGCGTGTGATTACACGTCGGCCACGGGACGGGGCGCGTACGGGCCAGGGGCACATGGTTCTCCCCACTCGGCCTGCCTTTCCCTAATCCTATCGCTTGCAAAACGAGCCCCATGGCAGCCGTATCTTCGTACGTCCGCTGTTGCACCCGAGTGGGCCTGGTGCTCGCCGCGCTATGGACGCTACGTTCCGCCAGCTTTGCCCAAGGGTTGCCGGAGATCGTACCTCCGACAACTGCCGCGCAAGACGAAATGCCCGAGTTGCCGCCCTCGACCATGCCGCGGTTTCCGGGTGGGCATGTCTTGCCCGAGGGCCAGGCCGCGCAACCTGCTTTCCCTAGCCTTAACCAGCTGCAGTCTGGCGGCGGGTTCCTGCAGGACGATTCTCCGGCGGAGCCACTGCCTGAGCCTGCCGGCCTCGAATCGCTGCCGACGCCGCCCCCGCTGGGCACGCCGCAAACACAAAAAGTGGATCCCACCGGCAAGACGGTGGTCGACGTGCGCGTGGTCGGCAACGAAAGCATTCCAACCAAGCGGATCGCCTCGCAGATCAAGTCGCGGCCCGGCCGTACCTTCGAAGCGGCCGTGGTGCGTGAAGATATCCGCGCGCTCAACCGTACTCGGTGGTTCCTGCACGTCGAGGCCGAATACCTGCCCGCCCCCGATGGCGTGGTGCTGGTGTTCCGTGTCGTCGAACGGCAGCGGATCCAGTACATCAAGTTCCTGGGCAACACCAAGAGCCGCCGCAAAACGCTGGAGAAGAAAGCCGACCTGAAGGTGGGCGATCCGCTCGACCCCTACACCATCGAACGCGCCCGCGACGCGATTGTGAACTTCTACCGCGAGGCGGGCTTCAACCGCGTGCGGGTCGAAATCCTCGAAGGCACCAAGCGCGGCGACAAAGGCGCCGTGTTCCTCATCGACGAAGGCGAGAAGCAACGCATTGCCGACGTGGAGTTCGTCGGCAACCAGATCGCCTCCGACGGCCGGCTCAAGACCCAAATCCAATCCAAGCCGCCGTTCCTGGGCCTGTTTGGTGGCTATGTCGATCGCGACAAGATCGATGCCGATATCGAACGGCTCACCGCCTATTACCGCAGCCTGGGCTTCTTCCAGGCCCGGGTTGGCGTCGAACCGGAGTTCAATGAGGACCTCAACCGGCTGAAGCTGCGCTTCGTCATCCACGAAGGCATCCGGTACAAGGTCCGCAATGTCACGGTGGCGGGCGTCACCAAGTTCCACACCGAGGACCTGCTGGCCGAACTGAAGCTTCGGCAGGACGACTTCTTCGATCAGCCCAAGATGCAGGGCGACATCGAAAAGCTCAAAGAGGTGTACGGCGCGGTCGGCTACATCTTCGCCGACGTGCAGGCCGAGCCGCGGTTCCTGGAAGAACCGGGCATGCTCGACCTGGTGTACACCATCAACGAAGGCCACCGTTACCGCGTGGGCCGCATCGACGTGCAGATTACGGGCGAGAACCCGCACACGCGGATCCGCACCGTGCTTAACCGACTGGACCTGCGCCCCGGCGACGTGGTCGATATCCGCAAGCTGCGCGACGCCGAACGGCGTTTGCGGGCCTCGGGCTTGTTCCGCAACGAACCGCACCTGGGTGTAACGCCAAAGATCCTGGTGCAGCCCGCGGAAATGGACACCGACGACGTATTGCTTGGCCAGGCCGAAGGCAACGTGCGCGGGCAAAGCCCCGACCCGCACGTGGTGCAGAAGCCGGCCGTCGTAACGATCCATGGCGAGCTGAAGCCCGGCCCGGCCGACATCATTCAGCCGGCCCAGCCCCAGCAGCCGCCGCCGGTGCAACCGCTGGCCACGCCGCAGGGCAATATGACCGCCTATCAAGCGCCGGCCCAATCGGGCCCGCCCCATCAGCAGTACGCCGCGCCGCAGCAACCGCTCGCTGCGGGTGCTGCTCCGCATCGGCCCTGGCAGCGTGCCACGGCGCCCGGCATGGCACAGCCTGCGGCTCCTCAAGCGCAGCCGTACCAGCCTGGCAGCAACCCGGTCTATCAAGGCCAGCCGGGCGCGCATCATGCCAACACGATGCCGCCGGGCCAGGTCACTCAGCCCACGCGCTACGGCGCCGCGTATGCTGCGCCGGCTCAACCGCAGCCAGCGCCCCAGGCTCCGCAAGGACCAGCCGCGGGGGCAACCGCTCCGCAGCCAGCGGCTCCGGCCGAACGCGTGCCGTGGCGGGAAACGGTGCGTTTCCAATCGCCCAATGCCGCGCCGACGGGCTGGAGCGCGCCGGCCAGCACCTACAGTGGCGGCGCTCGCTACTCCACGGCCAACACGCGCACCGACGAGTATCGCCCGGCGACGCGCGATCCCAATCCCAACCCGGCTGCGCCGCCGCCCAATACCCGGCTGGCTCAGGCTCCGCCACCGGCTGCGGCTCCGGCCCCGGGGACGCCTGGTTTGCTTCCGCCGCCTCCCGGAGCGCCGGTCACGCTACCGGCTCCGCCTGCCGGTGGCGCAACGGCCGATCCGGTGATTCCGCCGGGCGGTTACATCAACCTGGATGAGCCCGACCGCGAAGCGATTCTCATCCCGCAGGTCGAAGAAACGCAAACCGGCCGCCTCAGCTTCGGCGTGGGCGTGAACTCCGAAGCCGGCGTGATCGGTAACATCGTGCTCGATGAACAGAACTTCGACATCACCCGCTTCCCCCGTAGCTTCTCCGAGCTGGGTACCGGCACGGCGTTCCGCGGAGCCGGGCAGCGGCTGCGCATCGAGGCCGTGCCTGGTAGCGAGGTGCAGCGGTACATGTTCACCTTCCGCGAGCCGTATCTGCTGGACACACCGATCAGCTTTGGTGTCAACGCGTTCTACTTCGACCGCATTTACGACGACTGGGACGAACAACGACTGGGCGGCAATATCAGCTTCGGCTACCAGATCCGGCCCGACCTCTCGATCGGGCTCACGCTCCGGGCTGAGAACGTGAACATCAGCGACCCGGCTTTCGGGGCGCCGAAAGAACTGCTCGACGTGTTGGGCGACAATGGCCTGTACTCGGTCAAAGCCAACATCGTGCACGACACGCGCGACAGCGCGTTTTTGCCGACCGAAGGTCATTACATCGAACTGGCCTACGAGCAGAACTTTGGTGACTTCGACTTCGGCCGGCCCACCATCGAAGGCCGCCAGTATTACATGCTGCGGCAACGGCCCGACGGCTCGGGACGCCACGTGCTGAGCCTCCGCGGCCGGGCGGGCATCACCGGCAGCCAGACTCCGGTGTTCGAGAACTTCTTTGCCGGTGGTTTCTCGACCCTTCGCGGTTTCGACTTCCGCGGGGCGTCGCCGGTGAAGCAGGGCGTGATCGTCGGTGGTGAGTTGATGCTGCTGGGTTCGGTCGAGTACATGTTCCCGCTGACCGCCGACGACATGCTGCGAGGCGTGGTGTTCTGCGACTTCGGTACGGTCGAGGAAACCGTGCGAATCGATTCCGACACCTTCCGCGTGGCACCTGGCGTGGGCTTGCGTATCACGATCCCGGCGATGGGCCCGGCCCCGATCGCACTGGACTTTGCCTACCCGGTGCTGATGGCCGACACCGACGACAAGCAGATCTTCAGCTTCTACGTAGGCCTGCTGCGGTAACGGCCGACAGCTTGGTGCGAAACGTGGAGACCGAGTGCACGTTCCCGGGCACCTAAAGACGTTGCCCTATCGGTGCCCGATGGTGTACCGCCACGCACCAGCGCGTAGGCCGGGTGCTTGTCACCCGGCATCGATGGACGCTGCCCCTATCGCCGATCGATGCGGTGCCACCACGCACCGGATTCGATGTAAACCACAAGGCCCACGCTCCCGAACACGGGAGCGTGGGCCTATTTGTTGCCATTATTGTTGGTAGCCCAGGCATCGCCTGAGCCAAAAGCAACAGCCTCAGTGTGTAACGACCAACATCAATACCAAAGGTGGCCGCAAGCAGCCTCCCCTACGTGTGCGCAACGTTGTAGCCGTTTACCGGCGGGCACAAGCCGTTAATCTACTTCTGCGAGCCCAAGAGCCACACCAGGATGCCCTTTTGGGCATGCAGCCGGTTGGAGGCCTGCTGGATCACCACGCTTTGCGGGCCGTCGATCACCTCGTCGGTGACTTCCAGGCCGCGGCGGGCAGGCAGGTCGTGCATGAAGTAGGCGTCGGCCGGAGCCAGGGCCATCAATTCGCTGTTCACCTGGAAGCCCTGGAAGGCCTTCATGCGGCGTTCGTTTTCGGCTTCCTGGCCCATGCTGGTCCACACGTCGGTGTAGACGAACGAAGCCTCGCGCACCGCTTCGCGCGGGTCGTCGGTGATATGGATCTCGGCGTTCGGCTCTTCGCGCTTGAGCAGGTCGAGAAACTCCTGGTCGAACTGATAGCCCTGGGGCGCGGCCAACACGAAGCGGATGCCCATCCGGGCACAGCCCTGGGCCAGGCTGCGGGCAACGTTATTGCCATCGCCCACAAAGGCCAGCGTCAGGCCCTTGGGCGGGCCGACCAGTTCACGGATCGTGTACAGGTCGGCCATGGCCTGGCAGGGATGCGCGTAATCGGTCAGGCCGTTGATCACCGAGCAACTGCAGTGCTGGGCCAGCTCGACCACGGCCTCGTGCTTCTTGGCCCGGACGATGATCACGTCGACATATTCGCTGAGCACGCGGCCGAAGTCGGCCACGCTTTCGCGGCTACCCCAGCCGACATCCTGCCCCAAGAACATGCTCGTGCCGCCCAGGTGGGCCATGCCGGCTTCAAAGCTGACGCGGGTCCGCAGCGACGGATGCTGGAACAGCAGGGCCGCCGTGCGACCCGGCAGGAGCGCCTCGCGGAGGCCGGCCAGGTACTTGGTTTTGATGTCCTCGGTGATCGCAAAGATCCGGTCCATCTCAGCGGCCGTGAGGTCCGAAAGCGTCAATAGATGTCGCATGGCAAGCAACCGGTCGATAGGGCAGCAATTCAAAAATGGAAAGTGCCGCGGCCCCCGCCCTCCCAAGCGAAAGCGGGTCAGCCCCTGCGGCATCCGGCAGAAAAAGCAGCGCGGGAAGCGGCGATTAACTTTCGGCCTTGGGTTCCACGGGATAGTTCCGCAGCACCTCGGCCACGATGTCGCAGCCGGCGTGGGCTTCTTCATCGGTGAGCGTCAGCGCCGGCAAGAACCGCAGCACGTTGCCTTGCGTGCAGTTGATGAGCAGGCCCCGGTCCATACAGGCCTGCACGGCCGTGGTGCCTTCGACGGTCAGTTCCACGCCCACCATCACGCCCACGGCCCGCACGTCGCGGATCAAATCGCACTCTTCTTTCAGGGCCGTAAACCGCGAACGGAACAGCTCGCCCAGCTCGGTCGCCCGGCTGAGCAGGTTTTCCTGCTCGATGGTTTCGATCGTGGCGATGCCGGCCCGGGCGGCGATCGGATTACCGCCAAAGGTTGAAGCATGCATGCCCGGCCGCAGGCTCTTGGCGATCTCCGGCGTGGTGAGCAATGCCCCGCCGGCGATACCGCCGCAGAGGGCCTTGGCCAGGGTGATGATGTCGGGCTGCACGCCAAAGTGCTGGTAGCCGAACCAGCTACCGGTGCGGCCGCAGCCGGTTTGCACTTCGTCGAAGATCAGCAGCAGGTTGTGCTCGTCGGCCAGTTGGCGGAGGCCGGCCAGGAAACCTTCGGGCGGGACACGCACGCCGCCCTCGCCCTGGATCGGCTCGACCATGATGGCGCAGGTTTCGTCATCGATCAGGTCGGCAACGGCGTCCAGGTTGCCATAGGGAGCATAGTTGAAACCGGCCACCAGCGGGCCCAAGCCGGCGTGGTACTTGGGCTGGGCGGTCGCGGTCACCGCGGCCAGCGTGCGGCCGTGGAAGCCGCCTTCAAAGGTGATGATCTTGTAGGCCTTCTCAGGGCTGTGCAGACGAGCCAGCTTGATAGCGGCTTCGTTGGCTTCTGCGCCCGAGTTGCAGAAGAACGCCTGGCCGCCGAAGCTCCGCTCGCTCAGCAACTGGGCCCACACGCCCTGCGGCTCGATGTACCACGAGTTGGGCACGTGGATCAGCTTGGCCACCTGGTCCTGCACGGCCTGCACCACGCGGGGCGGGCAATGGCCCAGCAGGTTGCAGCCCCAGCCGGGAAAGAAGTCCAGGTACTCGCGGCCCTCGGCGTCCCACACCTTGGAACCTTCGCCGCGCACCAGGCACACCGGGTAGCGGGTATAGTTGGGCACCACGTAGCGGTGGAACAGATCCATGGTTTGGGCCGAGGAAAGATCGGACCTGAAGGCGGACGTCGTACTCATGGTTCAGTTCCTGTACAGGTTGGCCGGGCCACACCTTTCGCGCCGAATAAGTCCGGCGGGACGTGCGACCCGATCTTTGGCATCAAACCCGGCGGTGCTGGATACCAGCCCCGCTTTCTACAACCGCTCGCGGCACCGGATGCGGCCGCGTTAACTAACCACCAAATATCGATAACGGGCACCGATCACGAACCTGGGGATCCGACGCTTCAATCCGCTTGCCCAGTTCGGGAGTTGCCCGGTGTCACTTGCCAGGGGAAGGAAAGTCACTCACAGGTGCCGCCGGCAGACCTGCGCGGCAGCGGGATCGTGTTAACGGCTCCGGGCAATTTCGGTACCGACGCCGCTACTGGTGTAAATCTCCAGCAGCAGCGAGTGCCGCAGCCGGCCGTCGATGATGTGCACCTTGCCCACGCCGCGTTCCAGCGTTTCCAGGCACGCCTGCACCTTGGGAATCATGCCCGACTCGATCGCGCCGCTGGCGATCAGTTGCTGGGCTTCCTCGGCCGTGAGCGAATGGATCAGCGAGGCCGGGTCGTTCTTGTCGCGGCGGACGCCGTTCACGTCGGACAGGTACACCAGCTTTTCGGCTCCGACCGACTGCGCCACGGCGGTGGCCGCCGTATCGGCGTTGACGTTCAGCTTCTGCCCGTCGGCGTCCAGACACATCGACGGGATCACCGGCACAATGCCCGCGTAGCACAGGTTATCGATCGTGGTCCGATCGACGCGGGTCACCTTGCCCACGTAGCCCAGGTCGATGGGCTGGCCGTTCTCGTCCTGGAGGGTGAGTTTTTCGCCGAACAGGACGTTGGTGGTCTTGAAGTTCAGCGGAGCCGCGCGGCCGCCCAGCTGTTCGATGCGGTCGGCCAGTTGGGTGTTGGTTTCGTAGGCGAGGACCTGTTCGACGATGTCGCGGGTGGCCTCGTCGGTGTAGCGGCGTCCCTGGATGAACCGGGGCTGAAGGCCGGCTTCTTCCATCCGCTTGCTGATGGCCGCGCCGCCGCCGTGAACGATCACCGGCCGCATGCCCACCGTCTCCATGAACACGATGTCCAGCAGCAGGTGCCGCAGCGCGTTCTCGTCGTTCATCACACTGCCGCCAATTTTCACGACCGTTACCTTGTCGCGAAACTTGCGAATCCAGTGCAGTGCTTCGAGGAGCACGTCGGCTTTGCGGATCGCTTCTTCCAAAGGAGCGGGCTCCAGCGTTAAGGGCTAACAGTGGGAGGTAAAGCACAGCTCGGCCGCACGGCCGAACCCTGCGGCTACGAAATCGCGTCACACGCCGCCCGGCTGGTAGACCCGAGGCAAGCGCAGGTTGTTCGCGGCAGTCTTGCGACGACACGCGGGGCTGGTCCACCGGCCGCCGCCCGCGAGCACGGCGTCCACCCAATTGCCCCGGCCCGCGCAGGACGGAGCCGTAGAAACCCGCTATTTTAAGCGTCGGCCCTACCCCGTCAACGAGCGGTCTGGGGGCGGGCCGCGAAATCGCGAAATTTGTCGGCAGCCCAGTCGCATTTCGCCCGCCGGCAAGGATTTGCTTGCCGCGCCCCCTCCGCCCGGGTAATTTGACGGCGCCGTCGCTCCCGCGCCGCCAACGGATTTGCCGCTTCGCCTGTCACATCTCTGGTCTCTGGCCAAGACGCGGGATCGGTCGGCGTCGTCACTTCTTGCACTGCAGTTCCAGCACACCGGGGGGGCAGGTCGACGCGAACCGTCGCGGCGGGAAGCATCCGCCGCCTCGCGCTTTGCCATGTCCGGCTCGCAAGTTCGCGTGAGTTCCGCCGGAGCCAATCCGATCCGAGGGCATCTCCATGGGGCACCGGGAATCGTGGACGCTCAACGAAACGGCAAGATCGAACAACCCAGGCCAGGTGCAGGTGGAATACCTGCGCTGGTTTCTGCACTACCCGGTCTGGCCGCTGGGCTGGCTACTCGGCCTGATGGCGTCGATCGTGCTGGCGCTTGCCGTCCACTGGACGTTCTGGCTCTTGGCCGTGCTGGTGCTGTTGCCGCTGAACGTGCTCTACTGGTTGCGGGTGCGCGACCACTTCATGAACGGCGACACCGTGCCCGCGGTGGTGATCAGCCTCGACCCGTTGTTGATCGCGGCCGGCCCCGACATGACCAAGGGGCACGGCAGCTATCCGGCGATCAAGATCATGAAGATCCCGCTGAAGACGCTTATGGGCCGGCTGCCCCAGATCGGCGACACCTTGCCGACCGTGGCCCTGTATAACACCGACCCCGAAAACAAGCCGTACTGGGTAGACGTTCACCCCAGGCCGGTCGAGGCGGGCACGAGCAACCTGCAAATCGTGCAGTGGAAATTGATGAGCATCCCGCGCCACGAATGGGACCGGCTATACACCAGCCTGCGGCAGGTGCCGCTGCCATACCGCTGCGGGCTGTACTTCACGCCGGGAGCCACCGGCGAGCAGCGGCAGTTGTGGTGATAGGTCGCTCGCAATCGTAAGCGCAGCATATATTGCGCAGAATTGCGATCAATCTTTGGCAGATATGCGAAGTTGGGCGTCCCCGCCCTACGTCCAAAAACTCCGATCCAGCAGCCGGTAGTTGATCGCCTCGCTCAGGTGAGCCGGATTGATCGTGTCGGCACCGTCCAGGTCGGCAATCGTGCGGGCGACGCGCAGGATCTTGTCGTGAGCCCGGGCGGAGAAGCCCATCTCAGCCATTGTCGCTTTGAGCAGATTCTGGCAATCGGCATCCAGTCGGCAGTGCTGACGGATTTCGCGGTGCGACATCTCGGCGTTGTAATGCGTGCGGCCGCCGACGAATCGCTGAGCCTGCCTACGCCGGGCGGCGGTTACCTGGTCGCGCATGGCGGCACTTGACGTACCGGCCGTGGCCGACGCCAGTTCTTTATAGGCTACCGCCGGCACCTCAATTTGAATATCAATCCGGTCCAGTAGCGGGCCGCTAATCTTGCTCATGTAGCGCTCGATCTGCGGCACCGAGCAATGACATTCGCGGCGAGGGTCGCTCCTGAAGCCGCATGGGCAAGGATTGAGGGCCGCGATCAACATGAAGTTGGCTGGGAAGGTCACGCTGCTGAGTGCCCGGCTGATCGTTACGTTGCGGTCTTCCAGCGGCTGCCGCAGCACTTCGAGTGTGCGACGGTTGAACTCCGGCAGCTCGTCAAGGAACAGTACACCATGATGGGCGAGCGAGATTTCGCCGGGAGCCGGAGGTGAGCCGCCACCCACCAGACCAGCTTCGCTGATCGTATGGTGAGGGCTGCGGAACGGCCGCGTGGCCAACAGCGGCTGGCCCGGTTTGAGCCGCCCCAGCACGCTATAGATCTGCGAGGTGGCGATCGATTCCTCAGCCGTGAGGTCCGGCAAGATGGTCGGCACCCGCTTGGCCAGCATGGTCTTGCCGCTACCTGGCGGCCCAACCATCAATAGGTTATGTGCGCCGGCGGCGGCGATGGTGATGGCCCGCTTGGCCATTTCCTGGCCGCGGACGTCGGCAAAGTCGATCTCGTAGCGGCCAAGCGTTTGAAACAGTTCTGCCACGCGGGGCGCGGTGGGTTCAATTTCGATCAGGCCTGCCAGAAAGCCGACCGCCTGGCTCAAACTGCCGATGGGGATCACTTCGATCTGCTCGACCACGGCGGCCTCGGCGGCGCTGGCCTCGGGCACCAGCAGGCCACGCAGCCCTTGCCGCTTGGCGGCGGCAATCGCCATCGACAGTGCCCCCTTGGCGGGCCGCGTGGTGCCATCGAGCGCCAGCTCGCCCACCACGGCATACTCAGAAAGCCGGTGCGGCTCGAACTGGCCCGATGCCGCCAGAATGCCCAAGCAAATCGGCAAATCGAACGAAGCCGCCTGCTTGGGCAGATCGGCCGGGGCCAGGTTGATGACGATGCGAGCGCTGGGTGTCTGGAAGCCGGAGTTCACCAGCGCGCGATCCACGCGGTGGGTACTTTCACGAACGGCCGCCTCGGGCAACCCGACCAGAATGGTCTTCGGCAGGCCGGCGGGAGAGACATCGACCTCGACTTCGACGGCCAGGGCTTCGATTCCCAGCAGCGAGAACGTGGTAAGCCTGGCCAGCATCGACGTGCCCTGCCCCAGGTTTGCAACGAGAAAGTCCGGCGGCTATGCCCCAGGATTGGTGCGACCTGCGCCGGCAGCGGCCGCCCCCCAATTGTGGCCAGGGCCACGGCGGCGAGCAAGCGATTGATGGCACCGCGGGTTTGCGTGATGTCACATGAAAGAAGATAGGCGCTCGGGAGTGGCCACCGGCCCGAACCAAGGCCATGAGGCTACTGCGTGAACTTCAGGTTTCTTTCGCCCACCAGGGAGCGCAGGTAGTCTTCATCGAGCACCTGGCTGGGCGTGCGAAAGCCTGGTTCGCCGCTGCCGCCGGCCACGCGCTGGGCGGCGTCCAGGGCCGTTTGCACGGTGAGCGCGTACGGCTCCGGCGTGATCATTGTGCCTTCGACCGAGCCGGCACCAAGTAGCTGGCCTTCCTCGGTGAGGGCTTCATCCTTCCAGGCACGCCCCCAGAACTCGGCGTAGCCAGAGGCTCGCTGTTCGGCGGTAGGGCCCTTGAAGTGGCGGTCGATATACCAGCGGCCAATGGCCGAGATGGGCCACAGTCCAGCCAGTTTCGCCATCCCTCGCCAGCGACGCAGCCGGCCGATGGTACGGCGGGGCATGGCCAAAAACACCTCGATATTGGGAATGCCGGTTGAGTAATAGGCCGAGGCCACGTCGCCCCAGGGAATGGTCATCGCGTGGCGAGGGCCGCGAGGGAACGCGATCCCCTCGACTTTCCAGGCGGCCGGCACCGGCTTGAGCTGGCCGCCTTCGCGCACCATGCCGCCCCGCGCGGCGTTCTCCCAGGCTGTGCGCGCGGTGCCACGGCTGATGCCACCGCCCAGTTCGCCTCCGGGCGCGAACGCCAGTTGCAGATGGGTTGCACCCGGGCAGCGCCGAGCCAGGGCCGCCGCAAAGCAATCGCTGGGAACGACGTCGAAGCCTACGGCCGGCATCAACACAACGCCGGCATCGCGGGCAGCGGCATCCATCGCGGCCCCCTGCTCGATCACGGCAATCTCGCCGGTGATGTCCAGGTAACTGACCCCGGCATCGACGCACGCCGGCATGAAAACCGGCGCGGTCTTTTCAAACGGTCCGGCACAATTGAGCACCACCGGCCGCTCGGCGGCACCATTGCCCGGCGATGGCCCTGTATTGGCCGACTCCCGCCACGCGCGCAGTTGCCGCGTGACCTCGGCCGTATCGTCCAAGGGAAAGACGGCGGCAGGGCAACCCAGCTCACCGGCCAAGGCTTCTATCTCCTGGCGGTTGCGGCCGGCCAGTGTGGGACGCAGCCCTCGCCGCACGGCTTCTTCGGCGATCAGCCGCCCCGTATAGCCGTTGGCGCCATAGATCAGCATGGCTCGCCCCCTGCGGTAAGGTCGATTGGAACCCCATGGTCCATTGCCACCGAGGTATCACTGGTAGCAATTGCCGCGCCCAATCTACCGCCCACGGTAGCCGATTGGCTACTTGCAGGCAGCATCGTCGACGTCGTTACGGCTGCTCGGCCTTGGCTTCCTCGCCTGCCGGCATGGCCTTCTCGTAGAACCGCAAGAGGTCCTCGCGAAGCTGTTTGAGCGAAGGCTCGTCCACATACATCATGTGGCCGCCCGTGTAGAAGGTCAGCTCCACGTTGCCGCGCAGGTGCTTGGGCAGGCCCAAGTGGTTGAAGGTGTACACGCTGGCAAAATACGGCGTGGCCAGGTCGTAATAGCCGTTGGCCACCAGCACCTTGAGGTGCGGATTCTTGACCATGGCCGAACGCAGCGTTTCCGTGGCCGACACATAGCGATTCTCAAACGTGGAGTAGCTCCACGGATGCACGTTGCCGGTGAGGATTTCGTACACCTGCTCGCGTTCGAACTCCAGCTCTTCGCGCAAGTACTGGTTCACGGCCGACGTGAACGCCCCGAACACGGCCGCCGCGCTGGGGTCGTACTCGTACGTTGCGCCGGCGGCGTCGCGATCGATGCCGCGATACCGGCTATCGAAGCGGCCCACGGTGCGTTCCTCATCGCGCATCAGCTCCTTGGCGAACCGCGACATGGTGATCCGCAAGTTGGAGCGCCGCACGTAGTCGGGACTCAGGCCCGTGTAAAAAGCCACCTGCCGGGCCGTGGCATCAAACCGCTCGTCCGAGAGCGTATCGCCGGCCATCAAGGCGAGCGTGTAATCGGTGGTGGCAAAGCGTTCGACCTCGGCCAGCACTTCCTTCAACGGCTTGTTTTGCAGCGACTCGTCCAGCCGCTTGTGATACCAGGCCGTGGCCGTGTAGCTGGGCAGGAACAGGATATACGGCAGATCGTTCGGCGTGCCGAAAAGGATCGTCTGGAAGTCGATCACGCTCGACACCAGGATGATGCCGTTCAGGTCCAGGTTGTAGGTCGATTGCAGGTGACCGGCCAGACCGGCAGCCCGGAGCGTGCCGTAGCTTTCGCCCAGGAGAAACTTGGGGCTGCTCCAGCGGTCGAACCGCGAGATGTACAGGTAGATGAACTCGCCGACCGAGCGCAGATCCTGCTGATAGCCGTGGAACTCCTTCTTTTCGACGCCTTCGGCGGGCCGGCTGAAACCGGTGCTGACCGGGTCGATGAACACCAGATCGGTCACGTCGAGCAGCGAGTACGGGTTATCGATCACTTCACCCGGCGGCGGCGACGAAACCGGATCGGCCGGCAGCTTCACCCGCCGCGGCCCCAGCATGCCCATGTGCAACCACACGCTGGAGGAGCCCGGGCCGCCATTGAAGCAGAAGGTGATCGGCCGCTTGGCCCGCTGTTCGCGATCGCCGACAGTGTAGGCAATGAAGAACATGTTCGCCCGCAGCTTGCCTTCGTCGGTCTTCACGGCGAGCGTGCCGGTGGTGACCTCGTAGGCCAGGTCGCGGCCGGCGATCACGGCAGTGCGCTGGCGGGTAACGATCTCGTGCTTGGGCGTGTCGCCGCCCTCTTTCTTGGGCGGCTGCTTCTCCTGCGCAGCGACGGAACTCGCCATCAACGACGCGGCCACCAAGGCCAGCCAGCCCAATGCGAGTTTGCGACCATGCACCATGGCTTGTGCCATCTTGTTCCTCATCGTGTGTTGTACTCATAGACCAGCGCCACGCGGTGCAGCGTCGGTCATCTGGAGCGCGTGCGATTTCACGGCCAGGGCGAAGCCCATCAAGCCCCCCAGCCCGAACTCACATAAGATTAGCACACAGCCGTGTGCCGCAGGGGCCAGCTCGCCGCAATCGCTGCAGGCGCATGAGCTGCTACGACCGGCACAAACCAACCGGCCGGCGGTCAGTATCGCAAGAACCAAGACGGCCCTAGTTCCGAGCGCCGGAGCCGCCGGCTCCAAAAGGCAGAAAGAGCGAGTTGGCCCTGCGGACCGCCTGCGGGTCGATCGCCTCGAGCTTTTTGAGGGCCTCTTTCGCTTCGGGCAGCGGGCAGGCTTTCATGTACTGCACGATCGGCACGCGCACATAACGATGCTGCTCGTCGGCATCGCGATAGATCTCCACCAGCCGATCCAGCGCCGACCAGTCCTTCCACCGCGCCAGGTCGGCCACCACGGTATCCACCCACTGCGGATGGTCGAGCACCAGCCGCATGCTGGCCGCCAGGCGTTCGCGAGGAATTACCTTCTCCTGCTCGCCGTGGAACCGCAGCGCCAGCACCGCGGCGTTCACATCGGCAAAGACCGGGTCGGGCTTGCGCAGGATCTCCTGCTCCACCCACTCCAGGCCTTCTTCACCGGTGATGGTCAGATAGCAGGCCACCAAAGCATCGAGCGCCCGATCGGTCGGCTCCTTGGCTTGCTCGACGGGGATCAACGCCCGGAGCCACGCGGCATCATCCTTGGTCGCACATAGCCCCAGGAGCGTGAGATACAGCCGGCGATGCGCCGAGTTGGTTTTTTCGTCTTCGATCCACTCGCGCAGCTCTTTGCGCGACAGGTACGGCCGCAGTTCCTGGACGACGTCGTACTCGGTACGGGCAAACTCCGCATACGCGTCGTCGGCAATGAACTGCTCCGGGTGACGCAATCGCGGCACAAAGTACCGCAGCCGCTCCACGCCCTCGGGTGGAGCCTGCGGCAGCTCGCGTGTCAGATACTCCACCGCGCGAGCGGTCAGCGGCAACGGCGCCGACCAGTAGATCTCGCCCGAGTCGTCGGCACCATAGATCAGGTAGCGGTCCTCGGGCTTGGGTTCTTTTTCCGGCGAGAACGAGCGAACCGTGGCGAAGTTGCCTTCTTCGTCCTTGTCCAGCCGGTCTGCCCCCTTCAGCACGTGCTCGACGTAGTAGGGCCGCAGCCGCGTGGCTGGATTGGTAGGCTCGCCGGTCGCGCGGACGATGGCGGCCGCCTCGACCATGCCCATCTGCCGCGTGACCGATTCGGCCGGGCCGCAGAATGGGCACGCCCACACAACCGCAGGCATCAGCCAGGTCATGAGCACGGCCCCGGCAAGCGTGAACGCTACGCGCCGTGGCTCAATCGCCCGCGATGCAATGCTTGGTAGGGAGCGCATCACCATCCTTCAGAACGTGTGCTCCTGGCCCCGTTAGCGCGAGGCGGCGCCGCCGGCAGCCGTGCCGACATCCGAAGCCTGGCTGTCTTCACCGCCAGCCGTGGTCCCGGTGGCCGAGCCCGGATTCCCGGCACCGCCCAGCGGCAAGAACAGGCTGCCGCGCCGCACCGATTCCGGATCGATCTCTTTCAACTCGGCCAGCTTTTCCTTGGCCTTCGGCAGCGGGCAAGCCAGCAGGTATTGCACCACCGGGATCCGCACCCAACTGGTCTTCTTGTCGGCCTGCTTGAACAGCTCCACCAGGCGGTCCATCGACTCCCAGTCCTGCCAGCGAGCCAGGTCGGGAATGACCAGGTCGACCACGTCGGGCCGGTCGAGCAACAGCCGCATCGATTGCACCAGCCGCTCGCGCGGGATGATGGTTTCGTTCTGGCCGTGGAACCGCAGGGCCATGATGGCCGAGAACGTGTCGGTGTATTCCGCCTTCTTGTTGGCCAGGTAGGTCTCTTCGACGAACGGCAGCCCCTTCTCGCCAAGCAGCGTCAGGTAGCAGGCCACCGCGGCATCGACACCGGTCCGCGGTTCGTCGGTCGGCGCCGTCAGCATCTTCCTGATGGTTTCAGCATCTTCCGGCTTGCCGCACACGCCCAACAGCGTGAAGTAGCCGCGGCGCCGCGTAGGCGGAACGTCCGGGTTCTGAATCCAGCCCAAGATCTTCTCGCGGTTCAACCGCGACTTGAGCGCTTTGACGTCGTCGTAGTTGGCCCGGGCCAGCTCATCGAAGGCGTCGCGCGCCAGCAGTTCCTCGCGGTCCTCCAGGTATTCCTGGAAGAAGGCCAGCCGTTCGGGGCCGCTGGCGGGCAGGGTCGGCAGCTTGCGGATGTAGGCCGCGCTGCGTTCGGTCAGGGCAATGGGCGCCCCCCAGTTGACCTTGCCTTCGTGGGTGCCCAGCAGCAGGAACAGTGTGCCCGGCGCCTGCTTGCCGAAGTACAGGGCATTGAACTTCTTTTGCCCATCGAGGAACTTCTCGCCCTTGAGCACATCGACCACCTCGAACACCGAGGTGTGATCGTCCTCCTTGTCGTTGGCTTTGCCGACCAGCCGGGCGATGACGGCGGCATCGTTCTGGTCCATTTCTTCGGCAAAGGTCAACGCCACGGCGGAGCAGAACGGGCAAGCGGCCGCAGTGGTCGGAACCTGGAACACGGCCAGGGCTAGCGCCGTGGCAAAGATCGCTCCCAAACGCATCGTCGATGCCTCGCGGAAGGAGGGGTCGGTGGGATTGTGGGGAATATACGGGCGGGCTCACCGTGGCGGTTGGTGGCTCGCCACGGCCGGACCGCCCCCGGCGCAGGCGGTAGCGGTCCGGTAGACACCGGCATCTTCTATCCTAGGCCCTGGCGGGGGACGATACAACCAATCTGCCTCGCGGAGGAGGGCTTCTGACCTTCTCGACCCGCCCTGGCGCGCCGGGGATTGGCGGCTGCGTTACAATGGGAAGAAGATACCTTCCCTCCGCCCGTTGAGCCTCCCGCCTGTGAACACCTCCTCCGAAGGTTTGCCCCGCCGCGTGGCCGTGATCGGCGGCGGTATTACTGGTTTGGCCGCCGCGCACCGGCTGCTGGAATTGAAGCCTGATCTGGAAGTCCGGCTCTTCGAGGCCGATGACGGCCTGGGCGGCGTGCTGCAAACATTTGAAGACTCGGGCTATCTGTTCGAGCGCAGCGCCGACAACTTCATCTCCAACGTGCCCTACGCCGTCGACTTGTGCCGGCGGCTGGGTTTGCAGGATGAACTGCTTTCGACCAACGACGCCTACCGCCGGGCGTTCGTCGTACGAGGCAGCCGGCTGTACCCTGTGCCCGACGGCTTCATGCTGATGGCCGCCCAGAAGGTGTGGCCGGTGCTCACCACGCCGATCTTGAGCCTGCGCGGCAAGCTGCGGCTGCTGGCCGAGTTTTTCCTCAGCCCTCGGCAGGTAGACGATGAAAGCCTGGCTTCGTTTGCCCGGCGGCGGCTGGGCCGTGAAGCGTTTGAACGGCTGGTGCAACCGCTGGTCGGCGGTATTTATACGGCCGATGCCGAAAAGCTCAGCTTGGCCGCAACCCTGCCGCGTTTCTTGGAGATGGAGCGGGAACACGGCAGCCTGATCCGCGCGGCGCTCAAGCAGCGCAAAGCCGCGGCTCGGGGCAGCCGCAACGGCAAACAACACGGCGCAGGCGAAAGCGGCGCGCGTTACAGCCTGTTCCTTGCGCCGCGGCTGGGCATGTCGCAACTGATCAACGCCCTGGCCGCCAGGCTGGGCGAGCGCGTCATTCTCCGCCAGGCTCCGGTGGTGAAACTGGAACGCTCAAGCGGCCCTGAAAGCCACGCTCCATGGACGGTGCATTACCGCCAGGATGATCAGGCGCTCAGCTACGAGGCCGATGCCGTCATCGTAGCCTTGCCTGCCTATCACGCGGCCCGGCTGCTGGAACCGCTCGATGCCCCGCTGGCCGGCCTGCTCAACGAGATCCCCTATGCCGGCAGCGCCATCGTGTCGCTGGGCTATCGCCGCGACCAGGTGCGCCATCCGCTGGACGGCTTCGGCTTTGTGGTCCCGGCCATCGAACGCCGCGACATCCTGGCGGGCAGTTTCAGTAGCGTGAAATTCGCCGGCCGCGCTCCCGATGATTGCGTCCTGATCCGCGTGTTCTTGGGCGGTTCGTCGCATCCGCACCTGGTCGAAGCGCCGGAAGCCGAACTGCGGGCGATCACCGAGCGTGAGCTGAAAGAATTGCTTGGGGTTACGGGCGAGCCGCAGGTGTGCCATGTCACCCGCTGGACACGGCGGATGCCGCAATACCACCTGGGCCACCTGGAACGCGTCGCCCGGATCGAAGCCGCCGTGGCCAACCACCCCGGTCTGGCTCTGGCCGGCAGCGCGTATCGGGGTGTCGGCATCCCCGACTGCATCCGCAGCGCCGAGGCCGCGGCCCACGCCATCTTAGGGCAGCCGCAAACAGCCCCCACTCAAGCCAGCGGGCAGGTCTAGCAGGCCCACAAGGCAAAGCGAGTTGGCTTCCTCCGCTACGCGAGGCTGCGCTCAACTTGCCGGTTTAACCCTTGAGCGGCGCCGCAATCTTCTGGCATGATCCACCGCTGCTAGCTGGCTGTCATGCTCCCCCAGGCTTGGAGGCAACCGCCGTGAAGATGGTCCTGTTTCCCGCGGTGGAAGAAGCACGTTTGCGCCGCATCGAGGAGGCCGCCGGTACCATGCGGGTGGTGAATGCCGCCACCGAAGCCGAGGCGGCGGAAGAACTAGTCGATGCCGACGCGTTCTTCGGCAAGATCACGCCGGCTCTCCTGGCGGTCGCCCGCAATCTGCGCTGGGTCCAGGCCCCCACGGCCAGCCTTGAGCATTACATCTTCCCCGAGTTGGTCGAGCATCCTTGCACGCTGACCAACATGCGAGGGCTGTTCTCCGACGTGATCGCCGATCACGTCTTCGGCTACATCCTCTGCTTTGCCCGAAACCTGCACCTTTACCTCCGGCAACAGATGCAGTGCCGGTGGGAGCCGCTGGGTGGCGAGGAAGCCCGGAGCAACTTCGTTTCCGGGCCGGGCGTGGTATCGGCCATGGATCGGGCGCACATTCACGTCTCGGACACGACGCTGAGCGTGGTCGGCTGCGGAGCCATCGGCCTGGAGATTGCCCGGCGCGGCACGGCGTTTGGCCAACGGGTGATTGGTGTGGACATCCAACCCAAGTCGCCGCCGCCCGGCGTGGAAGCCATCTGGCCGCTGGACCAGTTGCCGCGACTGTTGGCCGAATCAGACTTCGTGGTGATTGCCGCGCCGCACACGCCGCAGACGGCCGGCATGTTCGGGGCCGAGCAGTTCCGGCAGATGAAGGAAACGGCCTACCTGATCAACATCGGCCGCGGCGCGATCGTGAACCTGGCAGACCTGACCGCCGCCCTGGCCGCCGGCACCATTGCCGGGGCCGCGCTCGACGTATTCGAAGTGGAACCGCTGCCGGAGGACCATCCCTTGTGGCGGATGGAGAACGTGATCATCACACCGCACGTGGCTGCCGCTTCGCCTCGCATTGCCGAGCGCCACCTGCAAACGCTGCTGGATAACATCGGCCGCTTCGTCCGCGGCGAGGAACTACAAAACGTCGCCGATAAGAGGCAATGGTTTTAGGCCCTATCGCCCCAGGGTGCTGCTCTCATTCGTGGTCTGTACAACGGCCCGTACCGATTCATCCGTAACTCATGACCTATCCTCATCCGATGCGTTTGCGTGGGCCGTGGAATTGGGCCACGCTGCCTCCGGCCGAGCCAAGGACCGGTACGGTCCATGTGCCGACCGACTGGGGCGAGATCCTGGGTCCCGAGTTTGCCGGCCCGGTGCGGTTCTCGCGGCACTTTCAGGCTCCTTCGCGACTGGAACCGCACGAACGGTTATTCCTGGTCGCCCAGGGCCTCGACGCTGTTGGCACCGTCCGCGTGAACGAAACCGAATTGGGCCAGGTCACCACCGGCTACCCCGGCTTGTTCTCGTACGACATCACGGCCCAGCTCCAATCGCGTAATCTGCTGGAGATCGATGTCACCGTTCCGCCCGATGCGGCTCGCTACGGCCGCGAGGGCAAGGCCGGTGGCCTGGTGCGCGAAGTCCGGCTGGAAGTGCGCGCGGAAGCTTATCTGGAAACCGTCGGCATTTGGGCAGAAGCGGAACCGTCGGCGATCGCTGGGCAGCTTTGCGTGCATGCGGCGGACACCAATATTCGAGCGTTGGAACTGCACGTGCGCGCCGGCCAGACCAATCAGCGTTTGGCGGTCGAGGTCAACTGGCCGGGCAAGTTCACGCTGCCTGTCGACAACCTCCAGCGCTGGGAGCACGCACGCGGCGCGGCCACACCGGTGGAACTGGTTCTGATGCAGGGCGACCGCCGGCTATGGGAAAGAACGTTCTACACGGGGCTTCCCGGCAATGGTCACTGGCCGCCCCAGCATGTGCGGCCGCTGCCGGCCATCGACTGGTGTACCTGGCTGCGTACTTGGCCCCGGCCATCGCTGGCACCGCCGGAAAGCGAGACCGAAACGTTCCTGGTCCGCGAGATTCTGCCGGACGAAGCCTATGCAACCTTCGACGAATCAGGCGTCGCCATCCTGCAGGCGATCGAAGTCCCCGCCTCGGCCTCCGGCGATCACGACCGTTGGCTCGAAGCCTTCCGTCAGGTTGCCCTGCCGCTGGCGCATCATCCGTGCATCGTGGGCTGGGTGCGACCGTCGCACACTGGCAGCGAAGCATGGCCGCCGCTGTATGGCCGGCCCTGGTGGAATCCGTCGGATTAATCACCGTACGGCCGCGAATGTTTGCGTGCTATAAGGCGGCAGCCTAGAATCCACCCCACCTGCGTTGACGTCCCCCACCCTCGTTGTGCGGAGGTTCTCACCATGCGTGCCTGGTCGCTTCGCCCGCTGGCCGTTGCAGCAGCGGTGATGGTTGTCGTGGCAGGTAATGATGCGCGCCGTACGTCGCGCGTGGTGGCCGACGAGAAGCCCGCCTACCAGGCTGCCGGCCCCACGATCAAACTGTTCAACGGCAAGAACCTGGACGGGTGGACGTACTATCTCCGCGAGCCGGGCGCGAAGATGGAGGACGTGTGGACCGTCACCGACGAGGGCGTGCTGATCTGCGCCGGCCGGCCCGCCGGTTACATCCGCACCAAGGACAAGTTCACCAACTTTGTGCTGGAACTGGAGTGGCGGTTCGACAAGGACAAAAAGCCCGGCAACAGCGGCGTGCTGCTGCGGATGGTGGGCCAGGACAAAGTGTGGCCCAAGAGCGTGGAGGCCCAGCTCCAACATCAGAACGCGGGCGACATCTGGAACATCGACCAGTTTCCGATGAAGGTGGTCGCCGAGCGCACCTCGGGCCGGCGGACAGTCAAGCTCAAGCCCACCAATGAAAAGCCGCTGGGCGAGTGGAACCACTACCGGATTGTGATGGACGGCGGCAACCTCAAGCTGTACGTCAATGGCGAGCTGCAGAACGAAGCCACCGAAGTGGAAGAAGTCGCCGGCCATATCTGCCTGCAGTCGGAAGGGGCCGAGATCCAGTTCCGCAACATCCATTTGACGCCGCTCAAGTAAGCAGCCGCGGCTCGATCACCTTCCCCCACAACCTCGCACGCGCGTCCCCAGTCCCAAGATGAGCACCAGCGACACCTCGGAAAAAACGCCCCAACGATGGGGGCTGCGTTCCATTGGCCCAGCGATCATCGTGGCCTCGGTGACCGTGGGGCCCGGCAGCGTGCTGTCGGCATCGCGCAACGGATACGACTTCGGCTACCAGACCGTGTGGGTGCTGCTGGCGGCCGGCGTGCTGATGTTCGCCATGACCGCGCTGTCGGGTCGGCTGGGCGTGGGCTTGAAAGGCACCGTGTGCGATGAACTGGCTGCGGGGCTCGGGCGGCCCGCGGCGGCCCTGGTTGGGACATCGCTGTTTCTGGTCGCGGCGTGCTTTCAGTTCGGCAATAACCTGGGCGTCGTCGCGGCGCTGGAGCCGTTCTACAACCACAACAGCAACTGGGGCAAGTTTCTGCCCATGGCCGTCATCGCCAATATGAACGTGCTGGTGATCACGGCTCTGTTCGGCTTTCGGGCGTTGTATCGGCCGGTTGAAAAGCTGATGAAGGTTCTGATCGGCTTGATGGTGATCGGGTTCGCGGCCAACGTCTTCTTCGCCAAGCCCGACCTGGCGGCAGCCGCCGCCGGCCTGGTGCCGCAATTGCCGGTGCCGCGTAACGCCGACACCCCGGCCGGCCTGGCCCAGCGGTTTCAGCCGATGATCGCCATGTTCGCCACCACGTTTGTGATCGGCGGCGCGCTGTACCAGTCGTACCTGGTGCGGCAGAAAGGCTGGACCGTGGACGATACCCGCAAAGGCATGATCGACAGCGCCGTGGGTATCTCCGTCGTCGTGCTCATCACGGGCATGATCCTGGCCACGGCCGCCTCGATGCTCAGCGTGCAGTCGGGCCTCAAGTTCGAAACCGTGGCCGATGTTGCCCAGCAGTTGAAGCCCGCCTTTGGCGAGAAGGCCACGGTGCTGTTCTCGCTGGGCATCTTCGCCGCGGCGTTCAGTTCATTTCTGGTGAACGCCATGATCGGCGGCACGGTGATGGCCGATGGGCTGGGGCTGGGCGGCTCGATCGATAACCTGGCCCCCAAGCTGTTTACCGTGTTGGGGCTGGCCATCGGGATGAACGTAGCCCTGTACATCGTGGCCACAGGGCAGCGCCCGGTGCAGTGGATTATTGCCGCCCAGGCGTTCACGGTGCTGGCCGGCCCCGTGCTGGCCGGGGCCCTGGTGTACCTGTCGTTCCGCCCCATGGTTGTGCCGGGCCTGATCCCCTGGTGGATGCGCATCCTGGCCATCTGCGCGCTGGCGATGCAGATCGTACTGGCCGCTCAAACGGGCTATTCCGTCTACAATGCCTACCGGCAGTTGGAGACCAGCAAGCCCGCCCCCGCGGCACCGGCGGCCCCCGCCGACCAGCAAGACGCCCCTGGCCAGAAGTAGCATCTTCCTCTGGCGGGAATGAGCCGATTGCCGGAGCCGGTTGCTTTTTTGCGGTCGCGTTGTGCGCTACCCAGGCGCGTGATTGACAGTTCGCTGGCGTCGGCTCCACTATGTAGCATCTGCCCCGCCCCCTGCCCTTTGCGTCCTCACCCTCGTATGAGCACCAGCGCCCCCTCGCAGAATTCTGCTAAACCGTGGGGGCTGCGTTCCCTAGGACCGGCCATCATCGTCGCATCGGCCACGCTGGGACCAGGCTGCGTGCTTACGGCATCGCGTAACGGCTACGACTACGGCTATCAAACCGTCTGGGTACTGGCACTAGCCGGCGTTCTTTTATTTGCGCTCACCGCCCTGTCAGCCCGGTTAGGTGTTGGCCTCCGCGGCACACTCTGCGATGAACTGGCTGCGGGACTGGGACGCCCTGTGGCGGCGCTGGTAGGGCTGTCGCTGTTTGCGATCAACGCCTGCTTCCAGTTTGGCATCAACTTGGGCGCGGTCGCGGCGCTGGAGTCGTTCTACGAGCCCGACAATTCCTGGGGCAAAGTTCTGCCCGTGGCCGTCATCACCAACATGAACGTGCTGGTGATCACGGCCCTGTTCGGGTTTCGGGCGTTCTATCAGCCGGTCGAAAGGCTGATGAAGTGCTTGATCAGCCTGATGGTCCTGGGATTTGCGATCAACATTTTCTTCGCCAGGCCCGACTGGTCCGAAGTGGCCGGCGGCCTGGTCCCGCGCATCCCGGTGCTGCGCAACGGCGACGCCGCGGCTCCCCTGGGCCAGCGGCTACAGCCGATGATCGCCATGTTCGCATCCACGTTTGCGATCGGCGCGGCCTTTTATCAGGCGTACCTGGTGCGGCAAAAAGGCTGGACGCTTGAAGATACCCGCAAGGGCCTGATCGATAGCGCCGTAGGCATCTCAATCGTGGTGCTGGTCACGGTGATGATCCTGGCCACGGCCGCCTCGATGCTCGACGTCGAGCGCGGCGCCGAGTTCGCCACGGTGGCCGACGTCGCCCGGCAGTTGGAGCCCGCCTTTGGCGCCCAAGCCAAGGTGCTGTTCTCGCTGGGCATCTTCGCGGCGGCGTGCGGGGCGTTCCTGGTCAACGCCATGATCGGTGGCACCGTGATGGCCGATGGGCTGGGGCTGGGCGGCTCGATGGACAGCCTGGCCCCCAAGATCTTTACCGTGCTGGTCCTGGCCATCGGCATGAACGTGGCGTTGTACTCGGTCGCCACCGGGCAGCGGCCCGTACACCTGATTGTTGCCATCCAGGCTTTCACGGTGCTGGCCGGCCCGATCCTGGCCGGGGCGCTCACCTACCTGGCGTTCCGCCGAACGCTGGTGCCGGGCCTGGTCACCGGGTGGATGAAGCTGCTGGCGATCTGCGCCTTGATCCTGCAAATCGTATTGGCCGCGCAGACCGGTTACACCGTTTACGAGCACCTCACGGCCGACGACGCCGCGGTAACGGCATCCACTTCCGAAGCAGCATCACTTACGGCTCGCGATTGAACGCTTCCATCAGCTTGCGGCCCTTGAGCAGGTAGTAGGCTTCGTGCGGGCCGATGGGCCGGCGGGAGTTGCCGGCGGGAATCCAGTGCACGCGGCCGCCTTCGACCATCGCCACCCCCAGCTTTTCTTCGTGCTTGGCCACAAAGACCGGAATCTGCTGCCCGAAGAACTGCCCTACCTTGATCGGCCGGATCTGCGTATAGCCCAGGCTTTCCAGGTAGCTGGCGATGTCGTCCACGCGGCTGCGGGTCTGCGGATCGAGCTCCTCGAACGGCGTCTCGCGGATCGAAGGATGCTCGGCGCTCCAGCCGGCGTACATGGCGTAGATATCGTCCGGCGGCAGATCTTCCAGATCGACCTGGAAGGCGTGAATCACCGGCTCGGCAATGCCGATGCCTGTGAGCCGCCCACCAGGAAAGTTGTATTCGTAGCGGATGAGCGAGCAATCGACCGGCTCGCGGAAGCCCGGCCAGAACTGCTGTCGGCGGTCGACCACTTCCAGGTGATGCGGCGGGACACCGATCTGTGTCCGGCTGGCCAGCCAGGCGGCAAACTCGCCCTCGGCCTTGGCCCTCGGCGTGCGGTACTGCGGATCGATCTTGTCCTCGAGCCCCAGCTCGGTGAGATACGCAATCGCCTGGGGTCGCGATGCCGCCTGGGCCACCAGGTCTTGCAGGGCTTCGACACCTTCGTCGTCGCCTAGCCGGGCCAGGGCCGCAGCGGCCTCGGTCTTGATGCGGCGATGGCTCAGTTCCAGCGCCTGCCGCAAACGGCCGACGGTCTGGGCTTCGCCGATCAGGCCCAATGCATCACACAAAGCGATCGCCAGCCCGACCGATTGGCTCACCTTCTGGCTCAGCTCCTCGGGCGTCTTGGCGTACTGGTTGGGGTGGCGTTCCAACTGATCCAGGTGCTGGACCACGCCGCCCAGCACTTCGGCCAGTTCTTGCCACCGCTCGCGGCCGGGGTGCTTGGTCAGCACACGTTCGCGCACCAGGTAGTTGGCCAGGTCCAGCACCGCGGTGGCGATCTGCGGGTGCTGAACGGCCTGGAGCAGCCGCGGATACAGCTCCGCCACGCGTTGATCCTTGCGGCGAAACAGCGGCACAAACGCCTGATCGGCATGCTCACTGCGCTGCGGCGGATCGGCCACCACCAGATCGAGGAACAGTTCCAACGCCGCCGGCGTGGCCGCCAAGGTCAGGCCGCGCAGTACCTGCCCTCGCAGTTCCTGGTCGGGCTCGCACTGTTGGTAGATGCGGCGAAGCGCGGCTAGAACCTGCTCATCGGAGAGCGTTTCGGCAAAGGCTCCGGCCCCAAAGCGTTCCCACTGCGGCGCAAACCAGGCCGTCAGCGGCGGCACCGCCTGACGCAGCGTTTCATCCTCCAGCTCGGCAATCCGCGGCAGGGTTTGCCGCAGGGCCTCGGCCGTGGTCGCGCGGCCCAGTGCGGTGGCCTGTTCGCGGGCAGCCCGTTTGGCCTCGGGCGTACCGTCAGCATACGAGGTCAACAGCGCGAGCAACTGGGAGATGGGATCGTCGGAGCTGGATGCCATAGTGCGGTTACGGGATCGTCGAGCCGGCGGGCGGAACGCAGCGTGGGAAGACCGGGCACTCGCCGCCGTCGATCGGCTGTACCGTGCATAAGCCGGGCCAAACCAAGCGCACGCGGAGCCGGCGCAGCAAAGCGCCCACGATTGTTCATCGTGGGCGCTGGGCGTTAAACCGTCAACGAGGATTCACGGCCCCGGCAGGGCAAGTCGCGGCGTCAATTACCGCTGGCGGGGGCCGGCTGGATGGTCGGACGAGCCGGCAACGGCGGCAGCGGCGGTTCGAGCACGCCGCGGGCCTTCGACCAGATCAGCAGGGCCTCGATCACCATCCAGACCTGCAAGGCGAGCGTCGCCAGGCCGACGAAGAACAGCAGGTGGTCGTTATGCCAGGACCACGGCTGCTTGCCCTGGACCATGCTCCACAGTTGCCAGAACCAGCCTTGGGCCGGGTCGCTGGGATCGGCCTGCACGTGGAACATCTGGTAGAGCAGCGACCAGGCAGGCATGATCACCATGATCAGCAGCGGCACGGCCAGGAACCAGATCGGCTTGTTACGCCGCCACAGGTAGAACATCACCACCATGAAGGCCAACCCGGCCAGAAGCTGGTTGGTCGAACCGAACAGCGGCCAGAGCATCATGCCGCCGCTGCCCGGCCCAGCCGGACCGTTGAGCAGAGCGACAAACAGCCCCAGGCCCACGGCCAGGGTGGTGGCCGCATACTTGTTGGTGAAGATCCGCAGCGGGGCCGGGGCGCTGGCCCCCAGCTCTTGAATCACGTAGCGCTGCAGACGCGTGGCCGTATCCAGCGTGGTCGCGGCAAAGCAGGCCACCAGCGTGGCAATCACCGCCACCGCCAACCGCAGCGGCAGGCCCAACGCGTGCAAGAAGTTGGCACCGCCTTCCACAAACGCGCCGACCGTCGCGCCCAGGCCGAACTTGTCCCAGTCACCGGCCGGGTTGTACCGGGCGGTCCAGGCGGCGGCTCCCACCAGCGGTTCGCCATTGGCATCCAGACGCGGCACGTAGGCCACGCCATCGGATGCCAGCTCAAAGGCGCCCATGCCCACGCCGGCCGTGCAAGCCAGAATCACCAGCACCGCCAGAGCGCCCTCCAGCAGCATGGAGCCGTAGGCGACGTACTGGGCGTCGGTTTCGTTGGCGACCTGCTTGCTGGTGGTGCCGCTGCTCACCAGGCAGTGGAAACCGCTGCACGCGCCGCAAGCGATGGTGATGAACAAGAACGGCCAGATCGGCGGAGTATGTGCCGGCAGTTGCGAGCTGCTGACCACCGCCGGCGTGCTGCCGGCCAGGTCGGCCTTGCCGGTCAGACCGGCCACGGTCAGGCCGGCCACAATCAGCACCAGAGCCACCATCAACTGATGGCTATTGATGTAGTCGCGAGGTTGCAGCAGCAGCCACACCGGCATCACCGAGGCGCAGAAGCAATAGATCATCAGGATGACCGTCCAGAACACCACCGGGTTCACCGCCGGGATGCCGGTGATCTTCCACGGCGTGCGGCCTTCGCCCGAAACACCGATGGTGATATCGACCAGGCCCGTGGCCTTGGCGGCGCCGGTGGCCGAATCAACCGCCATCTGATCGGTCACGGCGATGGGCAAGTAATTCACCCCCACGTAAACCGCGACGTACAGCAGGATCAGGCAGATGATCGAGGGAGCCAGCATGTGGCCGCCCCGCTTGTAGTTCAGGTAGCCGATGATCATCGCCAGCGGCAGCGAGAGCCACACCGAGAGCACCGACGACGGATACAACTTGAAGATGTTGGCGATCACCAGGCCGAAGATCGCCAGCACCACGGTCAGCGAGAAAAACAGGATCAGCAGGAATAGGATGCGGGCCCGGGGCGTGATCAGCCGGCCGGCCACTTCGCCCACGGTCTGTCCGCGGTTGCGCATCGACACGACCAGCGCCCCCAGGTCGTGCACCGCGCCGATGAAGATGCAGCCGAAGAACACCCACAACAGGGCCGGCAACCAGCCCCAGAACACGGCAATGGCCGGCCCCACGATCGGACCGGTGCCGGCAATGCTCGTGAAGTGGTGCCCGAAAATGATCTGCTTGTGCGTAGGCACGTAATCGACGTTGTCACGCAGTTCGTGGCTAGGCACCACCGCCTGGGGATCGAGGCCGAAGATCTTGCGCGCCAACCAACGGCCGTACGTGTGATAGGCGATGATGAAGCCGACAAACGATCCAATAGCGACGAGCAACGTAAACATGGTGGGCGTGGGTTGGGGGAGAGATTGTGCGAGTTTTCGTGGCGCAAACCTGCGACGATTGTTAGTATGCACCGCATCTAAGCGGTTTTGCCAGCCTAACTTGGGCGGTGAATGAGCGGCCGGGGGCAAAACCCTATCAGCCGGCCCGGCATGCTCCGCAGGGCGAAACCGCCTCAAACGGGGGGCCACGCCGGCAGTTCGCCAACGGGCCATCATACCGCCTTAGGGGGCGCAACGCCAATTGCAGCCGTGTTCCGGCCGCCGCCGGGGACGTTTTCCCGAAGTGCCGGGCGGCACGGCAGTTGCATCCTTAGTGCCGCTTTAGTTTGGCCGCACCAGAATCGCCAGACCGTCTCCACCACCACGGGAGGAAATCGATGCGCGCGTACCAACTGACCAGTACCGACGGGATCGATGCCTTGCGGGCGGTTGAGCTTCCGATGCCCACCGCGCAGCACGGCCAGGTGGTCGTGCGCCTGCACGCGGCATCGCTCAACTATCGCGACTTGCTGATTGCCACCGGCCGCTACGGCATGGCCAGCACGCGGCCCAACCTGATCCCGCTCTCCGATGGAGCCGGCGAAGTGGTCGAAGTCGGGCCCGGCGTATCTCACCTGCGCGTGGGCGACCGCGTGGCCGGCATTTTCCACCAGAACTGGATCGCCGGCGAAGCCACCGATGCCATCCTGGGTAGCGCGCTGGGCGGCGAACTCGACGGCGTGTTGTGCGGGTACCGCGCCTTCGACGCCCAAGGCCTAGTTCGCCTGCCGGATCATCTTTCGTACGAACAAGCGGCCACGCTCCCCTGCGCGGCCGTGACGGCCTGGAACGCCCTGTTCGGCCACCGGCCCGTGCGGCCGGGCGATACCGTGCTCACGCTGGGCACAGGGGGCGTCTCGATCTTTGCCATTCAGTTTGCCCACGCCGCCGGTGCCAGGGTGATTGCCACCTCGTCGTCGGACGAAAAACTCGACCGCGCGCGTGAACTGGGAGCCACCGACCTGATCAACTACCGTCACACGCCCGAATGGGATGAAGAAGTGCTGCGGCTCACCGATGGCCGCGGCGTCGATCACGTGGTGGAAGTCGGCGGCGCCGGCACGATGATGCGTTCGATCCGCGCCACCTGCCGCGGCGGCCAGGTCAGCGTGATCGGCGTGCTGACCAGCGGTCAGATCGACCCGACGTTGGTGCTGCTCAAGGGCATCATCCTGCGCGGCATCTTCGTAGGCTCGCGCGAAATGTTCGAAGCCATGAACCGCGCCATCGCCGTCAACAAGATTGAGCCGGTGATCGATCGCACGTTTGGCTTTGACGAAGCCAAGGACGCATACCGGCACCTCGAGTCGGGCAAACACCTGGGCAAGGTCGTCATCAAGATCGGCGATTAGAGCGGCCCCGCGGCGGGGGCACGCCTCGCCGCATCGGGCCACCTCCGACGGCCGCTTTTTGCGCAAGCCGCCTTCCCGGCTCGGTTTCCATCCAGCGGGCCTGTGCGCCGCAGGGCGGGCCTATACTATAGCAGGAGTTTCCTTTACGAACTTTGCCAGGGAGATGCGTTGATGAGCAATGCACAAGGGCAGCCGCCGCAAGGTGGCCGACCCGGTCCCGGGGCTGGAGGCCCTCCCGCCAAACCTCGCGGGAACTCCACTTCCCGCCCGCCGCGTACCGTCTGGCTCTGGTTCCTGCTGATCCTGGTAGCCAACTACCTCCTTGTGCGTGCGCTGTTTACGGGCTCGGAGCCCGTTACCGTGCCGTACACCTTCTTCAAGCAGCAGGTGAAGGACGGCAATGTCGAGCGGGTGTATAGCCGTGGCGACGCCATTTCCGGCAAGTTCGAGAAAGCAGTCCTCTACCCGCCGCCCAGCCAGAAAGAGAAACCGCCAGAAGGCGCGCCCAAGGAAGGCGGCACCAAGATCGAACCGCGCGAGGTGACCAACTTCACCACCACGCTGCCGTCGTTCGTCGACCCCGGCCTGGAAGCCTTCCTGATCGAACACCATGTCGAGATCAGCGCCGAACCGATCGAAACGGGGGCCAGCCCGCTGTTCACGCTGCTCTTTGGCTTTGGCCCAGCCATCCTGCTGATCGCGTTCTACTTCTGGATGTATCGCCGCATGGCCCAGGGCGGCTTGGGCGGCGGCCTGATGGGCATTGGCCGCAGCCGCGCGCGCCGCGTGGACCAGGAACAAGACACCAAGGTCACCTTCGACGACGTGGCCGGCATCGACGAAGCCGAGGCCGAACTGGCCGAAATCGTCGACTTCCTCAAGGATCCCAAGAAGTACACCCGGCTGGGCGGCACGGCCCCTAAGGGCGTGCTCTTGGTAGGCGCGCCGGGCACCGGCAAGACGCTGCTGGCCAAAGCCGTGGCCGGCGAAGCCGGCGTGCCGTTCTTTACGATGAGCGGCTCGGAGTTTGTCGAAATGATCGTAGGCGTGGGTGCCGCCCGCGTCCGCGACCTGTTCAAACAAGCCCGCGAGCACGCCCCGGCCATCATCTTCATCGACGAAATCGACTCCATCGGCCGTGCCCGCGGCCAATCGGTGTTGGGCGGCTCCAGCGAGCAGGAACAAACGCTCAACCAGATCCTGACCGAGATGGACGGCTTCTCCAGCCGCGAAGGCATCATCGTGCTGGCCGCCACCAACCAACCCGACGTGCTCGACAAAGCCCTGTTGCGGCCGGGCCGTTTCGACCGCCGCGTCGAAGTGAACCTGCCCGACCGCAACGGCCGCGAGGCCATCCTCAAGGTGCACACCCGCAACGTGCCGCTGGACGAAGACGTGGACCTGGCCGAGGTAGCGTCGACGACGCCCGGCCTCTCCGGCGCCGAACTGCGCAACCTGGTGAACGAGGCCGCGCTGCTGGCCGCCCGCCGCGATCAATCCACCGTCCGCCAGAAGGACTTCATGGACGCGCTGGAAAAAATCGTGCTGGGCCCCGAACGGTCGCTGCTGCTCAGCCAGCAGGACCGCGAACGGATCGCCTACCACGAAGCCGGCCATGCCATCCTGGGCCTGGTGGTGCCGGGCGCCGACCCGGTCAACCGGGTCACCATCGTCCCCCGCGGCCGAGCCCTGGGCGTGACCTATCAGCGGCCCGAGTCCGATCGCTACAACTTTTCTGAGGAATATCTCCGGGCACGCATCACCGGCATTCTGGGTGGCCGCACTGCCGAGGAGATCGTCTTTGGTACCCGCACTACCGGGGCCGAGAACGATATCGAGCAGGCAACGTATCTTGCCCGCAATATGGTCACCCGCTGGGGCATGAGCGACAAGCTGGGCATGGTGCAATTGGCGCCGCCGCCCAACCCGTATCTCTCGGGCATCAGTTCCGTGACGGGCGAGAAGCCGTTCAGCGAAGAAACGGCCAAGACGATCGATGCCGAAATCCTCCGCATCCTGAACGAATGCCATGCCGAGGCGCGGCGATTATTGACCCAGCACCGCCGCGAACTGGATGCCCTGGCCACCGCCCTGCTCGAGCGCGAAACGCTGGATGAGCAGGAGATTCTTGAGGTCACCGGCCTGCCCCCGGCCCCCAAGCTGGAAAACGTCAAGCAACCGGCAGAAGCGTAACGGCGGGCAGCAGGCCACCACCGGTTAGTAACTGTAAGGTGGTTGCTTGCGGACCACTATCTATGGGCCGCACCTGCATGAATCTGTACTATTCTGCGTGATCGATGCCTTCGATCAGCCGATCGATATTGTCGTAGACGATCTCAGACACACCATTTTTGCAGGCCATGCACGGGCCACCTCCCTGACTGCGCCATCGGTTTGGGGGCCGTTGGGATCTCGTTCAACGTAAATGGCGGTTGCAAGCAACCACTCCACCACTCTAGCGAGCTGACAAGTCGTTTGTCGTCGATTTGCCTGGCCGGCGCCTGGCATGTTAGGGTATTTGCTCGGGCGGTGTTGCCTTCGACATGCCCATTCACCCGCCAGCACGACCGCCGCGGAAGAGGAGATTGCCGCCATGTCATCTGCTCGCTCGTCTGTTCCGACTGCTGCGCAGCCAACCTCGGGCACCTGGAGCCGTCGCGACTGGTTGAAGGCCACCGGCGCTGCCGCGGTGGCCGCCATGGCTCCGGCGATCGTGCCTGCCCGCGTCCTGGGAGCCAAGGCGCCCAGCAACCGGGTGAACCTGGGCATTATCGGTTGTGGCCATCAGAGCCAGCGGCTGATCCCTTCGTTCTTGGTGCATGACGACTGCCGCATCGTCGCGGCCTGCGACGTTCGCCGCAGCGGCACCGGCTATTACTACCCGGAACAAGTGCTGGGCCGCGAAACGGCCAAACGCTGGGTCGAGGAACATTACGCCGAGGACATGCGCAGCGGCAAGTATCGCGGCTGCGACACCTACGCCGACTTCCGCGAGCTGATTGCCCGCGACGATATCGATGCCGTGATCATCGCCGTGCCCGATCACTGGCACGCCCTGATTGCCACCGCCGCGCTGGCCGCCGGTAAGGACGTGTACTGCGAGAAGCCGCTGGCATACACGATCCGTGAGAGCCGGGCGATCGTAGACGCCGTCCGCAAACACAACCGCGTGTTTCAGACGGGCGCTCAGTTCCGCTCCAGCCCCGCGGTCCGCAAGGCGTGCGAGCTGGTGCGCAACGGCCGGTTGGGCGAGATCAAATTGGTACGCACCTGGGTGGACTTCAACAGCTTTGAAGGCCCCGGCCCCGGCTGGAAACCGCAGCCCATTCCCGAAGGCTTCGATTACGATTTCTGGCTTGGCCCGGCTCCCGAGGCTCCGTTCCATATGGAACGATGTTTCTTCCGCTGGCGCTATATACGCGACTACTCCAATGGGCAAACGGTGAATTTTGGCGCCCACACTAACGATATTGCCCAATGGGGGCTGGGTATGGACGGCACCACGCCGGTGGAGTTTGAGGACGCCGGCTCGGAGTTTCTGCCGCCGGGCTCGATGTTCGATACTGCGGTGAAGACGGCGTTCCGTGCCCGTTACGCCAACGGCGTTGAGCTGATCTGCGAAAGCCGCAAGAGCTCGGCCACCAAGTTCGAAGGTACCGAAGGCCGGTTGGAGATCACGCTGGGCGGCAAGCTCGTAACGTATCCCGAGCACCTGGCCGACTCGGTCATCGGGCCCAACGAAATTCATCTGCCGGTGAGTAACCCGGCGCACACGGTCCACAAGCGGGCGGATGTCGACGCCGATCACGCCCGCGACTTCATCCTGGCCGTGAAGGCGCGGCGCGACCCGATCGAACCGGTCGAAGTGGGGCACAGCACGGCCACGCTCTGCATCCTGGGGGCGATCGCCCAATACACCAAGCGGCGATTCACTTGGGATCCCAAGAAGGAAATCAGCTCCGACGAAGTCGTGAACTCGATGCTCGAACGCAAGATGCGGGCACCGTGGAGCCTGTAGTCACGGTACCTCGGCGGCAGCGTGCAGCTTGGATAGGCATACGGGCACATCGTGACCTGACCGTGCGCGCCGCGGCCAGGCAATCACCGCAGCTTCAATCAAGCATTTTCTTCCATGATGGAAGCCGACCGGGGCGCCACGTGCATGGATGCGCGACATTACCATCCATCAATAGCAGCAACCATCCATCATCATTGAGGGGTTATCGACGATGCCGCGTTTGCGTCTTGTGATACTCGTGGGGCTATTCTTGGCCTGTGGCTCCTTCGTCGCCGCCCAGGAGCCTCCTCAACGTCTCAACCGGTTCATCGAATTGATGGAGGCCAAGAAGCCAGCCTTCGGCATCTTCTCTTCCAACGTGTCGACGCGGACGGGCGCGAGCGTGGCCGGCAGCAACCTGGACTTTGTGATCATCGACCTGGAACACTCGCCTTACGATCCCACGCGGCTGGAAGGCTACCTGCTGGGCATGATCAACAAAGCGGAGATTGCCCGTAACGGTTTGCAGCAGCGCACCGTGCCGCTGGTGCGGGTGCCGGCCAGCGGACGCGAGCAGCTTCAGTTCATCATCAAGCAAGTGCTCGACCTGGGGCCGATGGGCCTGGTGATCCCACATGTGGATACGGCGGAGGATGCCCTGGCTGCCGTCCAGGCCAGCCGCTTCCCGCAGTTGAAGGGAGCCCCCGATTACGAGCCGCAGGGCAAACGCGGCGTGGGCTACGGCTGGGCCGCCCGGTACTGGGGCCTTTCCGGTAGTGAGTACGCCAGGCGGGCCGACCTGTGGCCGCTGGACCCGCAGGGCGAACTGGTGCTGTGGGTGATGATCGAGTCGGCCTCGGCCGTGGAGAACTGCAAGGCGATCGCCCAAACGCCCGGCGTGGGCGGCCTGTTCGTGGGCCCCTCCGACCTGGCGTTTTCGCTCGGCGTGCCCCTGGGCGATCCTGCCGTGGAAGAAGCGATTGAGAAAGTGGTGGCCGTGGCCAAGGAAACCGGCATCCCGCTGGGCACGCTGTGTGGAGCCGGGGAGGTGGAGAAGCGGCTCTCGCAAGGTTTCACGTTCCTGGCCGTGGGCGGCGACGGCGGCCCTTCACGCGGCGTCCAAGAAGCGGTACGCATCGGCCGCTCGTACAAGCCCAAGCAGCAGGATTGAGCCTCGATCTATTTTCAATGTGATATGCTGCAAACAATAAAAGGCGCATGGAGCCTAATGGTTCCATGCGCCTTGTTGTTGCGCGTCTGGTTGTGGCGGATCAATGCCCTTTCACCGGCAAGCTGCCGGGCAACGGGCGGTCGCGCCCTAATCGCGGATACGTTCCGGAGCCTTCTGCCCTTCGGGAATGAAGCTGAAGTACTTGCGGCCTTTCATCTTTTCCTCGAAGTCGGCGCGGGCGGCCTTCACCAGCTCGGGCTTTTCCAGCAGATCGATCGCGGTCACGGCCAGCACCTTGGCGGCGTAGATCGTGCCCTTCTCGCCGATCGTCGAGCCAATGGCCGCCGCGTTCTGCCAGCTGTGGCCGGGGACGCCCGCGACAAAGCAGGCCGTCCGCAAGCCGCCGGTAGGAACGTGCCAGCTTACGTCGCCCACGTCGGTTGAACCGCCGCCGGTTTGCGGCCGGCTGGCAACACGTTGAATGGTTTCCTCGATCGCCACATCGAACGTGGCCCCAAACTCCTCGACCAGCGGCTGCTGGAGCCGACGGGCGAACGCCTTTTCTTCCTCGGTGAACTTGGGCGGTCCCACCTTCACCAGGTTGTCGTAGATCAGTTGCGTCAGCGGGGCGTTGGGAATGATTTCGTGGCAGTCGGTGTCGATCTGCACCGTGAAATCGGTGCGGGTCATCAGCGCCGCGCCCTTGGCGATGTCCTGCAGCCAGCGGAAGTTGGCTTCCACATCCTTGTGATCGTTTGCCCGCACGTAGTACCACACCGTGGCCTTGGCCGGCACCACGTTGGGAGCGCCACCGCCATCGGTAATTACGTAGTGGATGCGGGCGTCGTCCTTGATGTGCTCACGCATGTAGTTGGCGCCGATGTTCATCAGCTCCACGGCGTCCAGTGCGCTGCGGCCGCGGTTCGGGCTGCTCGAGGCGTGAGCCGCCGTGCCGGTAAACGTGAACTTGGCCGAAACCGCCGCCTTGCTGCTGCCCGCCCAGGCACCGTTGCCGTTGCTGGGATGCCAATGCAGGCAGACATCCAGGTCGTTGAACTGGCCATCAAGCGTCATGTAGACCTTGCCGATGAGCGTTTCCTCGGCCGGCGTGCCGTACAGGCGGATCGTGCCGGGCAGCTTATGCTTCTGCATCGCTTCCTTCACGGCGATGGCCGCGCCCAAGGCGCCGGTGCCCAGCCCACTATGGCCGCAGCCATGGCCGGGAGCGCCTTCAACTACCGGTTCGCGGACGGGCGATACCTTTTGCGAAAGTCCGGGCAGCGCATCGTACTCGGCCAGGATGCCGATGATGGGACGGCCTTCACCGTACGTGGCCACAAAGGCGGTCGGCATGCCGGAGACGCCGGCCTTGACCTCGAACCCGGCCTCCTTGAGCTTGTCTTGCAGCAGCTTGCTGGAGCGGTGTTCCTCAAGGCCGACTTCGGCGAACTGCCAGATTTGCTTGTTTACGTCGCGCAGCATGTCGGCACGCTGTTCCACGGCATCGATCGCCGTGCGCTGCGTGGGCCGAAAGGCATCATCGGTTTTCTTGGTACCTTCGTCGGCGGCGGCCATCGGCGCGGCAAGCGCCAGCAGTAGCGGCCAGCCGGCCAGTGCCTTGCTCCATAACGATTCGCCGCGTTTCCGGTCATACGGGGTAGTAGCCGCGCGGATCATGGTGGGCTCTCCTTGGATTGCACGTCGCAAACAACTACTGGCCGGCAGGCTGCGCGAACGAACGGAACTGCCGGCGGCTGCACGACTGCATAGATTAGTCGAGCCGCAAACCGAAAGGAAACGCGCCGGCTATGAAAAGTGAGACCCCGGTGCCCGAGGTACGGCGCGCAACAGAATCAGCCGGGCGTCACAATCGCGACGCCCGGCTGAAGCGGGGAGAATGAACCCGAGATCATATCGTGGTCAACCTGCCGGCGGTGATTGCCGGCAGGAAGTATGGACCGTTCCATGGCCAAGCGCGGGCCGGTTGATCGCCGCGTGCCCGGTCACTTCAAGGCAACACATCGCTGGATGCGCATGCCCTCAAGCGCCTGGAGCGGGGGCTTGGACAAGCCGCGCGGCAGCTATCCGCGGATGCAACCGGTCGGATTAGGGACCGATGCTCGGCGGGTTATTGATAAAGAAGTCGCGCGGGCCGCGGGTCGTGTAGTACGGATAACCGACCGCAGCCGCCGACATGCCCGGAGCTGGTTCAAGCGGTGCGCCGCCGCCCAGGCCGCCATTGCCGCGCAGACCGCCCAGGCCGCAGCCACCAACCCCACAGCCACCACCCGGGCAGCCGCAATGGGCACCGTGGCCGGCCAGGCCGCGGCCCCAACGGTTGCCGGCATTGGGGAAGCCGAGGAAGGGGCCTTCATACCGCCGGTGCGCGAAGCTGGGGTCGGGATAATGCGGGAAGGCGTGTCGGCATCCCACTCCCGCCGTGCAGCAAGCCAATGCTGCCAGCGTGACAACCAAGAGACGCTTCATGGGTCTGATTCCTTATTGCGCAGCCGCCTGCGGGGCGTCTGCGTCCCTCCTTGGACCTAATGGATAGTTCGCCGCCCGCTGGGCGTATCGCCCGAGGCCGCGAGTGAGGGCGTGCCGCGCTCGGCCGGTTTCCTCAGGCGCTGTCGGGCCCAAAGCCATCGACCGCACCGCCAGGGAAGCCGAACCTGCCGCTGGCAGTCCGGCCGCGTTGTGCCTCCCGGGGTCGCCAGGGCCGCGGTCCACCTGCCATCAACAAGCACGCAATGCCGGCCGCCGTCGTCATGGCCCCTGCTCGCGGGAGAGCAGCAGGCGCGGCCGCACAAAACCTCCGTTACGCGCTCTACCTCCTGTATCGACGGCGAATCCGGCAGAATCCAGAAAATCAAACACCGTGGCGGCAGACCGTCCCCGAGCACCTATTAATAGCGCCGCTGGCTGCCGCTATGCCCCCACCCTCAAGCCGCGCCAGCGTGTTAAATCTTGCGGGTGGCGCAGACAGGCAAAGCGTTGCCGCAGCGGAGAGCACGGTCGGGGGGAAAGCGCCGCCCCGCCGCGGCTTGCAAACGGCCACTGGGCGTTTATGCTGGGTAGATTGCCTTGGGCCCGCAGGGCATCTTGCGGCCGCTGCGCCGGGTTTACCCCCGAGGCGCGCTGGCCGTCTGCGTCTTGAGCCCCGTGGCTTAAGCGGCCGGGGCCGCATGCTTTGCCGTGGCGAGTCTGGCACGCCCAGGTGTCGGCTTGCCCCCCTCCTGCAGCCGTTTGTTCCTTCCTTCGAGCGTCCATGGCCCCGCTTTCCACCAAAGACAAGGACCTGTTCGAAGGCACGACGATGACCTTCGGGGAACACCTCGAAGAGTTGCGTCGTTGTCTGATGAAGGCTTTGCTTGGGCTTGTGCTCGCCTTCTTGATCGCGCTGCCTCCGCTGGACCTGGCCAGCAAGATGATGGACTACATCAAGGGTCCGCTGGAAGACGCGCTGCAAGACTTCTACCTGTCGCGGAGCGAGCGCTACGTCACCGAGAAACTGGCAGGCCTCAAGGCAGCCGGCGTCGCTACCCCGCCCCTGGACGAAGTGCAGGAGGCGATCCTGGTTGACCGCATGCTGCCCAACTTGGTGTTCATCGACCCGCGGAACGTCTTCAACGAACTCAAGAAGGGGTTCCCCCAGCAGTTCGAGAACTTTCACCTGCCGGCCTTCGGCAGCGTCGATATCGTCGACCCGCAACGGTTCTGCGAGCAGTTGTACGAGGAACGCGAGGACGCGCCCGGCCCTGCCCATCGCGTGTGGGAACTGCTCTCGCCCGAGGGCCGCGCGATCGTCGAGAAGTACCGCGACGGCGACACCCCGGTCACCGTGGCAGACCGCATCGAGCTGGCCAATGCCCTGCTGAAGGTGATCGAAAAGCCCGACTTCTACCAGGAAGAAGCGTTCGCCAGCCTGGGCCGCTCGGCGCCCAGCTTTGTGCTCACCGAGAACGACCTGCGCCGCCAGATTGCGTACAGCAAGTACCACGCGCTCATGCAGCGCAAGGACAGCCTGAGCACGCTGGAATTGAACCGAGGGCTGCTGAGCGCGGCGTTCCCGCTCTCGCTCTCGACGGGCGTGCGGCAGGCCAGCATGTTGCCGCTGCTGGAGTGGAAGGCGGTCGACGAAGACCCGCGCACCTCGCTGCGCAGCCTCAGCGCCCAGGAAATGTTCTTCATCTATGTGAAGGCGGCGCTGATCGTGGCCCTGGTGATCGCCTCGCCCTGGGTGTTCTACCAGATCTGGACATTCGTGGCGGCCGGTCTGTATCCGCACGAACGGCGGTACGTGTACCTGTTTCTGCCGATCAGCCTGGGGCTGTTCCTGAGCGGCGTGCTGCTGGCGTTCTTCTTCGTGTTCAAGCCGGTGCTCGACTTCCTGCTCATGTTCAACGACTGGATGGATGTCGACCCCGACGTGCGCATCAGCGAGTGGTTCGGCTTTGCGATCTTTCTGCCGGTGGGCTTTGGCGTGGCCTTCCAGTTGCCGCTGGTGATGCTGTTCCTGGAACGGATCGGCGTGATCACCACCGACTTGTACACCAGGAACTGGCGAATCTCGGTGCTGGCGATCTTCGTGATCTCCATGTTCCTGACGCCGGCTGACCCCTACAGCATGTTGCTGATGGCCGTGCCGCTGACCGTCCTTTATGGTGGCGGTATCCTGCTGTGCAAATACCTGCCCCGCGGCCGCAACCCGTTCGATAGCCCGGACGAGATCGACTGACGCCGCACGGCGAGACAGTTTCCAAGCACCCAATCAAACGGGCGGGGCTTTTGGCGGCCCCGCCCGTTTTCGTTGGTCAGTGTGCGATTTGCCCTATACCAACTCAGGCAGCGGAGAAACCGTCTGGTCCAGCAGGTACTGCGGGCGGCCGGCGAGGTCGTCGAGCGTGGTGGTGCGGGTGTCGATGCCCAGGTTGTGGTACAGCGTGGCGTAGATTTCGGAGAACGTCACCGGCCGCGAGGCCACCTCGCCGCCCAGGCGGTCCGTGGAGCCGATCACCTGCCCGGTCCGCATCCCGCCGCCGGCCAACAGCGCGCAGTTGACGCGGGGCCAATGGTCGCGGCCAACCTGCTCATTGATCTTGGGCGTACGGCCGAACTCCCCCCAGATGATCACGGTGCAATCGTCGGCCAGCCCTCGCTGGTGCAGGTCTTCGACCAGGGCACTCACGCATTGATCAAAGGCCGGGAAATCCTCGGCTTCGCGTTTGAAGATCGAGTTGTTCTTGCCGCCGTGCCAGTCCCACTTGCTGTAGTTGAGGGTGACGATCCGGGCACCGGCCTCGATCAGCCGCCGGGCTAAAAGCAGGCTTTGCGGAACGCGCGGCGCCCCGTTGCCGTCCATAAACTTGGTGGGGTCGCCCGTGCCGTACCACTCGACCACTTCGGGATCTTCCTTAGAGAGATCCAAGGCATCGGCCAGCTTGGACGAGGTGAGCAGGCTCATCGCCTGCTGCGTGAAGGCATCCATCCCGTTCATCATGCCCGAGGCATCCACGTCGCGGCGGAAACCGTCGATCGACTGGAGCAGCTTCCGGCGGTCGGCCAGCCGCTCCAGCGAAATTCCGTTGAGCACCATGTCGTCGCGGGTGGGGCCGGTGGGCCGGAACGGGTTGTACGCCGGCCCCAGGAAGCCCGGCCCCGGCTCGTTGTACGGACCGTGCGAGCACGTGTAGCACAAGCTGATGTATGGCGGCGTGGTCGCCTGCGTGGAGCCCTGGAGCCGTGCCACCACCGAACCCAACTGCGGCCAGCCGCCGCTGGGCTTGGGCGTACGCGGGTGATGGCCGTTGAACACCTGGTATGCGTCGTGCCCAGGCTGCGAATCCACGATCGAGCGGATCGTCACCAGCTTGTCGGCCATGCGGGCCAGCCGGGGAAACGCCTCGCAAATCTCCATGCCCGGCACGTTGGTGTGGATCGGCCGCCAGGGACCGGCGATCTCGGGCGGAGCCTCGGGCTTGAGGTCGAACATATCCTGGTGCGGCGGGCCCCCCACCAGATAGATCATGATGACCGATTTGCCACGCTTGCCGGTGGCCGCCTCGGCCTTGAGCAACTGCGGCAGGCTGAGGCCAGCCAACCCTAAGCCGCCGATCCGCAAGAAGTTCCGGCGAGAAATGCCATCGCACATACCGCGACTGCCGGGGCGGCCCAAGAGCGTGAGCATCGGTTGGTCCCTTGATAGGCGGTGGGATGAAGCGACCACGAGGATGGCCCGTCTGGGTGGCGGGCACCGGTGAAGACCGCAACATATCAGCCGTCGCTGATTTAAGCCAGTTTGAAATGCCACTTTTGCAGGGGGCAGCAAACACCCCAGACTCCGGAGACGCCCCACATCACCACGGCCGCAGGAAATAGGGCTAACCAGGCAAAGGAGTGAATGGGTGCGAGCGGCGGCCGACGACCGACATCACCAACGAGCACGGCCTTCAGAGGTTGCCCACTATGCTCGCTGGTGAACGGCGGTTACCTGGCTGCCCCCGCTCCTTGTCGGCCAGGGGCGCGTCGGCTACCTTCAGCGTTGGGCGCTTGGGCGCCCCGTTCGGCCAGCCCCCCTTCGCCAGTGTGGGTCCTGCCGGCTCGCAGCCGGCGGTTTCTATTCCAGATGGTTGATTCATGTCCGATCCTTACTTTCAAAAGCTGTTTGCTGACCGCATCGGTGGCGTCAACTACGGCAAGGGCACCGCGATCTACAAGTTCGAGAAGATCAAGCGGGCTAAGCGTAAGGCCCTGGCCGATTACCCCGATCGGAAGCTGATCGACTTTGGGATCGGCGAAAACGACGAGATGGCGCCCGAGTCGGTCCGCCGCCGCATGGCCGAGGAAATCAACCAGCCCGAGAACCGCGGCTACGCCGACAACGGCATTCAGGCCTACAAGGACGCCGTGGCCCGCTTCATGCAGCGCAACTTCGGCGTGGAGCTGGACCCGACCAAGGAAATCAACCACTGCATCGGTTCCAAGCCCGCCCTGGCCATGCTGCCGGCCGCGTTCATCAACCCGGGCGATGTCACGCTGATGACCGTGCCCGGCTACCCGGTGGCCGGTACGCACACGCAGTACTACGGCGGCGAGGTGTACAAGCTGCCGCTGCTGGCCGAGAACGACTTCTTCCCCGACCTGGACGGCATCCCGGCCGACATCCGCAGCCGCGCCAAGCTGCTGGTGATCAACTATCCCAACAGCCCCACGGGCCGGGTCGCCACGCGCGAGTTCTACCAGAAGGTGATCGACTTCGCGCATGCTAACGACGTGGTGGTGGTGCAGGACGCCGCCCACATCATGCTCACCTACGAAGGCGACCCGCTGAGCTTCCTCTCGGTGCCGGGCGCCAAGGAGGTGGGCGTGGAAGTCCACTCGCTCTCCAAAGGCTTCCACATGATCGGCTGGCGCATCGGCTGGGTGTGCGGCCACGAGCGGATCGTGCAGGCCTTTGCCGACATCAAGGACAACAGCGACTCCGGCCAGTTCATCGCCATCCAGAAGGCGGCCATCACCGCGCTGGACGACGACAGCATCCCCCGCCAGGTTCGCGACAAGTACCGCCGCCGGCTCCGCAAGCTGGTCGACGTGCTGCGGCGGTGCGGCTTCCAGTGCCAGATGCCCGGCGGCACCTACTTCCTGTATGCCAAGGCTCCGCGCGGCATCGAGGGCGGCCCGACCTTCGAGACGGCCGAGGCAGCCAGCCAGTACCTGATCACCGAGCACTCGATCTGCACGGTGCCCTGGGACGACGCCGGCGCGTACCTGCGCTTCTCGGTCACGTACGAAGCACCGACGGAAGCCGACGAGGACATGCTGATGGCCGAAACCGAAGCCCGACTGAGCAAGCTGAAGCTGCAGTTCTAGTAGGGCTTTCGTTCGTCGGATCCGCTGTGCGGACCAGAAATGCCTGCGCGACGTAGTTGCGTCCTAATCACGACGCGACGCGCGTGCGCAATCCTAACCCGCCGCCTGCGGGAGGGAACACCAGGGAACGGGCGCCGATGCCAGCCATCGGCGCCCGTTCCCTTTTTTCACTTGTGGATGGGAACGCCGGCGCGTAGCTGCACCTCGCGACAAGAAGAGCCCTCGCTGACGGTTCGGGCGGTGATGATTGGTGCTTGGAAGTTTGTCACGGCCTGGCGTGCGTACCTGTTTCGCACGGCTCGCAGAGCCGTGGCACGAGCGCAGAACAGCCCACTACGCATAGGTCCGCGCACAGCGGGAACTATTTGAGGGATCAAGAAGCCCAGTCCAGGGCAATATCCAGCCAGGTGGCCTGGTGGGTGAGCGCGCCGACGCTGATCCGGTCCACGCCCGTTTCGGCAATGCCGCGGATCGTTCGCAGGTTCACCCCGCCGGAGGCTTCCAGTGAGACCGTCGGCGCTTCGCGGTCGCGCAGTTCCACGGCCGCCCGCAGCGTATCGAGCGACATGTTATCCAAGAGCACAATATCCGGACCTGCCGGCAGCACCTCGCGAAGCTGGTCCAGCGTGTCGACTTCGACCTCGACCAGCCAGCCGCCCTCGGGCTGCTCGGGCACCTGCTCCAGGAACTTGCGGGCTGCCCGCACCGCGTCGGCCGGCGTGAACGTGCCGGTACCCCAGGCCAGGTGGTTGTCCTTGATGAGCACAGCCGAAGCCAGGTTCAGGCGGTGATTGAAGCCGCCGCCGGCCAGTACCGCCAGCTTCTCCAGCCGCCGCCAGCCGGGCGTGGTCTTGCGGGTGTCGTAGATCTTGGCCTTCGTTCCGGCAATGGCGTCCACGTACTGGCGCGTGAGCGTGGCCACGCCGCTCAGCCGCGAAAGGATATTGAGCAGCACGCGTTCGGCGGTGAGCATGCTGCGGGCGGGGCCTTCGAGCATGGCCAGGGTATCGCCCCGCTGCACGGCCGCGCCGTCGCTGACCACCGGCGTAAAGGTAAGCTGCTGGTCGTATTCACCCACGGCCAGGGCAGCCGCCTTGAGGCCGGCCACCACGCCCGCCTCGCGTGCCACCACTGCTGCCTTGCCCACGGCTTCGGCCGGTACCAGCGCCAGCGTGGTCCAATCCTGCTGGCGTTCCAGATCTTCGGCGACCGCCAGCCGCACCAGCATGCGGCAGTCGTGCTCAGCGGCTTCGTCCCACTGTAGTTGCGGAAAGTCTTTCACGGCCGTGTTGTCCCTTAGCAGCATCTCCAGAGAAGCCGGTCTTCGATCTTCAGTTCGGCCAGCTTGGCCTCGATGTCGCGGCGGAACCGCCGGGCGTCGCTCGGGTAGCCGGCCGTCGGTTTGACGTTGGGCACCTGCAGTTGCCAGTAATGATTGAACGCCGCCATGGCTTGTTCGCGCAGGTACTTGGCGACCATCGAGGCCACGGCAGCCGGCAGATGGCACTCGGCTCCCTGGCAGAACGACCACTCCACCTGTTGATCAGCCGCGGTGGCAAAGCGGTACGTGCTCCGCAGGCGCGACTCCTCGGCCACCGTCACCAGGTAATCGGCAAACTGGCATTGCAGCATTGGCACGTAATGGTTGCGGCCGCCGTGCTTGTCGCTGAGCACTTGCACCTTGCCGGGCCCCGCCTTGGCCAGTAGCGACGCCACCAGCTCGAGCGTGAGCGTGGACAGCACCGTGCCCTTGTTGCCGTACTTCTGCACGGCCGCATTGAACTGGCCGGCACACACCGCCCGGCATTGCACGGCGACCAGGCGGATTTCCGCCCGCCCCAGTGCCGCGGCCAGGCGTTGCTGGGCGGTAGCCACGTCGTCGAGCGCGGCCTCGGTCGGCAGAGGGCAATCATAGCCGGCATACCAGGGAATCTGGCGGAGCGTTTCGCCATCAGCGGCGGCCAAGGTTTGCCACAGCGTCTGCCACGACTGGGGAATGCTGCCTAAGGCGGCCAGGGCGGCCAGCACGCCGCGCTCAAGCGCCTTGATGCCCACACCCGACTGGTACACCACCTTGGAATCGGCCAACAGCAGGGGGGCGGGCTCCGCGGAGTGCCGATTGTTCGCTGAGCGGCGTCCTCCCCGGGGCTGCGGCTCGGCGATCACTTCCGGGGCCAGGTGGTCGTAGAGATTGGCGGTCAGCAGGCGGTCGGGCACTTCCCACAGCGTGGCCGCCACCACCAGCGGTCCCAGGTTGGGGCCATAGCCTGCCTCGTCCGTGCCGATCAAGAATGCCATGGCTTCCTGGTTCCCAGCGTTTCAATGGGTGGTGTGCGAATGGGGCCACGAGCCCGACAATACGGTCAAGCCGGCCACGGGCCAAGGTACCATTTCACTCCCCTGAAACGAAGCCCGTGAGGTCCGTAGGCGCCAAGCGGCCGTCGTGCAAGGCGCTTGCGACCAGGACGGCAGCAACTCCAAGCCGCTGGAGGTTCAGCAAGTCGTCGCGGTTGCGAACGCCGCCGCCTGCCCAAACTTCGGCATCAGGCTGCGTGGCCAGGATCTCGCCGATCAACTGCTGGGTGCGCGTGCCGGAAGACGTGCCTACGTCGGCCAGGTCGAGCACGATCAACCGCCGCACGCCCAGGTTCAAGGCCACGCGTGCAATCTCAAGCGGCGACATAACTGCCCAGGCGGCCGAGGCGGTAAGCGGCCGCCCTGCCTTCAGGTCGAGGCTGAAGATCAAGCGAGCCGGCCCCAGCATCGTCAACAGCTCGCCGAGCAGGTCCGGCGAGGCGACTGATTCCAGGCCGCAGACCACGGAGATTAACGGAGCGGCCGGCACTTCATGGGCAGAACACGCTTCAAGAAGTGCCGCAGCCTGAGCCGTGCTGGTGATTCCCGCGTCGATGGCCAGCGACGCCAGGCCTGCCTCGCGGATCGCGCGATAGGCGGCGTAATTGGCCGGCCGGCCGCTGATGGCATCGAGGTCGGCCACATAGGCTTGGCGAAAGCCCAAGCGCGCAAACGCGGCAGCCACGGCGGCCGGCGTGGCATCGGCGGCCAGGCGGCTTACCACCGGCCGATACTCGGCCCGATTGCCGGCCACCCCCCGGACCACCTGACCGTGCATCAGATCGATCACCGGGACAACGCGCAACGCTTTCGCTCCTGGGACGCACAACCTATAAATTGGCGATCAGTGTACCGAAGCGGCGGGCAATTCGCAGGTGGGATCCACACGGCCTGCTCGCGACTCCATCAGCCCCCTGCTCTGCTCCACTGGGTGGACATGGCCGCCCAAATGGCCTAGCTTGGCAACCGACGTCTATCCGCGATCAGCAAGGGAAATACTATGGGCCTTCACCAGCGCGACGACATTCGCGACCAACTGGACGACGATATTTACGCCTCGACTGATTTGTCGGTGGCGTTGCCCAAGTATCGCATCCCGGAGCAGGAGCAGGACCCGCGGCACGCCTTCGCCGTGGTCCGCGATGAGCTGATGCTCGATGGCAATTCGCGACAGAATCTGGCCACATTCTGCCAGACGTGGGTGGAGCCCGAGGTGCATCAACTGATGGACCTCTCCATCGACAAGAACATGATCGACAAGGACGAGTATCCGCAAACGGCCGAGATCGAAGCCCGAGTGGTCCACATCCTGGCCGACCTGTGGAACTCGCCCGACGCGGCCAACACCATCGGCTGTTCGACCACCGGTTCCAGCGAAGCGGCGATGCTGGGCGGCCTGGCCCTGAAGTGGAAGTGGCGCGAGCGGCAACGCGCGGCCGGCAAGCCGACCGATCGGCCCAACCTGATCACCGGGCCAGTGCAGGTCTGTTGGCACAAGTTCGCACGGTACTTCGACGTGGAACTGCGCGAGATCCCGATGGATCCCGATCGGCTCATCATGTCGCCTGCGGAAGTCATCAAGCGGTGCGACGAAAACACCATCGGCGTGGTGCCGACGCTGGGCGTGACGTTCACTTGCCAGTTTGAGCCGGTGCAGGAAGTGGCCGCGGCGCTCGACAAGCTCCAACAAGAAACAGGGCTGGATATCCCGATCCACGTGGACGGCGCCAGCGGCGGCTTCCTGGCCCCGTTTGTGCAGCCCGATTTGGTGTGGGACTTCCGGCTGCCGCGGGTCAAGTCGATCAATACCTCGGGCCACAAGTTTGGGCTGGCGCCGCTAGGCGTGGGCTGGGTCATCTGGCGTGATCGCCAGGAACTGCCCAGCGACTTGATCTTCGACGTCAATTACCTGGGCGGCAACATGCCGACCTTCGCCCTCAACTTCTCGCGACCCGGCGGGCAGGTGATCTGCCAGTACTACAACCTGCTGCGGCTGGGGCGCGAAGGCTATCGCAAGGTCCAACAGGCGTGCCACAACATCGCCGCCTACCTGGCCGACGAAATCGCCAAACTGGGCCCGTTCGACATCATCCACGACGGCCGCAGCGGCGTGCCGGGCGTGTGCTGGAAGCTCAAGCCCGATGCCAACGTGGGCTACACGCTGTACGACGTCGATGACCGACTCCGCGCCCGCGGCTGGCAGGTGCCGGCGTACTCGCTGCCGCCACGTTGCGAGGACATCGTAGTGCAGCGGATCCTGGTGCGGCACGGCATGAGCCGCGACATGGCCGAATTGCTGCTCAACGATCTGCGCGCGGCCCTGAAGCACCTGGAAACCCACCCAACAACCCAGCCGCTGACGGAGGCCGAGATGGGCGGGTTCCATCATTAAGAATATGGTGCGCAGTAGAGCCGCCGCGGCGGCAAGGCTCTAGCCCGATACGATCCCCGTGCGCGCAGTGGGAAGCGCAGTCCTGATCCGCGCAGCGACAGCATCCGCTGCGCGATGTTTGCGCGCAGCGGATGCGCAGTCTTGGTCCGCAGAGCGGCCCCTACCCAAGCGCAGCGGTGCCGGAGCAATTGCCCGGCTTACCTGGCAGCCAACTGCTCGCGGACCTTTTCCAGCAGGGCCTTGGTCGCCTTGATGCCGGCGACTTCGTCGAGTTGGCTGCCTTCGTACTCGATGCCCACGTAACCGTGGTAGCCGGCATCGGTCACGATCTTCATCATCCGCAGATAGTCGATCGTGGTTTCTTCGCCCTGGTCGTTGAAGGCGTAGCTCTTGGCGCTCACGGCCTTGGCAAAGGGCATCAGTTCCTCGACGCCCTTGTAGCGGTCGTAGGTCTTGCCGTCGCCCAGGCGGAAGTTGCCAAAGTCGGGCAGCGTGCCGCAGTTGGGCAGGTTCACCTTTTTGATCACCGCCGCCAGCCATTCGCCGTTGCTCGACAGGCCACCGTGGTTCTCCACGATGATGTTCTGGTCGAAGTCCTTGGCGAACTCGCTCAGCCGCCGCAGGCCGTCGGCTGCCCGCTCCAACTGCTCCTCGTAGGTGCCGCTGCTCTGGGCGTTGACCCGCACCGAGTGGCAGCCCAGGAACTTGGCCGCTTCAACCCACTTGTAGTGGTTCTCGATGGCCTGGGTGCGGGCCTTTTCGTCGGCGGCGCCCAAGGCACCTTCGCGGTCGACCATGATCAGCAGGCTCTTCACGCCGGCATCGGCCGCCCGCTTCTTCAGCTCGCCCAGGTACTTCTTGTCCTTGGCCTTGTCGAAGAAGAACTGGTTGACGTATTCCACCGCGTCGATGCCGAACTCCTTCTTGGTGAAGGGAGCGAAGTCCAGCGGATCGAGCTTGCCTGCCCGGATCGTGCGATGCAGCGACCACTCGGCCAGCGAAATCTTGTACGGCTCCGACTTGCCGTCGAAGGCCAGGGCACGCGAAGCGAACATCGCGCCGGCGGCTACAGCGGCCGTATGCTTCAAGAAATCGCGACGATTGGGCGTGTGAACCATGGTGGAAACGTTCCTTGGAACGGGGACCGGCAACGAATGGCAACGCGATACGGCAAGCCGGCGGACAGCGTCCCAGGCAGGGGGCCAAAGCCCCCACACAGCCCGCGCAGCTTGCGCCGCTCGCCTGTATCCACAGACTAGCCGAGTATAAAACCGCCCCTGTGTCGCCGCAACAACCGGCCTGGCGGGGCCGGTGGCTAAAGCTGCGGCAAATGCTTGCAGCCGGCCCAGCCCTGAAGCATAACGGCACTCTGGCTGCGGGGTTGGGATCACCGCGGCCGCGGTATTACCTACGATGGCTGCGTTTGCAGGACTGCCCTCCATGAACCGACTGCTCCAATCGTTTGCCACCGTTTTGTCCCCTGCCTGGCCGCAGTTCTGCGCTGCCGTTGCACTGGCCACTTGGGCCGTGGCTGCCCCCTCCGCGGCCGCAGCCCAAGACGGCGCGCCGCAAGCCAAGGTCACGGCCGATGCACCGTACGTGCAGCACGAGATCAAGATCCCCAGCAGCCGCGACAACAGCCTCCAATCGGCCCGGCTCGATGTGCCCAAGAGCTACAAGCCCGACGGCCCCCCGGTGCCACTGGTCGTGCTGCTGCATAGCTGGAGCGCCGACTACAAGCAGGGCAATGCCACGCTGGAGCGTCTGGCGGGCCAAGCCAGCTGGCTGGTGGTGATGCCCAACTTCCGCGGCCCCAACCGTACGCCCGAGGCCTGCGGCTCGCCGCTGGCGCAGCAGGATATCTTGGACGCGGTGGATTGGGTGCTGGAGCGTTACCGCGTTGATCCCAACCGCATTTATCTATGCGGTGTGTCCGGCGGCGGTCACATGACCATGCTCATGGCCGGCAAGTATCCCAAGCGGTGGAGGGCAGCCAGCGCCTGGGTGGGCATCAGCGACCTGGCAGCCTGGCACACTCTGCACGAGAAAGATCGTTATGGCCAGAACATGCGCGACGCCTGCGGCGGCCGGCCCGGCGACAGCCCCGAGGTCGATGCCCAATACCGCGAACGTTCGCCGCTGACCTACTTGGCCAACGTGGGCGAGCTGCCGCTGGACCTGGGTCACGGCATCCACGACGGCCACACCGGCAGCGTGCCGATCCGCCACTCGCTCGACGCATTCAACGCGGTGGTCAAAGGCCACGTGGCCGCCGGCCAGCCCGACGCCACCATCACCGAGGACGAAATCCAGCAGCTCAGCCAGCGTAACGGCCGGTTGAAGGCGCCGAAGGAAGGCGACGAACTGCACGACAAGGCCTGGGGCCGGCAGATCTACCTGCGGCGACAATCGGGCAATACGCGCGTGAGCATCTTTGAAGGCGGCCACGAAGGCCTTCCTGCCGCCATGATGGACTGGTTCATGAAGCACGGCGGCAAGGATGTGAACGAGTAGCCCACGCATTGCATGGCGCTCGTGGGTGCGCGCTCAACGTCTTGCGGACGGCAGTATCAATGGACGCGCATCAATGACCGTAGCGAGCAAGCAGCCGCTGACGGATCTGGTGCGCGTCGTACCGTGCCGTCCATTGGCGCTGCATCGCGTCGGCGTGCGCAAGTTGTTCCGTAAGATACGCGTCGACGCCCGACCGATTTCACAAATAGTACGCGATCACCGCATACACATCGGCCAGTTGAAGGATGGAATAGTCCTGTACGATCTGCTCCGCCGTCGCTCCGCTGTTGAACGCGGCCACCACGGTATCGAGCGTTACCCGCGTATTGGCAACGCAAATTACGCCGTCACGATCAACACGCGACGGCACATCGAGCGACATGAGCGCCTGCGACATCGAATGGATTCCTGCGCTGCCAAGGGAACGAACCACGCCAGACCTTGTTACAACGCCATTTTGGTCGCGGTGGCAGACATTACGCGGCGCAACGAGCAATCATACGCATTTCAGCTAGCTGGAGTGGGCCTGCGGACAACGTACATTCGCCGTCGGCCACGTGGGCATCCGCGTGCCACAAACGCCGGTGCTGCCCTGCTACCACCGCCCGAATGAGCGGTTACAATAACCCCGTTTGATGCATCGGGGGCTGCCCCGCAAGCCGCCTCGTGTTCTTTCCCTCTTGGATCCGCCTCCTGTGAGCAAGCAACCTCTTAACTGGAATAGCCGCTTCGTTACCCGCGGCTGGCAGCGCAGCATCACCGCATTCTATTACGGCCTGGGCATGACCGAGGCCGACTTCGATAAACCGCAGATCGGCATCGGCGTGCCGCTGTTGGATGCCAACCTGTGCAATCTGCACGCTTACGACCTGGCCAAGCTGATCGTGGAAGGCTGCCGCGCCGAAGGCATGATCGGCTTCCCCTTCGGCACGCCCGCAGTGAGCGACAACATCACCCAGGGCCACGCCGGCGGCAGTGCCAGTTTGCCGTCGCGCAACCTCATCGCCGCCTCGGCCGAGTGCGTGGTGAGCGGCCACAATTTCGACTTCCTGGTCGGCTTGCATAACTGCGACAAGAACGGGCCCGGCTTTGCCATGGCGCTGGCCCGGCTCAACTTCCCCGGCCTGATCATCAGCGGCGGCACGATCATGCCCGGCTGCCACCGCGGCCGCGACATCTCGATCTCCGACGTGTACGACGCCCAGGCGGCGGCGGCCGTAGGCGCCATGTCGCAGGAGGAAGCCGACGAAATCCTTCGCAAGGCGTGCCCCGGTCCCGGCGGCTGCGGCATCGCGGCTTCGTTCAATACCTTTGGCATCGCGCTGGAGGCCATCGGCCTCGCGCCGCCGTACACGGCTGCTTACCCGGCCATCAGCGAAGAAAAGAAGCAGGAGTGCCGCAACCTCGGCAAGCTCATCAAGCACATTCTGGCCGAGAACATCCGTCCTCGCGACGTGCTCACCAAGCAGGCGTTCCGCAACGCGGCCACAGCGATTGCCGCCGCCGGCGGTTCGACCAACGGCGTGCTGCACCTGTTGGCGGTGGCCCTGGAAGCCGGCGTCGATTTCACCTTGCGCGACTTCCAGGAGGTGATGCGCAGCACGCCCGTGCTGTGCAACTTCGCCCCGCGCGGCACCAAGACCATGGTCGATCTGCATCGCATGGGCGGCGTACCGGTACTGCTCAAGCACCTGTTGAAAGCAGGCCTGCTCGATGGCAGTTGCCTCACCGTCACTGGCAAGACGCTGGCCGAGAACGTGGCCGATGCTCCGGATGTTCCGCCCGGCAATGATCTGATCGCCCCGGCCGATGCGCCGTACAAGCCCTTTGCCGACATGCAGATTTGCTTCGGCAACCTGGCGCCCGATGGCATCGTGTTCAAGGTGTCGAGCATGAAGGAGCCGCGGTTCCGCGGCAAGGCGATGTGCTTCAGCAGCGCCAAGGACGTGGTCGATGCCGTCGAAGCCCGCCGCGTGAAGCCCGGCAGCGTGATCGTGCTGCGTTACCTGGGCCCGGTGGCAGCCGGCATGCCCGAGGTGCTGGTGGCCACCGCCGCGCTGGCCGTGCCTGAGCTGGATGGCAAGGTGGCGTTCATCTCCGATACGCGCGTGTCGGGCGTGTCGCACGGTGCAATCGGCGTGCACTGCTCGCCCGAGGCGGCGGTGGGCGGTCCGATCGCCCTGGTTGAAGATGGTGACGAAATCAGCTTCGATCTGCTCCGCGGCGAACTGACCCTGCACGTAGAAGACAGCGAACTGGCAGCCCGGCGTGCTCGCTGGCAACCGCCCGCCATCAAGCACGAGCGCGTATACCTGGCCGACTTCGCCGCCACCGTGGGCCAGTCGCACCAGGGCTGCGTGAGCCGCAGCATTCTTGAGAAGAAGTAGTCGACCAGCATGGGGAGCGGCGCCGCTGCCGGCGTTGGCATCCGGCAGCGGCGCCGTTCAATCTGGCCTTAAGACGTCGCATCGGGCTTGTCGCCGACGATTCTCTCGTGGCAGGCTGGCCGCGCGCGTACACTGAGCTCGTGGCGCGTAGCCGGCGTTGTGAGCATGGGCGCTATCTGACGTGGCGCGACCTTCCCCAAGATCCTTGCCCGGTGAGCCTGGCCGATGCTCGACGTGGCCGATATTCCGTTCTTTGCCCGACTGCCTTCGACGGCAGTGGCCGAAATACGGCGGCTGATCGAGCTGCGCGAGTTCGCGCCGCACGCGCCGATCTGTCGTAAGGGCGACGCCGGCAAGTCGTTCTATGCGATCGCGTCCGGCGGCGTGCACGTGCTGCTGACGAGCGGAGGACGCGAAAGCCGCATCTTTCTGGGGCCGGGCGAAGTCTTCGGCGAGATGTCGTTGCTGGCCGATATCCCGGTTTCGGCCACCGTCATCTCGGCCGTTGAAACCAAGGTGTACGTGCTGTCCAAGCAGGCCTTTCTGCACCTGCTGGAGACGCAGCCGGCCATCCATCAAGTGCTGCTGGAAATGCTCATCCAGCGGCTGCGGCACCGCAACAGCGAAGTCGCCAGCGGCCTGCGCCCAATTGGGTGCATCTTTGTCGACGCGGTGCTGAACCCCGAGCTGCGCAAGCGACGCATCCAACCGCAATTGCTGGCGGCGTTGTTTCACGCGGTGGAGCATTACAGCCCTGGCTCGCACCTGGTGTATGCCAATGGGTCAGGCGATGCCCTGGCCTCAACCGCAGCCTTAGCCGCCGACGTTGCCGCTGGCCCAATCGACAATGAACAACCGCCGTTCCTGGCCAGCGCCTTCAAGGCAGCCGGCAATCCAACCTTCGCCGATCTGGCCCACCGCATCTCCACGGTAGACGGAGGCCCGTGGCTGGAACACCTGGTCACCGCCTGGAAGGATTATGGCAGCAGCGATCAGGCCTTGATCCTGGTGATTCGGCCCGAGGACTTCGCGCATCTTCAGCAGTTCTTGCAGACCGGCGATGCGGTGGTGGTGCATACCGATGCTGCCGGAGCCGACATCTGCCGCGACATTCGCGAACAAACGCTCGACCGTGCCGAGTTCGCCGTGATCGAAGCGGGCGAAGGTGTGGCCGCGAGGCGCGAATGCCAACTGCCCTGGCGGTTCCGCGTGCCTGACGATGAGCTGGCGGCCGAACTGCATCAGCCGCACAACCGGCAGCGGCGTCCCAACATCGATTGGCTGGCCCGGTGGATCACGCGCCGCGAGGTAGGACTGTCGCTGTCGGCCGGAGCCGCCCGCGGCTTTGCCCACCTGGGCGTGATCCAGGTGCTGGAAGAAGAAGGCATCCCGCTGGACTGTGTCACCGGTACCAGCATGGGCGGAATCGTCGCCCTGGCGTACGCCGTGACCGGCAATGCCCACGATGCCACGGAACTGATCCGCCGCAACCTGGGCAGCAACCGTGGTGTGCGCGACCGCTCGTGGTTCCCACGGGCAAGCGTGATGGCGGGCCGCAAGGTGCGCCGCGCGGCGTTCGAAACCTTTGGCGACCTGGAAATCACCGACCTGCATCGGCCCTGCGCGGTGATCGCTTCGGACCTGGTGCGCGGCGAGCGCGTGGTGCTGGACCGAGGCTCGGTGGCTACGGCGGCGCTGGCCACGTCGTCCATTCCCGGTATCTTTCCGCCGATCGAAGTCGGCGACCGGCTGCTGGTCGATGGGGCGCTGGTGAGCCGGCTGCCGGTCGACATCCTCGATCTGCGGCGGTGCGCGCTGCGAATTGCGGTGAACGTGATCCCTTCGCCCGAGGCTCGCCGCAACAACGCGGCTCAAACCGCCTCGTGGCTGCGGCGCCGGTTCGCACAGTTCTTTGGCTTCCGGTTCGTGATGAGCACCGCCTGGGAACTGCTGGGCTGGTACCACGGCAGCAACCAGGCCCAAGGGGCCGACATCCTGATCGAGCCCGATACCGAACTTTACTCCGGGTATGACTTCGACCGCTTCAACGAAATGGTCGAAGCCGGCCGCCGGGCAACCCTCGAGAAGCTGGAACTGATCCGTGCGGCGACCGCCATGGCGCTACGGCCCGGCGCACCGTAGCGGAATGGCCCATAGCTGGCAGTTCCCGCGCTGCCCAGTATCTCATCTTCAATAAGCCGCACGGCGAGCGGCTTCTGATTATCATCAAAGCTTGGCGCGGAGCAAAAACGCCGAGGGCTGCGTCCGTTTCTCATGGCTCAAATGATGCTCAGCATGATCTTTCGCCGCATGATCGCCTCACGCCCGCTGGTTGTTGCCGTGGTAGGCCTGCTGACGGTTGTCGCTATGGCGCGTACGACCGCGGCCCAGCCGCAAGCTCAGGACGGTAGCGCAGCAACCGGCGGGCCGCTGCCTGGCACCACACTTTATGAAGGCGATGACAAGGACCTGCCTGCCGCCACCGTGGGCGGCATCCATCGCTTCCTGGAGCAACGCACGCTGCAAGCCAAGAACCAGCGTGAGAAGCACTGGCGGCGTGACCGCAGTTCGCCCCAGGCTTACGCGGCCTCGGTGGAACCGAACCGCCAGCGGCTCAAACAAATCATCGGCGTGGTCGATGAGCGTCATCCGCAGATTGAGCTGGAATACATCGCCACAACGTCGCGCCCGGCCAAGGTTGCCGAGAACGACCGCTACGCCGTGTATGCCGTACGCTGGCCGGTGCTGGGCGAGATCTACGGCGAAGGGCTGTTGCTCCAACCCAAGCAAGAACCGCGTGCTCGCGTGGTGGTTCTTCCCGATGCCGACCAGACGCCGGAAGCACTTGCAGGTTTGGTCGAAGGCTCGCTGGTCCATGAACCGCTAGCCCGGCGGCTGGCGGAAAGCGGCTGCCAGGTGATCATCCCGGTGTTGATCAGCCGCGACGATACGTACTCCGGCAACGCCCTGATCAATCGCTACACCAACCAGCCGCACCGCGAATGGATCTACCGCCAGGCCTTCCAGCTTGGGCGGCACGTGATCGGCTTTGAGGCCCAAAAGGTGCTGGCCGCGGTCGATTGGTACACCTCGCAAGATCAGGGCAAGACGAAGCCGGTCCCGATCGGCGTGGCCGGTTACGGCGAAGGCGGCCTGATCGCGTTTTATGCCGCGGCCGTGGATACGCGGATCGATGCGGCGCTGGTCAGCGGATACTTCGGGCCGCGAGAAGGACTAGCCGAGGAACCGATTTATCGCGACGTTTGGGCGCTGCTGCACGAGTTTGGCGATGCCGAGATCGCCTCGCTGGTGGCCCCGCGGCGTTTGATTGTCGAAGCGGCTGCGCCGCCGCAGGTCGATGGCCCCCCTGCCCCGCGTCCAGGCCGCCAAGGCGCGGCACCTGGCGCCATCCCACGCTTCAGCCTGAAGGCAGTGCGCGACGAGTTCCACCGAGCGCAACAACTTCTCGGCCAAGATCTGGCCGCATCGTTGCAACTTGTGGTCGGCCCCGAGGGTGTTGATTCCAAGCCGGGCAGTCCAGCCGCGTTGAAGGCGTTTGTGACCGCACTTGGCATCTCGGAGCTCGGTCCGGCAAGCCCAGCGTTGGTTTGGCCCGCGGATCGGCCGCAGGATGACAACGCCCGGCAGGAACGCCAGGTGAGGCAGATGGAACGGCACATCCAGCAGATGATGGAGCTGTCGCCATTTGCCAGGGCCGAGTTCTTCTGGCAGCCCGCTCTGGCTCGTGCCAAGGCAGCAGGCACCGACACGTTGGTGCAAGCCTGGCCGCAAGCCGTGAAGCCGCTGCGCGAGTACTTCTGGAACGAGTTCATCGGCCGGTTGCCCGATCCCACGCTGCCGGCCAACGCGCGCAGCCGCAAGTTCCAGGAAACCAAGCATTGGACCGGCTACCTGGTCGTGCTCGACGTGTGGCCGGAGGTCATCTCCTGGGGCTATCTGCTGCTGCCCAAGGACCTGCGGCCCGATGAACGCCGGCCGGTCGTGGTCTGCCAGCACGGCATCAGCGGTACGCCCGCCAGTGTGCTCGCCCACGATGGCGCGTATCGGGCTTTGGCTCCGCGGCTGGCCGAGCGAGGCTTTGTGGTGTACGTGCCGTACAATCCCAACGCAGCGCCGGGCGATCCATTGTTCCGGCAGTTGCAGCGCAAGGCGCATCCGCTCAAGTGCAGCATTTTCTCGGTCATTACCGGGCAGCATCAGCGCATCCTTCAGTGGCTGTCTGCCCAGCCGTTTGTGGATGCCAGGCGAATCGGTTTCTATGGCCTTTCCTACGGCGGCAAGACGGCCATGCGCGTGCCGGCTCTACTCGATGGCTATGCGCTTTCGATCTGCTCAGGCGATTTCAACGAATGGGTGCGCAAGATCGTGACGCCGGTGGCCTGGACCAATGTCGCGCCCGGCAGCCAGCGGTTCTCCAGCTACATGTTCACGCGCGAGTACGAGATCCACGAGTTCAACCAGGGCAACACGTTCAATTATGCCGAGATGGCGGCCCTGATCGCCCCGCGGCCCTTTATGGTGGAGCGAGGCCATCGCGACCTGGTGGGTTCCGACGAGTGGGTCGCTTTTGAGTACGCCACCGTTCGCCGCTTTTATACCGACCTGGGCATTGCCGACCGGACCGAGATCGAGTTCTTCGACGACGGGCACGTGATCAACGCCCAGGCGAGTCTTCGCTTCCTGCACCGGCATCTCAACTGGCCTGAACCGCAGACTGCCGGCCAACCGGAGTAACCCTTTTCTGCGGCGGCGCGGCAAGGCACCTCGGAGTCGCCGCACGAAAATTTGCACGCCCACACTCCTTCAACGAAGATGGAAGATTCCCGGCACGTGGGCTGTAGGGCAGCCACGTCTGGCACGACCGCACTTATCCCAGCCGGGCGCAGGCTTTGTCACCTGCGGTTGACAAAACTTGCCCGGTTGCCGCCGCAGCCCCCCACGGCAGAGCGGGCCGAATACCTCTAAGCCCTGATTTCTTCCAAGTTTGGAGAAATTCGGACCCAATGAGGGGTAACTTGGGCCGGTCATCTGCCATTCACTTGCGAAATGAGCGTCCCGCCTGATGATTCCCGCCTGGAACACGCCCTCAGCCGCGTCCGCCGCGGCGATGTGGCGGCGTTCGAATACGTCGTCCAGCGGTTCGAACAACCGCTCCGGGCGTGGTTGGCGTCTCAGGCGATGCCGGGCGTGGACGTCGACGAAGTGGCCCAACGTGCGTTCGTGGCAGCATTTGCGCGTCTGAACGAGTACGAGCCCGGCACCAATTTCTCGGCGTGGCTGTTCACCATCGCCCGCTACCAATTGCGGACGGAAACCACCCGGCTGCGGCGCGTGGCCGATTATCACACCCGCTACGCCCCTGACCTGCTCCAGCGCGAGCTGGAGCGGCGGGCGGACCAACCGCCCGAAGTGGTGCTGGCCCGGCTCGACCATCTGCGCGAATGTCTCAAGTCGCTGGGCTCGCACCTGCGGCAGTTCATCACCTGGCGGTACGAAGAAGAAATCTCGCTGGAAGAAATGGCCAGCCGCAGCGGCCGCTCGGTGGCCGCCGTGAAGAAGCAGTTGTTCCTGGTGCGTAAGAAGCTGCACGAGTGCATTTGCCAGCGTGAAGCGGCGGCGGAAGGTGGCGTATGATGAACGACCGCTTCGAACAATTGTGGACCGACTATCTGGAAGGCGAGCTGGGCGAAGCCGAGCTGGCCGAACTGCGCCAACTGATTGCCAACGATCCGCGGTTGGCTGAAGCCGCTGCCGATTCGTACCAGCTCCATCGCCTGCTGGGCATCGCCGCGTGCGACGATCCGGCCGCCAGCGAACGGTTCGTGCAGGCGACCATGGCGTGTCTGCCGGCCGACAGCAATCAATTCACCGGCGCCGTGATGCGGCGGTTGAACACGTCCACCGCCAGCCGCACGCGGCGTTGGACGCGCTGGCTGACCGTCTCGGTGGCTGCGGTGGCGCTGGGCATCGTGTCGCTCACGCTGGTGCTGCGCGATGGCGGCGAGCCTGCCGGCCATCAGCCCGTCGCACAGCCCGCAACGACCAACGCCAAGGCCTCGGCTCGGCTGGTGGCGGCCTCGCACGCCCGCTTCTTTGGCGAACTGGCCCCGCCGCTGGAATCGATTCTGGAAACGCGCCGCGATTACGTGCTGACCGAAGGCCTGGTCGAGTTGGAGTTCCCCTCCGGGGCAACCGTCATCATCGAATCGCCGGCCGTGTTCCGCGTGATCTCCGATATGAGCCTGGCCCTCGATACGGGCCGCTGCTCGGTGTACGCCCCCGAGGGAGCCGAAGGCTTCCGGGTAGAAACGCCGGTGACGCGCGTCGTCGATCGCGGTACGCGGTTTACCGTCAGCGTGGCCGAGACCAACGAAACCGAAGTGCAGGTGATCGAAGGCGTCGCCGACGTGTACCGTGCCGCTACTCCCGCGGCCCAAGAAGCTTCGAGCAATCTCGACAAGCTGCCGCCCGACGTGCGGCTCACCGAGCGCAATGCCTATCGCATCACGGCGTTTGAAGACGTGGCCCTCGCGCCCGTGCAGTTCACGCCGGCCGCTTATCGCCGCAGCCTGCCCGACCGCATCATTCGCTACGACGCCACCACCGCGGCCAAGGGCGGCATCCAGGAGCTTAAGAGCGTGACCGTGCAGCGGGGCGGCCGCGAGATTCAGTACCCGGTCGAGCAGCTGATCCCGGTCGAGCTCACCTGGTTCAAGTCGGCCGATGCCGTGGATCGGTCCGGCCATCTGCTGGGCGGCGAAACGCTGCCCGAGAACCTGGCCGAGCTGCTGTCCGACAACCTGCTGACGACCGGCGTGATCAACCCCGGCGGCAGCAAGGAACCGCTCACCAGCGATCCGGTGCTGCGTGAAGACGCCGATCGGCCCGGCACGCCGGGCTTTGCCGTGCGGTTCCGCCGGCCGGTGGTCAACCGGCCCGGCCCCGACGTGATCCTGATGGAGGTGCAAACCTTCTCCAACCCGTTGGACGGCGACGCGTTCCACGTGAGCCCGCTGAAGTTCGCGCCGGGCCGCAAGTCGCACACGATCCGCCGCTACGACCTCACGATGAACTCGCCCGAGGCGCTGCGGCTGGCGTCGTTCTCGTTGTATCGCTATTCGCAACCCATCGCCTCGCTGGAGGAGTTGCATACGGCAACGCACGTGCGGGCCAATGCCGGCCCCCGGTTCCATCTGCTGGCGGTGGGCATTGATCTGTCCGATTTAGGATTCGCCGAAGGCGAACAGGTGGAAGGCCTGTTCTTCCAGGATGCGGAGGACGACGCACATCGGGTGGACCCCGTGTTTATCGCGGGCTTTCCCGAACCCTAAGTGGCCGCTGCCAGGCCGCCACTCAAAGGCACAGCGGCTTGCCACGGCCCGAACTTCAAGCCATCGCTTAACAACGTCAGGCGGAGAAACTTCATGCGGTGCAGCGCATTGATGATTGCCATGACGTGCGGTTTGCTCCTGCAAACGGCGCGTGCGGACGAACCTTCGCTGGTCGTCCGCTGGGACTTTGGTTCAGAAGAAACCTCGCGGCTGGAGCCGGTAGGCGGCGTCCATCGCGACGTACCCGGCCCGCGGCCCCCGCTGTACCCTGACTTCGAGGTCGATAACACGGCCGTCAAGCTCGATGGCCAGGGTGCCCGCCTGGTGCTTGCCGACCCGGGCGAGCAGAGCCCGTTCGACTTCACCAACGGCGATGCGATCACGCTGGAAGCCTGGGTGCAGGTCGACAGCCTCCGTACCGGCGAGAACGTGTACATCGTGGGCAAGGGCCGCACCAACGCTCCGGGCTTTGCCCGTGATAACCAGAACTGGGCCTTGCGGCTCCGCGAGCAGCGTGGCAAAGCCTGCGTGAGCTTCCTCTTTGCGACCAAGCGTGAAAAAGGCGACGCCGCCGACGCGCACTGGCACCGCTGGACCACCAACGACGGGTTCACGCCCGGCCGCGGTTGGCACCACGTTGCCGTGTCGTACCAGTTCGGCAAGCCGGAAAGCATTCGCGCCTGGATCGACGGCAAGCCGCAACCCGGCAAGTGGGACATGGGCGGCCCCACCAACAAGCCGCCGATCGTCGATAACGACGCCATCTGGATCGGTTCGTCGATGGGTGGCTCGTCGGGCAACAGCTTCCGCGGCACGCTCGACGCCATCGCCATCCACCGCCAGGTGTTCGGCGACGACGTGATGGCCAAGCGATTCCGCCGCGTGGGCGAGGAACCCCAGCCCAAGCCGCAGCCGGAAGTCATGCCGCTGCTGGGCGAGCTGCCCAAGGGCCGCGTGGTGGCCTACCTGCACCAGAACATGCCGGAGCACACCCGCTGGTTGAACGACGACGAAAAGCTGCCTGAACCGTCGCTCACCTGGGAAACCGACTGGTTCCTGCTGGATCGGTTGCCGGTCCGCTACGACAACTGGGGCATCCGCGACGGCTGGCAGGCCCCCGTCCTGCTGCGGTTGGCCGCCGACGTGAAGTTGGAGCCGGGCGTGCGCCAGTTCCTGCTGCGGGCACGTGGTCTGGGCCGGCTGTGGGTCGACGGCAAGTTGGTTGCCCGGACCAAGCCTCTGACCAGCTCGCCCAACGGCGAAGAATCGATCACGCCCGTGGCTGAACCGCCGCTGCCGGGCATGCGCCGCGCCGAGCACCGCCAGCAGGAAGTGTGGGGCGAGGCCGAGATCACCGGTAGCGGCCCTACCCGCGTGGTGCTGGAACTGATCATCGGCGGTAAGCGGTTCCGTCCGGACCCGGGCGAAACCCTGCTGGCCGTGAAAACGCCTGACGGCAAGCTGCTCGAACTGCTGACTCCGGCCGACGGCACGCACCCGCACACCCCGTTGACCGACGAAGCGGTGACGGCCGCGCTGGCCGAGCAGGAGATCCAGCTTGACGCGCTGGAAACGCAACTTCGCCGCGAAGCCGCGGCCAGCCAGGCCGCCTTCTGGCACCATCGTCACGACGCTGCCCGCGCCTGGGCCAAGCAGCATCCCGCTCCGGCCGTGCCGGGCGATGCGTCGCACCCGATCGACGCGTTCCTGGCCGCCAAGGTGAAGCGGGCCCTGGCCGAATCGGCCAAGACCTCGCTGGACGAGGCCCAGCACTTCCACACCAAGGTGCTGCCGATCCTGCGAGACCAGTGCTTCCGCTGCCACGGCGATAAGGAAAACGGCGGCCTGCGGCTCAACACCCGCGAAGCCGCGATTGCCGGCGGCGACTCGGGCCTGGCCGCCATCGAGCCGGGCAAGCCCGACGACAGCGAAATGATCCGCCGTCTGCTGTCGGACGATCCCGATGACCGGATGCCGCCCGGCGGCGCGCCGCTGCCGGCCGATCAGATCGCCATTCTCACCGAGTGGGTGAAGGCCGGCGTCCCCTGGCCTGCCCCGCCGGTCACGCCTGAGGACGTGAAGGCGCCTCCGGTGCTGGACGATGCCGCGTTCCTGCGGCGCGTCACCCTCGACACCATCGGCCTGCCGCCGACCGAGCAGGAGCTGCGCGACTTCCTCGCCGATACCTCGCCCGACAAGCGGCAGCGCGCGATCGATCGCCTGCTGGCCGACGAGCGCTGGGCCGATCACTGGACCAGCTACTGGCAGGACGTGCTGGCCGAGAACCCGACGCTGATCAATGCCAGCTTGAACACGACCGGCCCGTTCCGCTGGTTCCTCTACGATTCGCTCCGCGACAACAAACCGATCGACCGGATGGTCACCGAGCTGATCCTGCTGCGGGGCGGCGCCCACGACGGCGGCAGCGCCGGCTTTGGCCTGGCGGGCGACAACGATGCCCCGCTGGCGGCCAAGGGCCAGATCGTGGCCAGCGCCTTCCTCGGTCTGGAACTCCAGTGCGCCCGCTGCCACGATTCGCCGTACCACAGCACCAAGCAGCAGGACCTGTACGCACTGGCGGCCATGTTCGCCCGCAAGCCGGTCACGGTGCCGGCCAGCAGCCGTGTGCCCAAGGCGTTCTTCGAAAGCAAGGCCCGCGAGCCGCTGATCAAGGTTTCGCTCAACCCCGACGAAGCGATCCAACCCAAGTGGCCGTTCGCGGAGCTGCTCGGCCTTGATGAAAGCGACGTGCCCGACGACCTGCTGCAGAATCCCAAGGACACGCGCGAGAAGCTGGCGGCCCTGGTCACGGCGCCGCAGAATGAGCGGTTTGCTCAGGTGGTCGTCAACCGCATCTGGCAACGCCTGATGGGTGCCGGCCTGGTTGAACCGGCCGACGACTGGGAAGGACATTCGCCAAGCCATCCGGAGCTGCTCCAGTGGCTGGCGCACGAACTGGTCACCCACGATTACGACCTGAAGCACGTCACCCGGCTGATTCTGACCTCGGAGACGTACCAGCGTGCTCCGGTGATCGGCAACCGCGCGGCGACGCCCGACCTGCGGTTCTTCATCGGGCCGGAACGCCGCCGGCTAACGGCCGAGCAGATCGTCGATTCGCTCCATGCCGCCGCCGGGCGTGCCATGGACATCGAGGAACTGACGTTCGATCCCGATGGTCGCCGTTCGGTGAGCAACCGTCTGACGCTGGGCGTGCCGCGCCGCTCGTGGATGCTGGCGAACCTGGCCAACGAGCGCGACCGTCCCAGTCTGAACTTGCCCAAGGCCCGCGCCATTGCCGATATTCTTCTGGCCTTTGGCTGGAGCGGTGCTCGGCAAAACCCGCGCACCTTGCGTGAAACCGACCCGAACGTGCTCCAGCCGGGCGTGATGCAGAACAGCATCGCTTCGGTGTGGCTGACCCGGGCGTCCAAGGACACCGAACTGGCCCAGATGGCGGTCGACGCCAAGTCGCCGGAAGAACTGGTGGACCGGATCTACCTGCGTTACCTGAGCCGCTTCCCCACGCAGAGCGAACGGGCCATGCTGGCCGAGACGCTTGCCGAGGGCTTCAACGAACGGCTCGTGCCCGCCGATCAGATCCGCCAGCCGGAGGAACTGCCGCCGCTGCCCCGGATCACGTGGTCCAACCACTTGAGCCCCGAATCCAACGCGATTGCGCTCAAGCTCGAAGAACAGGCACGCAAGGGTCCGCCGGCTGATCCGCGGCTCCGCGATGCCTGGCGCGAGGTCTACGAGGACGTCGTCTGGAGCGTCGCGAACCTCGGCGAGTTTGTCTGGATGCCGTAGTTCTGACTTGCTCGACTGTTAACAACTTCTGAACGGTTCAGATCATTCTGTCCCTATAGCCGCGAGTGATCTTTTATGCATCGACGACACTTTCTTCAGGCCACGGGTGCAGCCGCGTTGGCTGCCTCCATGCCGAGACTTGCCGCCGCCGCACCTGCCGCTGCCCCCATTCGCGGCCGGGCTGAACACGTGATTTCCATCTGGTTGGGCGGTGGCATGGGCCAGATCGATACGTTCGATCCCAAGCGCCGCGGGGACCCGCAGAAGAAGCTCGCCGGCTCGTACTACGACGCCATCGATACCGCGGTGCCCGGCGTGCAGGTGTGCGAACACCTCAAGCAGCTTGCCCCGCTGATGGATCGCGTGACGGCTGTGCGCACGGTCCATCACAACGTGATTGACGAGCACGCCGCGGCGACCAACCGCATGCACACCGGCCGGCCCATCAGCGGCACGGTGGTATATCCGTCGCTGGGTTCAATCATCGCGCACGAACGCGGAGCCGCGGCCGACGGCGCCCCGCCGTACGTGCTGATCGGTTATCCCAACGTGAGCCGTGGCCCCGGCTTCCTGGGAGCCCGGGCCGGCTACGTGTACCTGACCGATACCGGACAAGGCCCTGCCGGCCTGTCGCGTCCCGACGGCATCTCGGTAACGCGGCAACCCCGCCGCCAGGAACTGCTCGCTCGGCTGCGCAAGCTCCAGCCCGAGAATGAGCAGGCGTTGCTCCGCGACTACGACCAGGCGATCGAGCAATGCCTGGAGCTGAGCGGTCCGAACTTCGCCCGCAGCTTCAACCTGGACAGCGAGCCGGCCGACCTGCGTAACCGCTACGGCGGCGAGTTCGGCCAGCGCTGCCTGCTGTCGCGGCGGCTGATCGAACGCGGCGTGCGGTTCATCGAGGTTTCGCACAACCTCAACTTCCTCAACGGCGCCGGCTGGGATGTTCACAACACGGGCATCCTGCAGCAGCACGCCCTGATCCAGGAGCTGGATACCGCCGTCTCGGCGCTCATCCTCGACCTGGAGGAGAAGAAGCTGCTGGACAAGACCCTGATCGTGATCACCACCGAGTTTGGCCGCCCGCCCGAGTTCGACAGCGGCGGCGGCCGCGGTCACCAGGGCACGGCCTTCACCTGCGTGCTGGCCGGTGGCGGCCTCAAGCACTGCGGCGCCTACGGCGAGACCGACGAACTGTCCAAGAAGATCGTGTCCAACCCGGTGAGCGTGCCGGACTTCTTCGCCACGATCCATGCCGCCGTGGGCGTGGATTACTCGAAGAACCTGTACGACGGCGACCGCCCGGTGCCGATCACCGACATGGGTCAGCCGATCAAGGCCCTGTTCGGCTAAACGGGTTGGCTGGGGGGGACGCCTCCGGCGCGCCCCCCGGCAGGCCAGAGTGCCGAAAATTGCCCCCGCGAGGTTCAGGTCTCGCGTTAGAAAATCGTCCTGACTATCAAGCCGCGTGCGGTTCCTGGGAGCCGCACGCGGTTTTTTGTTGGCCTGGGCCTGCCATTCTGATCGCCCAACTGGTAGGCAGATCGCACACAACCGCCCCATTTATCTAGATTTACGAATTTACATCAAACACGCTTTATGCTTGGCTGCAGCCTGTCTGCCCCCAAAATATACTGCCCCCTATACTACCTCTCGCACGCTCCCCGCCGAAACTATCTCACCTGGGTCTCTAGTGTAGAACTTGCGAGCGGATCAATCCGATTTCGCCGCCGCGGACTGTCTTTACATTCGACAGGAGCACCTATGCCATCCAGTGACTCCATGCTTCGAAAGCGTGTCGCCCTCCCATGTCAGCCCGCGGGTCAATGGGACGTGCTTGACCAGTCCTGTTGAAGTGTTCGTGTCTGCCGCTCGGGAGCGACGTATCGCTTAGCCTTCCCTACCACTGTCTCTTGCGGCGCAGGGCCAGTCATTCCCCATTGTCCCACCTTGGGAATACGGCTGGCATGGCGTGTCAATGCCCGGGGAACGGCGATCGATAGTGCACGCCGGCGCGATGGTGGATCGCGGTAGAGAACACACGAGCGTAAGAGGCTGTCCAAAAAGCGGTCTTGGATGAATGCCGGTTGAGTGGTTAAA